>Ga0302320_10008878_pt1 | contig 21737 bp, 14 predicted proteins | sample Bog_T0_3_FD_202130 | JGI IMG/M metagenome (GOLD analysis project Ga0302320, IMG submission 202130) | Peat permafrost microbial communities from Stordalen Mire near Abisko, Sweden - Bog_T0_3 | ecosystem: Environmental > Terrestrial > Soil > Wetlands > Peat | place: Sweden: Abisko, Stordalen Mire...
ACCGTACGGCCCCGCCGATTCGAGGGCGCGAATGAGTTCGGGCGTGGCCGAGCCGGCCGCGAGCGCGGCGTCGATGGCGAGCGCGGAATCCGCCCGCGCGGCGGCGACCGCGACGCTGAGCCGCTCATCGAGGAACGCGCGCAGTGCGGGCAACGCCTCGCGCTTGATCGTCACCCCCGCCGCCATCGCATGACCCCCGCCCTTGAGGGCGACGCCCGCTTCCACCGCCGCGCGAACCACGCGGCCGACGTCGACGCCGGCGATCGAGCGCGCCGAGCCGGTCGCCTCGGTCGGCCCCAGCGACAGCGCGAAAGCGGGCCGCCCGAATTGCTCCTTGAGCCGCGCCGCCACCAGGCCGACGACGCCCGGCGGCCAGCCCTCCCCCGCCGCCACCACGACCGCGCCGCGTTCCGCCAAGCCGAGAGAGGCCATCGCCTCCGCCTCGGCTTCCGCCAGGGTCGCGATCTCGATCTGCTGACGCGCGCGATTGAGCCGGTCGAGTTCGGCGGCGATCTCGCGCGCCTTCATCTCGTCGCGGGTGACGAGCAGGCGCGAGCCGAGCGCGGCGTCGCCGATTCGGCCGCCGGCGTTGATCCGCGGCCCGACGAGAAAGCCCAGATGATAGGCGCGCGGCGGCCCGTCGGCGCCGGCGACGTCGAACAGCGCGGCCAATCCCGGGCGCTCGCGCTTGCGCATGATCGCCAGCCCGCGGGTGACGAAAGCGCGGTTGAGGCCGATGAGCGGCACGACGTCGGCCACCGTCGCCAGCGCCACCAGATCGAGCGATTCCAGCAGATCCGGCGGCTTGCCGCCGGCGAAGAACCCGGTTTCGCGCAGCGCCCGGTTCAACGCCACCAGCCCCATGAAGGTCACGCCGGCGGCGCACAGATACGACAGGCCCGACAGATCGTCCTGCCGGTTGGGGTCGACCAGCGCCACCGCTTCGGGCAGGTTTTCCGGCGCCTGATGGTGATCGAACACCACGACGTCGAGGCCGAGGGCCTTCGCCCGGGCGATCGGACCGTGACTCACCGCGCCGCAGTCGACCGTGATGACCAGCGAAACGCCTCGCACCGCAAAAGCCTCGAAGGCTTCCGCGTTGGGGCCGTAGCCTTCGAGGATGCGGTCGGGGATATGGACGGTCGCCTCGCAGCCGACGGCATCGAAATATTCCTTGAGCAGCGCCGCGCTCGCCGCGCCGTCGACGTCGTAGTCGCCGAAAATCCCGATCTTCTCGCGATTCGTCACGGCGCGCACCAGTCGCCGGGTCGCCGCCTCCATGTCGACGAGCGTAAAGGGGTCGGGCATCAACTCGCGCAGCGACGGGTCGAGAAAGCTCTCGACGTCGTCGACGGCGACGCCGCGCCCCGCCAGCACCCGCGCCATCAGTTCGTCCTGTCCTGTCACCTGCGTGATCGCCAGCGCGCGGGCTTCCCCCGACGCGTCGAGCCGCGCCCGCCAGGCGCGGCCGGCGAAGGAACTTTCGACGTCGAGGAAGTAGGGGGACATTGGCGGCCAAGGGTTCACGGAAGGAGGGCGAAGGCGCCTGCGACTCCGCAAATGTCAAGAACAGCGTTTTTGTCCTTGGCGGGAGCCGCCCGGCGCTCCACAATAGAGCGGCTCAGGAGGGTCTATGTCTAACATGATCGACGATTTTCGGCGACCGGTCACGCTCGCCTTCCTGGCGCTGGCGATCGTCGGCTGGCTCGTAGTCGCCTTGTTCTGGTTCCAGCTCGGCGATCTACGCCTGCAAATGGACGACGGACAGCGCCGCGCGGAGATCGCCCGCCAGTCGCTCGCCGCCGACCTGCAAAACCTGCAGAAGCAGGCGGGGACGACGGCCGAGCTGAAGAAACAGGCGGACGTGGCGACCAAGGTGCTCGCCGATTCGATCGGCGCGCGGGCCTCCGCGCAGAACGACCTGACCGAACTCGGCCGGCAGATCAACGACGCCAAGCTCGTCGTGTCCGGCGCGCAGGAAGAGGCGACCGTCAAGGCCCGCGAGCTCGACGCCGTCGAGCAGCAGTTGAAGGCCGAGACCGACAAGCTCAATCAGACGCAGGGTCAGTTGGGCGCGCTCGAGACGCAACAGACCGAAGCGCAAGCCGCGATCGCGGCGGCGCAGGCGCAACTGGCCGATTTGCAGCGGCGGATCGACGACGCGGCGCGGGAACTAAACGCGCAGCCGAAGCCGTGAGTCGCTGAAGCCGGCTGACGGGTTTTCCTGCGGCCAAACAGCGCATTGCGACCCAGACCGAGTTGACACTAGAATTCAGCGTGATTGGTCCGCCCGTCTCGGCGGGCGACCAAAGGGGGGCGCGCGTCTTCGGAGCCGCGGCGGCCTTCCTTGACGTAAACTCAACGCGATTCTTCCGCCGGGACGGGTCGATCGGAATTTCGGAAGACGGTTTCTCAATATATTGGATTCGGCGGCGTTCCCTTGCGTCGGGATATGGTTGTTCGCGCTCGGGAGGCCGCGGGAGCGGCAAGTGATCGAAACCCCAAAACCTTCGACGGCGACCGGAGCGAGCGCGACGGCGCGACTGCGGGATTTCAGCGACGCCTTGCGGCGCGGGGACACGCAGGCCGCTCTGGAGGCGGCGCGCGACGCCTGCCTCGCCGAGCCCAACCGCGCCGAGGCGCATTACGCCTTCGGTCAGGCCTGGATCGCCGCCGGCAAGCCTGTTCGCGCCGAGCAGGCCTTCGCCGTCGCCGCCAAACTGCGCCCGGGCTTCGCCGACGCCTGGATCAACCTGGGGCTGGCCCGCTATGCGCAGGGGGCCGTGGAAGACGCCAAGAAATGCATGGTCCGCGCCCTGCAAGCTGAGCCCGGCCATCCCGCAGCGACGTCGAATCTCGCCGCGCTGTCGCGCCTCACCGGCGGTTATGAGGCGGCCGAGACGCTGTTGACCCAAGCGCTGGCGCGCAACCCGCACGACGCCGGCGCGCGGCTGAACCTCGTCGCCGAGCGCTTGCAAGAGGAAAAGCCGGCCGAGGCGCTGGCGCTGCTCAACGCCGTCGATCCCCCCGCCGACGACATTCACGCCGCGCGCCACTGGCATCTCCAGCGGGCGCTGGCGCTGATCGCGCTCGGACGGCCGGACATGGCGCGCGCCGCGCTCGGCGAATTCGACGCGCTCGGCCCCGCCCCGCCCGAAATTTTGCCGCTGCGGTTTTGGCGCGACGTGCTGCTCGCGCTCGCCGAGAACCGCCGCGCCGACGCCCACGCGGCCGCCGAGGCGATGGAGGCCGCGCTCGAACACATGGGGCCGAACGCCGTTCTCGAACACAAGATCATGGGGCGCTACGACCTCGCAAAGTTCTGGTCGCGCGAGGGCGACGACGCCCGAGCGTTTGCGCAATGGCGCGCCGGCCACGCGCTGCTGAGGCAGATCCAACCGTTTTCGCGCGAGGCGACGAAAGCATACAACGACGCGGCGATCACGGCGTTCACGGCCGAGCGTTTCGCCGACGGCCCGCGTGCGCAAAACGCCGATCCGACGCCGGTGTTCATTCTGGGCATGCCGCGCTCGGGCACCACCTTGGCCGAACAGATTCTCGCCGCGCACGGACAGGTTCACGGCGCCGGCGAGCGTTCGGCGCTCGGGCGTCTCGCGTGGCGGCTCGGAGGCGGCGAGAGCCCTGAGTCGATTGCCCGTATCGCCGCGCTCGACCAAGCCACGCTCGGCGCCGAGGCCGACGCCTATCTGAAAGAGCTGCATGCGCTGGCGCCCGACAAGGCGCGCATCATCGACAAGATGCCGGGCAATTATCTCTATGTCTGGCTGATCGCGCTGCTGTTCCCGAAGGCAAAAATCATCCATTGCCTGCGCGATCCCCGCGACATCGGGTTTTCGATCTTCACCTTCCGTTTTCACGGCGAGCACGGCTACGCCCACGATTTGGCCGATCTCGGCTGGATGATCGGCGAGCAGATCCGGTTGATGAACCATTGGCGGGCCGCCCTTCCGCTGCCGATTCTGCATCTGCGGCTCGACGACTGGGTCCACGATTTCGACGCGACGCTGGCCCGCGTGCTCGCCTTTGTCGATCTGCCTCCCGACCCCGCCTGCGCGCGCTTCTATGAGTCCGACAGCGAAGTGCGCACCGTGAGCCGCACGCAGGTCAAACAGCCGGTCAACGCCCGCGGCCTCGGTCGCTGGCGGCCCTACGCCGAGGAGTTGGCGCCGCTGATCGAAGAGCTCGAACACGCCGGCGCGTTGGACGGCTGGCGCGAGGGCGACGACGCTCGGAACGATCCCACCATTCCCTCCCCACCGACGGTCGGCGAAAGGACAATCTGATGACCACGCTCTCGACCACGACGACCAACACCTTCAACTATACCGGCGCGAAAGAGACCGTCACGGTGGGGACCGCTGGCTATTATGAAATCTTGGCCGACGGCGCGTGGGGCGGCGACGGCTACAACTATGCTGTCGGTGGGTACGGCGCGATGGCGAGCGGCGAGGTTTACCTGACGGCCGGCGCAAAGCTCGAGATCGTCGTCGGCGGGGCCGGCGGGGGGGTGGTACGGCTATAACTTCGGCGGCGGCGGCGGCGGCGGCAGCTTCGTGATCGAAACCAACAGCGGCTCGGCCGCTGTCGACGTCAACGAGGTGATCGCGGGCGGCGGCGGCGGCGCAAGCCGCGGCGCCGGAGGCAACGGCCAGACCGCGGGGAATGGCGGCGCCGGCGCCGGCTCTGGCGCCGGCGCCGGCGGAATCGGCGGCGCCGCCGGCCACGGCGGGACGAGCAATAACGGCGGCGGCGGCGGCGGCGGGTTCACCGGCGGCGCCGGCTCTGCTGCCGGAGCAGGACAGGGCGGAAGCACGAGCGGCGCAAGTTTCGCGGGCGGAGGCCGCGCCAGCAGTTCCGGCAGCGGCGGTTTTGGCGGCGGCGGCGGGGGCGGTTACTTTGGCGGCGGCGGCGGCGGCGGTTACGGCGGCGGCGGCGGCGGCGGCGTTTCGGGCGGCGGCGGCGGCGGCGGGTCCTACCTCATTTCGGGCGCGACCGACGTGCAGATGGGCGTGGCGACGAACGGCGGCAATGGCCTCGTCGAAATCGCGGCCGTGACCGCGCCAACGATCACCGGCGCCGGCACGACCACTTACGCCAACGCCGGCTCGACGGCGGACACGCCTTTCGCCGGCGTCACGATCGGCGACGCCAATCTGAACAACCCGACCGACACGCTGACGATCACGTTGAGTGATGCGAACGCGTCGCTCGCGGTCGGAACGGCCGTCAGTGGCGTCGTCTTCAACAGCGCCGGCAACGGCGTCTACACGCTGATCGGATCGGCGGCCGACGTCACCAGCGAGTTCGACGCGCTGAAGCTGACCGCGCCGGCGACCCTTACGGGCGCGGTCAACAACGTCGAGGCGCTGACGTTCACGCTCTCCGATTCCTCCAGCGCCTATGCGTGGGCGCCCACGACGGCCTCGGTGACGACCGATATCCTCGCGCCCAATTTTACGAAGACTTTCAGCTATACTGGCCACGTCGAAACCTTCGAGGTCCAGACATCAGGCTATTACGACATCGCGGCCGACGGCGCGCAGGGAGGCCGCGGCGTCAGCAATGGAGCCGGCGGGGGGCTCGGCGCCATGACGAGCGGCGAGATTTACCTGCAAGCCGGCGCGCAACTCGAGATTGTCGTCGGCGGCGCCGGCCAGTGCCCGATCGGCACTCACTCCGCCGGCGGCGGCGGAGGCGGAAGTTTTGTGATCGAGACCAACAGCGGCTTGGGCGCTGTCGACGTCAACGAAGTGATCGCCGGCGGTGGCGGAGGCGGGACCTTCAGCTCTGATGGCGGCGGCGGCCGGACCCAAGGGACCGGCGGCGGCGGCGGCGGCTCCGGCGCCGGCGCCGGCGGCGCTCCTGCCGACGGCACACCCGCCGCGGGCCGGGGCGGCGACGCCATCTATAAGAGCTTCGTAGGCGGCGGCGGCGGTGGCGGGTACACCGGCGGCGCCGGCGGCGCCGGCAGCGGACCCGGACAGGACGGAAGCGTGAAGGGCGCAAGCTTTGACGGCGGCAGCGGTTCCTACGTCGGCGGCGGAACCGGCGGATTTGGCGGCGGCGGCGGCAGCAATTACATTGGCGGCGGCGGCGGCGGCGGATTTGGCGGCGGCGGCGGCGGCGGCGGCCTTTCGGGCGGCGGCGGCGGCGGCGGGTCCTTTGTCAATACTGGCGCGCTCGACGTGTTGAAGTCCGCAGCGACGCACGGCGGCAATGGCCTTGTCGCCATCACGGCAGTGGTCTTGGCGCCGACGATAACGGGCGCCGGTTCGACCACTGACGCTAGCGCCGGCTCGACGACGGACGCGCCCTTCGCCGGCGTCAAGATCGGCGATCTCTATCCGAACACCCCGACCGAAACGCTTAAGATCACGCCGAGCGACGCCCACGCGTCGCTCTCGGTCGGATCGGCCGTCAACGGCGTCACCTTCGCCTTCGACAGCGCCGACGACGCCTACACGCTGACCGGCTCGGCGGCCGGCGTCATCAGCGAACTCGACGCGCTGAAACTGACGGCGCCCACGACCCTGACCGGCGCCGTCAACGGCGTCGAGGCGCTGACCTTCACGCTCTCGGATTCGAGCAGCGCTATCCCGCTGGCGACGACGACGGCCTCGGTGACGACCGACATCCTCGCGTCGAACTTCACCAAGACCTTCGGCTATAGCGGAAACATCCAGATCTTCACGGTCCAGACCTCCGGCTATTACGACATCACGGCCGACGGCGCCCAGGGAGGCAGCGGCCCCAACCGAACTGGCGGCGGAGGCGCCATGGCGAGCGGCGACGTCTATCTGCAGGCCGGCGCGAGGCTCGAGATCGTCGTCGGCGGCGAGGGCCAGACCGTGAGCAGCGCGAACACCGGCGGCGGCGGCGGCGGTGGCGGCAGCTTCGTGATCGAGACCTATGACGGCTTCCAAACCGTCGATGTCAACGAGGTGATCGCCGGCGGCGGCGGCGGCGTCCGCAGCAGCTACGGCGACGGCGGCGGCGGCCGGACACAGCCGAGCGGCGGATATGGCAGCATCTCGGGCGGCGCTGGCGGAACCAAAGGCGCCGCGGGCCAAGGCGGGTATCGTCCAAGGGGGGGCGGCGGCGGCGGATTTACCGGCGGCGCCGCCGGCACCTGGCAGACCGACGGACAGAACGGAACCACAAGTGGCGCTACCTTCGCCGGCGGCGCCGGGGGCTATAGCGGCGGATATGGCGGCGGCGGCGGCGGCAAACTCGGCGGCGGCGGCGGCGGCGGTTACGGCGGCGGAGGAGGTGGTGGATTGAGCGCCGGGGGCGGCGGCGGGTCCTACGTCATTTCCAGCGCGACCGACGTGTCGCAGGTCGCGGCGACGCACAGCGGCAACGGCGTCATCACCATCGCCAGCGAGGCGCCGCCCTGCTATCGTCGCGGCTCGCGCATCCTCACCGAGCGCGGGTCCATCGCCGTGGAAGACCTCGCCGTCGGCGATCTCGCCGTCACCGCGTCGGGCGCGCTGCGGCCCGTCGTCTGGCTCGGCCATCGCGCGCTCGATTGCCGGGGCTATCGCGACCCGCGCACGGTGTGGCCAGTGCGCGTAGCGGCAAACGCGTTCGCCGAAGGGCTGCCGGCGCGCGATCTGTGGTTGAGCCCGGGGCATTCGCTGGCGATCGACGGCGCGCTGATCCAGGTGCGTTCGCTCGTCAACGGCCGCTCGGTGGCGCAGATCGAGACCGCGCAAGTCGAATACTGGCACGTCGAACTCGACGCCCACGACGTCATTCTCGCCGAGGGCCTGCCCGCCGAGTCCTATCTCGATTGCGGCAATCGCTGCGATTTTTCCAACGGCGGCGAGTTCGTCACCGCCCATCCCGATTTCGCGCCGCGCCATGTACGCGAGACCTGCCTGCCACTCATCGAAGACGGCCCACAAATCGCCGCCAAGCGGGCAAAACTCGTCGGCCGCCTCGGCGAACAGGGGGTGGAGCTGACGACCAACGGCGACGCGCATATTTTGGCCGATGGCCGGCGCATAGAGCCGATACGCATCGACGCGCGCCGCCTCGCCTTCGCGCTGCCGGCGGACTGCGCCTCGATAGTGCTGCGCTCCCGCAGGTTCACGCCGGCCCATGTCGACTCCGACAGCCGCGACTTCCGCGAGCTCGGTCTGTGCGTCGCGAGGTTGCAAGTCGACGGCGACGACATGGCGCTCGACGATTCCTCGCTCGACGACGCCGGCTGGCAGGAGGCGGAACACGAGGGCGGCCGCCTCGTCCATCGCTGGACCAGCGGCGCGGCGCCGCTGCCATCAGGCGCCCGGCTGATCTTCGTCGAACTCGCCGGCGATGGTTGTTACTGGCGCGAGACCCGGCCCGCAGTTTTCCGGGCGGCCTGAAGGATCGCACCGACTGGCGACGGCGGATCGAAGAGGCGGCGCGGGGCTCGACCCGCGCCGGCCGAAGCCGTGAGTCTGAAGGCATCGAAGCCCGCGAATTTCGGCGACGCCCTCGCCTCCTTACCCAGCGAACGGGCGACGAGGTTTAAGGAATTGGTTAATATAAATTCAGTATCAACATTTGCCGCCTATATATATCGCCCCCGGGCGCCATCGCGATTTGGTCGAAGAACGAATGCCGAACCTGGAATCTGTTGGAAAGATCGTCATCACCGGGGCGGCGGGCCTCGTCGGTCAGAACCTGCTCGTGCGCCTGAAAGCGATGGGCTGCGCCGATATCGTCGCCATCGACAAGCACCCGACCAACACCCCGGCGCTGGCGCGGTTGCATCCCGACATCCGCGTGATTCAGGCCGACCTCGCCCGCGACGACCATTGGCAGGACAGCTTGAACGGCGCCGCGGCGCTGGTGCAGATGCACGCCCAGATCGGCGGTCTGCAATGGCAGGAATTCGAGGACAACAATATCGCAGCGACCCAACGGGTCCTGGCCGCGGCTGAAGCGGCCGGCGTCCCCTATCTCGTTCACGCCAGCTCCTCTGTGGTCAATTCCGCGGCGAACGACTTCTACACCCAGAGCAAGGGCGCCCAGGAAAAGCTGGTTGACGCCAGCGCCATCCCGCATGTGATTCTGCGGCCGACGCTGATGTTCGGCTGGTTCGACCGCAAGCATCTGGGATGGCTGGCGCGCTTCATGAAGCGTACGCCTTTGTTCCCGATTCCCGGCGATGGCAGCTTCATCCGCCAACCCCTCTATGTCGGCGACTTCTGCGATATCATCGTGTCGTGTTTGCAGAACCGGGCCACCGGAACTCATGACATCACGGGTCAGCAACGCATTCTCTATATCGAGTTGATCCGCCAAGTGAAGCGCGCGGTTCGGGCGCGCTGCCTGATTGTGCCGATACCCTATGCGCTGTTCGACGCGCTGTTGCGGCTCTACGCCGTTTTCGACAGCCATCCGCCGTTCACCGTGAAACAGCTGAAAGCCTTGGTGTTGCCGGAAGAATTCGCCGTCATCGATTGGCCGGGTGTGTTCGGCGTGCGATCCACGCCGCTCGCCGAAGCCTTGGAGGCGACCTTCAACGATCCCCGCTATTCGTCGATCGTTCTTGACTTCTGAGGAGGCGGCGTGAGCAAACTCGTTGTTGTCGGCGCCGGCTCCATGGGACTCGCCGCGGCCTATTTCGCCCTGCAGCGCGGCCATCAGGTCGAGGTGTTCGAGGCCGACGACCGCCCGGGCGGCATGGCCGCGCATTTCGATTTCGCCGGCCTCAGCATCGAACGTTACTACCACTTCGTCTGCAAGACCGACCAACCGACTTTCGATCTGATGGCCGAACTGGGGATCAGCGACCGCCTGCACTGGAAGTCGACCTCGATGAGTTATTTCATCGACGGGCGCCACTATACCTGGGGCAACCCCATCGCGCTGCTGCGGTTTCCGCTGCTCGGCCTCGTCGACAAGCTGCGTTACGGGCTGCAGATGTATCTGACCACCCGCGCTCGCTCCCTCGACCATCTCGAGCTGGTGACGGCTGAGGATTGGATCGTCGGCGGTTCGGGTCGGCGTGTCTACGACCTGCTTTGGAAGCGGTTGTTCGAGCTCAAATTCTACCAATATGCGGATAACATTTCGGCCGCCTGGATCGCCTCGCGCGTCAAGCGGATCGGCAGGTCGCGCAAATCGATCCTGCAGGAAGAGATCGGCTATATCGACGGCGGCACCGAGACGCTGATAGGCGCGCTGGCGGCGAAGATCGAGGCCATGGGCGGGCGCATCCACCTGTCCTCGCCCGTGCAGCGCGTCGAAGCCGCGAACGGGCGCGTAACCGGTGTGCGCGTCGGCGGCGAATTGATCGGCGCCGATCAGGTGATTGCGACCATTCCGACGCCGCTGATCCTCAAAATGGCGCCCGATCTATCGCCTGCGGCGCAGCAGCGTTATCGTGCGATCCGCAATATCGGCGTCGTCTGCGTCGTCTTGAAGCTGAAGAAGCAGGTCACTCAGAATTTCTGGTTGAACATCAACGACGCCAACATCCCGATACCCGGCGTCATCGAATTCTCGAACCTGCGGCCGATGGCGGAGCGCGTGGTTTTCGTCCCCTATTACATGCCGCACAATCATCCCAAATGGGGGTGGAGCGACGCGGAGTTCGTCGCCGAATGCATGGCGGCGATCCACCGGATCAATCCCGATATCGGCGACGACGATCTCATCGCCAGTCACGTGGGCCGCCTGACCTACGCGCAGCCGATCTGCGAGGCGGGGTTCCTAGCCAAAATCCCCCCCATCCTCACGGAGATCGCCGGACTGCAGATCGCCGACACCTCCTTCTATTATCCCGAGGATCGGGGCATCGCCGAAAGCATATTGCTGGGCCGACAGATGGCCGAGGCGGTGACGTGAACATTCCTCGATGGCTCGGCCGACAGTTTCTCAGCCGGCAATTTCTTCAGTTCGTCGCGATAGGCGCGATAGCCGCTGGCCTGAACTGGGGAAGCGGGCGGCTGTTCTCACTGGCTTTCGGTTTTAGCGTCAGCATATCCCTCGCCTATCTGGTCGGCATGGCCAGCGCCTTTGTGATGAACCGGATCTGGGTGTTCCCTCGAGCGAACCGGCCCATTCTCCATCAGGCCGGTTACTTCGTCGCCGTCAATCTCGTCTCTTTCCCCGTCGTTTGGTCCGTCGCCATCGTGTTGGGCGAATATGTGCTTCCCGCGCTGGGCATGACGCGGGGAAACGAGGGACTCGCGCATGCGTTCGCTCTGGCGGCTCCGATGTTCCTGGCGTTCCTGTTCCACAAATTCCTGACCTTCGCCCATAGGTCCTCGCAAATGGAGGGTCCTCATGAATGACTTGGCCGCTCTCTATCGAAACCGTTTCTCGGAAGCGGATTTGCCGGGCAAGCGACGGATCTGGGAGGTGCTGTGCCGGGACTTCTTCCAGCAATACGTGTCGCCGGACGACAGCGTTCTCGACATTGCCGCCGGCTATGGCGAGTTCATCAACAACATTCGCTCCGGCCGGAAATTCGCTGTCGACCTCAATCCGGATACGACAGAGTTCCTCGATGACGACGTGACGTTTCATCAGACGGCCGCCGATCAGTTGACGGCGTTTCCCGACAACGTTCTCGATGTCGTCTTCACCTCCAACTTCCTCGAACATTTGCCCGACAAGGCGGCGCTCAGTCGGGTGTTCGCCGAAATCAACCGGGTGCTGCGCCCCGGCGGCAAAGTGCTGATCATGGGGCCGAACATTCGCTGTATCCCCGGGGCCTATTGGGACTTTTTCGACCACACGCTCGCGCTCTCCCACGCCACCGTGGCGGAGGGTTTGTTGCTGCATGGCTTCGCCCTCGACCGGGTCGTCGATCGTTTCCTTCCCTACACGACGAGGACGGCGCTGCCCCAGCACCCCTTGCTGGTGTCGCTGTATCTGAAGTTTCCGCTCGCCTGGAAGATTCTCGGCGCGCAATTCTTCATCGTCGGACACAAAGAATTGGCGGCCGCGCAGGCGGCGCCGCTTTCCTCGCGCGTGGCGGACGTCATCTCCAGCCAGGAATGACGATCCAGGGGGACGCGACGCAGCTCCGCCGGTTGACTCGGCAAAACAGCCGAGGGCGCGTCGCGGGAGGGCGAGGCACGAGTTACTGGGCTGAGCGTCTTCGCGCCCGAGGCGCGAATGACGTTGGAGGTCTGCGATGTCTGTGAATGCGCAATTGCGAGGCTCCGAACCCGTCATTGCCGACGAACCTGCAGACAATGCGGCGTCGTCGAGGCGGAAATCCTACGTCGCCTCCCCGTTCGCGGTCGGCCTCATTCTGTGTGCGGCCGCTCTCGCCTTCTCGCTGTACTGGCTGCTGCAAGCGCTGCAACAACCGATTCTGGAAGCCCACGGGTTCCGGCAAACGCAGACCGCGTTGACCGTCTATTATTATATAAAGGAGGGGATCAAGCTCGACTATCTGACTCCGGTGATCGGCCAGAACTGGGCGATTCCCTTCGAATTTCCCATCTATCAGATCCTGGTCGCCGCCGTCGTCAACGTCACTCACGCCCCGTTGGATTCCGCCGGCCGCATTGTCAGCTGGGTGTTCATGTGCCTTTGTTGTGGACCGCTGTATCTCTCGCTTCGTCGACTGGGCGCCCCGGCGGCGACCTGTCTGCTGTGCGTGGCGCTGGTGATGGGCGCGCCGGAATATGTCTTCTGGTCGGGAACCTTCATGATCGAGACGACGGCGTTGTTCTTCACGCTGTGCTTCGTGTTTTACGCCCTGCGCATTCTCCAGAAGCGCGCCAAGACGCTCGATTACCTGCTCGGGGCGCTGTTTCTGACGCTCGGACTGCTGCAAAAAGTGACGACCATATTGCCCGTGGCGATGATGTTTTCATTGTTGGTTGCGGTAACGTATCTGCGACCCGCCACGATCTTCAGGGAATGGCGCCCTATCGCGGCGTCGGCGGCGATGGTGCTGTTGGGCGTCGCGCTGATGTACGTTTGGACGGTTCACTCCGATTTGGTCAAGACGCATAACCCTATCGGCGCAACGATGATGTCGTCGAAACTGTTGCAGTGGAATTTCGGCACGCTCAGCCAACGCCTGTCGTCGCAACTCTGGTCGCAAGTGCTGTATGAGCGCGTCTTCAGAGGCAGCGTCTTCGGCGCCACGGGAGCTGTCGCGATCCTGTGTGGAATCGTTCTGGCCCCGCAAGTCCGGATGCGTTGGACGATCGCGATCGCGACGCTCGCCGGGCTGTCGCAGTTCCTGATATTCACCAACCTGCATATCATTCACGACTATTATCAGGTCTCGGCGACGCTGTATTTTCTCATCGCGGTCGGTCTCAGCGTCGGCGCGCTGGCGGAAAAGTTCGCCCCCGGTCGACCGCTGCTGTTCGCCTTGGCGGCGATCGCGCTCGTCGGCGCGAATTTCTTCGGTTTCGGCAACACCTATGCGTCGGTCCGGCGGATCCAGATGACGACGTCCAACACCACGACGTTGAACATCTCCGAGTTCATCAAGTCGGCGACGGCGCAGGACGACGTCGTCGTCTGGTACGGCTTCGACTGGTCGAGCGAAGTGGCTTATTATTCGCAGCGCAAATCGCTGACCGTCCCGGATTGGGGGAATACGAACACCGACTGGCTCGATCACCGCGAGACGTATCTGGACAAGGAGCCGGCGGCCGTCGTCGTGCGCAAGACGGCGCAGACCGAGCGCTTCCTGCCGCTGATCCGCGCGAAATATCCGGATGCGCAGGTCCAGGACGTCGGCACTTGCGAGGTCTTTCTCATCAGGCTTGCGCGCCCATAGCCAAATCGCAGACGGGAACGCCCATGAGCCCCTTCGCCAATGTCCGCGCCTGTATCTTCGACGCCTATGGCACTTTGTTTGATTTCGCCGCCGCGGCGGCGCGCTGCCCCGGCGTTCCCGAAGCCAGCCGCGCGGCGCTGTCGGCGTTGTGGCGCGACAAGCAGTTGCAATACACATGGCTGAGGTCGTTGCAGGGCGCCCACGCCGACTTCTGGCGGGTGACGGGCGATGCGCTGGATTTCGCGCTCGATAGCCTCGCTCTCGCCGACCCCGCGCTGCGCGAGCAATTGATGCAGCTCTATCTGACCTTGGATGCGTTCCCGGAAGTTCCCGGCGCCCTCGCCGAGTTGAAGGCGCGGGGGTTGCGGCTCGCCATCCTCTCGAACGGGACGCCGGACATGCTCGACGCGGTCGTCGCCGGCGCCGGGCTCGCGGGGGTGTTCGAGCGCTTATTCTCGGTCGAATCCGTCGGCGTCTTCAAGACCGACCCGCGCGTCTACCGTTACGCGCTCGACGAACTCGGGCTCGACAAGCGCGAGGTGGTTTTTCTGTCGTCCAACGGCTGGGACGCCTATGCGGCCTCCGCTTTCGGCCTGCCCGTCGTCTGGGTCAACCGCTACGGCCAGCGCCCGGAACGGCTGCCCGGCGCGCCGGATCTGACGCTGCCCTCCCTCGCCCGCCTGCCTGCCGCAGGCGCTCGACGGCCGCTGACGCCGCTTGTCGGTTCGCGGGACGAGGCCTACATGAGGGCAACGAAACCTCTCGGCCGACATTGCACAAAACCCCGAAAACTCCGCGCGCCCGTTCGGCGCACACCGCCTTGCCGACTCGCGAAGAGCTGTTGGCGTTCCTTGCCGGCAAGCCGGCGCCCAACGGCGTGCTGCCGCCTGCCCGCGTCGGCAAGCGCGACATCGCGCGCGCCTTCGGAATCCACGGCGACGAGGCCCGGACCGCGCTCAAGCTGCTGCTGAAAGATCTGGAAAACGAGGGCGAGGTCCGCCGCGGCCGTAAAATGCTGTCGCGCCAGGGACGGTTGCCGGCGATGGTGGTCGCCGACATCGTCGAACGCGACCGCGACGGCGATCTGATCGCCAGGCCCGTGGAATGGAACGAAGAGGGCGAAGCGCCGCGCATCCATGTGCGCCTGCCCAAATTCAAGCGCGACAAAGCGCCGGCGCCCGGCATGGGCGCGCGGGTGCTGATGCGCGTCGATTTCGACCCGCTCGCGACCGCCAAGGCCCCGCCCTATTCCGGGCGCGTAGTCAAGATTCTCGACCGCGCGAAAACCCGCATGCTCGGCGTCTATCGCGAATTGGAGAGCGGCGGCGGTCGCGCATTGCCAATCGAGAAACGGGCGCTGGGGCGGGAAATCTTCGTGCCCGCGGGCATGGCGGGCGAGGCGCGGGAAGGCGACCTCGTCGCGCTGGAGCTGCTGCGCGAGGGCCGCTTCGGCCTGCCCTCGGCGAGGGTCGTCGAGCGGCTCGGGTCGGTCGACACCGAGCGCGCGGTGTCGATGATCGCGCTCGCCGCCCACGGCATCCCCCATGTGTTTTCCGCCGCCACGCTGCGGGAAGCCGACGAGGCCAAACCCGCGACGCTCGCCCACCGAGAGGACTGGCGCACCCTGCCGTTGGTCACTATCGACCCATCAGACGCCAAAGACCACGACGACGCGGTGCACGCCGAGCCCGATACGGATCCGGCCAACGCGAACGGCTTCGTGCTCACCGTCGCCATCGCCGACGTCGCCTATTACGTTCGTCCTGGCTCGCCGCTCGACCGAGAGGCGCTGGAGCGCGGCAATTCCGTGTATTTCCCCGACCGCGTCGTGCCGATGCTGCCCGAGCGCATTTCCAACGACCTGTGTTCGCTGCGCGAGAACGAGGACCGTCCCGCGCTCGCGGTGCGCATGGTCGTCGGCGCCGACGGACGCAAGCGACGGCACAAGTTCCACCGCATTTTCATGCGCTCGGCGGCGAAGCTCTCCTACCCGCAGGCGCAGGCGGCCATCGACGGGAGCCCCGACGAGACGACCGGGCCGCTGCTGGAGCCCGTGTTGCGCCCGCTGTGGGACGCCTATGCGGCGCTCAAGAAAGAGCGGGACCAGCGCGAGCCGCTCGATCTCGACCTGCCCGAGCGCAAGCTGATCCTCGACAAGGACGGCAAGCTCGATCGCGTCATCTGGCCGGAGCGGCTCGACGCGCACCGGCTCATCGAGGAGTTCATGATTCTGGCCAACGTCGCCGCCGCCGAGACGCTGGAATCGCAACTGTCGCCGCTGATCTATCGCGCCCATGACGCGCCTTCGATGGCCAAGCTCAGCGAACTCGGCGAGTTTCTGGCGACGCTGGGCGTCAAGCTGGCCAAGGGCGAGACCATGCGGCCCGAGCATTTCAACCGCGTGATCGCCAAGGCCAAGGGCCTGCCCGCCGAGACGCTCATCAATGAAGTCGTGTTGCGCGCGCAGTCGCAGGCGGAATACACCCACGAGAACTACGGGCACTTCGGCCTCAACCTGCGGCGCTACGCGCATTTCACCTCGCCGATCCGCCGCTACGCCGATCTGATCGTGCATCGCGCGCTTATCCGCGCCCTCAATTTCGGCCCCGGCGGGTTGGAGGAAGCGGCGCCGCGCTCGCTCGCCGACGTCGCCGAGCGCATCTCCGGCGCCGAGCGGCGCGCCATGGCGGCGGAGCGCGAGACTTCGGACCGGCTGATCGCCGCGCATCTGGCCTCTCACGTCGGCGCGTCGTTCAAGGCGCGCATCGCCGGGGTCACCAAGTCAGGGCTGTTCGTCAAGCTCGCCGACACCGGCGCCGACGGCTTCATCCCCGCCGCCACCTTGGGTACAGATTATTTCCGCTTCGAAGAGGCGCACCGCTCGTTGGTGGGAACCCGCACCGGCGAGACGTTCCGGCTCGGCGACCCGGTCGAAGTGAAGCTCGTCGAGGCCGCGCCGTTCGCTGGCGCGCTGCGCTTCGAGATGCTGTCCCATGGGGCGCGCGGGGCGCGTGGCAAGGGGCGGGAACGCAGGAAGGATCGAGGCTCTTGATGACAGACAAGCGTGTCAACGATTGCGCAGCGCCGCTTCCCTTCTCCCGCTTGCGGGAGAAGGTGGCGCGGAGCGCCGGATGAGGGCCTCCTTTCGACGCCTGGTATCTGTCTCAGCCCCTCACCCTAGCCCTCTCCCGCACGCGGGAGAGGGGATCCGCTGGACCTCTCTCATGCCCAAGAACCGCTATTATTCCGGCCCCCGCTCCGACCATTTCGACGGCTTGCGCTTCCACGCCCCCGGCGGCGGACGCGACAAGACGTTGCGCGACATGGCGAAGATGCTGTGGCGCGGGCGGCGGGAGCGCAGAAAACCCTGGCCGCGCGCCGGCCGGTTCATCGACGGCGGCAAGCCGCCGGCGCGCGTCGAAGGCGCCAGGATCCGCATCAGCTTCATCGGTCATGCGAGTTTTCTCGTTCAGACCGAGGGCGTCAATCTGCTCATCGATCCCGTCTGGTCGCAGCGCGTCGGTCCCTCCGGCATCGGTCCCAAACGCATCACCCCGCCCGGCCTCGCCTTCGAGAACCTGCCCGAGATCGACGCGGTGTTGCTCTCGCACAACCACTACGACCATCTCGACGTCGCCACGCTGTCGCGCCTCGCCCGCGAGCGGCCGGCGCCGGTGCTGACCCCGCTCGGCAACGACACGATCCTGCGCCGCGCCGACAAAGCCATCCAGGCGCAGACCTTCGACTGGGGTCAGCACGCCAATGTCGGGCCGCTGAAAATCCACTTCGAGCCGACCTACCATTGGAGCGCGCGTGGGCGCAGCGACCGGCGGATGGCGTTGTGGGCGTCGTTCGTGATCGAGGGTCCCACCCACAAGATATTCTACGCCGGCGACACCGGTTTCGGCGACGGCTCGATATTCACCGACATCGGCCGCCGCCACGGCCCGTTCCGGCTCGCGCTGCTGCCGATCGGCGCCTACGCCCCGCGCTGGTTCATGCGCGGCCAACACGTCGACCCCAACGAATCCGTAGAGATCTTCCGGCGCCTCGGCGCTCAGTCCGCCTTCGCCTTTCACTGGGGCACGTTCCGGCTGACGGAGGAACCCTACGAGGAGCCGGTAACGAAGCTCAAGGCGGCGCTGGCGGCGGCGGGCATCGCGCCGGAGCGGTTTCTGTCAGACCCGGCTGGAGCTTCGGCGGAGTGGGAGTGAGCGGGGGAGGGAGCGGAATCGCGGACGCGAGCCGTTAGTCGAAAAACCCCTGCGCGTCCAACTCGATATCAGGCGGGTCGAGCCTCAAAGGGCCGCCCCCGAGGACGCGGGTCTCGATCGCCGGCGCCGGGTTTGTGATGGACGATTCTGCGCCGGTCGGGGTCGACGATGAGATAGTGCTGCACTGAAGCCAGCGAGAACCTGCTCCTAATCGCGCCTTGCCGCCGAACGCAAAAGAGAACATGCTCATCCCGCATCGACAGGGGTCGATCTCGTCTGCGACGAGTTCCGCGCGACCAATCCTCATGACGACGCGGGATGGACGCTGAGGCTCGGCAGGCCAAACGCCTGACCGTCACAATTCGATCGGCTGTCCATGAGCATTCTGAACGTCAAGCATATCACCACTTATTCGTATTCCGCGCCGGTGCGGCTGGGCGAGCATCGGATGATGCTGCGCCCGCGCGACAGCAACGATCAGCGGTTGCTGGAGGCGACCCTCGAAATCGAACCCCGCCCGCACCGTCTGCGCTGGATACACGACGTCTTCGACAATTGCGTGGCGATCGCCGAGTTTCGCGGCGAGACCCGAAGCCTCGAAGTCGCAAACACCCTCACGCTCGAACACATCGCCAGCGACGAGCCGGAGGTTTTGCTCGAAGACCGCGCCCGTTTCTATCCGTTCTCTTATGACTCGGAGGAAATGCCCGACCTGCTCAGGGCCATCGAACGGCACTACGCCGACCCCGCGGGCGACCTCGACCGCTGGGTGCGCCGCTTCGTCAATCTGGGGCGGCCGACCGAGACCGGCATCCTGCTGATGACGCTGAACAACGCGATCAAGGAGAGTTTCTCCTACGAACGCCGTACCGCTCGGGGCACGCAGACGCCGTTGCAGACGCTGGAGTCGCGCCGCGGCACCTGTCGCGATTTCGCCACGCTGATGATGGAAGCCGCCCGCGCCCTGGGGTTTGCCGCCCGCTTCGTCTCCGGTTATTTGTACGTGCCCAGCCGCGACACCGGTCAGACCCGTCTCGGCGGCGGTTCGACGCATGCGTGGTGTCAGATCTATCTGCCCGGCTCCGGCTGGGTCGAATTCGATCCGACCAACGGCATCGTCGGCAATCGCGATCTCGTTCGCGTCGCCGTGGCGCGCGACGCCGGGCAGGCCATCCCGCTTCACGGCTGCTATTACGGCAACGCCGAGGACGACCTGGGCATGGAAGTGTCCGTGACCGTCCGCCGGCTCACGAGTTCCTCCAACGACAGGATTGCCCCATGCTGATCGAAGCGGGTTTCGACATCGGATTCGAGTGCCCGCTGCCGACGCCGATGCTGCTGCAACTCAATATCCATCCCTCGCGCGACGCGGACCTGCTGACGCCCGACCGCATCCGCTCCGATCCGCCGCTGCCGACGCGCGACTATCTCGACCATTTCGGCAATCGCGTCACCCGCGTGGAAGTTCCCGCCGGCCGCGTCACCTTCTCCAATCGCTTCGTCATCCAGGACAGCGGAGAACCGGACGCGATTCCCCCCGACACGGAACAGACCCCGGTCGCCGGGCTTCCCGACGAGGTGTTGCTGTATCTGGTGTCGAGCCGCTATTGCGACAGCGACAAGCTCGCCGATTTCGCCTGGGCGCAGTTCGGAACGATTTTGGGCGCCTGGCGTCGCGTGCAGGCGATCTGCGATTTCGTTCACGCCAAGATCCGTTTCAACTATCTGGAAGCGCGCTCCACCCGCTGCGCCAGCGATTCCATGCAGGAAGGCGTCGGCGTCTGCCGCGACTTCGCCCATCTCGCCATCGCTTTGTGCCGCTGCATGAACATCCCCGCCCGCTATTGCACCGGCTATCTCGGCGACATCGGCGTCCCCGTCGACGTCAACCCGGGGGATTTCAGCGCCTGGAGCGAGGTCTTCATCGACGGCCGCTGGTACACGATCGACGCCCGCCACAACCACCCCCGCATCGGCCGCATCGTCATGGGGCGGGGGAGGGACGCGGCGGACGTGGCGATGTCGACGGCGTTCGGGGTGGCCAAGCTGGTGAAGTTCGAGGTGGTGACGGATGAGAAGGCGTAAGGGGGCGTGAAGGGGATGCGGGAATGGGCTGGACGGAGGTTACGTCGAGCGCCTGACGCCCATCCGGGAAGGTCGCCAATGGTGGGAAGCGGAAATTGGCATGCGGTCCGCCTTTTGCAATCGGGCGCGATTCTCGAAAATCACGAATTTCGTGAATCGACGCGATGCCCCAGCTTAGAACCCGGTAGCTCCCTCTACCGTCTGTATTTCTTCAGATGTTAGAGAGTAAAGGCTGTAAACTATCCCGTTAATTTGCGCATCATTAGCCGCGATCTGGCGCTCCAGCGAACTCTTCTCCTGGGGCGTCTTCGCAAGAGCTAATTGCTTGTGCAACGCAAGCCTATCGTCGACATGTTGGATGACGCGGTCGTATTTGGCTTTGTCCTGACGATTGCCGAGGTCGAGGGCGCGTATCGGAAGTTGGGTCAACACAGTTGGCTTAACCTGCGCCAACACACGGCCGGATTCGAGAGCCAACAACCGATATATAAAGACGAAGAGACGCGAATTAAGAATTCCCATCACGTACTGCGTACTAACATCTTTCCGCAGACCAAAAACGTAAAGACCATCGGTCGCAAACGTGCGTCGCTCATCTAGGGCAATGACAATTTCATCCTCTGTGATTACCCCGAGCAGTTTTTTCTCTTTAATGAAAATGTTCTCATCTCTAGCTCGGTGGAGCGCGTAGATCGAATGCTTATGCTGTTGCACTTCTTTACAGGTGATTTTACTTTTAAACTGATCTATATAGGTTCGAATATTTGGCAGCTCACGAATGTTTGTGTCTCTTTTGGTGTAAATAAGAAGGAGATCCGGGTAGTCGATAAAATATCGTTTTACCTGCCTGCCGCCAGTCACCACTTTACGAAGTGCATGCGTTTCTAGGCGTGCCTGCTTGGCCGTTTTCGCGTCGACTAGAAACGCCTCCTTGAGATCAGGGCTAACTCCTCGCTGAATTCCGTCCTCGTCAACCAGTTCTTCAAGCTTATTATGTTGAATACTGCTGATCTTCGTCCAAATGGAATAATGAGCGATGTTCGCAGTGACAAACAGCGCACCTGGCACGGACAGAACTTTGTCTTGCATTACACTGCTGAACTGCGATTGGTCCGCCATTTTAGAGGCTTTCTCAAATTTCCCCACATGCGAGAAATCCGCTACCTCAATCACCTGGTGGGCGGGTTGGCCTGATTGAAAGATGAGAATGCTAGACGGGCGAGTAACCTTTTTGAACACATCACCCATGTTCAGAATACGATGAATTGTGAACTCGTTCAAAATCCATTCTCGAAGCTTCTGAGTGTCCGTTTGATACAGAACCACATCCGGCAGAATCATTCCAAGGTAGCCATGAGTATTTAGCTTTCCGCTGCACTGGTGCACAAAATACATGAAAGAATCGACCATTCGCACAATGATGTTTCGGTTGTGTCGTCTCAAATATTCGAGTTCTGCCTCGCTCAGAAGAGCGCCCCAAGGTGGATTCCCAATCACGGCGTCAAAACCACCTGTCTTAAAAATATCAGGAAACTCGGACTTCCAGTCGAAGACGTTGATGCGGTAACGCTCTTCAGGATCGAACAAAGACATTTGCTGCTGCTGATAAAAATCCGGGGCAATCAGTGAGTTACCGCACTTTATGTTATCTCCTAAATCGGGCA
>Ga0302320_10008879_pt1 | contig 21736 bp, 22 predicted proteins | sample Bog_T0_3_FD_202130 | JGI IMG/M metagenome (GOLD analysis project Ga0302320, IMG submission 202130) | Peat permafrost microbial communities from Stordalen Mire near Abisko, Sweden - Bog_T0_3 | ecosystem: Environmental > Terrestrial > Soil > Wetlands > Peat | place: Sweden: Abisko, Stordalen Mire...
CATTCCGAAAAGAGTCACCCGCTCTGGATCATATGGCTTCCCTTGGACACGGGAACGCACGAGGTCGGTGGTGAGCCTGTGGCTCGATGATTCGCCTTTGATCGCAGCCACCAGATGGTTGAGTTCCTGTTGTTCGCGCAGCCAACCAAATCGCGAAGCCAGATCATTCGCCTGCTCTCGGAGTTTATCAAGCCAGCCGACCCCAAAAATCCGAAGGTATCGGTCTATCCAACGCTCCAGTTCCTCTGGAGAAAGCGTCTTGGGCTCGTCGTGGCCGTGTGCTCGCGCGATCTGCATGTTTTCAAGGATGGCTCTGGCTTGGCTCGAAGTGAACAGTTCTTTGCCATCGCCCAAGGGGGTCCGAGTGTCGTCCGCCTGTGGTGCGGGGCCTCGCCAAATACGGATTTCCAATCCCGGAAGTTTGCGCACCGTTGCCACAGCTCGCGACACCGTGAGATGAAATTTACCGCCCGGCGAAATATTACTGCCTTCCAGCGCCGTGCGGTGGCTTATCAATGCACCAGGATAAAAATGAGCGGCGATTTCCAGGCGATGCCGTCTTACAACTTCTTCTGGTGGCGAAGTTAAGTCGTCTGTGTAAATCTTTGAGGCGAGTTTTCGCATCCTCCCCGCCTTTACAGCGCGGGAGACTTCGAGGGCTCTGGAGACATTGGCAAAGATAACGGCCATACCATTTTTATTAAACTAGACAGATCAATGCGGCAAAAAAGACATTTTCCATTAAATTAGACGGCTTTTTGGCATTTTTCATCAAATTTAATGAAAATTGTGGAAAATGCCATAGGCTGGTGCGGTTTTCCATTTTTCAACTCTTTGAGGCGTTGGCGAAGATCTGGGGCTATCGCTTTTATTAAATTAGGCGGCTCAGCGCGGCTAAAATGATATATTTCATTAAATTATACGTTATTTATGATATATTTCATAGAATTTAATAGAAAATGCCAAGATGTTACAGGCTGATGGGGTTTCATTTTTCAGCTTGCTTCTGGGCCGCCATGAGCGAGCCGCGAGCCATTGATGGAGGTCGACTTCGGTGGCGAGGCGGATGAACTCCTTGAAATCCTTGGCGATGAACTGCGGCCCGCGGTCACTGATGACGCGCGGCCGGGCCTGGGGAAACTTCAGGCGCGTCCCCTTGGGTCCCCTTGCCGCCGGTGGTGCCGGCCGAGCCATCGGGGTTCTCCCACGAAATGGGCGCCGTTGCCGTGCCGTCCCTCAGCATCTCTCGCTCAAACCCTCCAAGGCGCCGCGAGAAGTATAAAGGCGCATGAAAGGCCCTGGCAAAGGCTCTGCAATTTGCGGGTGTGCTCGGCCAATCCATCAAACTGCTGGATGCCCCATTTCCGCCGTGCCCGTCGACAGAGTGGTGCCAGATCTCAATGCGTTCCGGTGCAACCCCCTGTCGAGTAAGTACAAGAAGGCGGCCGTCGAGTTCTTGCCCCCCGAAAAGGCTACAAGAATGAAATCATATTCCGCTAAATCTGGCACATTGTAAATATGGTCTTTTTCGAAGAAAAACGGCTTGACTTGCTGTATAATGGCGCTAATTTTGCCGCGCGGCGGGAATATCGTTATATATGGGGCGCCGGGAGTTTGAGAAGGGCCGGCATCCAGAAGATTGACCGCCGCGGGTAACAAACCTGAACAAAAACAGAAGGACCTGTCCGATGAAAAGCAAAGACAAAATAATGCAGTTCCGCGATATAAAAAATGGACTGCTGCAGGAAAGAAAGAAGTTAGCGGACCGCGTTGAACAGATCGATGCAGCCATTAACGAAGTCACCGGGGTGTCGAAAAGCCTGAAGAAGCCAGCTGTGCTTGACGCTGCTGTTCCACCTGCCCCCGCGCCTCGTTCCCGCTCTGGGCTGGGTCGCCCAATGGGCAAAGGAGCATCCTCCTGGAGCAAGACTCGGGGAGAGGTGATTGCCACCGCCAGAGAATGCCTCGCTTCGGGTCCAAAAACCAAGGAGGAAGTCGTCGCGTTCGCAAGCAAGAGGGGGTTGAAGCCCGTGGGAGGCAGGAGCCTGCGCCAGAGGTTGGACACGGTCCTCTACAGCAAGTATTTCAAGCGGCACGGCGACAAGTTCACAGTGAAGAAGTAAGGGGCCGCCGCTCTCCACAAAGGCCGCCCGCACAGGGCGGCCTTCGTTGTTTTACCCGCACGCCCCCTCTCATATGATTATAATGGGAGATGGGCAAACGATTAATTATAGCGGAAAAGCCTTCGGTAGCGAAGGACATCGCCCACGCATTGTCGGTGCCCCGCACGCAGAGCTGCTTCGAATCTGAACAATGGATCGTCTCGTCCGCCCTCGGACACCTTTTTGAACTGACGTTCCCGCCGGAACTGGCGGCCTGCAAAGACAAGTGGAATCTGAGGGACCTGCCTCTGCTCCCTGCGAGGTTTGATCTGCTGCCTCTTTCCCACTCCCGCCAGCAACTCAACCTGCTGCTGGCCCTGCTGAAGCGCGCCGAGGTGACCGGTCTGGTGAACGCGTGCGACGCCGGAAGGGAGGGGGAGCTAATCTTCCACTACATTATTCGCTATGCCGGGTGTACGAAACCGGTCGAAAGGCTTTGGCTCCAGTCGATGACACCGGGGGCCATCCTGGACAGCTTCAAGAAGCTCAGGCGCGGGTCGGAGATGCAGAACTTGGCCGATGCGGCCGCCAGCCGTGCTGAATCGGACTGGCTGGTGGGGATTAACGGCAGCCGGGTGCTGACCTTGACGGATGTGGGAAACCGTCTCACGCCCGTGGGAAGGGTGCAGACTCCCACCTTGGCGATGGTGGTATCCCGCGAACTCGAGATCCAGCAGTTTGTCCCAAAGAACTACTGGCTGGTCAAGGCAACCTTCATGGCGAAGGCCGGCGCCTATGTGGGGACCTGGTTCGATCTTGGCTTCAAAGGGGAGGGGACGGCCGACAGGATATGGGATCAACCCAAGGCCGAGCAGATTCGCGCTCGTTGCCTGGGAAAATTGGGGACTGTAACCGATCAGTCCAAGAATGTGACCCGCGGCTGTCCTGCGCTGTTTGACCTGACATCGCTCCAGCGTGACGCCAACAAGAAGTTCGGATATTCGGCGGCCAAAACGCTGAAGTTGGCGCAAGAGCTCTACGAGGCGTACAAGGTGTTGACTTATCCTCGCACGGATGCCCGCGTCTTGCCTGACGATTATGTGCCGGTGGCAATCAAGACGATGGAGATGCTGGCCGGCCGCTGCCCTCCCGTTCAGGGTTACGCCAAGAAGGTCCTCGATAACGGCTGGATAAAGCCGGACAAGAGAATATTCAACACAGCCAAGATGTCAGACCACTTTGCCATAATTCCCACCGGCAAGGAGCCGGAGTCCCTCCCGCCGGATGAGGCGGCCCTTTACAAGATGGTCGCACAGCGCTTCGTGGCCGTCTTCTACCCGCCTGCCGAGTACCTGGATACGGAGCGCATCACCAAGATTGAGGCCGATCACTTCAAGAGCCGCGGCAGGGTGGTCCTCAAGCCGGGCTGGACCGTCGTTTATGGGGCCGATGCGCAAGAGGATGACGAGAAAGAAAAGGAGGATCAGACGGTGCCTGCCGTGGGAGCGGGAGAGCGTCCGCCGGCCGTTCAAGTCCTGGTGGTGGCCGAGAGAACCAAACCCCCGCCGCCGTATACGGAGGCCACCCTCCTGTCCGCGATGGAGGGAGCCGGCAAGATCATCAGCGAGGAAGAACTGCGCGAGGCCATGTCGGATCGAGGCCTGGGCACCCCCGCCACAAGGGCGGCCATCATCGAGGGCCTGCTCAACTCTGAGTACCTAGAGCGCAAGAAAAAGGACCTGCATGCGACTCCCAAGGGAATCGCGCTCATCACCAGGCTGAAGGGTCTCTCGTTGGACAGCCTTTGCTCCCCGCAATTAACTGGCGAGTGGGAGCTGAAGCTGCGCCTGATGGAGCAGGGGAAGGTCCCGCGCAACGGCTTCATGCACGATATACATGGAAGCGTGGCGATGATGGTCGGGAAGGTGAAGAACGCGGTGCCCAAAGCAGCGCCCGTCGCAGGGCTTCAGTGCCCAACGTGCAAGAAGACGCTGGTGACGCCCGGCGGTGACGCCCTCATGTGTCCAGACAGGCATGTCATGTTCCGCAAAACCGTCGCCAAGCGGATGCTGACCGATGATGAGGTAAAGACGCTCCTCCTGCATGGCTCCGTTGGTCCTCTCTCCAACTTCACATCCAAGGAGGGGAAGCCCTTTTCGGCAAAACTCCGCTTCGGCGAGAAGGGGAGCATCGTCTTCGATTTTGGGGAAGCCGAAAAGCCCAGCCAGGTGGTGAACCACGAGGGGTGGAAGATTGGCATCACCTCGGCGCTATACGTGGCGGAGAAGGGGAAGCAGAAAGTTTATGTGCGCAAGAGCACCTGCCAGCGCCAGATGTCGCTGGAGGAAGTCAAGAAGCTGCTCTCCAGCGCGAGCACTGGTTTGCTGGATGGCTTCATCTCCAAGGCAGGGAAGCCTTTCAAGGCGGCCTTGGTGCTGAAGCGGGGGAAGGTCGAGTTCGAATTTCAGCCCAGGACCTAAAAGCGGATCAGGTTGACGACCGTGTCGGTGTGACCGAGGTCGAACGGGCTCTTCCACTGCTTTTCATATTCTGCGTAGATAGCGCGCGCTGCCTGATACCGTCGGTACTTGCCCGCGCAGTCTGCCTCCAGGCTGTCGATCTGCTTTTGCCGCCGCTCCGATATCGGCACCGCTTGCTTGAGCCCTTGAATTTTACCCTGTAGATCATCCAGGTCCGCCTTGCTGTCGCTGAGCAGCGCCGCGGCCGCCTGGAGCTCCGGCTGCATGGCAATGTAGCTGTCAAAAAGGGCGATGTCGTTTGTGAAGTCGGCGGGGATTTGATTGAGAGGAACCTGAATCCGCGCCCGGCCAGGAGCGAGCATGGCGACGGTCTTCGATGCGATTTGCTTCCCGTTTACGATGAGGGGTGTAAAATCGATGAAGAGGTCCCCCTTGTCCGTCGTGGGGAAGCAAACGACGCTGTGGCCAATTTCCGTTTCGGCAAACTGAACGAGAACCAAGCGGCAGGCCATCCCGTTCGTCTGAGCGCGGCGGTACAGCTCCAGGCTGAAGTGCTTGCAGTCGTAGGCGCTTTCCTTGTAAACGTGCTTGTTTGAGTCGTCCTTCTCCAGGAATGACCTCACCGCCGACCAGTCGAGAGGCTGACTATCTGGATTGCGGAGCTGGGCAGCCATCACCGGCAGAGGCGGCATCTCCCCCTCTTGGATTTCGGAGGCAGCGCGCGCGGCCAGGGTGCCCAGCAACAAAATGAGGGTTGCGTATCTCACGGCAAAATGCGGTCCGCCAGAAGAACGATGAAGTTGCACAAGCGGAGGATCACATTGTAAAGAGGTATGGAGATGATGAAGAGCAAGACGGTCGCTTGTATCGCTGTCAAGGTAAGGCCGTCCAGGTGGTGCTCCGGCGCCTTTGAGAACAGCGCGGCTGTGAATGCGATCTGAAGAAAGAACCAGGCGAAGAACCCGTACTGCAGCCACATGATCATGCCGGCTGGAGTCGAATCTGGCGCGTAACAGGAGATCAGCCTCTCTGCGGCGAAGCAGGCAGCCGCCAGGATTCCTGCGGAAATGGGCCAGGCTTTGGTCATTCTTCAAACTCCTTTCTTTGCTGCGGCGTCCGTGTTGCAGTTGAGCGTCCCGGCGATCTGGCTCATCACGTCGGGGTAACTGGACTCGTTGAGATGAATGTTTTCGAGAGCGCGAAGGAGGAGGTAGAATACCCGGTTTGTCAGGCCAGCCTTGACCAGGCACTCCAGGATTTTGCTCCCCTTGGGCGTCAGTCCAATCGCTTGATCCCGCTGAGTTATGAAATCGTTGTGCAACGGCTTCAGCACCGCCGAATGGTCCAAGTTGCGGTCCTGCCCTGTTAGCCGGCCGAGCAACTCGTTCAGCGTGCTGTTTGGCCGGTGCTCCGTGCGCACCAGCCGGACGTCCGCCTTCTTGGCCGTCTTGGGTATCTCATTTATGGGCGGCTTGCCTTTGTCGGCAGGGTAGTAGCTGACGCTGCGGAACAGGTGGCGGTCTTGCTCGTAGAGGCGCACGACTCTCTTGGCTGGCGTGCCTTTTGGAACTCGCTGGAGCATCCCGATTTGCTCCATGACTTTGAGCGGATGCTCCCCAATCTTGGCCCCGACTTCCCCGCCATAGGCGAAGGGCCAGCTGCAATGCCCGTCCAGGTATGCTTTCTCCAATTGTGGAAACACGTCGACCAGGGGCGCTGTAACGTCCGTGAGGATTTGGTTCAAGATATGCCTGGGGTCGGGCAGTTCCGAATCCTTCTCCCGCTCGACCACTGAAAACTCCGCTTTGAATAGGGGAGGTTGCCTAGGGTGGTAGACGGCGCCGCCGAATGGATCGATTTCGTCAGCCTGGCAGGCTCCGAACAGGATGTGCCTGGTCCAATATGGCTGTGCCAGGGAAGCCATGATATGCAGGTAGTACAGGCTCATCCACCCGGTGTAATGGATGATCCCCGCCCGCCTGAGAATCGGAACTATCTTCAGTCCGATGAGCCGTTCGGTGATCCGGTGGGCAATCATCGCGGTGATATACCAGGGATCAGGTTTGGCCGCGTCCGCCAATGCTTGCTTTATCGCATCGGGTTGAAGGCTGTGAAGGGGGGCGTACAGCAAGGAGGCTGGGCGGCTTTGCAGCGTAAAAGCTGCCGTATAAAGCAAGATGTTGGCCGAAATTGGAATGCGGGGCGGCAGGGCGCAGATGACTTCGCCGCCCAGACTGCGAACGGTCTTCTCGGCCTTGGGGTTCATGATCCGGAACTGCGGCACGAAGTCGGAATTGAACCCGGGATCGGCCAGGTCGATGAACCGGGGATCCACCACCAGAACCTGGTTCGGAACGCTGCGCCGGATTGCCTCGGCGATATCCACATGGTCGGTCAGAACCGTTCTGTCGGTGTCCATACTCCCATATTCTATGCTGCGAGAGGCATGATGGGGCCTAAATGTGCCACTTTGCTCGCGTCTCGTAATCTTCGGCAACACCCGTCGCCCCGCCAGTCGGAGAGTTACCGCCAAGCCGTTCGCCGCGAGCTGGCGGCCTATGAACGCCACATCCGGTTGGGCCTGATCGCTCAAGGATTGCTCCAGTACTTGGCCCTTCACTTTCACCGGGTTGTTTGGTTCAACTTCCACTCCTGCATCCGCACCGCTGCACCCAAAAAACCGCCCTCCGAATGGCTCGTGTCCCACGCGCTCCGCCACACTTGGCCGGAATTTCTCGCCTCCAAAATCACCTTGGCCCTGTCTGCGCAAGAGCGAGGTCCTCCAAACCCACACCATGGAGACCGCCGCCCAGGAAATCGCCGCTCTGATCCTGGCGGCGGCGCTGCTGGCCCAGAAGCGGGATCGCGCCGCAGCCGGGAAGGTGCCAGTCTTACGAGTGAGCTTCATCAAATCGATCGAGTTGATGCGTCCGCTCTGGCTGGTGTTCTCCTTGGGAGATGACCTATTGGAGGATTGGCAAAAGCGACCGTTGACACAACGGTTTTACGCGCAAGCGCGCCCGATGAGATTGTGAAATTTCTGCGCTCAAATGAGCGTGGCCCCATTGAAGCTTCCACCATTCCAGTTGCATGTTTTGGGCAGCGAAGAATTTCCACGCTCAGGTGAGCGTGGCCCCGTTGAAGCACGATCCGCACGACGATTAAGAAACCAACCACGGCCGTTTCCACGTTCAGGTGAGCCTGCAAGAACACAAGCATGTTCGATGTGATGCTTCAACAGGGCCACGCTCGCTTGAACGTGGAAATGAAAGCCTGGGCGGTGAATATCATGGAAGGGTTCATAGGTTCAAAGGGGCCACGCTCAAGGCAAGGGAGCGAGGCCCCATTGAAGCATGAAGGAAGTCCTTCTGGCGCCCACGGTCGGCGCCGGCGTTTCCGCGCTCGATGAAGCGTGGCCCGTTGTAACGGCATGACGCTTCCGTTCTTGATATGCATTGGAAAGTTTCCACGCTCAAGTGAGCGTGGCCCCGTTGAAGCCACGATTCGCAGAGCCAAAGGTCACGCTCCGGACGGTGGGAATTTCCACGCTCAGGTGAGCGTGGCCCCGTTGAAGCACCTTGTCTTTGCGCGGCTTCACCCCGGCGAAGTCATACCCCATTTCCACGCTCAGGTGAGCGTGGCCCCGTTGAAGCAGCGTGCCGTTGAACTTCCAGGAGGCGTCAGGAGCCATTTCTATGCTCAGGTGAGCGTGGCCCCGTTGAAACAGCATCAGGATGCCAGTTGCGGCCAACGTGTAGGTCATTTCCACGCTCAGGTGAGTGTGGCCCCGTTGAAGCCAGGCCAAGCAGCAGGAACTGTTCAAGGCCAATGGCCCATTTCCACGCTCAGGTGAGCGTGGCCCCGTTGAAGCTCCTGCCCCTGCGCCGGAGCGGAGGCAAGTGCCCCATTGAAGCGCCCTCCCCACAAAGTAATCGTTTCCACGCTCAAGTGAACGTGGCCCTGTTGAAGCAAGCTCGACCAATACCAACGTACGGTTATTGCGGCGTGTTCCCACGCTCAGGTGAGCGTGGCCCTGTTGAAGCCAGCCCGACCTGACCTCAAGCTCCATCCACAACGATCCGTTTCCACGCTCAGGCGAGCGTGGCCCCGTTGAAGCACGATGACCTCTTTTGGGAAGCCAGCCTTCGGGAAGCCATTTCCACGCTCAGGTGAGCGTGGCCCCGTTGAAGCCAAGCAAAGGTGATGGTCCCGGAGTTTGTGACCGCGAATTTCCACGCTCAGGTGCCCTTCAATCCGCCAGCCAGTGGCTGGTAAATTGGCTTTTTTGGGTCGCAACACACTCTCCCGAACCCACCCTTTAACGGAGGCAGGAATGCCAAAATGTGATGCAGAACGCGCAAAATCGGTGGATTGACGATGACGGAAGGATTTGAAACAATGGGTTGTTTTTGAACGATTTGATTAGGGATTTATGAAAACAAAACTTACGAACTCGGTCTGTGGCATTTTTACCGTCACAGCCTTCCTCTTGAGCGCAACCCCTGTATTCGCTACAGCTCCGACCGCTCAGACTCAGGCCGCCACTTCAATCACCACCAGTTCTGCACAACTGAACTGTTACGTCAACCCAAACGGGAGCAGCACGACCATATATTATCAATTCGGGCTGACGACCAGTTATGGGAACACAACGATCTCTGGAAATATTGGCACTTCTGCCGGCAACTACGGCACCACGATCTCCAGTCTTTCATCCGGCACGACGTATCACTTTCGGATTGTGGCCTACAATGGCAGTGGGACGACGTATGGGGGCGATCTATCGTTTACCACCACTGCGCCAGCCCCGACCGCCCAGACTCAAGCTGCCAGTTCGATCACGACCTCGTCAGCAACTTTGAACAGCTACGTTAACCCGAATGGGGGGAGCACCACCATTTATTATCAGTACGGGTTATCAACCAGCTACGGGAGCACAACGATCTCTGGGAACATTGGCACTTCTGCGGGAAACTACGGCACTTCGGTCTCCGGTCTTTCACCGGGCACGACTTACCACTTCCAAATCGTGGCTTACAATGGCGGGGGAACAACATATGGTGGTGATCAATCATTTGTCACGACTGCACAGGCTCCAACCGCTCAAACTCAGGCTGCAACCTCGATCACCGCATCCTCGGCAACGTTGAATTGTTACGTCAACCCGAACGGTGGGAGCACTACCATTTATTACCAATACGGGTTGACGACCAGTTACGGAAGCACAACGATCACCGGGAACATTGGGACCTCAGCGGGGAACTATGGCACTTCAGTTTCCAGCCTTTCGCCTGGAACGACCTACCATTTCCGCATTGTGTCTTACAACAATGGGGGAACAACGTATGGAGGCGATCAATCTTTCGTCACCACTGCACAGGCTCCAACCGCTCAAACTCAAGCCGCGACTTTGATCACGGCATCGTCGGCAACTTTGAACAGTTACGTCGATCCGGCCGGCGCAAGCACAACAATTTATTACCAATACGGGTTGACGACCAGTTATGGGAGCACTACCATCACCGGGAACATAGGGACCTCTGCCGGGAATTATGGCACTTCGATCTCCAGCCTTTCACCCGGCACGATCTACCACTTTCGCATTGTGGCCTACAACAGCGGCGGAACTACTTACGGGGGAGATATGTCGTTCACGACCACGTCGTCTGCTCCGACGGCCCAGACCCTGGCCGCCACCTTGGTCACCACGACTTCAGCCAGTTTGAACGGCTCTATCAACCCGAATGGAGCCGATACCACCGCATATTTTCAATACGGATTGACGACCAGCTATGGCAGCACAACAACGTCGGGTGATTTTGGATTATCCTCTCAATCCGTTGGCTATGTCGTGAGTGGGCTGACACCCAATACGCTGTACCACTTCCGGATTGTGGTAACCAGCACCGGTGGGACCGGTTATGGCGGAGACCTCACATTTACCACAACCGGGCAACCTCCAACTGCTCAGACGCAGACGGCCACCTTGGTTGCGGCAACCTCCGCCCATCTGAACGCCTCCATCAACCCCAATGGCTCGGACACTACTGCCTATTTTCAGTATGGCCTCACGACCACCTATGGCAACACAACAACTTCCGGAGATTTTGGCACATCTTCCCAGACTGTTGGGTACACCGTGACAGGGCTCTCACCCAACACAACATACCATTTCCGGATTGTGGCTTCCAATGGTGCTGGAACCAGCTACGGCAGTGATCTGACGTTTATCACACCCACCTCTCCGACTGCCGGGCCAATCGTCCAGACACTGCCGGCCACATCGGTCGCCACCACCACAGCGCAATTGAATGGCTCGCTCAACCCCAACGGCAACAGCACTACGGCGCATTTTGAATACGGCACGACGACGGCTTATGGCACCAGCACAACTTCAGGGAACTTCGGCACAACCGCCCAAACCATCGGGTTCAGCGTGTCTGGTCTTCTGCCCAACACCCTCTACCACTATCGACTTGATGCAGTTAATAGCGCTGGCAGCGTCAACGGTAACGATGAAACGTTCACAACCTCTCCACTTACCGCTTCGTCTCAAACCGCCTACGTTTCCGGGACCGGAGGGATTGGTTTACGATTGCGATCAGCGGCGAGTCTTTCTGCCACGGTGCTTGCTGTCATGCCTGATGGATCCCAAGTGACTCTAATTGGCGACACCCAGACAGCCGATGGACTGCTTTGGCGGGATGTGCAGTATGGCAGCCTCAGCGGATGGGCGGCCAGCGAGTATCTCGTCTTTGGCACCCTTCCCGCCGCACCATCAGCACCAACGGGTTTGCAACAATTTCAGGCAGACGGGGTCACCTCAATCTCTGCCGGCGGGTCTGCAAGTGGCAATTCAGTGGTGCTGAGCGCAACCACCGGAGGATCGAGTTCCCTGCAGTATATTGTCCAATTTGAGGTGAGGCCCCTCGGCACGGCCTTTTTTGCCCCTACCCTTCAAAGTGCTCAGGTGCTTGGTGGCGCCCAGGCCAGAGTTTCTGTTGGCGGTCTCCTAAATCAGAGTTACCATTGGCAAGCGCGGACGGTGGACGGAAACGGTCAAACCAGTCCTTGGGCCCAGTTTGGTAACGGCTCGACGGCGGATTTTTCGATCGGAGCAGCGTCAACGGTGTCCGCTTTGTTCAGTTACAGTCCGGCCGTTCCGGTCACGGGGTCCCAAGTTCAATTCACCGCCCAGGCTGCGGGAGGATCGGGTTGGACATTTCAATGGAATTTCGGGGGCGGTGTGACCCCCACCGGATCCTCCGTGGGTGAAACCTTTGCTTCTGCCGGGCCCGTTTCGGTCACGCTCACGGTCACAGACCCTCAGGGCCACCAGGCCACGGACACGGAAACTGTTCAAGTGGTCGATGGTGTGTTGGTGAATGCCATCAACAGGTTGGCGCAGAATAGCTCAACGCTTCTTGACCAGATTACTACTCAAGCTCAACAGGCGGCAAACGCCGCTGACGATTTTCAGCAAGGGATTGATTCGGCTCCAGGAACGATTGCCATCAGCGGGGCTTTCACCATATTGAGCCTCGGTTCTGACGCCTCGGAGTATCAGGATTGGCTTAAATCCACGACCGGACAGGATGCTGCGGGCGGAGTTATTACGGTAATCGAACAAACCGGGGCGAACTGGCTGCAGGATGCGCTTTACGTGCAGCACCAATCGTGCTCATCTCTCTTCATCCCCAATATTCAGTCGTTCATTGCTCAGAAGAAAAGTGCCATTGAACTGCAAAGGCAGGCAGCGATCACGGCCGCCGCGTCATTAACGGCCGCCCAAGCTGCCCAGTTAGCGATTAATCTAAATGCGCGTTATGCGGGCAACTTGGCCGTGTCTGATGATTATCTGGATAAGGAGATGTTGCCGGTAACCTTTGATAATTTGAAAACCGCCGATGAAAGCGACTGGACCTTACTCGCTGGCGAAGACCTGTTTGATGCCAGCGTTGGTATTGGCCTGGTTGCTGCTGCTCCGGGGCTGGGTGTTACGGGAGCCGTCGCCGACATGTTGAGTGTTTCCTCGTCATTTGGCCTTGGTGAACTCGATATATTGGACACACTCTCCCAACAATCGTCGGATGTGCAAATGTTTTCCCTCAGCTTGGACGTTCTTGGCCAGGCTACGATCAGCGCCCGGGTCATGAGCGACAACGTCATGAACGGACTTCAGGCTGTTATCAACAGCCAGGTCGAGACGGCTCCTGCCGGACAAATATCTGTCCAACACATTGCGCAGGGAGAGTTGCAGCAGTTTGGATTCTCACCAGGGTGGTTTACCACGGCTGCTTATGCGGACGTCACGATTCAGAATACGGGAACCGTAACAGCATCATATCGTGTCGAAGCGTTGTATGCCAACGACTTTACAACTGCGCACCTGCCAATCCACGGCTATGGGATTGGCGAGCGCGACTACGACATTAACGTCCTGTCCACCGCCAACCCCATCCAGTTGACTCCTGGCCAGCAGCAAGTGGCCAGAATCAACTACAAGACATCGAGCGGCGGGCAGGTTCCCAGCGGTGAAATTACTTACACACTCACCGCAACCACGAGTGATGGTAATTATTTGGAGGGCACGGCATTCGGTCAATTTGGCACAACATTAATCGATACCAACGGGACTTCCGTTGATCACAGTACCGAACCCCAAGTTATACTGGAAAACATGCCAATGGCATCAACCTTGTTGCAATTCGGCAGTTCGACCACATGTATCCTTGCCATTAACGTGCAGAATTCGCTTGGGGACCCTCTGTTGTTGGATTTGCAGCAGCCATTCCCCGCGGGAACTACCGTTATTGATGCGGATGGTGGTACAGTTAGCGCCAACCAGATACTTTGGGAACTGAACCTGCAACCTGGAGACGTTAAATCCTTTCAGGTCGCATTGATCCTTCCCTCGCCGCTTGCCGCACCTCCTTTGTCGAACACAGTGGCAATGGCATATGACGAAGTGCAAACAAACTGGGTTCAGTTTCAGGCGACTCCAAGTCTGATTCAAGTGGCTCAACCTCCCCAGGCGTTGCTTCAACCGCTTGGGCTCACGGGTCAGGGTTTCAACTTATCCTTGCAGACTTACGTTCCAGGTGTTTACCGGATTGATGCCACTACAGATTTTATTACGTGGACGCCCGTGTCAACGACGACCAATCTTCAAGGCACCTTTACCGTGCAGGATGTGAACGCAAAATCCAAAACCAGCCAGTTCTATAGAGCGGTTCAAATCAAGTAGTGAATATGACTGCACACTGCACCAACCAGCGGGTGTTTGAAAGTTTGTGCCAAGCTTGGATGTTTATGGCAAAACGACTGCGGACGCTGACGGACAGCAGCGGTTTCATTTGTATTGGAGGGGACTGCCGGGGGCCAGAAATCGGCGGAGCCAAGCACAACATCAACACATCAACGACTCAACGACCTAGTAGGTTGACAATTCGCAACATATTCGTTTATATAGGCAGGTTGAACGCTGGCCGGCAATTACGCCACCTTGGCAACAGTGTTGGTCCAAATCCCAGAGGGCCTCGTTAGGCGGTCGTTAAGTCGCTGACCCGCTGGTTCAACTACGCCACCTTGGGAATCTTGTCGATATCGATGATCTTTTTTGCCACCAGCTCCTCCCACTCGTCCAGCGACGGGGTGATCACGGCGGCATTCTTGGCGTAGGCGCGGTGGACGGCGGCGGAATTCTGGCCGAGGTTTTCCTGGGCGCACCGCAGGGGGTAGTGGGCCTTGCGCGCGCGTTCGGCCCAGCCGTAGCGGTAGCTGTGGAGTGACACCCCTTTGATGCCAAGCCCGTCGCAGCGCTGTTTGAATTCCGTGGCCCGGTCGCCTGACCGCACCGTGCAGAGGTAGGGAAACAGCGGCCCCTTGGCCGGGCGCCGCTTGAGCACTCCCTCGATCTTCTTGCCGAACTTGATCATCGGGGATTTCAAGTTGGGGTTTTGCTGCATCCGCTGGAACATTTTCTTACGGTTGTAGCAGATGAGGCGGTCATCCCAGAGGATATCTTCGTCGGTCAAATTGGCGATATCGCCCTGGGAGCCTCCCAGGAGCCAGCACAGCTCGTAAAAGTCCCGGCGCTCCGGGTTCTTTTCCGCCTCCATGATCATCAGGTGCTCCTCCTCGGTGATGCCCCGCTTTGGCCTGAATCGGACCTTGGGGAACTGTTTCTTTCTCAGGACGGGCCACGGCAGCCACCCCATGTCCAGGGCGAAGTTCTGAATGCGGCGCAGAAATGCGTTTGTGCTGACCGTGCCTTTTTTCAGCACCGCCAGCAGCGTATCCGGCGTGGTGGAAAGCATTGCCTCGTTCAGGATCAGGCCGTAAGCCGGGTCCTTGCTGACCGAGGTCCAGCGGTGCTTATCGTCGCTGTCATCCTTCTTGGAATTGACGATCGCGGCGATGACGTCCTTCCAGGTGCGGGTCAGCGCGTCCGGGTCGCTGCCGGCCAGATAGGTCTACGCCATGCGCCGGTTGAGCTGGGGATTGCGGTGGGCCTCGTTCATGGCGTGCAGGAGCTTCTCCGCCGCTTCCGGATCCGCCGTTTTGAGCGACTGGCGCAGGCCGGTCGTAATTTCCTCCGCGTAATACCGGCCGCCGCGGCTGTTCATTTTTAACAGGCGATACTTGTTCATGCTGCCCTCCATTGTGTACGACTTCCGGCGGAGGGTGTTAAGGGCTTGTGGGCATCTTGAGCTGTCTTAAGCGGTCTAGTGAAAAAAGCCTCCGGCCGGACGGGGGGCACCTGGTTGTCCTGTTCCTCCGCCTTTATATCCTGGTCGGGGTCCTTCGTGCCATAGACCTTCATCCAGCCCGCGGTCAGGCTACGGCTGCGAAAATGGTCGCCCTTGACCGAGGTGATGTGCCGATTTGTGAAGTGCCGATTTTCGGGCTTCCCGATGGAATTCAGAAGCGGGTTCTCCGGGCTATAGCGGTCTATGGCGGTCTTAAGCGCGCTACAGTGCGCTACTGGGCTGGGTTCGCGTTGGGGTTCGCGTTGGATCTGGGAATCACCGCAAGACCTTGCCCCTACGGAGGTTGGGACTGGAGGCGGGGGTCGGAATTGAACCGAGGAAACTTTACCGTTCCGAGCCTAACACACTCTGTTTCAAGGCTTAATATAAACCTTCCTCTACAGGGAGTCAAGCAACTTTTTCGACTGAATGTTCAACGCTACGCATTGCCCATTCACCGCCTCCAAACTGCCCGCCAGGTGTAACTTTAGGTGAAGAATTAGGTGTAACTCTTTCAGGCCGGACTTTGATTGGTTGGTGTGGGGCCAGGTTCGACGAAGAGCCAGGAGCTTGGCGGCGCTCGCGCTTGTGCCGCCAGTATTTGGCAATCTCTTTCGTGGCCTTGTGCAGCCAATCCATGTCAGCGGCCAAACGGATCATCTCGACCGCCGCAAACCATTTTGGCGCATTGGGAGCCGGATCGCCCAGCGGCGTCAGCTTGCCCACGGCCATCAAAATCTGAATGTCATGCTCCGCGAAGCCGAGCAGTTTCGCCGTCGCCACGACATCAAGGCGTGCCGGCAAATTCTTCGCCGCCCAGGTTGACAGCGCTGCTTGCATTAAATCCTCAGTCATATTTTGTTTTCCTTTACTCAACAGCAGCATTGACTCACCAGGACACCGCACATCATGCATCGACGTTCCGGTGCGGGATGGCCCAACCGGACTTCGTCCTCGTAGGCCATCACCGCCAGGTGGATGACCGTGTAAAGCCGTTGTTCCGCCTCGGAAAGCGGCATCAAGTCGCTCTCGTCCACCGCTCGCCAGAGCAGTTTTGTTAGTTCAGTCGTTTTCATCGGTACAGAGTTTATCTTCAAGCGAGCCTCCCACACCCCCCCGGCTACGCCGGGGGGGTGTGGGGGCACCACGTTGTATAAGTTTCACAGGTGGCAGATGTGCCGCAGCCTTGGCGCGCGCTATGGCCCTTCCCTTGACGTTTACGGCCTCGTCTGAGGCTGGACTGTGCCGGTCAAGGGTGAAGAGGCGTTTGAACCGTTATCGCCGGTCCAGGGACGTTCTCAGAAGGAGGCGCTTTGCTTACTCCGCTTTGCACTGTGCTCGACGCCGTGTCTGTCCCCCTCGTCTCATGTCCACCCAGCCCACGCCAACCAGATCGACTCCGATTGGTCAGGTGTCGGCAAACACTCTCGGACAGCGTCACGTCGCACGAACCGCCAAACTTTGCCAGTTCGTGATAGTCGCCGGCCCATCGTTTGGCCTTTGACTCGGTCAAACCGCTCCCCTTCAAAATATAATCCAGTCCATCGAGTGAAGAAATATAGACGCTGACCCGCGCAATCCCCCCGCCCAGACTCTCCCATTGAGACATCAGGGCGAGGCAATTGCGCGGTCCAGCAGAAGGAGGCAGCCCCGCGATTACCGCATGCTGATGCCAACGGGCCGTGGCCTCGCCACGCTCACGCCGCAGGCACCAAAGTATTTCAGAAAAATGCACACCGAAACTCCGCGCCTGGGTCCGTACCAGCGCGACGAACATTTGCGGCCCAAACCTGGCACAGTGCTTCTCGCTCCTGAATGAGAACGAGCAGAAATATTGCCAGTTGACCGCAGCCAAGGCGTGGAGTTCGGGGTTGTGCATGGGTCGGTCCTATTTGCCAACCAGGCCGACAATTTTGCCCCGTGCCCGCATCCGGCCGCCAAACGGGATGAGTTCCCGGATGCCCAGGTTGATCACCCTGTCCTGCAACTTGCCCGCATGGACGGGCTTCTCTTCATCGCTCAGGGCGTATTCAATCGGCTGCGCCAATCGTTCGCCCGTGTCGCTCAGATCCATCACCGTGATGATTTGCTGCTTCACCAGACCCTTTTTCCCCGTGTACTCGTCCGAACGGTCACTCATTACCAGTACTTTTACTGTCATATCTGTTCCTTTCCTCTATGGCTGGCGGTTGTTCGCTCGCCCACGGCCAGCCCGTGTTCATGCGCCGCGCTGGTTGGTCCCCGTCGTCGCGCGGAAATGCGGCGGGAAAATGCTGAATACGGTTTCGCAGCCCGTGATCCCCTCTTCATGTCGCCACGATAAGGTGGTCTCGGCATCATGAATACCGACATGGCCAGGGCGCGGGCGTCTGAATTCCTTTGGATCTTTCGGGCGACTTGCACAAGGCACTGTCTCGCTCCGCCCATCACCCCGGCTTTCATGTTCTGTGTCTTCATGGCATTTTCATTCTTTTTTGGCCTCTCGCGTGATTTGCCTCTATGAACGGAGGGGGGGTCAAAAGGGAGTGTCCTCGAATTGAAATAACGCTTGTGGATAGGAGCCTTTGAGGCATTTTGACCAGGTCAAAACAAGGTCAAAATGAGACTGATCTTCAAGGTCAGACCGCGTCACCCTCGCTGTCGTCTCTTGTGTCTTCATGGCGTTCATTTTCTTCTTCGGCCTGTCGCGTCATGCGAATGGCCTCTACAAATGCCGGTGAGTTCAAAAACCTCTGTGTGGAAATGCGAAAAACGCCTGTCAATAGGGGCGTTTCCTCGCTATTGAAGAGTTCAAAACAGGTTCAAAATGGCTTGCCCGTCACCTTTCCCATCGTCACCGGCTTCATCAGCGACGATCTACGGGTAATTGGCATCCAGGAAATAGCCGAGGCATCCAGAGCAGCGCGGCCCCGCGAACCCTGGACCGCCGATGAGTCGCAGAAAGCGGCTTTTAACGACACATCTGCTGGGTTGGGGCCTGACTTCGCCAATTCAAGCCGGTTCCACTCCGCTCGATTCTAGCCCGGCCCGGTGAACCGCTCCACCGGCCCGCGCTTCCATTCCGCTCCGCTACACCGCCTCAAATCGTTGAAGCCAGGCCGCCCCGCCGCCATGAGCGCGTAAGTTTCGCTCAGTCCCTTCAGCCGACAGGCCGCGCAGCAGGGCCTTGCCGAAATTTCCACCATCGCATATCACCTTTTCTCGCTTCGCTTTAATTCTTCTGCGTCTTTGACCAACCGCCAAAGCGGCACGGACAACCCCTCTGCGAGCGAGTCGGCGACATTCACCGTCGGATTCCGCTGAAACCTTTCAATCAGAGAAATCATTTTGGGTGCCAGATCGGCCCTTTCTGCCAGAGTCTCCTGCGACAAGTTCCGAGCCTTGCGATATCGTCTTACCACGACCCCAAAAGCCCTCGCAAAGTTTCTCGAACGCATATCCGCGCACTTTGCCAAGGTGCGAGGCGGTATTGACAGGAACACTTGTTCCATTTTGTTCTTGCCTTGTTTGCTCCGTTTTGCAAATCTTGGCCCCAGAGAAAGAACAAATGCCCCATTTTGCGACGGGGTCATGGCGGCGGCAGGCGCCTTTCTGACTGGCCTTGCGGCATAGGTTGGGAGCGGATGCCGCTTCTTGTCACAAGAAAGTGACAAAAAAGGTCTGGCAAAGCGGGAACATGCGGCGTTAAACTTGCCGCCGAAATCGGTGGAATGCTGGAATCTGGCAACGGGTTTGCCAGCGAACTTGTAAATTCAGGCGGTCTTGGAGAGGTAATCGAATGAAAACCCTGAACGGGATGGAACAAACCGAAATGCTGAAAAAGCAGTTCCTGCAGTGCTTTGCTGCACCCACGCGTGCGGCTTCCCTCCGCGATCTCGTTAAGCGTTTAGTTGAACAGGGCGTATCGCCTGCCACCCTGTTTCGTTGGTGCGTGAATGCCGGGCATCGGAGAAAAACCGTGTCCGGCAGGTTGAGCCGCATTTTCTGCGCTCTAGGACTGCGGACACGCAAAAAAGGAGGGGGGCGAAAGCCATCGCCCGACGCCGTTAAAGTCGTCGAATACATGCGGGGTCAGTTTGGAGAGGGGTCTTTAAAGGTTTTGTACGCCGCTGTGCGGGAATGGAAAGCGCAGGCTGCGGAAGCCTCCCCAACCGAGCCATGCGCGGCTTATGTCCCTGCAATTCACATTCACCCCGGGCCGGCATTACCGAGCTTTGAAAATTATTGTACTAGTACAATAAGAAACAGCTTAACGACAGCCAAATTGAACAACGCGCCCCATCTCAGCATCGGCGGAACTTCTCCCGAAAAAACCTCCACGACAACGATAAATTCTGGATACGAAACTTGCATCATACGAATATGAAAATAAATTCTCATTGGAGCGCGATTTCGCCCCGAGCAACCGCAACCCCCGTGAACCGAAACGCCGCTTCACGCCGCTCCGCAACGCCGCGCGGAGTTCGCAGTCCCGCACTCCGGGCGGCTTTGCGCTTCGGCTGCACGGCCGTGTTCGTCTTTGTTTTAACACTAAGCTCATATTCACAGCCTGCAATACCTATGCAGTGGTTCTATTTTCCGCCGCCCGGCTTCTTCACCACCGACGGAAGCGCTCCAATCGCCTGTTCGACAAACCTGCTCTCAGTGCCGGTGGACCTCTTTGGTGGCGATAACGCCTTGATTCTGGACACCACGAATTCAGACCCGGCTTACCTCGAATATGCAGTCACCGACACTAATGGAATTCAGAATTTCAGCTACGACCCCGGCACAGTGTTGCTATTCTTCTCTCCAAACTGGTCCAGCGTGAGTCAAGGAGGAAATGGACCTGGAGACACTGCCTATTTTATCGGAAGCGGCGATTGGAGCACGGGTTCGCCCAATGGCTTGTTCACCATCTATGCTGACTCAGTTGGCTCCAACATTTACGTTTCTGGGGTTGGGAATGGTGTCACGAATATTTACGCAAGCGCGCCCATTTCGTGGACTTCCAACACGTTTCACCAAATTGGTGTGGAATGGTCGAGCAGTGGGAACAGGTTCCGTCCAGGAATCAAGCTTTATCTGGATGGGGCGTTGGCGGCCACAGGGATTAAACTGAGCATTGTGCCGGCAACGGGATACGACAGCAACGGTTTCTCAACCAACGGAGTGTTTGTTGGCTCAGACAACAACGGGGAAGAGCAAATGCGGGGTGCAATGTGGGATTTGACATCATGGGGAGATATGTATGGAGGATGGTACACGAACGGTTGGATTGAGTATTCAAACGCCATCGTTGCCTGGCAAGGAACACTGGCAAGCAGCGGCTTCGGCGGCATGATGACGATGGGCATGAGCAGCACTTTCAGCACGATCATGGCATCCATCGGCGCGGGCAATCTGACGCCCGTCGGTTCGAGCGGCGCCTGTGTCACAGGCACCAACGTTTATATCACGAACACGAGTTCCATGCCGGACACGAACGGGGACGGCGGAATGACTTTCGTGTTCACGATTGAAGGGGGAACCAACGGGGCTTTGTACGATGTCTTTTCCACCAGCAATGTCATGGGATCGGGCATCACCAACTCATCTTGGACATGGCTGGGCCAGGGAACCAACTGCGGCATATACCAAATTACCAACCAGCCTTCGCCACCGTTATTGCAAGTGTGGGGAGAACCTCCATCGGCGCAGTCGTTTTACATGCTGGGAACGCCGCAGCTGGCTTCCGACGGCAGCGGTTTTACCACCGCTTATGAATCGCTGGTCATGCAAACCACCAACGCGTTCGCTTCGGATTCCGGCAGTCCGGGGATGTCGCTCGGCTGGGCGTTCAGCCTGGGGCTGGTCCCCACATACAACTACCTCGCAAACTCAGGACAGCGGATCAATTACACCTATGACCCGGTAGGCTGGCTGAGTGCCGTGACGGGTATCCGCAGTGAAACCATAACCAATGATCCGGAAGGCAACGTGCTTTCGGCGCACTGAGGAGAAAACCAACATGAAAAATACATTCTTCCTGATTTTGGGGCTTTGTTTTATGGCGACAGTTGCGAACGCACAAGATGACGGCGACCCCGGACGGTCTCAAAGCCCCACCAACTCTTCTCTGTCGCTCACGGGCGGAGGCGGGTTCCAGGCTCTTTTGCAGCCCGAAACGACGCCCATCACGCAGACCTCATCCGCCATCGCCGAAGCAATCACGCCGGACATCCAGGCGTTGGCCGGGAACCTGGGCAATGACCCGACGCGGATTTTCAACTACGTGCATGACCAAATCCGCTATGTGAGGGTGTTAGGGAATTCGATGAGATTTACGCACAAAAGTACTGATTTTCATTTTTTCAAGGAAATGGCAATTTGCATTCAATTCTCCAAATCCAGCGTCAACTGGCTGGGAGTCAGCTCGAACATC
>Ga0302320_10008880_pt1 | contig 21735 bp, 19 predicted proteins | sample Bog_T0_3_FD_202130 | JGI IMG/M metagenome (GOLD analysis project Ga0302320, IMG submission 202130) | Peat permafrost microbial communities from Stordalen Mire near Abisko, Sweden - Bog_T0_3 | ecosystem: Environmental > Terrestrial > Soil > Wetlands > Peat | place: Sweden: Abisko, Stordalen Mire...
CGTCGCCGGTCCACCAGCACCCGCGCGCCGTCCTCGGACTGGGCCTCTTCGCGGGCGTACTTGAGCACGATAGCCATTGCGATAAGATGGTACCTGATTCCAGTCAGGACAGCTCGTAATGCGCTCTACTTTTTCCGCTGTTTCAATCTCTGTGCTTCCGCTGCTCTGCCTGCTCGCGTCGTTGACACTCTCGGGCTGCCAGGCCGAGCGCCGTAAGTCCGATGCAGAACTCGGACTCAATCCCACCCAAGCCATGGGACGAAACGTCTTCGATGCCAACTGCGCTCGCTGTCACGAGCCGTATTCCAGCCGCGGTCTGCACGGTCCAAGCCTCCACAACCTCTACAAAAAAGAGTACTTGCCCAGTGGAATGCCCGCGAATGACGATCGCATCACGGAGGTGATTTGGCGCGGACGAGCCAAGATGCCCGCCTTCGGTAACGCCCTCTCCACCGCCCAGATCGATGCTCTCTTGGCCTACCTGAAGACCCTCTGAGATCGCTCAGGCGATCCGGCTGCCATCATCTAGAGGCGCGATCTTTTCCACACGCGCCTTCAGCTTCTTCTGCGCTGCGGATAGTTCATAGGCCGATTGCAGATTCATCCACAACTCTGCGCTGGTGCTGAAATACTTCGCCAGCCTCACTGCCATCTCCGCGCTGACGCCGCGCTTTCTTAGGACAATGTCATTGACGCTTTGCGCTGGAACGCCCAGGGCCTTTGCCAGCGCATAACCAGAGAGCGAAAGTGGCACCAGAAATTCTTCTTTCAGAATCTCTCCCGGATGTACCGAAAAACCGGCCGGACCTTTCCGTGCAAAGCTCATATCTGCTCCTAGTGATAGTCAGTGATCTCAACATCGTGGGCGCCATCTTCCCAGCGAAAGCACACCCTGTATTGATCGTTGATTCGAATTGCGAATTGACCTTGCCTCTCACCTTGCAAGGCGTGTAATCGGTTCCCAGGCGGACTTTTCAAATCGTCCAGTCGTAGCGCGCCATCCAGCATCAATAGCTTGCGTTGCGCTATCTTTCGCAGTTCGGGTGGGGGAACCCTGCGGCTTCTGCCGGTCTCCCAGAATTCAAGAGTCTCGCGATCTGCGAAGGACTTGATCAAGATGGATTGACAATAGAATGTCTCCATAATCATGTCAAGCATGATGCATGTCGGTCATGATTACGAAATGAAATCCAGCCCATTTCGAATCGCGCTTCCCCGCCCCGGCATCGTAAACTGGTAATACCGATGGCGACCTCCGAGCTCATCCAGATCCAGACCGTTTCCGCCGCACCCGCCCCCAAGCCGCGCTGGCTTCGCGCCAAGGCTCCCATGGGCGAGCAGTATCACGAACTCAAGAAGCTGGCTCGCGGCCTCGATCTGCACACCGTCTGCGAATCCGCCCAGTGTCCCAACATTGGCGAGTGCTGGAACCATCGCACCGCAACCTTCATGCTTCTCGGCAACCTCTGCACCCGCCGCTGCGGCTTCTGCGCGGTGCCCAAGGGGCGTCCCGAGCCCATCGACTTCGATGAGCCGCGCCGCGTCGCCGAAGCCGTGGCGAGCCTAGGCCTCAAGTTCGCCGTCGTCACCAGCGTCAATCGCGATGACGACAATATCGGCGGTGCCAGGGTCTTCGCCGAAACCATTCGCGAGATTCGCCGCCTGCAACCCGATTGCTCCGTCGAAGTCCTCATCCCGGACTTCCAGGGCCACGAAGATTGCCTGCAGACCGTCCTCGACGCGCGGCCCAACATCCTGAACCACAACACGGAAACCGTGCCGCGCCTTTATCGCGTGGCCCGCAGTGGCGCGCGTTACGAGCGCACCCTCAACCTGCTCTCCCGCGCCAAGGAGCTTTCACCCACTACGGTCACCAAGACCGGAATCATGGTCGGCCTCGGCGAAGACATGGACGAACTCTTGCAGGTCTGCCGCGATCTCGCCGCCCGCAAGGTGGACATCCTCACCATCGGCCAGTACCTCGCGCCCTCGCGCAATCACCTTCCCGTCAAGCGCATGTATCCGCCCGAGGACTTCGCCTTCCTCAAGCAGGAGGCAGACAAAATGGGCTTCCAGCATGTCGAGTCCGGTCCTCTTGTGCGCTCCAGCTACCACGCTCACGAGCAGGCTGCGAGCACGACAATCGCCCGCAGCTAGACTGTAACAAGGCTCCTGTATAATCCGTCGTTACCTCAAAGAAGTAGTCCGGAGGACACACATGGACTTACTGTTCTTGATTCCGTTGGCACTCATAGCTTTCGTCATCCTCTACATGATTCTGGCGAGTTTCTTCACCGTGCGTACGGCAGAGGTCGTCGTGATCACGCGCTTCGGCAAGTTTCTTCGCGTGGCCGAGCCCGGATTGAACTGGAAGCGTCCATTCTTCGATGCCGTGGCGGGCACGGTGAGCCTGCGGGTCAATCAGATCACTCTGACCATGGAGACGAAGACGAAGGACAACGTCTTTGTCACCATTCCCATCTCGGTGCAGAATCGCGTTCGCCCGGAAAAAGTCTACGATGCGTACTACAAATTGTCTGACCCAGTGGCGCAGATCAAGTCCTACGTCGAGCAGGTCATTCTGGGGCACGTCCCGGGAATGACGCTTGATGAGGTGTTTGCCTCGCAATCCAGTATCGCTGCCGCCGTCAAGCAGGAGCTCGATGCGGACATGGCGTTATTCGGCTACGAAATCGTCAATGTGCTGGTAACCGACATTGTTCCTGATCAAAAGGTGAAGTCGGCCATGAACGACATCAACGCCGCCCAACGCGAGCAGGTGGCTGCCAATGCCAGGGGCGAAGCCGAGAAGATTCTAGTCGTCAAGAAGGCCGAGGCTGAAGCAGAAAGCAAGGCGCTCCAGGGGCAGGGAATCGCCAATCAAAGAAAAGCCATCATTGAAGGATTGCAGGTCTCCATCGAACAGTTCCAGAAGGTGGTGGAAGGGGCATCCGCGAAAGAGGTCATGCAGTTGGTGATGGTCACGCAGTACTTTGACACCCTGAAGTCCATCGGCGAAAGCGACAAAACCAACACCTTGTTTCTGTCTCACTCTCCGGTAGCCGTCAAGGATATCTCGGACCAGATTCTGCAATCCATGCTGGTGGCGGATCGGGCGAATGGCTGAGCTCCGGTAAACGCGATACGCAATATGCAGAAAGGCCCGCGATTCGTTCGCGGGCCTTTCCAATTGCAACAGCCTTTGTCTTACCAGACGTGGCAGGCGTTCGCCGGAACCATCGCGTCGCCCGGCTTGCAGCCGAACGCCTTGGGGAACTCCGGTGAGTTCTGCACCGTGCCGATCACCCGGAACTTGCCCGGTGAGTGCGGATCGATCAGCACCAGTTCACGCGCGCGCTGCGGCGTAACGTTTTCGCACCACACCTGCGCAAAGCCGATGAAGAAGCGCTGCGCCGGGGTGAAGCCGTCAATCTTCGCGTCAATTTTGTCGCCGGCCTGCTTGGTCATGGACATAAACGCCAGTTTCAGTCCGCCGTTGTCCGCCGTGTTTTCGCCCAGCGTCAGCTTGCCATTCAAGTGAACCTCGCCCTTGTCGTCCTTTACGGAGACAAAGCTGGAGTACTCATCGGCAACGCAACCTGCGCGCTTTTCAAACTCCGGTCCATCGGTCGGCCCCCACCAGTTGGTGAGGTTGCCATCGCCATCGTACTTGCGTCCCTGGTCGTCAAAGCCGTGCGTCAGTTCGTGGCCGATCACCACGCCGATGCCGCCGTAATTCACAGACTCATCCACCTTTGCGCTGAAGAATGGCGCCTGCAGGATTCCAGCCGGGAAGTTGATGTTGTTTTCGCTCGCGTTATAGTACGCGTTCACCGTCGGAGGCGTCATCCCCCACTCGGCCCTGTCCACGGGCTTGCCCAGCTTCGCCAGGTCGCGCTTCTCCTCATAGATGCTGGCGGCGCGCGCGTTGCCCACAAAGTCGTCTCTCTTGATGGTGACTTTGCTGTAGTCTTTCCACTTTGTCGGATAGCCAATCTTGTTAGTCACCTTGTTGAGTTTCGCGTCGGCGGCCTTCTTCGTCTCCGGACTCATCCACTCCAGGCTCTGGATGTCTTTGCCCATCGATTCCTCGATCGCGGCCACCAGCACGTCCATGCGCTGCTGAGCTTCCTTCGGATAAGCCTTGGCAACATAGATTGGACCCAGTGCTTCGCCCAGGCTGTTGTCGGTCATCGAGGTACACCGCTTCCAGCGCGCCTCCAGCTCTTTTTGTCCAGAGAGATACTTGCCCTGGAACGCAAAATTCTCATCCACAAAAGGCTTGGACAGCAGTGCTGCCGCGCCCTTTACCACCCTCCAGCGCAAATAGGTCTTCCAGGTGTCCAGCGGCTCGGAGGCCAGCATTCCGCTGAGCTTCTGGAAAAACTCCGGATTGCCCACGTTCAGCGAGTCAAAGCTCGTTGCGCCCACCAGTTTGAAGTAGCGTGGGAAATCGATCTCCGGCGCCTGTTTTTGCAACTCGGCGACCGTCATCTTGTGGTCGCGGTTTTTCGGGTCGCGCCGCGCCACCCGGTCCATCGAAGCGTCGGCAATCTTGGTTTCCAGTGCCAGGATGGTCTTGGCGTCCCCGGTCGCCTGCTCCGTAGTCTCGCCAGCCAGCACCAGCATCTTCTGGATGTGTTCCAGATACTTGCCGCGCACTTCCACCATCTTCGCGTCCTGCTTCAGATAGTAGTCGCGGTCTGACAGTGTCAACCCGCCCTGGTCGACGTGGGCAATGTTGACCGAGGAGTTATGCAGGTCCGGCCCAGAACCAAAGCTGAAGACCGGCCGCAATCCGCTGGCCTGCATCTTGGCCACCACGTCCAGAACCTGCTTCTTGTCGCGGATGGCCGCAACCTTGTCGAGCCACGGTTCAATCGGTTGAATGCCCTTTGCGTCGATGGCTTCTTCGTCCATGCATGCCGCGTAGAAGTCGCCGACCTTCTTTTCGTTCGCCGTATGCTTGCCCGGCTTGGCGGACTCTTCCAGAATAGCGCGCAGCAGGTAGAGGTTGTATTCGCGCAGCTCGTCAAAGCGTCCAAAGCGCGCCTTGTCCGCAGGCATAGGATGCGATGTGCGCCATCCGCCGCAAGCATATTGATAAAAGTCCTGGCAGGGATCGGCCTTCAGGTCCATGGCCGACTGGTCAAAGCTCACCGGGGCCGGAGGTACAGCCGGGGTCTGCGCCACCGCCGTGCCACATGCCAGCAGCGCTGCGGAAACAATCGTAAGGAATCGCATTCGGAATCCACCTCGTAGTTAAAAACCGGAAAGGGGCGCGTTACGCGGAGAGTTGCTCAAGGCTGTTTCAGCGTTCACGCTAGAAGACGTGCAATTTAATGCTGAGATATTTTTTCGGATCCTGCCGGATCGCTGTCACAAGGCCCCGGCTCTCCACCAGCATCTTGTCTGCGTTGTTGTAGAGCGAAGGATCTTTCAGCATCTTGCCTGCCGAGCCCTGCCCGGCCTGCAATTCCTCTGTAATTTTCGCGAGGTTCGTAACCATCAGGTCCAGCTTCTTCGCAAACTCCGGATCTTTTGCAAACTTGCCCAATCCGCCTTCGCCGCGATTGATCCCATCCATCAACTGGTTGGCCTTCGCCAGCGTCTGGTTGGCGTTGTCGTACAAGGATGGGTCGCGGATCAGCTTCCCAATCGTTCCGTTGCCGTTGTTCAGGTTCTCGGCAACTGTGTTCAACTTGTCAATCGTTGTGGTCGCGCGGGTGTACAGTGTGTCGTCGGAGATCAGCTTGCCCAGACTCCCGCGACCGTTATTGATGTCGTTCAGAAGGCCATTCACCTGTGCAACCGAGCTGTTCAGGTTGTTGTAGAGCTGCTTGTCGTAGATCAGCTTTCCGACCGAGCCCTTCTGATCTTCCACTGCCGTCACAATGCGGTCCAACCGGCTTACCAGGGTGCTCACGTTTTGCAGTGTCGATTGCGAGGAGCGCACCACGTCCTGAATATCCGGCACTGACTTGGACGGCAGTTCGGAATTGTTCGCGGCAACCGGGCCTTGGGCCTGTGTCGAGTCGATATCGATATACGTTTCGCCCAGCACTCCCGCCGTGGAGAGCAGTACCTGCGAATCGGTGTGGAGGAAGGGTTGAAACTTCGCGTTCACCTTCATTACGATCTCTACCGGCGTGCTCGCTCCGCTCGCGTCGTGGTGATTCACAATGCGGATGCTCTGCACGTTGCCGATGTCCACGCTCTGCAGCCGCACCGGCGCGCCATCGCGCAGTCCGCCCGCGCTGTCCGCGTAGGAGATAAGGCGCAACGTCGGCCTGAACAGGCCCGTCGTACCGCTCATCAGAAAGACGAGGAACGCCATCACCACTGCGGCAAAAACTACGGTCAGCCCAACCCGAAGCTGAGCCCAGCGAAGTTGCTTTTGACTAGGCACGGTTTCTCCAATCGCAACTGACTCGAATCATAACAAACCTTCTCGCAATTTTTCCCGCGCAAACTCTCCTGCGCTTCATTCGTTCTCCATCACCACTTGCGCCATGGCCATGCTCTTGACGTGGGTGATGGAAACCAGCGCCCGCTTTACCGTCAGTTTTTCGGCAATCTCCCGCGCCACGCCGTGCAGCACAATGACTGGCTGTCCGCTGGCCGCCCTCGTCACTTCAAAGTCCCGCCACGCCACGCCGCGCCGCCAGCCCGTGCCCAGCGCCTTCATCGCCGCTTCCTTGGCGGCAAATCGTCCCGCAAAGCGCTCCATGCGGTTCAGTTTGGATTCGCAATAAGCGCGCTCCGCTGGTGTGTAAATGCGCGTCAGGAATCGATCGCCATGCCGCGCAATCGCCGCCTCAATCCGGTCAACCTCGCACAAGTCCACGCCAATGCCAAGAATCATGCCTTCCAGCCTACACCGAACGCTGATATCCGTGCCTTCCTAGCCAACTTCCACCAGCCCATACCGCCGGTTCCAGTGTGTTCTCAGGTACTGCACCGCCGCGCGTTTTTCCTCGGCTGAAATCTCTTCGGTCGAGTCCTCCAACAACCCGCGTGCCTCGCGTTTCGCCAGTTCCAGCAGCTTGCGGTCGCGGATCAGGTTCGCTACCCGCAGGCTTGGCATCCCCGCCTGTTTTGTTCCAAAGAACTCTCCCGGCCCACGCAGCTCCAGGTCCTTTTCAGCAATCTCAAAACCATCGCTGGTGCGAACCATGGTATCCAACCTCTGCTGGGCCTCCTCGCTGATCTTGCCCCCGGTCATCAGCACGCAGTAGGACTTCGCCTTACCGCGCCCGATCCGTCCCCGCAACTGATGCATCTGTGAAAGTCCAAAGCGTTCCGCGTGCTCAATCACCATCGCCGACGCGTTCGGCACGTCCACGCCCACCTCGATCACCGTGGTCGCAACCAGGATGTTCAACTCGCCTCCCTTGAAGCGCCGCATGATTTCGTCCTTCTCGTCGGCTCCCATGCGTCCGTGCAACAGCCCCAGCTTCAGCTCCGGAAACACTTTCTTCCGCAGCTCGTCATACATCTTGATGGCTGCCTTCAGTCCGGTATCCTTCTCTTCATTTTCTTCTATCACGGGATAGACCACGTAGGCCTGTTCTCCGCCCCCGACGATCTTGCGTACAAACTCCCAAACCTCGGAGGCGCGTTCGTCGCCAATCACCCGCGTGCTCACCGGAGTCCGTCCCGGCGGCAGTTCGTCGATCACGCTCACGTCCAGATCGCCATAGAGCGTCAAGGCCAGCGTGCGTGGAATCGGAGTTGCCGTCATCACCAGCACGTCGGGCTGCACTTCGCTGTTCTTGCGCATCAGCTTCATGCGCTGCATTACGCCGAAGCGGTGCTGCTCGTCCACAATCACTAGCCCCAGCCGCTCGAACTCCATCTTGTCTTCCAGCAGGGCGTGCGTGCCAATCACCATCTGTGCGTTGCCGCGCGCCGCATGGTTGCGGATGGCGCGCTTTCGTTCCTCGTCCAACGATCCGGTCAGTAGCGCCACGCGGTATCCTGCCGGCTCCAGAATGCGCCGCGCCGATAAATAGTGCTGCGTCGCAAGAATTTCAGTCGGAGCCATCATCGCCACCTGGTAGCCGTTTTCCATCGCCACCGTGGCGGCCTCAAAGGCCACAATCGTCTTTCCTGAGCCCACGTCGCCTTGCAGCAACCGCCGCATCGGAGAGGCGTGCGCCATGTCTCCAGCGATCTCTTTCAGCACCTGCTTCTGCGCCTTGGTGGGATGGAACGGCAATACCCGCTTCAGCGCCGCCCGCACCTGGTTGTTGATCGCAAAACTGATGCCCGGCTGCATCCGGGCCTTGCGCCGCTTCAACTCCAGCCCCAACTCAAGGAAGAATAGCTCCTCAAAAATCAGCCGCTGATGCGCCGGAGTTCGTGCCGCCTGCAACTCCGCAAAGCTCTCGCCTGCGTCCGGCCAATGTGCGTGCCAGAAGGCCTCGGCCCGTGGGATCAGCCCCAGCCGTTCGCGAATCGCCCCTGGAATCGCGTCGGAAACCTCCTGCGGCATCTGCTCCAGCGCCACACGGATGGCCCTCCGGAACCAGCGCGCGTTCAGTTTCCCCGCTGCCTCGTAGATGGGCACAATGCGCCCAATCTCCAGCGACTCAAAGCGCTTCTGCTCCTCGCTCTCCGCTACGGCTTCGCCTTCCGTGGGCGGTTCGTGCAGAATCTCGAACTGCGGCTGCAACATCTGCAAACCGCCGCGCCCAAAGGTCGAGAACTCGACTTTTCCATACAGTGCAACCAGCGCCCCGGGTTTGAACTTGCCTTCGAGGTAGCCGCCCCGGAACCACAGGCACTTCAGTTTGCTGCGCCCTTGTCCGGCTGTCATCTCAAAGATCGGCATGCGCTTGGTAGTGAACAACCCGCTGGTGCGTACCTCGGCAATCACCGAGGCCATCTCGCCCGGCTTCAACTGCTCGATGGTGCGGGGGTTGATGCGGTCTTCGTAGCGGAACGGAAGGTAATAGAGAAGGTCTTCCAGCGTATGGATTCCCTTGGTGGCCAGTGTCTCTGCCACGCGCGGGCCAATTCCCTTCAAGAACTGGACTTCAGTATGCAGTTCCAGCATCCCTCGCATGGTATCGCATTCCTGTCTTTTGCTCGCTCTTTCTCGCCCTCACGGTTGCCAACTTTTCTCCTCCGCGCGGTGTCAAAGGACTCATGCCGGAGAACTTCTGGGGATCGTTGGCGGCGGTGTTGATTGGCAATGTCCTTTACTTCGCCTGCTCGCGTTTTCTGCCTCCAGCCGCTCGCCACAACACTGCCGGATTCGATTTGGGACTGATCGTTGACTTCTGGTTCTGCTTGGTCGTTTTGGGAGTGCTGGAATTGCGGGAGCGTCACAAAAAATCGGTGCGCGGTCCCCGGTAATGTAGAATGATGCGGTTAGAACTCCCCCGACTTCGTCGTTTTCAGGGTTTACTATGCAACGGGTTGCCATACTCTACGACGCCAGTCAGGCGGTATTGTCCACCTTCGATCTTGACGAGGTCCTCAACCAGGTTCTCGCAATCGTCCGTGACTACTTCCATCTCCAGCACGGCAGCATCTTGTTGTTCGATGAGGGTTCCCAGAATCTGCTGGTTCGCGCTCAATTTGGCGACTGCCCAATACCCAGCGATTTCCTGGTTCCATTCGGCAAGGGAATCACCGGGACCGCCGCCAAGGCGCGCCGCCCCATCTACTCCCCGGATGTGGCCGCCGACCCTCGTTACATCAACAATATCGCCAGCACGCGCTCCGAACTTGCCATCCCTCTCATGGTGCGCGATGAAGTGGTCGGCGTGCTCGACTGCCAGAGCGATCTGCCTGCCTTTTTTGATAATGAGACCGTGGATCTGCTCACCCTCTTCGCAACCCAGGCCTCCATCGGATTGCAGAACGCGAAGCTCTATTCCCAGCTTCAGCGCCGTGCCGCACAGCTTGAGGCCATCAACGCGATTGCCAAGCGCACCACGGTGGAACTTGACCTCAAGGAACTCCTCGACCGCCTCTGCACCCAGCTTCCCCAGTCATTCCCCGTGGAGTCGGTTTCCATCTTCCTTCGCGACGAAGACGGCGACCTCGTGCTCCGCGCCCAGCAGGGCACCCTGCAAGCGCGCCTGAAACTGGGAGACGTTCTCTCCAACGGATACTCGTGTACGTTGCACGGTGAAGGGCACAATCCCTACTCTGGCAACCCCACGGAATGTCCCGCGGCATGTTTTGTTTCCGGCCGCACCGAAGTCTGTCTCCCACTGGTTTCATTTGGCGAAAACATCGGACTGCTGGTCTGTGCCACCTCGCAGGACAAGGCATTTCTCCCCAATGATATTCAGGCGCTCGAGTCCGTGGCTGATATTCTCGCCACCGCTACTCAGAACGCCCGCTACGTTGATCGCGTCCGTCAGCTTGCCTATCGTGACGGGCTGACCGGCGTATTCAATCGCCGCTACTTTGAGTCGCGTCTCGTGGACGAAATTACCCGCGCCGCCCGCTACGGTGGCGGCGTCAGCGTCCTCATGATCGACCTCGACCACTTCAAGAAGATCAACGACGAATTCGGCCACATGCTTGGCGATGATGTTCTGCGGGCGGTTTCCGCCATCTTCGTCCGCCACCTGCGCAAGGTCGATGTGGTGTGCCGTTACGGTGGCGAAGAGTTCGCCGTGATTTTGCCCGCAACCCAGGGAGCCAGCGCCGCCGCCGTTGCCAATAAGCTCCGCCGAGCCGTCGCCAATAACCACTTTGCGGGAGTCCCATACCCCGTCACGGTGAGTGTCGGGGTCTCGGAATTCCCCGCCAACGGCATCACCCGGGACGACATTGTCCGCGCCGCTGACAATGCGCTTTACGAGGCCAAGGAAGCGGGCCGCAACCGGGCCTGCCTGGCAGCCACCATCGCCACACCCATTCCAGGCGGCGAATCGCCCGCGCCCGCTGTTTGACAGCCTGCTGCCCGCCGCCTTACCATTATCTAGGAAGTAACTATCTGTATCTTCCGTCCCGTTTCCCGCGTCTAATGAGCATGATGTCTCTCCGTACCCATCTGCGATTCCACACTGCCCTGCAGCTTTCGCTTGCCCTTGAAAGCGTTGAGGAGACCCTTGTCGGCGGTCAGGCGGTGCTGGAAGGCGTCATGATGCGTGCCCCGCACGCCTGGGGCATCGCCATCCGCAAACCCGACGGAGAGTTCGCCATTCACTCGGAGCCGCTCGCCAGACCCAGCGACAAGAGTCCCTGGAAGGCTTGGCCCTTCATTCGCGGAATCATCACCCTCGGTTCTGCCATGGTGCTCGGCTTCAAGGCCTTGCGCTACTCGGCAGACGTGGCCCTGGAAGACGAAAAGACCGCCAGCGGAGAGAAGCTTGAAATGAACGGCTGGGTTGCCGCCTTCAATATCGCGCTCTCGCTCGGATTCTTCATCTTTATGTACAAATTCTTGCCCTTTGCGGCGGCGCGCTCGCTCCATCACCGCTTTCCGCAGACCGGCAACTCCGTGCTCTTCGCCCTCGTCGAGGGTGTCATTCGCTTGGCCATCTTCCTTGGCTTCATCTGGCTCACCTCGCGCTGGCAGGATATCCGCCGCGTCTACCAGTACCATGGCGCCGAGCACAAAACCGTCTTCGCCTACGAGAATCATGATCCGCTCACCGCGGAAAACGTTCAGCGCTATTCCACCTTCCATCCGCGCTGCGGCACCAGCTTCCTGATGACCGTCATGATCATCTCCATCGCTGTTTACGCACTGGTCCCCGTGCATGGATTCTGGATGGGCTTCCTCTCGCGCATCATCCTGCTTCCCGTGATCGCTGGCGGCTCGTACGAGATCATCCGCTACGCCGCCAAGAAGCGTTCATCGCTCTTTGCCATGATGACCCTGCCCGGTCTCTGGCTCCAGCGCATCACCACCCAGCCGCCTGACGATACCCAGGTCGAGTGCGCCATCGTCGCCCTCAACCATGCCATGGAGCTTGAGCAGGAGCAGGGCGGAGAACTGGTGATCGCCTGAGGAACGTCCGCATGATCTTCACCGCACACATCTCGACGCGCGCCTCGCAGCTTCACCTCTAGCGGCTCCAGCCGCCCTCTGCCCTCGTATTGCTTCATCCCAATTCAATTTCCCGGCTGCGCGTGTCTTTCCCGCACGGCCTGAAAGTTCAGGACCATCATGTTTGACCGGCTAGATCAGATCGAGACGCGCTTCCAGGAACTCAACACCGCACTCTCGTCTCCCGATATCGTCAACGACTCGGCCAACTACCAGAAGACCGCCAAGGCCCAGGGCGAGATCGCCCCCATCGTCGAGAAGTACCAGGAGTACAAGAAGCTCAAAGCCGGCATCGCCGATTCCCGCTCCATGCTCGAAGGCGAAACCGATCCCGAGATGATTGCCCTCGCCCAGGAGGAGTTGCAAACCCTCGAAGCGCAGCTCGCAATCTCCGTGGAAGAACTGAAAGTCCTTCTTCTCCCCAAGGATCCCAACGACGAAAAGAACATCGTCCTTGAAATCCGCGCCGGCACCGGAGGCGACGAGGCCACCCTCTTCGCCGCCGAAATCTTCCGCATGTACATGCGCTACGCCGAGTCCCGCCACTGGAAGGTCGAAGTCCTCTCCAGTTCGGATTCCTCCGTCGGCGGTCTCAAGGAAGTCATCGCCATCATCGAAGGCAAGCGCGTCTACTCGCAGCTAAAATACGAGAGCGGAGTCCACCGCGTGCAGCGCGTGCCAGACACGGAAACCCAGGGCCGCGTCCACACTTCGGCCGTCACCGTCGCCGTCCTCCCCGAGGCCGAAGACGTCGACATCAAGATCGAAGCCAAAGACATCCGCATCGATACCTTCTGCTCCTCCGGTCCCGGAGGCCAGTCCGTCAACACCACTTACTCGGCCGTGCGCATCACCCACCTGCCCACCATGACCGTGGTCAGTTGCCAGGATGAAAAGTCGCAGATCAAGAACCGCGAAAAAGGGATGCGTGTCCTGCGCTCGCGCCTCTACGAACTCGAGCAGTCCAAGCAGCAGGAAGCTCTCGCCAAGGAGCGCCGCTCCCAGGTCGGCTCCGGTGACCGCAGCGAGAAGATCCGCACCTACAACTTCCCCCAGAACCGCGTCAGCGACCACCGCATCGGCCTCACCGTCCACCAGCTTGACCAGGTGATGGAAGGCAAGCTCCAGCCCTTTGTCGATGCCCTCATCACCCACTTCCAGTCTGAAAAGCTCAAGGGCGAATCGGTAGGAGTGTGAGCCGAGTTTCAGGAGCCGCGATCATGTTAAGCGCATCAAACGTTATGTGCTTGTATGTGGTTGGTACCGCACACACTGCAGCTTGAATCTCCTGCGTCCACTCAAGCAAGCGGGATATGGACTACTCAGTCAGTGGAAAGTACTTGTAGTTCCGTCAAGACGGATTATAGTTTCCGTTAGAAACCATCTAGCTCCGGGAGTGTAGCGAACAGGTGCTCAAGAATAAGCCAGTACGCGAGCGGGGTCAGGACATTCGTACCCTTCCGACCTACACAATCCCAGAAGCTGCCGTGTTTCTTGCTGTTCCGAGAAGAACGCTGGCCTCCTGGTACGAAGGCCATGAGCCGATTTTGAGAGCATCCGGGCTGTACGGAACAACCCATCTCTTGTCCTATCGCGACATTGAAGAAGCTTACCGGGTTTTCCTCCTGCGGGAGAGATTCGACTTCTCACTGCAGTTCCTCAGACGGTCAATGGGAAACGCTCGGCGGATGTTCCGGTCACAACACCCACTTCAGCGTGCAGATGCCATAAAGGAGTGCCTGCACGACCTTGTATACGATAAGCCGGCTCGCGGTACAAGCCCGCGAACTATCGTGTCGCTAGGCAAGAATCCCGGTCAGCAGCTTGTAGAGGAAGTGGTCAATTTGTTCTCGGAGCGGATCGAGGCTGGCAAGTTCATGTTTCCTTGGCGTTTTGCAGCTACTGATCACACAAGTCGCCCAGTTTCGATGAACCCAAACATCATGTCTGGCCGCCTTGTGGTGACGGATACCCGCGTGCCTGTCACTGTCCTTTGGGAGCAGAAACGTGCAGGACAGAAGATTGAAGATATTGCAAAAGATTTTGAGTTAAATCTTGAAGTTGTGCAGCAAGCTCTAGCACACATTGGCCTACGTCAAAAAGCGGCATGAAGAATGTGTTCTTTTTCTCGACGACGGTTTTTCAGCCGAGTCGGTGGCGGTGCGTCTAAGAACGGCTGGATTCACTGTTCAGCGGTTTCCCGAGTGGTTCAAAGATGAGAGTGGTTGTCCGCGACGGAGAGTGGAGGACCCTGAAATAATTCGTTTCTGTCACAAGAATGGATGGATGCTCGTGACTAGAGACCACGAAATGAAGAACACCCATCGCGAAGAAATCAGAAAGACTGAAGTGGCCATCTTGGCGACGGCTCACAATAGCGCAGCGAGTCAAGATGAATGGGTAGCCGCGATAATCAATCTCAAGACTCGTATACTCCGTGAGTTTAAGAAACGGGAACGCCCTTGGTTTGCTACCATCAGCAGGACTGGAACTCTTACTCTCACAACGATGAAGTGATCCAGCTTTCCCCGCCGTACAATGAATCCGTGCAACTCCGCCAGGCCCTCCACGCGGCCATCGCCCAACTCGAAGCCGCAGGAATCACAGAGCCGCGCATCAGCGCCGAGGTTCTCATCTTTCATGTGCTGGAGTGCGACCGCCCCCACCTCTACTCCCACCCCGAGCGCGAGCTGACCTCCGCCGAGCAAGTGCAGTACGACCAGCTCATCGCTCGCCGCGCCTCCGGAGAGCCCTTGCAGTACCTCACCGGACACCAGGAGTTCTGGCGCGCCGACTTTCTCGTCTCCCCCGCCGTGCTCATCCCACGCCCGGAGACCGAGCACCTCATCGAAACCGTCCTCGATCTCGTCCACCACTTTTCGCTCGGCCCATGCCTCAAAATCATCGACGTTGGCACCGGATCGGGAGCCATCGCCGTCACCCTCGCCCGCGAACTGCCCCACGCCGAGGTTCACGCCGTCGATCTCTCGCCCGAAGCTCTCGACGTCGCTCGCCGCAACGCCCAGCGCCTCGGCGCTCGCGTACGCTTCTCCCTGAGCGACGTTCTCGCCGACATCTCGCGCGACGCCGCCTTCGACTTCGTCGTCTCCAACCCTCCCTACGTCGGACTCAACGAAGCCGACAAGGTGCAGGATGTGGTCAAGCACTATGAGCCGCACATTGCCGTCTTCGCCGGAGACCAAGGACTCGATGTCATTCGCCGTCTCATCCCGCAGTCCTTTGAGGCGCTCCGTCCCGGCGGCTGGCTCCTCATGGAGATCGGCTACTCCCAGTCGCAGGCCGTCATGGCCTTGCTCGCCGGATGGCACAACGTCCACTCCATCCCCGACCTCGCCGGAATCCCCCGCGTCATCGCCGCCCGCAAACCCTAGCCTGGTTCGGCTTTTGAGTTGTTGTATCCATTTTCCATTATGGTGTGTCATTCCGGGCAACGCGAGGAATCCCAGCACCGCTGAAATATGCTGTGCCGCCCCGGGGTGGCACTCCAACCAGCCGACAGGTGGTCCACATCCGCCTTCTCTTGGCCAATGTGGGCTGTTTGCTCCTGCCTCACCACAAATCAAAAGCCTCCGACCCATTCGGAGGCTTTTGATTTAAAACCTCGCCTTCACTTCGCCTGCGCCCTTGCCTCGCTCAACATGCTCTCCAGCTTCGCCCGGTCCCGGTAAGCCGGATCGATCTTCAGCACGGACTCCCACGCCGCAATGGCGCCCTTCAGATCTTTCTTCCCGTCTTTCTTCACCACGCCCACGTTGTACAGTGTCTGCACATGCCGCGGATCGTCCTTCAGCGCCACGTCAAACTCTTTCAGAGCGCGATCCGCGTCGCCCGTGTAGTAGTAGGCAATGCCCATATCCGTGCGCACGTCAGGATTCTTCGGAAACTCGTTCAGAGAGCGCGTGTAGTATCCAATCGCCGTCGCCCACTGCGAGGCGTCAAAGTAAATGTTCCCCAGCTCGGTCAGTGCTGAGACGTCTTTCGGATTTGTATCCAGCCGTGCCAGCAGCGGCTTCACCTGCAAATCCAGATTCTGTGCCGGAGCCGCCGTCAGCGCCGAAGGCGGCAGGCTTGAGCCCATCGCCGGAGCCGACGTCGAGGCCGTGCTTGTGCTCTCCGCGGGTGTTCCCGAGCTATGCAGCAGATAGCCCCCGACGCCGCCCACAATCAGCACCACCACAATTGCCGTATAAATCTGCACACTGGTCCAGCCTGCTGCCTTCTTCGGGGTCCGATTCGTCATTGCAGTGATTTCTCCCAGGGCGCGCCGCTCATCGTATCTCACTCATTCCGCCGTCGGCTCGCGCGCCCACCCGACACATCCTATCGCGAGCCCGCGCCTCCAGTAAAACGGCAAGTAGCCCACACAACGTTCCATTCTGTCTAGAAGCTGTTTCATAACCTGATTCGGAATCGAGGGCGGCACTTGGCGAGGCGGTCGTCCTTGGTGCGATAGCCGCAGAGTGCTGGAAGGCATTTTGTGGATCGCGCGCAGTGGGGCGAGGTGGCAGGATCTGCCGGCTGTTTCGCCTCTGCAAAAAAGGGAGCGCTGGAGTCGGCAAAACCAAGCGGGGCGACGGTACAAAGTGGATGGTGGTGGTCGATGGCGAGGGTGTTCCACTGGGAAACCACTAGGGATCGGCCCCCCGTCGGAAGTCAAACTCGCGGAAACCACTCTCGCCACGATCCGCGTCCCGGACCGATGTCGGCGCGGTCGTCCGCGGCAGAAACCTCAAAGGCTGATTGGCGATAGAGCATACGACAGCGACCCACTGCGGGCACAATTGAAGAAGCGAGGCATCGAGTTGATCGTGCCTCACAGAGCTGGCAGGGTTTGCAAGGCAACACAAGACGATCATGTCCTGCGCTGCTATCGCAAACGTCGGAAGATCGAGAGAACCTATGCATGGCTGGGAAACTTCCGCCATCGGGTGGTTCGATATGACCGCAAGCTGAATATCTACCAGGCCTTATTTCAGATCGCCTGCTTCATGATCGTCTTGCGCAGGTTATGAAACACCATCCTTTGGCTTGAGTAGGGTAGTTTCGTGGGAACTAGACTGCCGTTCAAGAACTCGCCTCAGTTTCGCACCGTCAGCACAGGGCAATGCGCTTCGCACACCACCATCGAAGCCGTCGCCCACGGCAAATGACTCACAATCGATTTGTCGGACGCGCGGTGCGCGCTCATCACGATTAGCTTCGCCTCCTTGTCCTTTGCAACGCTGAGAATCGTCTCCGGGGCCAACCCGCATTCGACGATAACCTCCGGCTTCAATCCCTGCATGTTCTCTGCGGAGATCAGTTCTGCCATCTGCCGCCGTGCAGTCCCCAGGGCCTCCGCGATGAACTCCGTGGGAACCTCGGCAATCGCCGGCCCCACCGTGAAATCGACGGACGCGATCTCCAGCGTCGCCGGAACCACATGCAGCAAAATCAGGTGGGCATTGTTCGCCCTCGCCATTGACACCGCATACGGCAGAGCATGATGCGAGCCAGCCGACAGATCCGTGGCAAAAAGAATCGTAGCCATCTTGGATTGCGCCGCTCTCTCGTTCGCAGCTTGCGGCCCAACTGTAAGCACTGGACACGGCGCATGGCGGAAAACGTCTTCTGCCACCGAGCCAAGTACCAGCTTCTTCAGCCCGCGTCGGCCATGCGTTCCCAGCACGACCAAGTCAATGTGTTTTTCTTCAATGATCGCAGCCAGAACCTCCCATAGCGGACCTCGATCAATCGTCGCGGTGCAGGCAATTTCTCCGAATGGTTTGCTGGCCAGCAGACGATCCAGCGCAGCCTGCGCGGCTTCATGATCGGAGTCCAGTTCTGGAGGAAAATCCAACGGCACTTCGAGCATCGGCTCCGGAGCCAGCACATGAATCACGTGAATCGTGGAGCCGAAGCGCTCGGCGATGGACCGCAAGTGGGGCAGAGCGGCCCGCGAACACTCTGAGAAATCGGTGGCAAAAAGAATGTTCTTGAATGATCCGGCGAGGGGTGTTTGCGTGGGGCTGGACATGAGAGTCCTCCTTTTCGGAGACGCACAGCCATCGTCAAAGTACATCCAATCGGAATCGGATGCGGTGATCCATATCACCCCGCGGAGGCTCATCCGGACGGTGTACCGCACCCTCCCCGCTCCACTTGTGTTTCAATACCTCTCGTGCTCCTCGATCTCCAGAATCTCACCGTCGAGTTCCCTTCGCCGCGCGGCCCCGTAGCCGCCGTGCGCGAACTCTCGCTCACCCTCGCCGCCGGAGAAACCCTCGCTCTCGTCGGCGAATCCGGTTCCGGCAAGAGCGTCACCTCGCTGGCCATCATGGGACTCCTTCCGCCCCAGGCGCGCCTCACCGGCAAGGTTTTGTTTGAAGACCGCGACCTCGCCGCCGCCCGCCCCGCCGAACTCCAGCACCTGCGCGGCCTCCGCATGGCCATGATCTTCCAGGAGCCCATGACCGCCCTCAATCCCGTCATGCGCGTCGGAGATCAAATCGCCGAAGCCGTACTCGCCCATGCGGGTGGCCCACATCCGCCTTCTTTTGGCGAATGTGGGGAACAGAAGCCGCTCACCCGCACCCAAGCCCGCGAACGCGCCATCGAGGCTCTCCGCGAAGTCGCTATCCCATCGCCCGAGCGCCGCTCGCGTGACTACCCGCACCAGCTCAGCGGAGGCCAGCGCCAGCGCGTCATGATTGCCATGGCCATCGTCAACCGCCCTTCCCTGCTCATCGCCGACGAGCCCACCACCGCCCTTGACGTCACCGTGCAGGCGCAGATCCTCGAATTGCTTGCTGGTCTCAGAACGCGTCTCGGCCTCGCCATGCTCTTCGTCTCGCATGACCTCGCCGTCGTCGGGCGCGTCAGTGACCGCATTGCCGTAATGTATGCCGGAAGAATCGTCGAATCGGCCACCGCGCGCCAGCTCTTCGAGCGCCCCGCGCACCCGTACACTCGCGGATTGCTCGGCTCTATCCCCACGCTCAAGACGGACCGCAACGCACCGCTGCACGCCATCGAAGGCACCGTCCCATCGCCCGGCGCACTACCCTCCGGATGCTCCTTCGCGCCGCGCTGTCCCCTCTGCATCCCCGCCTGCGAAGCCGCCATGCCCGCACTCGTCACTATCGCCCCCGGCCACCAGGCAAGATGCATCCGAGCAACAGAGACGCCGTAGCGGTCGTCGCGCAACCCATTTTTTGTAGAAGCGAAATGTCACTCCTGCTTTGTTTAGAGATGGAAGTTCACTTCAATCGTCACCGTGGTAGGAACCGGTTGACCGTCTTTCCGCCCCGGCTCGAATCTCCACTGCCGCAACGCCTCGATCGCCTTCTCATCCAGCCCATGGCCGAAGCTCCGCTTCACCGTGATGTCCCGAGGAATTCCGTCCACGCCCACGACAAATGAAAGAACCACGGTTCCCTGTACCTTGTCTCTCCTGGCCTCCTCGGAGAGCTCGGGATCTACGCGTTTCGTAACTTCGGGCGGCGTAGCCCCTTCGCCGATGCGATGGACTTTTTCGGTCTGCGGCGGCTTACCCGGCGCAACATTCTGCGCCCAACCCATCCCGCCCAGAACCACGCTCATTACCACAGCAAGAATAAAATGCCGGAAATCTTGTTTGCCTCTCATGCCCCGCAGTGTACCCGCTTTCGTCAGCGTCATCCGAACTTTTCTCCTACCACCCTCCCGCCAGCGCCCATCCCCCACGCAGACCCTCCAAAGCGTTATCATCATAGGCGGCGTCGCGCGCCCCGCCGGAGGCATTTATGTTCGGATTCACCCGCTACAACTACGACCGTTTTCGCCGCGAGATGCTTCAGACCAGTCCGGCTGACCGCTGGAGCCACGCTCCCGAGCCCGGTGACAAAGCGCCGGACTTCGAGTTGCTCTCGCTCTCCGGCGACCACGTGAAGCTCTCCGATTTCAAGGACTCCCGCAACGTCGTCGTCACCTTCGGCTCCGCCACCTGTCCGCAGACGGCGGCCTCTATCGGCGGCTTGCGCTCGCTCGCCCATGAGTTCCCGGTCTCCGATGTCGAGTTCCTCTTCCTCTACGTTCGCGAAGCGCATCCCGGAGCCGAGCTTCCGCCGCATCACTCCATGGAAGACAAGGCCCGCGCCGCCATGCTCCTTCGCGATCAGGAGCAGATCGCCTTCCCCATCCTCGTCGACGAACTCGGCGGCGAGATCCACCGCCGCTACGGCGCGCTGCCCAACGCCAGCTTCATCGTCGACAAGAGCGGACGCATCGCCTACCGCTCGCTCGCCAGCCACTCCGCCTCGCTCGGCGCGGCTCTCGAAGAACTTCTGGAGCGCCAGAAGGAGCGCGGCGTGCATCACGCCGTCGTCCATGGCGGCGAAGACGCCATCACTCCCTCGCTCAAGACTTTTCTCAACGCCTATCGCGCCATCGAGCGCGGAGGCTATGACGCGGTCGTCAACTTCCGCGGCGAGCTCGGCATTCCTGGCCGCGTCGTCCTCCGCGGAGGCCGCATGGCACGCCCCATGACCGAGCATCCGGCCATCACCATTGGCACCGCCGTCGGCGTCCTCGCCGCCATCGGCCTGGGGCTCTGGGCCGGATACGAAATGCGCAAGCGCCACTTCGCCCGCCGCCCCTACGACGCCTACCGCAAGTTCGAAAAGCGCCACCCCGACGAGGACGACTATACCGCCGTCGGTATCTAACGATCATCTTTCACGCAGCACAAAGGCGCGGACTCTTCCTCCGCGCCTTTCGCTCTTGAACCTGTGAAACCTGCGCAACCTTGCAACCTGCTCTTACTTCACCAACTGCCGAATCACATACTGCAAAATTCCGCCGTGCTGGTAATACAGCACCTCCTGCGGAGTATCGATCCGCAGCGTGGCCTTGAACATCTTCACCGAGCCATCTGCAGCCGTCGCCTTCACTTCCACCGTCTTGCCCGGCGCAAAGTTCGCGAGCACCGCATCCAGCCCCACGATCTCATAGCTCTCCTCGCCCGTGATCCCAACGGTCTCCGGGTTCTGATCCGCCAGGAATTGCAGCGGCAGAATTCCCATCCCCACCAGGTTCGAGCGGTGAATGCGCTCAAAGCTCTCGGCGATCACCGCACGCACGCCCAGCAGCAGCGGACCCTTGGCCGCCCAGTCGCGTGACGAGCCCGAGCCGTACTCTTTGCCTGCAATCACGATCACCGGCACGCCTGCCTTGCGATATTCCATCGCCGCGTCGTAGATCGACAACTCCTGCCCGCCCGGAATCACCTTCGTGAATCCGCCCTCGATGTGCGGCACCAGCTTGTTGCGGATGCGCGTATTCGCAAATGTCCCGCGCATCATCACCTCGTGGTTGCCCCTGCGCGAGCCATACGAGTTGAAGTCCACCGGCTGCACGCCATGTTCAATCAGGTATTTTCCCGCCGGACTGTCCTTCTTGATATTTCCCGCCGGAGAAATATGATCCGTCGTCACCGAGTGTCCAAAGCGCGCCAGCACCCTTGCGCCCTTGATCGCCGCAACCGGCTTCGGCAAGGCCGTCATCCCCTCAAAGTACGGAGGATTCTGTATGTAGGTGCTCTTCGCGTCCCACACATACGTATCGCCCGCCGGAACTTTCAACCCCTGCCAGCGCGCGTCGCCATCCAGCACCGTCTTGTAGCTCTCGCGGAACATCTCCGCCGTGATCACGCGGTGGACGACCTCGTCCACTTC
>Ga0302320_10008881_pt1 | contig 21729 bp, 13 predicted proteins | sample Bog_T0_3_FD_202130 | JGI IMG/M metagenome (GOLD analysis project Ga0302320, IMG submission 202130) | Peat permafrost microbial communities from Stordalen Mire near Abisko, Sweden - Bog_T0_3 | ecosystem: Environmental > Terrestrial > Soil > Wetlands > Peat | place: Sweden: Abisko, Stordalen Mire...
AATATGCGATTTCCCCTTCGCGCAACACCGCTTTTTCTGCTTCTGATCTTTGCCTCCATCCAGCTCAACGCGCGCGTTTTGCGTGTCGAGATTGCTTCTCGCGCCGACGTTCTGAACGGCAAGGCGTTCGGAGACGCGGGAGCTTACGAGCGGATCATCGGACGGGTTTACTTTTCGATTCCCGTAGCCAACGCGCGCAATCGGCAGATTGTCGATCTTGCGAACGCGGTGAACCTGAAAGATGACGAGGTCGAGTTCTCTTCCGATTTCGTTGCCGTCCGTCCCAAGGACGCCACAAAAGGCAACGGTTCCATGCTTTTGCAAGTTCCCAATCGTGGGCACGCGAGCCGTATGACCAACGTTGAAGGCGGCGACGACGATCTTGCCGGCGAAAGTGGCGACGCGTGGTTACTGCGACGGGGATTTACTGTAGTGAGCCTCGGTTGGCAATGGGACGCAACCGGGCCAGGCGCATTGCGGCTGTACGCGCCAATTGCGCAAGAAGAGGGAAAGACGATCACCGGCTTGTTGCGCGGTGATCTCATGCTCTCGCAGGCCGCGCCGGATATTCCCCTCGGGCACCTCATCACGGGGCATATTGGCGGCATCGAATACCCGGTTTCGGTTCCCCACGATCCTCGCAATGTGCTCACCGTGCGCGACTCGCGCAGCGGGCCTCGATCTGTCATTCCAGGCAGCGATTGGCAATTTGCGCACATCGTCGACGGCAAACTCGTTTCCAGCAACCAGTTTATTCATCTGAACGGAGGATTTCAGCCGGGAAAGATCTACGAATATGTCTACGTTGCCGCAGATCCGGTTGTGGCGGGTCTGGGGTTTGCTGCCTTCAGCGACTTTGCTTCCTATGTGAAGCACGCTCCCGGCGCCATCGCCCCAACGGTCCGCGTCTACGGTCAGGGCGGTTCGCAGTCCGGTCGTTTCTTGCGCGACTTTCTGTATCAAGGCTTCAATGCCGACGAAGAAGGACGACTTGCTCTCGATGGCGTTCTGGTCAATATTGCGGGAGCTGGCCGTGGCAGCTTCAACTACCGGTTTGCCCAGCCTTCGCGGGATGCCCAACCTACGTCGTCGGTCTTCTTCCCGGTTGATCTCTTTCCCTTTACCGATCTGCCGGATCGGGACCCCGTTACTGGGGAGGTTGGAGGGCTGCTTGATCGTGCAACTACCGGCAAGGTCGTTCCGAAGATCTTCTTCTTGAGCTCATCTTATGAATACTGGGGCCGCGCGGCAGCGTTGATTCACATCTCGGCGGACGGAAAACGCGATATGCCCCTATCCGATCATGTCCGCATCTACCACTTCACTGGACTTCAGCATGGAGGGGGTCCTTTTCCCCCGGAAAAAGGAAGTGGCGACCTCTTCGGACAACAACGTGGTTTGGGGCTGACGCCGAGGTACCTGGTGCGCGCATTGATCTGCGACCTGGACGCATGGGTGCGCGACAATACTCCCCCACCCGCAAGCAGCTATCCCAGGATCGATGATGGAACGCTGACGCCTTTGAACAAGTATGCATTTCCTCGAATCCCGGATGTAAACCTGCCGCATGAGGCGAATGAAGCCTGGCGGCTCGATTTTGGCCCGAACTGGAAGCTGGGAATTCTCACCATCCAGCCGCCCAAGGTCGGCCAGCCCTTCCCGGTGCTTGTGCCGCAGGTAGACGCCGACGGCAACGAGCGCGATGGCGTACGCCTGCCCGAGATCACCGTTCCGTTGGCAACCTATACAGGCTGGAATCTGCGCGACCCTTCCATCGGCGCGCCGGATCAACGCGTTCCGTTCTTGGGTTCATATTTGCCGTTTCCAAAAGACGCCGCTGAGCGGCAGAAGACCGGCGATCCGCGTAAGTCAATTTCCGAACGCTATGCTAATGCAGAGGATTATGGAACGCGGTACAAGATTGCCGTGGACGAGTTGATCAAGAGCCGCTTCATTCTGCCGGAAGACCGGGCCGCAGTGCTAAAACGTGGAGAGCAGGAGTGGGCGGAGGCTACAAAATAAGAGAGGATGAATATTCGATTACCCCGGCGGTTCTGCATAGACGTGTCTAGCCGAGCCCCAAATCGGCAGGCTCGCTCTACCAAGACAACTTGGCCAGGACGATGGGCTGGTAGAAGCCAGTCTCCCGCGGCATGAGCCAGCGAATATCCTCGAATCCCGAGGTCGCCAAGGCAGCGGAAACTTCATCTCGAAGCAGGCAGCGGTATTCCGATACAAAGTGGTGTGCCGTCCATTCCCGCTCCGATTCGAGTGTGATGTAAAGGTGCAGCACATATCTTGCATCTTCGGCGGTGCTATCGGCCCAATCCCAGACTTGATGGACGATGCGGCGGCTGCCTGGCCTGCCGAAGAAAATCGGCCTTTGCACGGCAGGCCTTTCGAGGCTGAGCTGGTCGTAGTCTCGGATGCTTGCCATGAAGAGACCGTTTGGCTTGAGCTTGGCCGCCATTGCCGCAACTGCCTGCCCAAGTTGACCGGAACTCAAGTGCGGCAAGGCATTATCCACGGCGATCACTGCATCGAAGTCGCTCTCATCGATCTCATTCAGCGAAGTCATGTCGGAGACGCGGAAGGAGATGGAGAGCCCTCGTTGCCGGGCTTCGCGTTGTCCTCGGCTGATGGCAGCCTCGCTCAAGTCGGAGGCAACGACCTGGTGGCCGGCTCTGGCTAGGCCGATGGCCTGTGTGCCAATCCCGCAGGCGCAATCGAGGACCCTCAGCAACCCTCCATCGATTTCCACGGTCAGCAAATGACCGAGAATCTTTGCCTGACGCTCGATTGCGCTGTCCCAATCTTCAAAGATCAGGTGATAGAAATCGGCGAGCTCTTCGTAAAAGCCAACGATATTCCCAGCCATCAAGAATCCCAGTTCCCGGAGAGGCCCGTGTCAACGTACTTCAATCAGATGTCTGGATCGAGACCAAGTTGTGACCAACGCGCAGATGCCGAGTCTACTCATTTGATCGAGAACCAGACCTTTACACTTTACTTCAAGGTTTACGCCGATGAATCGGGCATTCGTTACCGTAATGTTACTTTCGTTTATCGCGTTTGGGCAGAGCCAAACGCCACCTGCTTTGCAGGCTCCTCCGCTGCGCGCTCAATCGACCGTGGTGCTGGTTCCGGCGCTGGTGCGGAATGCGAAGGGGGAGTTGGTCTTCTCGCTGAAAGCAGACGACTTCCGGGTTACCGATGACGGCATCGAGCAGAAGCTCACGCTGGATGGGGATACAGACGGAGAGCCATTGGCGCTGGTGGTTGCGGTGGAGACGGGCCGGGCGGGCGGGCGCAGGCTCGATGCCTACCGGAACCTGAACACGGTGGTTGCCGCGGTGGTGGGCAACGTTCCTCACCGGGTGGCTGTCGTCGGCTTCGACAGTTCTCCTACGCTGCTGCAGGATTTCAATTCCGACACGGACGCCGCAGGGGTCGCGCTCCACGACCTGGAGGCAGGAGACAAGGCGGCGGCCATTCTCGATGGCGTCAAGTTTTCAGTGGACTTGCTGCGCAGGCAGCCGCCCAGCTACCGCCGCGCGATTCTGCTCATTTCGGAGAGCGTCGATCACGGCAGCCAGACCACGATGGAGGACGCGTTGCGCGCCATCGGCGACAGCAATACGGCCATCTATGCTCTCGGCTTCTCGACCGGGAAGTCGGAGGCGGCGCACTACGCCAATCGGGAACTTCCGACCAAGGTGGGCGGCGGCGGGCTTGAGAACGAACACCCGAATCCTCCGCATGGTTGCATGGGCAAGGATCCCGACCCCGACGCCCCCACGAACAAGGCTGTGCAGGCATTCAACTGCCTGGGTCTGCTTGCTCCCCCGCTGGCTGTTGTCACAGTGGCCGGTATTGCTGCCGCCAACGGCCTGCAGCGCAACGTGCCCGAGACGGTGGCGCAACTGACGGGCGGCGAGTACTTCCACTTTGAAGACAGCCGCAGCCTGGTGAGTGGCCTGCTGACCATCTCCAACCATGTGCCGAATCGCTATGTGTTGAGCTTCCAGCCGCAATCGCCGCATCCGGGGTTTCATGCGATCGAACTGCGGCTTCGGGACCATCCGGGGCTGCGAGTTACGGCCAGAAGCGGTTATTGGGCGGACAGCGAAGGTGCGGCGGGCTCGCAACCGTGAATGCGCAATCCATAGGCGAGTGCAGTTTCTACAACACTGCATCGTAGGAACAGCGCCAAAGTACGTTGCTATGAAAAACTCATGAGCGCAGAATGAAACGATGAAGCAGCTCTGGTGTTGGCGATGCCGATGCGAGGTTCCGATGCTCGACGAAGAAGAGTTTGCTGGGGTGAGCTGTCTCTACACCGAAGCGTTTCGGGCAACAAAAGAGTTTCGAGAGCGTTGGGGTATTTCCTTGCAGAACGCCCCGATTAAAGAACGGTTCCGCCCTGTGCGGGAGGAGTACGAGCGCTTGACCGGAATGAAAGACTGCCACCACGACGCAATCAGGCATCACAGAATCTCGCTCTACGGACCGCCCTGCCGGCATTGCTTGAAGCCCCTGAGAACCCCCAATGCCAAGATCTGCGGCAGTTGCATGGCTCCAGTGGCCGGTCAATAAGCCAAGGGAGCTGAGGTCCGCGAGCGTTGACCTTACCGCTCGCCGCGAAACTGAATGATCCGCCGCCGGTCGCGTTTTGAGGGGCGGTGTTCGGGCAGCGGGGCGAACTCCTGCATCGCCTTGCGCTCGGAGGCCAGCTTGAGGCGCGCGGCGATGCTGGCTTCGGTTTCGCGATAGAGGGTGTGAGCCACCGCCGCGGGGCCCCGCATTTCGCTCAAGAGCAGCACCTCGACAAGAAACTCGCCGCCCTCGTTCCTCACTGTCAGCTTGTCGCCCAAATGGACTTCACGCGCCGGCTTGGCTTGAATTCCGTTGGAATGAATGCGTCCCAGGTCGCAGGCCTTCGAGGCCAGCGCACGGGTCTTGAAGAAGCGCGCCGCCCAAAGCCATTTGTCGATGCGTACGCTGGTCATGAATGTATTCTCGTACATTGGACAAGGCTTTTGCAGTCCGGCAAGGGTTCAAAGAGTGCGTTTCAAGGATGGCCTATCTGATGCCGGCTGCAATCCCGCAGGGGGCTGACGGGCTGCGGAAAGAGTCCGGCAGAGGTTGCAAGTTGTCGATTCAACAAGAAAACTGTCTTGGAGCGGACTTCGGTCCGTTCCTACTGATTTCCAACGCTATCGATCCTTGCCTTTGGACCGGGCTTCTTCGCCCTCGGCACGGTCATCGGCCGCACGCTCGCGTCCACGCGAAAAGCCGCCCTCGCGCGTTAGAATCGTTTCACTTAACCTCCTTCTAAAAGTGTGCGCTGAATGCGGATCGTGTATGTGCTTACTTCACTGGGCATGGGCGGAGCGGAACGTGTAGTGCTGGCGCTGGCGCGGAGCATGGCCCAACGCGGGCACGCGGTCGCTCTTCTGGTTTTGCGCCCGCCTGTCGCCGAGCAGTGGCCCACCGATCTCCCGATTGTCCACATGGGAATGCGCAAGAATCCATTCAACGCGCTGATGGGCCTGGCGAATGGCCGCCGCTTTCTGCGCGAGTTTCGCCCCGATCTGATCCACAGCCACAGCTTCCACGCCAACGTTGTAGCCCGCCTGCTAAAGGGGTTGGCCCCACCGCGGGTAGTCTCGACAGTTCACAACGTCTATGAGGGGGGCTGGCTGCGCATGTTGACGTATAGGCTGACCGACGGCTTGGCCAGCAGCACCGTCGCCGTCAGTCAGGCCGCTGCCGACCGATTTGTGCGCCTCAAGGCCGTGCCGGAACGCAAGTGCGTCGTCCTCACCAATGGAATCGATACCGCGGAGTTTATCCCCAAGCCGGAACGGCGGGCGCATATGAGATCTGAAATGGGCGCGGCCGACAAGTTCATCTGGCTCACCGCTGGCCGCATTGTGCCGGCCAAGGACTATCCCAACCTGTTGCGCGCCTTTGCGCGGGTGCTCGATGCCTGCTCTCAGGCGCAGCTTTGGATTGCCGGAGAGGCATCCACTGTGGAGTTTTCATCGCTTCGAGGTCTTGCGGAGGAGTTGGGCCTTGGTGATTCCGTGCGCTGGCTAGGCTTGCGCCGCGACCTGCCCGCGCTGCTCGACGCCGCCGACGGTTTCGTGCTGGGCTCGGCCTGGGAGGGCATGCCCCTGGCGCTGGGCGAGGCCATGGCCATGGAGAAGCCGGTCGTAGCCACCGACGTGGGAGGCGTTAGCGAGCTGGTTGGAGATGCTGGGATAATCGTCCACGCAAAGAATCCCGACGCCCTTGCGAATGCCATGACGGAGCAGATGCAAGGGGCCCCTGAAGACCGGCTCGCGTTCGGCCGCGCCGCTCGTGCCCGCATCGAGGACAACTTCAACATGGACGCCAAAGCCGATGAGTGGGAAGCGCTCTACCGGAGAACCCTGAAGCGCCACGAATGACCACGGCAAGCGTGTACTTACTTCGCCGGGATATCCTCTTCTGAATTGGGAATGGATGGTGAGATCTGTTTTCGGAGGAAGCAGGGTCTGAAGCCTCCTGAAACAGCGGCGAATACAAGCAAAAGCACCGCCTTAACTGTTTCATCGAAAAATTGACCAGAGATCGGGATGCAGGGCGATCGCATTTTGACCGTTGAAGGGTGTGGATTATCCAAGCTGCGGAAAGGGCGTGCTTCTGAATGGTTCCGCTACTTGCGGCCTCTTCAGTTGTGCCATGACAGCAATTTGCAGTCTAAATGGCGATTTGCAAGAGACTCCTTACTTTTGGCGGTCTCTTGGGCATGAACCCGGCTTTGGGAACCAGTTTCCAGGCTCGTCTTGCTTGGTGTGAAGATCAGCTCCAAAGGTGATTTGCAACACAGACATGTCCTGCTGACCACACCAAGCATGGACCGGAAGAATGATCCGTGAACATTCGCGCTATTCTGTCGATGAGCCTTGTCCGCAAATGAGTGACGTGAAGGGGGTTGCCGATGTCCACGAGCAGGAAAACCGGGCATCTGACGCGCCGGCAGTTTGTGGCTGCCGGTGCGTTGGGAAGCGCTGCCATCGCCACCGGCTGCGCCCCTGGCAAGCAGGGGAATTGGGAGTTCCTCAGCGAAGGCCAGGCACGGACACTGGCGGCGATCTGCGATCAGATTGTCCCCGCGGACGACTTCCCCAGCGCCTCTCAGGCTGGAGTGCTCAACTACATCGATCGCCAGCTCGTCCGCCATTTTCGAAACCATCAGGACGATTACCGCAACGGTTTGGAGCAGGTTCAGGCGATGAGCCGCAAGCGATTCGGGCAGGATCTCGAGTTGCTGTCGCAGCCGCAACAACTGGCAATCGTCAGCGAGCTTTCCGAGCAGGATCGAACCTTCTTTGAACTGGTGCGCGATCACACCATGGAGGGCTACTACGGCTCGCCGCGCCATGGCGGCAATCGCGACGCCGTGAGCTGGCGAATGCTGGGGCTGCCGGAACCGCCGCCGCTGGGCCGCTCGCAATACGACCTGGGAAAGGGTTCACCCTCATGAAGCGCGTGAATGCGGTTGTCATCGGGGCCGGCGCAGCGGGCGGCATCGTCGCCAAGGAACTTTCGGTTGCGGGCCTCAGCGTTGTGCTGCTGGAGCGCGGCAAGTGGTACACCGCGAACGATTGCCACAAGGATGACCTGCGCAATCAGCGGACCACCGTGCTGGGCAATGCGTTTGGGCCGGAGGACGAAGGCAATCCGCGCGTTTGGGTGGATGCCAAAGGAATTGCGCGCACCGTGCTTCCCAGCGAAGGCAGCTACCAGAACAACGCCGCCTGCGTGGGGGGCGGAACGCTAAGCTATGGCGCACAGGCCTGGCGCTATCTGCCGCAGGATTTCCGCATGAAGTCCACATACGGAGCGCCGGCAGGCAGCTCCCTCGAAGACTGGCCCATCTCCTACAACGACCTGGAGCCGTTTTACGAGAAGGCCGAATACGAGATCGGCATCTCGGGCGACTATTCGGGCACGCCGTTTCATGGCCCGCGCAAGCGCCCCCTTCCCATGCCGCCGCTGCCGCCCGGCCGCGAATTCGGTATTCTGGAGCCTGCGGCAAAGCGGCTGGGATTGCATCCGTTTCACATTCCCATGGCCCGCAACAGCATTCCCTACAACGGACGCGGCCCGTGCATGCGCTGCCGCTGGTGCGTGGGATTCGCATGCGAAGTTGACGCGAAGAACGGATCGCAGAACACCGTGATTCCCATCGCGCTCAACACGGGAAACTGCGAACTGCGCACCGAGTGCATGGCCAAGGAGATTCTCACTGACGACAGGGGACGGGCACGCGGAGTCTCCTACTTCGACGAGAACGGACATTTGCAGGAACAGCTTTCCGACATTGTGATTGTCTCCGGCTGCGCAACGGAGTCGGCCCGCTTGCTCTTGAATTCGAAGAGCCGGCTGTTCCCCGATGGACTCGGAAATCGCCACGACCAGGTTGGCCGCAACCTTCAGGGCCACCACTATACCGGCGCGGTGGGCTTTTTCGACTTTGAGACCTACGACGACGTGGGTCCAGGGGCAACCATCGCCATCTCCGATTACAACCATGGCACCCCCGGCCTTTGCGGCGGAGGCATGCTGGCCAACGAGTTCATTCGCCTGCCGATCCATATGATTGACCGGCTGCCCGCCAACACCCCGCGCTGGGGCCTTGGCCACAAGCAGGCGATGCGCCACTGGCACAAGCGCACCATCGTGATCATGGGGCCAACCCAGCAGATTCCGACTGCGGAGGGCCGGGTTACACTCGACCCAACCGTGAAAGACAAGTGGGGTCTGCCGGTCGTGCGCTTTCTGGGAAACGTGCATCCCCACACCTTCGAAATTGGCGAGGTGCAGGCCAAACGCGCGCAGGCATGGCTCAAGGAAGCTGGAGCGGTGGACACCTCGTTGATGAGTTACAAGGCAGAGATGGTTTCGGCGGGCCAGCATCAGGCCGGAACCTGCCGCATGGGCAACGATCCGCAATGTTCCGTCGTGAACAAGAACTGCCAGATTCACGATGTCGACAATCTCTTCGTGATCGACTCAAGCGTGCACGTAACCAACGGGGGCTTCAACCCGGTGCTGACCATCATGGCCATCGCCTACTTCGCCTCTGACGCCTTGGTTCGCAACTGGAAGGGTACGGGATTCCGGTCATGAAGCGATTCATGCGGGTTGCGGCCATTGCAATCGTCTCGCTGGCCGTTGTTGTTGGCGGCGGCATCTACGGCGCGTCGTGGTATTACACCTCGCCTAGCGGCAACGGCTGCGCAAGATGCCACGAGATGGCCTCCTATGTGAGCGCCATGCAAGGTTCTCCGCATCGCAACGCCGGCTGCATGGATTGCCATAAAGCCAGCCTGGCTACCAAGCTGCGTCACATCCGCGTTCATCTCACTGGCAAGTGGCCTGAGGCCATTCGCCTGCGCGACGTCGATGTGCTTGAGATGGTGCCCAACTGCGAGAATTGCCACCGCTACGAATATGCCACCTGGCATGCCGGCCCGCACAGCGCCACCTACGGCCAGATCTTCACCAACCCAAAGCAGAACTCGAAGCAGCACCTGATGGAAGATTGCCTGCGTTGCCACGGAATGCACTTCAACGGCTCCGTGCGTGATTTGGTCCAGCCGCAAAACACGCAGGGGCCGTGGCATCTGATTCGCGAGGGCTTCGCCGATCAGCCGGCCATTCCTTGCATGACCTGCCATCAGGTACATCGCGAAGGCGCGCTCGACGTGAGGCCGCAGGGGCGCATTTCGGTTGCGGGTCAGCCGGTGCACGATTCGCTGGCCTTCTTTGACCGCCGCGAGGGCCTGCACTTTGCCGCCACGGCGCTCGCCATTCCCGTCTTGCACGACGGCGCCCGCGTAGTTACTGCAAGTCAGGACCCCCGCCAGGGGATCTGCTACCAGTGCCACGCCCCGCGCCAGCCTGAAGCGGGAACGCCTGCGGCAGCCAATGGCTGGGGACGCCAGGTGGGCTCCGGCGACGATCGCACGCCCATCGGAGTGCATGAAGGCCTGAGCTGCATCGCGTGCCACATGGGGCACAATCAAAACACGCGCGCGTCGTGCAAGAACTGCCACCCGCAAATGTCGCACTGCGGCCTCGATGTGGAGACCATGGATACAACCTACGCAAGCGCATCGAGCCCGCACAATATTCACTGGGTTCGTTGCACTGACTGTCATCAACGCGGCATTCCCAAGATGAAGACCTCGGTGCCGTTAAAACAGTAATCAGCCGCCTGCGCGGCTGAGGGCCGGAATGAGCGCTTTGCGCGGAGACGGTTGTGTTTCCGGCAGAAGCGATTGCCGATCAGCGATTTCCGAGATGGTGCTCAGTGAGATGCAAGTGAACCCTGTGACCTTCACACTTGATCCGACCCCATGCCGGTGGTAGCCGTCATAGTCCGTCCCTGGCAGTGCGGGAATCCGGAGACCGGTTCGAGCTGGCGCCAGACAAAATAACTGAACGGCGACGCATCGAGGCTTCGCCGAACGGGGTATCATCCATCGATGGGCGAAAACGAAACGAAATCCCTTCCTGAGTCTGCTTATCGTCCCCTTGATCCCGGCGAAAGCTACGCGCCGATCGTGCCTGCTGAGTCGAAACAGCCGGAACTCACGCCGCGATCCATCCTTTGGGGCGTCGCGTTTTGCGTGATCTTCACCGTTGCCTCGGCCTATTCCGGGCTAAAGGTCGGCCAGGTGATGGAGGCTGCCATCCCTACCTCCATATTGGCCATCGGTTTGGCGCGGGTCTACCGGCGCCGGTCTACTCTGCTCGAGAACGTTATCATCACGGGAATCTCCGGCGCGGCCGGCGGCGTCGTTGCCGGCGCCATCTTTACGCTGCCGGCGCTTTACATTCTGCATCTCGATCCCCACCCGGTCGAAACCATCTTCATCTGCCTTGCAGGCGGCTGCCTTGGCATTCTCTTTCTGATTCCATTGCGCCGCTACTTTGTGCGCGAGATGCATGGCAAGCTGCCTTATCCCGAAGCCACCGCCATCACCGAAGTGCTCGTTACTGGAGAAAAGGGCGGTTCGCAGGCCAAGCTCCTGTTGCAGGCAACCGCTATTGCCGGTGTTTACGATCTCTTCGTCACCACATTTCAGGTGTGGAAAGAGTACGTGGACTTCCAGTTTGTGCCGGTCATGCATTCGCTCGCCGATCGCGCCCGCATGGTATTCAAATTCGACGCCATCGGCTTCATTCTTGGCCTCGGCTATGTGATGGGTCTGCGTAGTTCCATGATTCTGTGCGCCGGCGGAGTTCTCTCCAATCTGGTTCTCGTCCCATTGATCTGGTTTATCGGCAGCCACGTTGATTTCTCTGTCTACCCCGCCGTCATTCCCATTGCCAAAATGTCGGCGGTCGATATCTACCGGAATTATGTGCGCTTCATCGGCGTGGGAGCCATCGCCACGGCGGGCATCGTGGGAATCATCCGTTCGCTGCGCGTTGTGGCAGGATCGTTCGGCATTGCGCTGCGCGCTTTTCGCCATGGCGAGGCTGCGCAAGCGGATCGAACCGACCGCGACATACCGGTCATGGCTCTTCTGATTGGAGTCATCCTCGGCGCGATCGCGGTAGCGGCGTTCCTGGGACATTTTCCTGTCTCGCTCGCCGTGGTGGCCGCGGGCCTGGCGCTCACGCTGGTCTTCTCGTTCTTCTTCACTTCGGTGGCCGCCAATGCCGTCGCCACCACCGCGCGCAATCCGGTTTCCGGCATGACGATGCTGACCATCATCATCTCCTCGGCCGTGCTGTTGCGCTTCGGCCTGTCGGGGACAGCAGGCATGTTCTTCGTCATGGCCATTGCGGGGATGGTCTGCACGGCTCTTTCGATTTCGGGTCAGACCATAACCGACCTCAAGGCCGGCTATTGGCTGGGCTCAACGCCGGCGGCGCAAGAGAAAGTGAAGTTCCTTGGCGTAACCGCCTCGGCGATTGCCGCCGGATTGACCATTGTAATGCTGGCCCGCACGTTTCAATTCGGAGAAGCCATGGCCGGCGACCTGCGCCCCGTTCTGGCATCGCCGCAAGCCTCCATCATGAAGGCTCTTGTCGAGGGATTCATGAGCCACCAGCCGATCGCGTATGTGCTCTTCGGCGTGGGCGCGATGGTTACTCTGGTGATGGAGATGCTGGGGCAGCCCTCACTGATCTTTGCGCTCGGAATGTATCTGCCGCTGGAGCTGAATTCCCCGGCTCTGGTGGGAGGATTCCTGTCGCACTTCCTCAACAAGCGTTCGGAAAGAATCGGCGGCCAGCAGGGCAGCAGGATTCGCGAGCGTGGAGTGATCATTGCGTCGGGATTGATGGCAGGCGGCGCGCTGGGCGGAGTGCTGGGCGCGGCGCTGCGGCTCTTCCCTTCGTTCCGCGAGAGCCTGATAAAGACTCCATTCTATGACTATGAACCAGTCTCGCAATCCATCTCCGCGCTCATGTTTGTTGCCCTCTGCGTTTACATTTGGTTTGGATCCGTGAAGAAAGAAGAGGTGACGTAATGGATCAGGCAGGAAAGCATGTAGCCGACGCCGTGCTCGGCATCGATACCCTCTGGGGCGGCGATGTGCTTTGTCCTTCGGGCACGGGGCGCTTCATCGCCGATTCCTGGTTCTCCGATGAGCCTCTGCCAGCCGCCTATACTCACGCGGCCGCAGCGCGCCTGCGCCAGGCCGGCGGAGTTACTGGGAAGGACGGCGAGGCAGCCGACGAGTACCTGCTGGCTGTGGACATTCCACAAGCCATTGCCGGAATCCGCGCAGAAGCGGCTAGGAGCGGCGGCCTGCGCCAGCCATATCTAGCCGGGATGGCGACTTCGCTCGAGACCATGTGGGATCTGGCCATGGAGGTTCTCGGAAAAGGCGATCCGGTGCCTTATGCTCGCGCCGTCGAGGCGTCTACGGCCAAGCCCCCGGAGCCGTCGAAGCCGGACACGAAGCGGGAACGCGTAGGCGAACTGCTGGGCCGCGCCGGGTTCAGTCCTTCCGGTGCCGGCGGCCTTCTGTCTGCGCTCGATGCCTGGCGCCAGAAGCGAGTGATCCCGATGGCCTCAGTGCGCGACCTTGGCGAGGTTGTGATCGCGCATTTCGATAACCTAAGCGCAAAGAACCTGATGCCGTTCCTTCCTCCGGAACTCGCGCCGGTGCCGAGGGCAAACATTGACTTCCTCGCCATTACCGATGCATGGTTCTCAGGTTCCATGAACTATATCGGCCGCGCCCGCAACGCTGACGGCACTCCGCAATATGAAGCGACGTATGAAATCAATGCCTCGCTGCAGATTTCGTTTCCGGAGTTTGAGCAGCTTGTGAGCCATGAGGTTGTGCCGGGGCATGTGACCACGTTTGCCTATCTTCAGGATCTGTATGTTCGCGGAATCGCAGGCTTTGAAGCGACCGTGCTCACCATGAACACGCGCGCCGCCACGCTGTTTGAAGGCATCGCCAACAACGCGATCCTGATTGCTCATGGCGTCACCGAAGTCGAAGAACTGCCGAACGAAGACCTGCAGATTGGAGTGCTGCTTGCCTTGCTGCAAGACGACGCCAAGAATCAGTCCTCTTACATGACATGGGGAGAACTGAGACCGCAGGCGGAAGTGGCGGCAGCGCTGCGGCGCGATTTTCTGGTCACCGAAGAACGCGCCGGCAAACTCTCCGGCGCGTGGGGGCGCCATCCTCTGCTGGGCCGCATGTATCTGCCGGCCTATCGCGCAGGAACGGAAAAGGTCGCTGAACTCAGGCGGACTTTTCCCCCCGACCGGGTGCTTCCGGCAATTTACGGATGCAACGGACTGGTCGATATCCAGACAGTGGATCTGGCACTGCGCGGCTAGATAAGTCAATCGGAAGTTCATTGCATCAATCCCACGGGAAAACGCAGGCCCCTTCTGCTGCACAGGGCAGGCTTTCGGCTCGCCATGCTTCGCTGCGGCCGCTCAGCAAGACAGCATTGATGAATTGAACCTTCGACTCTGGATTTGAGGATCAGGCGCGGGTTGCGAGGCCCCGCGACGCAATTCTCTGCTCTCTCCGCAGCCAGGCTGAAGGGCGCGTAGTGCCCACTGCAAGCCTCCACCGGCAGATACCACAAAAGTGGCACAAGCGGGGACAGCCTCACTGATCGTTTCCACAACAGCTCAGCGCGAGAGTAGTATCTCTGTTGAACATCCAGGCCTGATAGGCGCTGCCAGGCGTCGGTAGACTCCGAGCAGCCGCACGGGATGCACGATGGCGCGGGACTTCAAAACCGCGTACGGAAGTTCCTGTGTGCAAAGAGAACTCGGCGGCACAAGCCGCTTGCGATGGATTGGGAGGCTCGGAATGAGCATTTTGCGGAGGAGTGGGGCAGCTTGGATCGGAATCGGAATCAGTGTGGCAATGACCGCATGTGGCGGCAGTGGCGGAGGCGGAACAACATACACGCCCCCACCTGTGACCTACATGCTGACTGTGAGTTCCGTCAGCCCCAGCAGCGGGGTGACGATTGCAGCGGCTCCAGCGGACAACAGCGGCGCGGCCACGGGATCCACAAGCTTCAACCTGATCTACAACACGGGAACATCCGTCACATTGACCGCCCCAGCCACGGCAAGCAGCAATCCCTTTGCTTCCTGGACCGGATGCACCACAGCAAGCACTGTGACCTGCAACGTGACCATGACGGGAAATGCGGCTGTCACCGCAAACTACAGCGGACCTGCCATCACATCCATCACTGTGACACCCAATACCGCCATCATTGGAACCCAGGTGCAGTTTGCGGCCGCAGTTACCGGCACTGGCAGCTATAGCAGCGCGGTGACATGGGCTTTGGCTGCCCCTTCGGGCAGCAGCATGAGCCCAGGCACTCTGAGCGCCACCGGCCTCTACACCACTCCCTACCCGGCTCCGGCGACAGTGACCGTAACAGCCACCAGCACTCAGGACAAAACCAAGAGCGGCAGCACGACCGTGACGCTGAGCCCGCCGGCGACGATTGCCGGCCCTGCCCTGACCGTGAATGTGGGGAGCCCCGGCAAAGCCATCAACCCAGACATCTACGGAATGGATGCGTATCTGCTTCACGGGACCGCGGCTGACATCGTGGCTGTAGCGCCGGCCAACATCACAATTGATCGCTGGGGCGGAGACTCCACCGAGCGCTACAACTATCAGTTGGACGTAACCAACGACATCTCCGACTGGTACTTTGAAAACCAGGCCGGCACGGGTGGGGACGGGTGGCAGCCGGTGAGCGGAGTGAAGGCTTTCGACGCCCTGGTTGAGAGCAACAATAGCAACGGGATCAAGACTCTGGGCACCGTGCCCGTGCTCGGCTGGGTTACCAAGGACTCGACCTCTTGCAGCTTCCCAACGTCAACCTACCCCAGTCAGTATTCCCTGGACACCACTCGCGGATGCGGGGATGGAGAGCTGACCAACCAGACCGACATAACGGGCAACGATCCGACCGTCACCAGCATCGCGGAACCCCCTCCCGCAGCGCCCGCTGCCTCTGCGGTAACAGCAACGTGGGCAAAGAACACTTGGACCGGCGGCTGGACATCCTATCTGGTGAACAAGTTCGGACCTGGAAACCCGGCTGGCGCCACTGGCCAGGGCGTAGCCATCTACGACCTCGACAACGAGCCGAGCTGGTGGGATGGGGGAAGCCGCGATGTGCATCCCCTGCCCTTCACCTATGACGAGGTGACAAACGGCGGCATCGGCACTGCCCTGGCCATCAAGACTGTCGATCCGACCGCCGAAGTCAGCGGCCCGGTGATGGACTATTGGTGGGATTACTTCTACTCCAAGAAGGATGTCGAATCTGGATGGGGTTCGGGGGGCGGGCCATGCTACGAGCCGTGGAGCAATCCGGTCGATCGGAAAGCGCATGGCGGCATCCCGTTTATCGAGTATTACCTGCAGCAATTCGCGGAGGCCCAAACTACCTATGGCGTGCGGCTGTTGGATTACGTTGATCTGCACACTTATTTCGCAGCCGGCTATCCGGCCGGCAGCGGCAACTCGGTCGCCTTTGCAGCTGCGGGGGACACAGGCGCGCAACAGGCGAGGCTGAACTCGACGCGCGCTTTCTGGGATCCCACCTATACCGATTCCAGCAACAACTTCCCTCAGCCAAACTACACCACCGATTCCAACTACACATCGAGCTGCTCACCTCCGCAGCAAGCTCCACAACTGATTCCAATGATGAAGAAATGGGTTGCGGCCGACTACCCTGGGACCAAGCTGGCCATCGACGAATACAACTGGGGCGGAATGGAATCGATCAACGGCGCGCTGGCGCAGGCCGACATCCTGGGCATCTTCGGGCGCGAAGGCCTCGATGTGGGAACCATGTGGCCGACCACCGATCCCTCGGCGCAGATCCCCGGCATGATGGCATTCCAGATCTACCGCAATTACGACGGAGCCAAGTCCACGTTTGGCGACTCTGCTTTGCCATCGACAAGCGCCAATCAGGGCCAGCTCTCGGTCTACGGAGCAATTCATACCTCTGGCGCATCGAATGGCAACGTGACTGTGGTGGTAATCAACAAGACCTATGGAACCCTGACCAGCACGATCTCACTGCAAGGCCTGGCATCCAACGTGACCACAGCGCAAGCATATCTGTATAGCAACGCCAACCTGGCAGCCATTGTCGCGCAACCGGCGGTGACCGTGACGCCGCCTGCAACAGGCAGCACAACCAGCACCATCATCAACTACGGCTTCCCAGCGCAGTCGATTACTGTCTTCGTTTTACCTTAGGCGGTTGCATTGCTAAAGGCCGAATGAGTTATCGATGTCGAAGACTGTTCATTCAAATCAAGATAGGGAGAGGCCTCGCGGGCTCTCCACTCTTGCACCATCGGAAAAGCGGGCTAGCGTCCGGCACTTATCGCCTGCTGTACCGCAGACCAGTCTCACCGGCAATCACATGGGCAATTCAATCGTCTCGCGCTCACCCTTGTACAGAATCACCTTGTCAGGATTGTTGGTCACGTCCACTCCCGTGCCGTGGCTCTTCTCCACGATCACTACGTCGAAGAGCCGAGTCTTTAACATGCCGGGAAACTCTCCATTCCTGGCGTCGATTGTAAGCAAGCGTTTTGCGTCGTCCCAGTGAAAGGCAATCGTCGAATAGACGCCTTTTTCGTAGTCGTAATTGTCGTTCTCGTCCTCGTACAGCGAAAAGTTCCCGTCGGCTCCGGGATAAATGCGCAATTCAATGGGGTCTACGGGCTTTTCAGTGGCGTATTGAACAAGCGGACCCATCGGCACAATAGACCCTGCCCTGATCATGAGCGGCATTTTATCGATGGGAGCATCCGCATCGACGCTTCTGCCTCCGTCAAGCTTTTCTCCCGACCAGAAATCGATCCAGGAAGTCCCGGCAGGAAGATATACGGTTCTTGTCTTCTCCCTTGGCTCGACCACGGCCTCTTTCTCTTGGATAGCCGGAGTCTTCCAATAGACCTGAGCTCTGAAGGCTCCCAGCGAACTGTTGGCTGTCTCGAACTTGAAGTCGTATACGTTTCCGCCCTTAAGTTCAACGGGCTTGGTGTACGATTCCATCGAGTCGTAGTTGTGCGCAAGTTCCTTGCCGTCAAGAAACACCCGCTTCGGCCCAAAGCTCTTCAGGTTGAAGCGGTAACTCCCGGTTTCCGGTGGAGTCAGCTTCCCCTCCCAGCGCATGGAGAATCTTGGGCTCGATATGAAACTCGGCCAGCCTGTGTACCAATCCAGGTTCACGTCCGGCTCCCTATCTTCATGGCAAAGATTCTTGAACTCGTCGTCGCAATAGTATTTGGCGTCAAGGCCCGGCTTGCCGTCCTCTGTCTTGAAGCGATCTGGAGTCACCAGGGTGCTGTTTTCGGGCGGGCGGTGATCCATATACTCCGTTACAGGAGAGACCAGGATCGCCGGGCCAAACATATACTCATCGTCGATCGAATAGGTCTTATGATCGGCGGTGAAATCCATAGGCAGGCCGCGCATGATTGAATATCCGTTGTGAGTAACCTGCCAGCCCAGCGAATAGATGTAGGGCAGAAGACGGTAGCGCAGGTTGTCGAACTTTTTCAGCACTGGGGCATAATCGCCAAACTCCCAAATCTCGCGCGGAGTTTCAGATCCGTGCGACCGGAAGATGGGAGTAAACGCGCCGAACTGGAACATGCGCGTATAGAACTCCTGGTAAGCGGGGTCTTTGCCGCCGTTCATGAAAACTCCGCCCTGGCACCCCAGCGAATACCCCCCGATGTCGAAGGTCCAATAGGGAATGCCAGACATGCTATGGTTGATCCCGGCGGCTATCTGCTTCTTGTACACTTCCCAACTGGAACCGATGTCTCCCGACCAAGTGGTTGCCGCAGCCCTTTGCTGGCCGGCAAAGGTCGAGCGGGTGAGAATATAGACGCGCTTTTGGTCTGTTTCTTTTCGCTGATTCTTATAGACAGCTTCGGTGTCAAGCAGCGAATAACTATTGAGATACCTGGCAAAGGTGCCAAGATGATTATCCTTTACTCGCTTCATCTCGTACTCTTCGCCCTCCTGGGTGAGCGCGTTCACCATGTCCGGTTCCGTGGAATCCATCCACCACCCGTCGACGCCTTTTGAGAAAAGACCCTCGCTTGCATACTTCCAGTACAAATCGGTGGCCGCGGGATTGTATACATCGAAGTATTTGAATCCGGCCCAGCCCACGGTGGGGAAAAGATAGCCGCGCTGTTCCATGTCCTTGTAGATTCGCGAAGACGGCCCCAGCCCGGCCCAGATGGATATCATCAGGTGGAAGTTCTGCCCATGCAATTCGTCGATCATTTCCTTGGGGCGGGGATACTTTGTCTCATCGAAGATCATACCTCCCCAGTTATCGTTGTTTCCCCAATAATTCCAGTCTTGCACGATGTTATCAATGGGGATCCGCCGCTTTCGATACTCCTGCGCAACCCCAAGCAGCTCGTCGCGCGTGGCGTAATGTTCCTTGCTCTGCCAGTAACCGTAGGCCCACTTGCCGTACATGGGCGCTTCGCCGGTTAGCTCCCTGTATCCGGCGATTTCTTGATCGATCGTCGGTCCATAGAAAAAGTAATAATCGACGTTGTCTGCCACTTCGGACCAGAAGAATGTCTTGCCGCCGCTATCGTCGAACATCGTCTTGGAATAGTTATCCCAGAAGATTCCATATCCCGCGGTCGAAACCAGCACAGGCGTAACGGCCCGCGTGTTGGCCTGCACAATCTTCACCGAGCGGCCGCGATAATTCATTACTCCCAATTGCTGCTGTCCAAGGCCGTAGACCCCTTCATCCGCACTCAGCTTGAAGCTCTGCCGAATGCTGAAGGCCTTCTCTTCGCGCGGAATATTCGTGGGCGCGAAGGAGGGCTGCCCCAACTCCTTTAGAAGTATTTGGCCGCCGTTATCGAGATATTGGATGGAACCATCGCTCTTGCTCAGCAGGAGCTTGACCTTTCCCGAACTCAGTGTGACGGCTGCTTCGGTCTCAGTGACATGAACATCCAGTTTGGGCAGGTCATTCTGGATAACAGAGAGGCTGACCTTGCCTGCCGTGCCGCCAACCGGCCATTTCACGACGCGAACGATGCCCTCGGAAAAAAACTGCACCTTCACATTCAGATCGGAAGTCTTCAGTTGGACGCCGTTCTGGAGGCGCTCAGTTACAGGCACATCCAGGATGCCAACGGCATTCCTCGATGCCGAGGAGTCATTCTGGCCAATGGCCGGCAAAACGTTCGAGCAGAGCACCAGGCAGATTGCTCCAAGCCGCACAGGATAAGTCAAAAATGCCATTCTCAGTCTTCCTTTCGTGATTCACCTGTTGCCGGCAGATCTCGTGCAAATCGGCAAATGGGCGCGCGGCAATTTTATTTCATGCAGCCCATTTTCTGCTGAGATCGGGCCGCCTCTGCCTCGGTGCATTTGCGTGAACGCGGATAGAGAGCTTGGTCTTGCGGCCAGGCAAACCATCCGCCACCGGATGCACGGGCCTGGCTCGGTCGCGAATCATTCGCTTGAGCAGCCTACCCAAACGGACATTCAGGCCACCCCTCAGCTTGCTCCCAAGTAGACAAATCGGACGAGAAACAGCGCGGCGAGGATGTAAAGAAGCCAGTCCTGGCGGCGGAATTTTCCGGTGGCGAGGTGAAGCGCGGCCCAGGCGATGATGCCGAAGCCGAGGCCGTTGGCTATGGAATAGGTAAGCGGGATAAGCATCAGGGTAAGGAACGAAGGAACGGCAATGAGCGGATCGCGCCAGCGAATCTCACTGACTGTGGCGAGCATGAGCGAACCGACCAGGATGAGCGCGGGTGCGGTGGCGGCTGGAGGGACGATGCCCACAAAGGGCGCGGCTCCGATGGCGCACAGAAAGAGCAATCCCGTGACGATGGCGGTGACGCCCGAGCGGCCTCCGGCTTCTACGCCGGCTGTTGATTCCACGTAACTCGTGACGGTTGAGGTTCCGGTGAGGGAGCCGAAGACGGTGGCCGTGGCGTCGGCGAAGAGAATGCGGTTGAGCCGCGGAATGGTGTGGTCGGCGGCGATGAGGCCGGCGCGCTTCGTGACAGCGACCAGGGTGCCGAGGTTGTCGAAGAGGTCCACAAAGAAAAAGACAAAGACGATTTCAAGCACACCTTTGTTGATTGCGCCGCGAATGTCGAGTTTGAAGGCGGTATCGGCAAGCGCATGAAAGCCGCCGGGGGTGGGCATCCAGTGTACCTGTCCGAATGCCCAGGCCAGCCCGGTGGTCGAGAGCACGCCGATGAGGATTGCGCCGCGGACCTTCTTCACTTCGAGGACGACCATGACGAGAAGGCCAACAAGGGCCAGAGAAGTGTTGGGATTGCGGATGTTGCCCAGCGTTACCAGCGTCTCGGGGTCGCCGACGACAAGCCCGGCATTGCGGAAGCCGATGAAAGCAATGAAGAGGCCGATGCCGCTGGCCACGGCGGCGTAGAGTTCGTGGGGGATGGCATGCAGGATCATCTGGCGCAGGCCGGAGGCGGTGAGCGCGAGGAAGAGGATGCCGGAGAGAAAGACCGCGCCCAGGGCCGTTTGCCAGGGGATGTGCATCTTGAGACAAACCGCGTAGGTGAAATAGGCGTTGAGGCCCATGCCAGGAGCCAACGCGATGGGGTAGCGCGCGACCACGCCCATCAGGATGGAGCCAAAGGCCGCCGAGAGGCAGGTGGCCGCGGTGACGGCGCCCAGGGGCATGCCGGTTGCCGACAATATGGCCGGATTGACGAGCACGATGTAGGCCATGGTCAGGAAGGTGGTCACGCCGGCGAGAATCTCGGTGCGCCAGTTGGTTCCCAAACGGGTGAATTCAAAATAGGCTTCGAGTCGCTTGAGCATGGGCAGGTGCTTTTACAAGAGGATACACTCGCTGCAACAGATGGATTTCGAGCGGGAATCGACAGAGTGGCCGGATGGCGCGCCCGACGCACAGAAAAAAGCGCCGGAGTTGCAAAGAGCAACTCCGGCGTTCGGAGGCTGGAAAGTAAAGTCGTCCAGTCTATAAAAGCGCGTCTACGTAATGTGCCAGGAGCACTGTCTTGCCCGATGTGGGATCCTTGATCAGCAAGCCGACCACGCGTACATTTGTGCTGGCGGGCACGCCGCTCAGCCCAGTCAGGCCGCCGCGGAAGACAGTCGGACTTGCGGTATAGAC
>Ga0302320_10008883_pt1 | contig 21727 bp, 15 predicted proteins | sample Bog_T0_3_FD_202130 | JGI IMG/M metagenome (GOLD analysis project Ga0302320, IMG submission 202130) | Peat permafrost microbial communities from Stordalen Mire near Abisko, Sweden - Bog_T0_3 | ecosystem: Environmental > Terrestrial > Soil > Wetlands > Peat | place: Sweden: Abisko, Stordalen Mire...
AGAGAGCGCGGTGGAAGACAGCCCGGAGGCCTTGCCGCCGGCGCCAACGGTGGAGGAAAGCCGTGAACAGAAGTTGGCGTACGATGCTTCAGCGCAACGGCTGGAAGACTTGCTGCGCGCGCAGAATCCGGCGATGGGCCCACAGCCGCCCGTGGGGTTTGAGCACCTAGTGCAGCAGTTCTATGTTTCCGCCATGATCCAGATGGGAGCGGGAACACAGGAAGGGCAGCGCCCGAGGGTGGACATTCTGGGCGCGCGCACCACCATTGACTTGCTGAGCGTGTTGGCTGAGAAGACAAGAGGAAACTTGACTGAAGCCGAGGATCGCACGCTGCAGACAGTACTTTTTGAAGCGCGCATGGCCTTCCTGGAATTGACCAGCATGATCAGCTTGCAGGGAATGCAGCCGCCTCCGCCACCGACGCCGGGGAAGAGATAAAGACAGGAGCGCAGGGACTAGGGACGTAGGGACTAGAGAGACTTGATCGAGAGGGTATGGACGGGCGGCTGACATTTCTAGGAACGGGGACTTCGATGGGGGTTCCCACGCTGGGATGCAGTTGCGCTGTTTGCACCTCAGAAGATCCTTGCGATCGCAGGCTGCGGCCCTCGGTACTGGTGCGCTGGAACAACGGGGACGCGAACGGCCGAGAGCGGGTGGTGGTGATTGACACCGGGCCTGACTTTCGCGAGCAGGCTTTGCGCGCTGGTTTGAAACGCGTGGACGCAGTGCTCTACACCCATTCGCATGCAGACCACATCCTAGGGCTGGACGATCTGCGGCCGCTCAGTTTCGCCATGTTCCGCGAGGGCGGCCCAATTCCGCTGTATGCCGCGCCGAATGTGGCGGAAGTTCTGGAACGCATCTACGAGTACACTTTTTCACCGGCAGCAACGTATCCGAATCGAGCACGCGTAAAGCTCCTGCCGCTGGGCGACAGCGTAAACGTGCATGGGGTGGAGTTCCTGCGAGTTCCCGTAATGCACGGAAACATGGAGATCGCCGGATTTCGATTCGGACGCGTGGCTTACCTGACCGACGTCAGCAACATTCCTGAAGAAAGCTTTGCGCTGCTTGAAGGGCTCGACCACGTGGTGCTTTCCGCGCTGCGGCACAAGCCTCATCCCAGCCATGCGACGGTGGAACAAGCGCTTGCCTGGGCGCGCCGCATTGACGCTAAGCAGACGTGGCTCACGCATATTGCGCATGAACTCGGGCATGAGCAGACAAATCGCACCTTGCCTGAGGGGGTTGCGTTGGCCCACGACGGGCTGACCCTGGCAGTGACCCTATGAGCAATGGCGCAGCGGGCATGATTCCCGTTTACCGTTCAATCGAAGAGATTCCGGCAAGGTTCGGTCCGTCGGTTGGAGCGATTGGAAATTTCGACGGCGTACACCTGGGCCACAGGAAGATCCTCGATGCAGTAGTGACGGACGCGCACGCATTGGAAATGGCGGCAGTGGCGATCACCTTCAATCCGCACCCTGAGCATTTTCTGCGGCCTGGCGATGCGCCTGAGCTACTGACTTCGATTGAAGAACGGGTGCGACTGCTAGGCGAGACGGGAATCGATGCAGTGGTGGTGCTGCAATTCGACGCTGCGTTGGCGGGCCTCAGTGCGCGGGAGTTTGTGCGCCGAATCCTGGTAGACGCGCTGCGGATATTCAGGCTTCATGAGGGCCATAGCTTTCGATTTGGTCATCGCGCGGAAGCGGGAGTCGAAGAGCTCGAGGAATTTGGCAACGAGTTCGGATTCGGCGTGAGCGTGCATGAGGCGCTTCGTGTACATGGGCTGGAGGTTTCAAGCTCGGCCATCAGGGCGCTGGTGGCCGCGGGAGATGTGCGCACCGCGCGTTGGATGCTGGGGCGGCCCTTTGCAGTGCGTTCGACACCGGCGCGCGGGCGCGGCATCGGTACAAGGTTGCTGGTACCCACGGTTAATCTTGCAGACTCTATGGGTCTGTTGCCTGGGTTCGGAGTTTATGTAACGCGGCTAATCGTTGGTGGCCGGTGCTTTCAAGCTGTCACGAATGTGGGCAACCGACCTACATTCGGCGAGGCATCTTTCGCCGTGGAATCGCATATCTTGAATTTTGAACCGGTTGAACTGGGCGAGGAAACGATTGTCGAGTTGGAGTTCTTGCTGCGGCTGCGCGGGGAGATTAAGTGGCCTTCGCCAGAGGCTCTCAAGGAGCAAATCTTCAAAGATGTTGCACGAGCAAAGCGATATTTTCGGATCGCGGAAGCGCTTCGTCAGCTTTAAATCGTGGGCTACCTTCGCTCGGTATCTTCCGTTCCGTTCTCGATCGCTACGTCGATGCGAGATTCGTGCTGCACAGCGGCCTCTTCATTGGCCTCGCGGACGGTCTCTTCCGCATTGCCCCAGGCTTTTTCAATTTTGCCTTTCACCTGCTGCGCCATGCCTTCCACTTGCAGTTCAGAGTTGCCCGTCAGGTGTCCGGCTTCTCGCTTCGTAGTTCCCGCTAGCTCATCGATCGTTCCTTTGACCTGGTCTTTATTCATAAGTCCACCTCCGTGGATAAGATTCTGAGCAGATTTCGGTAAGGATTTAGGTGCGTATGCATGCAATTACTGTTTAGTCTCCAAGCGGCGATGCCGCCCACCGGACATGAAACTCTGGTCGCCGTGGCCCTGTTAACTCCACAACCACTGCGCCCTATCCATCGCGTCCACCCGGGGGCCCCCACGGATAGGTCTTTTTCCGTGGTGTGGCTGGCGATGGGTGGGATCGCCCACGTCCTTTTTTGGTTGAACGTGCATGCTTGCTTCTTGTCAGATCCGACCTACAAGAAGCAGAATCACAACGATCAGAAGCACCAGTCCCAAGCCGCCGGTTGGAAAGTAGCCCCAGTTTCTGCTATGTGGCCAGCGCGGCAGCGCGCCTAGGAGAGCCAGTACCAAAATCACAATCAGAACGGTTCCAAGCATGTTTTGTTCCTCACGATTTCCGGCCCCAGGGATCTATTTCGGGTGCGTAGCAATCAGTGTCGCGTGACGCATCAATGCCCGACGCGGAACTGGGTCAGGTAGGAGAGAAGGCCGAATACCTTCAGGAGCCATATGACCAAAACAATCACGACAACTGCATTCAGTATCCCCTTGATGGTGCTCTGCATGGGGATGTAACGGTTCACGAGCCACATGAGCAGGCCCACCACAACAATTGCGATCACGACTGTTACAAGCGGCATGCTATTTTCTTCAGCTTTCTGATTCGGGAAGATCATTGCAGAGGCAGAACAAAAAAGATGAGCTTAATTGCTCGCGCCACGAAGGGATAAGGTCAGGGGGATAAGTGCGAACCGGGGCGAAGTGGTAGCAATCCACCGGTGCGGCGGTGCCGAGGAGAGTTGAATCTCGATTCGGAAAGCTTCAGCGAGCGGGACAGCCCAGGGATGTGCCGGTACCCGGTCTCAGGGCGCGTTCCAATCGAGCGCGTATACATCCTGGGTGCCACGGTCGCGCAGAAGCAAGGGAGAATCATCGGGCGCTAGCGAGAGAGTGCCGCCGAATTGTCCGGTCGTGATGAAGTCCTTTAGGTCAGCAATCTTTTCAATGTTGTGGTCGCGGATTCTGACTCTGATGATTGCCCCTTTTCCCATGAAATCCAAAACGTAGAGAAACTCGCCATCCTTTGACCAGTTGATCCAGCCGAGAGTTCCTCTCGCGATGACATCCCATTTCTGCGTCTGAAGATTGAATAATTCCAGTGCGCTTGAATTGCTGGTGAGGGCGGCCATGGATTTCCCATCGGGCGACCAACGCGGCGAAAACAGGCTTTGGGAGCCAGGCAAGGAAGATACTTTACCAGTGTTCCGATCAAGAATGCGAATAAGCGGAACGGATTGGGAGGCGGCTGCGTCATTGGCGTCGCCGGCAAAAACGATCTTGCTTCCGTCGGGAGACCAGTTAGGGTCTTGCTGGTTCTGCGGATCGTCCGGCATCAGCACATGAGGAGCGCCACCTGCGGAAGGCATCTCATAGATGCGCGCGGGACGAGCGGAACTCACGGGGAATTCAAAGAACACAAGGCTTTTACCGTCGGGCGACCATCGCGGCAAAACGGCGCGCAATGGCGGGAAAGTCAGTTGCACGCGCTCGCTTCCATCTATCTTGCTCTTCCACAGAATTCCTTCGGGGTAAGTGACATAGGCGACTTGCTGTCCGTCTTTCGAGAAGCTTACATATTCCGCCGAAATACCGTTGAGGAAGGGCGCGAATTCATGGGATTTCATGTCGTAGCGAGAAAGTTCTCCGCGGTAGGTGCGGCCAACGACAAAAAGCTTCCTGCCATCCTTCGCAGGGACGGGCGAGTGCAGCGACATAGGACTCGATGTGAGCTGAATGGGCTGCGGATCGGCGCGGCTGAAGCGGGTTTCTTTTGCAAGGGCCCAGATTTGTCCCTGGGATTGAAAGACGAAATACTTGCCGTCTCCGGTCCACCTGCCGCAGCATTCGTCGGGCGGGCTGTGCCAGCCGGAAAGCAAGCGATGAAGGTTTGCGCCGTTGGCTGCGACATCCCACTCAAGATGCTGGCCAATAGCGGCCCCAAAGCCCTCCGATGTACTGAAACGCAAATGGCTGCCATCGTTGGACCAGGCGAGGTCGGCCACCTGGCTGTCCATTGATAGAAGCTTGCGTGGTTCGGTTCCATCGGCTTTCGCGATAAAGATGTCGCCGGCGTTGCTGTAGGCCAACTGCCTGGCATCGGGCGACCACGTGGCGACTGTGGCCACGGTATCACCGAGCCGGCGCGAAGAACCGCCCAGGACCGATACGCTCCATAGCGGGCCAGTTGGCGGAACGCCTTTTCCTTCCACCACCAGGAAATCGGAGCCATCGGAGGACATGCCCACGGGAATCATGTCGGCGCCGGGCATGGAGATTTTTGTCAGTTCACCGCCGGCGTTCTCAACCGCCGCCACTTCCTGCACCGCGGAGGTGATGAGGCTGAGATAGAGTCGCGATCCGTCGGTTCCGATAATGGACTTCTGCTCGCCATCGTGCGTAAGTTGCTCGTAGTTGGAAACATTGGGAATCGGGATGGGACGGTTATAGAGATACGATAGAAAACTTGCTAGAACGAGAAAGAAAATAGCCGCGACTACAAGGGCCGGGACCAGCTTGCTGGGTTTCTTGTCAAGGTGCTGATATCCGCTCTGCGAAGAAAGGAGCGTGAGGTCGGATAACGCGTCCAGCGCAAAGGCGAGATCGGAAGCCGATTGAAAACGCTGTTCGGGATTCTTCTCCAGACCACGGTGGATAATTTTTTGTAAGGCGATTGGCGTGTTGGGCGCGTGATGCGCAAGAGACAGCGGATCCTCATTGAGGATGGCGCTCATGGTCTCGGCGGCGGTGCTTTTTTGAAAAGCCCGTTGACCCGTGAGCATCTCATGGAGGATCGCACTCAAGGAAAAGATGTCAGAACGAGCGTCTGCAAGCCGGCCGCGCACCTGGTCGGGAGACATGTAGCCGACGGTGCCCATCACGAGGTCGGGATCGGTAAGATCAGGCTGGTCGGCGAACGCGGGGGTCCCGTCATTGGGCCTGACTATGCGGGCAAGGCCAAAGTCAAGAATCTTTACCTGACCGTCTTTGGTGAGGAATAGATTTTCCGGTTTCAGGTCGCGATGGATGATGCCTTTTTCATGCGCAGCCGCGAGGCCGCGGGCGATTTGGGCTCCGTAGTCGATGACCTTGCGCAAAGGCAAAGGGCCATTTTCAAGTCGCTCGCGGAGGGTCTCGCCTTCGAGAAGCTCAGACACCAGGTAGGGAGCGCCCTTGTAGGTTCCCAATTCGTAAACGGCAAGGATGTTGGAGTGGTTGAGAGCAGCAGCAGCGCGAGCCTCCTGCTCAAAGCGACGCAGACGGTCGGGAACGGAGCTGTAGGAGTCGGGTAGTACCTTGATTGCGACATCGCGATTGAGCCTGGAATCGCGGGCGCGATAGACCTCACCCATGCCGCCCACACCGATTGAAGCGAGTATCTCGTATCGGTCCACTATGGTGTGGGGCGTTAAAGGCATGGGGTTGATTATAGAGCAGTTCGCCAATAGACGTGCTCTAGCGTGGGGTGTAACGGAGCCGCACTAGCTACCGTTTTATGGCGTCCTCTTGACGCCAGTTAGTCGTGATGATGGTGGTGGTGATGATGACGATGGTGGTGATGAGAATGCACGACCACGACGACTTGCGCCTGAGCCGCGTAAGGAACCGCGAAACAGAAGATAAGAACCAGTCCAAGCAATAATTTCTTCATGCCTGACTATGACAGCTGAGCAAGTTAGATGTAGAGCTGTTATGACCTGTCGAAGTTGTTGCTTGGTTCAGGGCTGGGCGCCGGTTCCGAGTGCGGGTCTGACCACAGCTCTCCGCATGGGCGGAGCGGGTGGTGCGGACAATGCAGGTTTGACTTTGAGCTTTGGAATGGATCCCGCAGGCGTCGACACCGCAGATGGCTTCGCAGCTAATTGTGCAGGAGCCTTCGCCTGCGCTCCAACTGATTGAGGAGCGCCGGGGATTTTGGCGGTGGGTCGCACAGGACGCATCCCATTCGGGGGCGGGGTGGGGGCTGCGATTGCGCCGGGCTTGGATGGGGACTCCGCCGCGGCTTTGAGGGCGGGGCTCGGAAGTTGGTCGCCGAGGAACTGTTCGTCATCCTTGCCTGCGATAGCCACCTTCATTACGTTCATCCAGATGGGGAGCGCGGCCTTGGCGCCGGTCTCCTTTTCGCCGAGGGTCTGGCGGCTGTCAAAGCCGACCCATACGCCGCAGGTGATGGATGGAGAGAAGCCAAGGAACCATGCGTCTGTGTAGTCGCTGGTGGTGCCGGTTTTTCCGCCCAGGGGGTGATTGAGCTGCGCGGCCGCTGCTCCGGTGCCGTGAGCGGTTACGGCGCGCAGAAAAATCATCATGGTGCGCGCGGTCTGCTGATCGATGACTTCATTGACTTCGGGATTGTCTTCCCAGAGCGTGATGCCGTCGGCGTTGGACACTTTGCGGATAAGACGGGGCGTTACGCGGATGCCATCGTTGGGGAACACGGAATAGGAGGCCACCTGCTCCTGAAGCGTGATTTCAACTGCGCCGAGGGCCACGGGGAGATAGGCGGGGATGTTGGAGGTGACGCCGAAACGGTGAGCCATGTCGATGACCTTGTGAATACCGACGCGGGCGGCGAGCTTGAGCGCCGGAATGTTGCGGGATTCTGCAAACGCATTCACCAGCGTCATGGTTCCCTTGTAGTCATTCTCGTAATTATGGGGGACGTAGCTGCCGAAGCTCACGGGCCCGTCGACGATGGTGTCATCCGGCTTTGCGCCGTCTTCCACGGCGGCAGTGTAGACGTAGGGTTTGAAGCTGGAACCGGTCTGCCGTTCTGCCTGCGTGGCGCGGTTGAATTGAGACACCGCGTAGTCGCGTCCACCGACCATGGCAAGAACGTCGCCGGTTGTGTTGTCCATGGCCATGAGAGCGCCCTGCGCGCCGGAATCCTGTTCAAGGGAAGCGCGACGAATGGTGCCCTCCTTGGCGTCGGAAAGATGGACGTAGAGGATGTCACCGGGTTTGACAAGCGCGTCGCCATAGCGCTGGCCCGTCCACTTCCAATCTTCCGGCAGCAGAACAACGGATTCCGAACCCACGCGGGCGCGAATGGACAAGGGCAAGACGTTGGTGACGACAGCGTGTACGTAGTCGCCGGGGTGGGATTGCACGGCCCAGTCAGGATGCTTGTAGTCCTCTATGAGGGAGCCCGAGGCGAGCACGTTTTCAAGCTTGCCCGGGCCTTCATGACCGACCCATCCGTGGCGGCGCTCGTAGACGGCAAGGCCATCATTCACGGCCCGGTTGGCAGTCTGCTGCAAATCGAGATCCAGGGTGGTTTGGATCTTCAGGCCGGCTTCGTGAACCTCTTCGGTTCCGAAACGCTTTTCAAGTTCGCGGCGGACTTCTTCCTGGAACCAGGGGGCTACCGACATCTCCGGCTGAGCGATATTCAGTCCGAGCGGGGCGTGACGCGCTTCCTCGGCTTGCTGGTGCGAGATGGCGCGGTCCGACTCCATTTCAGAAATGACCAGGTTGCGCCGACGCAACGCCTTCTCCGGATATAAAAGAGGGGAAAATGCGACTGGTCCCTTGGGCAATCCAGCCAGAAGCGCGGCTTCAGTGAGATTCAGTTCGCGAGCATGCTTTGAGAAATAGAATTCCGACGCAGCTTCAAAGCCGTACATGCCGTGTCCGAGATAGATCTGGTTTCCGTACAGAGTGAATATCTGCTGCTTGGTGAATGCACGTTCGATCTGGATGGCGAGGTAGGCTTCCTGGAGTTTGCGCGCGGCGGTGCGCTCTGAGGAGAGAAACAGGTTGCGGGCTAGCTGCATCGTCAGGGTTGAAGCACCCTGTGCGCGTCCGTGGCTACGAATGTCGTACCAGACCGCGCCGATAACGCGAAAAACATTGATGCCCCAGTGAGACTCGAAGCTCTTGTCTTCAATTGAGATGACGGCCTGGCGAAGGACGGGAGCAAAGTCGTTATACCCGACGATCTCCCGCCGCTCCAGGGCGAAGGAGCCGATGATCCGGCCCTTCAGGTCATAGAGCTCCGTGGTGGTGGAGGGGCGGTAACGCTCAAGGTCGTTGATCTGTGGTAAATCGACAGAATAGACGAGTGTGAGGCCGGCGAGGCAGCCGGTAACAATCGCCAGAGCGAGAAGCACGATGAAGGCGAACCGGCCAACCAGCTTGCGTTGCCGCCGCTCCGGGACCGCCGGGTCTTCCTGACGGGGAGGACGAGCCGGGGCGCGCTGGTGCTCAAGCTGAGGAGGAGCAGCCAAGGGTTCAGCCTCGTGGGCATCTACGCAACGTACGGGCGAGAATGCTTCAGATCAAGGCTAGCATTTTATTGGCAGCGCTGCTGTGTCGAGAGTTGGACCGCGCATCAATTCTGGTAATTAGGCTAAGCTGTTTTCGCCTTCAGCAGCGCAAGCGCTTTGCTGAGAGGCTCATCGCCTTTGTTGGGCGGGGTCTCGTCATCGTTGTCCGCGGCCGCCTGATCTACCACGATGTTAGGGGTAACGGCGTCGTCCTGAATCTTCTTGCCTGATGGGCTCTGGTACTTGGCAACGGTGAGCATCAGGGCAGCTCCGTCGGGAAGTTCCATGGTCTTTTGGACCGACCCTTCACCGAAGGTGCGCTCGCCCACTACATCGCCGCGTTTGGCATCTTCAATGGCTGCCGCGGCCAACTCGGACGCGCCGTAGGTACCGCGATTCACAAGAATGGCAACCGGTGCGTCTGTCAGGAATTTAGCAGGGTCGGCGGTAAAGGTCTGAGCCGGAAACTTCTGTCCCTCTAGCGTGCCGAGGGTTCCCTGCTTCAGGAAGAAGTTGGCAAGGCGGAATCCCTGTTGCGGGTCGTCGCCCGAAGAGTCGCGCAGGTCAAGGAGGACCTTGCGGGTTTTGCCAGCGGATTTGATTTTGGCGGCAATCTCATCGACGCGGGCCGACGTGAGCTCGCCGGGCTTGAGATAGAGAATGCTGGACCCCTCATATTGCTGCTCGGCCATCGGCGCCGGAAGCGTGATGGTGCGGGTGAGGGTGATCTTGTCCGGATCCGGTTTGCGGGGGCGGACCACCGAGAGGGTGACCGAGCTTCCCGGCTTGCCCTCAAGCATCAGCCGAATGACAGCTAGCGACAGCTCGCGGGTGGACTGGTCGCCAATGGATTCAATGACGTCGCCGTCGGCAAAGTGTTCGTGGTCGGCCGGTGAACCGGGAACGATACTCACCACCGTAGCGTAGCCGTAGCGCTTGGAGACGTTTATACCGAGCTGAGCGACACCGGTCGCGGGACGTTGCTTGAAGATTTTGTACTCAGTGGGGGTCAGGTAGCTGGAGTCGGCGTCGAGCGATTCAAGCAGGCCATGCAGCGCGCCCGTGGTGACGTCATTGATGTTAGGATCCGTGACGTAGTCGGTCTGGACCTTCTTCAGGACCTCAGAATAGACTCGCATCTGGCGATATGCGCCGTCCTGCGAACCGGCGTGTACACCGAACCGGCCAAACTCGCCCATGGCGAAGCCGAAGCCAAGCGCGGCAAAAATGGCGACCGAAAGCACGAAGATAAAACGCTGGAAGAATCGAGACACGCACACCACCGGGGGCTGGCCCTCGGGGAACCGGGCCGCTCACTTATATAGACGCAAGGATAGGGTATCAGGGATCACGGATTGGGACTAGAGAATAGGGATTCGGGACTGCGGATCAGGCGTTTGTGCGCTTCAGGAGGTAGTCGAAGCCGCCGACCCGGAACTGCCGATAGCCGCACGGTTCCATCAGAACGCCGTGACGGTGACCCTCGTCGGGGCGGCTATGTGCTGCACTCAAGAGGTGGATCAGCGTGAACGGCTCTTTGCTTTCTGTCGAGATCGAAAATCGGACTTCGCGCCGCTCAGCATTGAAATAAAGCACCATAGGACAGTATTGCCGCGCCAATCGTAACGGATCCCAAGCACTTCAGGGCTTCCGATGGCTACAAATGAATAGTCGCCCAGCCGATCTCGGACGCTGGAAACACTGCGCTGGAATCGGCACTCTTTGGCATCTTCTGTGACCCGACATACCAGGAGCTCACCACTTAGCAATTACGCCGAAAATGAATTCGTGGTTGCCGACTTATGATTTCCCCGCTCTAAATTCAAGGATTTTGAGCGCCACGGCTTATCATCTCTCGGGAGATGAGTATGCTCAGAATCTAACAGCAGAGAGATTATGGCAGGCGTAGACTGTTATGAGAAGGCTGTGTGAGTCTCTGCAAACATACTAGCAGGGCTAACCCCACAAGTGGGTGCCCAAGATGGTGTGGAACCGAGTCGAGGATTACGGCGGAGCTGATGGCGCCAGAATCGACGCTGGGATTATTACAGAGCAGATTCGTCTGCTCGTTCAAAAGCGCCTCGATTTACCCATCAATCTGCTCAACGCTGTCATTGTCAGTTACACGCTGTGGCGACTCTTTCCGGCTTGGCTGGTGGCGTCGTGGCTGGGCGTATTTACTGCCGTCATTCTGGCCCGGATTCTAATAAGGCATCTTTATCGACGGGCGGAACCAGGCCCGGAATCGGCGCGGCGCTGGGGAAGCATCTTCGCGGTCAACGCGCTCGCGACAGGTTGCATGTGGGGGCTCACCGGCTCAGTTATCTTCGTGACACCCAATCCCCTCTATCACCTGTTCATCATCTTTGTCCTCGGTGGCATGATGGCGGGCGGCATTGTCAGCAACGCCGCATATAAGCCGGCAATGCTCGCTTTCATGCTGCCGACTATTCTGCCTGCAATCGCAATCTTGGTTAGCCGCCGCGACCTTATTCACGGCGTGATGGGCATGCTGCTCGGAGCTTTCACGGCCGTGCTCTTAGTTACGGGCCGCAACATCAACCGATCGATTGTCGAGAACTTCCGCCTGCGCATCGCGCAAGATATCTTATTGGCCAAACTCGTGGTCAGCGAGGGGATGATGGCCGAGGCCCAGGAAATGGCCCATATTGGAAGCTGGGAGATCGACCTCGCTGCCAGGAGCTACGTCTGCTCAGTCGAGGCAAACCGCATTTTCGGCGTCGATCTGGCAGGTCCCAAGCCCTCGTACGACAAGATGCTGGCTCGGATTCACCCCGATGACCAGAGTGCCGTCGGCAATGATATCGCTGAGACGGTCGCAGTGCGGAAAGGGCGCGGCATCGATCATCGGCTCGTGATGGACGACGGCACGATCAAATATGTCCACGAGCTCGGCCAGGTCACCTGCGATGCTGAGGGTCGCCCTTTGCGCATGACTGGAACGGTGGAGGATATTACCAGTCGCAGAATTGAGGAGGATAAACTCAAGCTCGCCAACATCCTTCTGAAAACGGAAATGGAGGCATCTCCCGACGGCATTCTGGTGGTGGATGCGAATCGGAAGATCATCTCTTTCAACCAGAGATTTGCCGAAATCTGGAGTGTTCCCTTGAGCGACCTGTTGGCGGGAAATGACATCGTCGTGTTGACAAAGGTAGCCTCTTCAGTAAAGGAGCCTGAAGAATTCAAGGCGCGGGTGAATTATCTCTTTGCCCATCCGGGCGAAGGAAGTCACGATGAGTACGAAACCACGGACGGGCGATTTATCGATCGTTACAGCGCGACGCTGACCACGCCTGCCGGGGCGAATTTGGGGCGCGTCTGGTTTTTTCGCGATATCACTGAACGCAAGCTGGCCGCCAGCGAGTTGGCCTATCGCGACCGCTTGCTCCATGCGGCGACCGTCGGCACGGGCATCCTGATCAAGGCAGAATCGCTCGATCAGGGAATGGTTGAAGCTCTGCGAGTTGTGGGCGAAAGCATGCGCGTAGATCGCGTCATCGTAATGCAGGAAGGGCCGAATGGGATGCCACCTCCGGTGCTGCGCCACGTTTGGCAGATACCGGGCATTTCTTTACCTTTTAATCTCTCGACATTCTCCGCTTCAGACGCCGACATGGAAGCATTGAGCGCTTGGCGAGCACAGCTGAATGAAGGCAAGCCGCTGATCGCCCAGCTCGCGACCAGCGAGGGTCCGGTCCGCGCCATGCTCGAGTCGTTTCAAAACCAGTCCACGATTGTTGTGCCTATCTTCGTGCGAGGTAAATTGTGGGGAAGTCTTGCCATCGATTCCTGCCGGGTAGCAAGAGAATGGGCGACCAGCGAAATCGACCTGATGAAGACTTTCGGCGATATCGCCGGATCGCTGGTTGTTCACCATGCAACACGACTCTCGCTCGAGACGAGTGAGGAGCGATTCCGCGTGCTGGGTGCCACGGCGGCCGATGCCATCATCATGATCGACGGGACAGGCCACATCAGCTATTGGAATCAAGCAGCGGAACGCATCCTGGGATACGGTGCGGAAGAAGCGGTGGGCAAAATGATCCATGAGTTTATGGTTCCGGCGCGCTTCCAGCAGAATGCCTCCCAAGGCCTGAAGACCTTCCTCCTGACAGGCCAGGGAGCTGCGCTTGGCAAAACTACCGAATTGGCTGCGCTCAGAAAAGACGGGGCTGAGATTGCCGTCCAACTCTCGCTGAGCGGTGCGCGCATCGGCGGTGAATGGCAAGCAATCGGGATCCTCCGTGATATTACCAAGAGCAAGCAGGCCGCGGCGCACGCTCTCCGGATGGCGCACTTTGACGAACTGACCGGGCTCCCCAATCGCAGCGTTTTTGTAGATGCGCTGCAACACGCGATTGCAAGGGCAAAGCGCGGTGAAGTGGGTTTTGCCGTCCTTTATCTCGACCTTGACCGTTTCAAGGATGTGAACGATACGCTGGGCCACCCGGTGGGAGACACTCTTCTGCAGGAGGTTGCCGAGCGGTTGCAACTGAATACAAGAGAGGCCGATACCGTCGCCCGCTTCGGCGGAGACGAGTTTGCGGTGGTTGTAGCAGATGTTGCGGAACCGGCCGATGCGGCAATTCTTGCGGAAAAGCTGATCGGCGAACTTGCCAAACCCTATTCAATCCGGGGGAACAAAATTTATAGCGGCGCCAGTATGGGCATCGATCTCTACGGGCCTGACGCCTGCGACGCGGAGACTCTCTTGTCCCACGCCGACATCGCGTTGTACCGAGCCAAGTCGGAAGAAAGGGGCGGCTATCGATTCTTCACTGACGCCATGGATGCGGAAGTAAGGATTCAAGTCTCGTTGGGAACCGAGCTTCATCAAGCGCTAGATTTTGGCCAGTTCTATCTTGAATATCAACCCCAGGTAGCAATCGATGACGCGCGGGTTATCGGGGTTGAAGCGCTGGTCCGTTGGCGCCATCCTCAACGAGGTATTCTCGGCTCGGAGCGATTTGTTCCAGTGGCTGAAAAGAATGGAACCATTGTGAAGCTGGGTCATTGGGTCTTGTTGACGGCTTGCCGGCAAGGCAAGGCATGGCTCGACGCCGGCTTCACGCCAGGCAGGATTGCGGTGAATCTGTCGGCGGTGCAATTCCAATCGTCGATCGCTTTAGAAGCCGATATAGCCGGCGTCCTTGCGGAGACAGGGCTGCCGCCTCAACTGCTTGAACTGGAGCTCACCGAAACTGTCCTCATGAGTGCCTCGCGTGAACACGGCGACATTATTCTGCGCCTCCGCGAACTTGGGGTAACCATCGCCATCGATGATTTCGGAACCGGCTACTCTTCCCTTGACTATCTCCGGCGATTCCCAGCCGATCGCATCAAGATCGCTCAGAATTTCGTTCAGCACCTCGAAAGCATGCCAAGCGATGTGTCGATTGTGAGGGCGACCATAAGCCTGGCGCGCGAGCTGGGTATCAACGTTATCGCTGAAGGCGTTGAAACCCGGGAGCAGCTTGAGCTTCTGAAGGAATGGGGCTGCAAAGAGGCCCAGGGCTTTTACTACGCCAAACCGCTTGCTGAGAAAGATGCCACACTCTTACTGCGCAATGGGGGCATTCTCCAGCCAGGAACTGACTCAAGCCGGTGAAGAAGCGTGAATCATTCCTCTCCTCATCATTGGTCTTATGTCGACCGACCGAGAAAGCCGCGCGAGCCGCTCATTACTCATCAACCTTGCGCTTTAGCTCCCCGCAACGTGTCTTCTATACTCACCGATTGCCCAGATCATCTCATGGCGTGTTTCGCGGAAGAGTGAGCAATCAGGGACAGCCCGGCAGAAGAAAGCATGGATAAACTTCGAACTAAAGGTACTATCGGCCGCATATGTCTTCAGGGGGAAAAGGAAATTGCTCCAAACTCCGGAGGTATTTATGTCACTAACCGTTGTACTTGCTGTTTGCATGGATCCCTCCATACTCGCGATTCACAACTCCGTCTGGAAGTCTGCAGGGTTCATCGTCACATCAGTAGTATCGATAAGAGAGGCGATCGAGCGTTTTAAGGCCGGTGATTTCGATCTGGTGCTTCTGGGGCATTCCATACCTCAAGAAAACAGGGAGAGACTCACTTTCTTGATTCGAGCCTCTGGGTCTCATATTCCCGTGGCATCCATCGGTGAGTCCTTTGGCGATTGCGACAGCTTTGCCGATGCTACGTTCGGGAACGAGCCGACCGAATTGCTCCGGGGCTTGGGCGAATTGGTCACTAAGAGCGCGAAAATGCTTTCGATGCTGAAGACCCAGTATGGATTGCCGGCGTAACAGTTGAGTGGGGCGCTTGGGAAGAGGTGCACTATGCGGTCTCCTTCTCTTCGGAATCGACTACTAATGAGCGGATGCAGGGGGGCGGATTGTGGAATTTATCAGCGACCAGGTTGTGACAGAGTTTGAGTCCGACGACTACGAAATTAAATCTCCGGGCAGAGCAACCGAGGAGAGCCTTGCAGGGAATTCATATCGAACCGCGATGAAATTGGGTTCCCGAACAGACTGGAAAGATGCCGCCGCGCCTTGGAGAAGAGGAGAGTTCTACAGATACCTTCCGGCGGAGGCAATGAGCGAGTTTGAATCTTCGGGAGCGCAGTTCTGCTGCCCGGAGACTACCGTGCTGTTCACTGAAGAGCAACAGCCCTGCTGCGTATTGTTCCTGCTCGAGGGCAGAGTCAAACTCTCCATGAACTCGATCGGGGGCAGACGGCTCATACTCGGAATCTACCGGCCCGGAGATATCCTGGGACTTACTTCTGCGGTTTCCGGCCTCCCCTACGAGATGACGGCGGAAGCACAATACCCGTGCCGGCTCAAATCGCTTGAACGCCAGAGCTTCTTAGACTTCGTCCTGCGTTACCCTGTCGCATGTCAGAACGTGGCGCGAGAATTAAGCCTGGAGTATAAGCAAACCTACGCGCAGTTACGCCTGCTCGGCCTCACATCGAGCGCGCCAGGGAAGCTTGCGCGGCTATTGATCGAATGGTGCTCTTCGGGTCAGCAAACTGAGCACGGCATTCGTATCCAGTGCTCACTTACACACGGAGAGATAGGCGAGCATATTGGCGTTTCCCGCGAAACAATCTCTCGAACGTTAAACGACTTCAAGAACCATCGGTTTGTCGAGCAGCGCGGTTCGATCATGTACGTGTCCAACCTCCGGGGCTTGGAGGTCTACGCCGGTTCAGATTGTTGACGGCTTGGATTGCGCCCTGAGACTTTCTGCCATCTAGTTTCAAATAAAGGAAACGGCCTCCTTAAGATGAGAACAGGTAACCCGGCTTAAGCGCAGGAGCCTTCCCCATTGGGCAAGACATCCATATTGCCGTCGCCCGCAAACGGTCGAGAGTGTCTCTGGAATGGGTATTCCTGCAAACTCTTTCCGAGGGCAAGCAAACTGCGCTCAAGGAGCCGGAAGAGGTCACGAAAGACGACGTTCAGAACCTGCGCAACGCACGGAGACAATCTATGCCAGCAAGAAAAAATTAGTTGATTTCTATCCGGTTTCTCACGGATCGCCGCGTGCCCAAAAATCAGAAGTTGGCGAAACTGACTATGACCTCTCGTTGTTCGGCAATAGGTTGGCCCTTCTTGGTGGCTGGTAGAAACTTGTAACGCCAGACAGCGGCTTCCGCTTTCTTGTCCAGCCCAAACCCGAGACCGCGCTTCACCCTGACATCTTTCGGCAACCCGTCGACTCCCACCAACACCGTGACGACAGCAGCCTGCTCATAAGGGTGCGTGACGAACGGATCGACGAAGTCCGCATCGACCGTGTGAATCGGAATGGGTTCTGTATACGAAAGCGGGTTGCGATGCTTGTCTTCAAACTGTGCCTCATCTGGAGGCGGCAGATCTCTTTCCGTTATCAGAACTTGAGGTGTTGCCAGGGACCGGTTTGCGCGGAACACAACGCGCACGTCTATCCAGACAGGAACCGGCTTATCTCCCAGTCTTCCCGGCGCGAAGGTGGACTGTTTCACGGCGGCAATGGCCAGCCGATCGAACGCGTCTCCATGACTGTGCAGCACTTGGATCGGTGCTGGAATTCCGTCGGCTTGGATGATCATGGCCAACACTGTCATCCCTTGAACGCTCTTGCTGGAAAGGCCGTCAGGGTATGGCACGTATACAGTGCGAACCAGCCTGGGTGAAGTAACCTCTGGACCCACATAGTAGACGCCATCCTGGTCCGGCACCTGATGGACCTGCCAAAGCGGTGACGCAGCGCTGTGCGTCCAAGCCCCGATGGCCACCAACGCCGTGAGCGCGCATTTATCTCTAGCCTGCCGCAAGCACTCCTCCAATCCTGCGAATCGTCACGTCCTGAGTCTGTGCCAGGGGAATCCGGCTCCCTTGGTTCGAGCGCCGACCTGTCCTAAATTCGAGTACCATCAGTCGGAATACTAGCCCGAAGATCGTAAAGATTAAATCAAGGGATTTCAGGACTAAGTCTTCTATCCATGACAGGCGGCTAAGGATCGCGGTCCGACGCGATGATGCGCGGCGTTTCAATACCTATGACTTACTCATCGAAAACTTATGCAACGTTCATAACTTTCTTTAAGTTACATACGCAATCTTTACGCCCACACCATTATTGATTAAAACTGTCTCCGCTTCATGCGTCCATGGTGGAGTGGGAGATGCGGGGTGATGGGCTCTTGATTTCCCAATGTGCCGGCAAGAGTTTCGAGGATATTCACTATGCAATTTTGTGTGACTCTTCATGCGGCACTCATGCGTATCAATGAATACTCGGAGGATCGTTGGTCAATCTGAAACACAACTTGCCGCTTTCTCCGAGCGAGTAAGTGGCCCTAGGTGCACTTTACTCCGTGAGGCGCCATGCCCTGCGGCCCTATCGAAATCACTGCATTTTCCTTGCGGATCCTTTACACCGCTCGCATAAGACTTTGGATGAGGGAGCTGAATCGCTAGGCTAGTTATCCCTCAAAGAGAGCCACGTTGTTCTAGCCCGCCGACGCCAAGCGTCGTGGAGGTCAGATACCGATGACGAATCACATAAGGATGGCCATTTCGACAGGAATCATATTTTGCGGAATAACTGCGCAGGTTGCTTGTCAGGCTCAAAGCACGCCGGCGCCACCGGGTAAGGTCGACTTCGCTTCGCTTGCGAACTCGACGAAGAAGACGGGGGGCTCCGCGGAACTGATCGCCGCGGCGAAGGATGAGAACTCAGCGACCGCGCCTGCTCACACGGCAAATGTCACCTCCCCTGCCCCAGCTGCGACGTCCGCCTCGCCGGCAACGCCAGCTTCGGTGGCAGCGCCGTTCAATAACGAAGAGGTTATTGAAGAGCTTGCAGCGATGAAGGCTCGCATTGCTCAGCTTGAAGCCGAACTCAAGGCGCGCAGCGGCTCAGATGACGCCGCCAGTGCAGAGCGAGACGTAAATGCACTTCGCTCGGCGGAGGGGACAACCTCGGGGGTGCCAGAAATGCAGGCGGCGCCTCCGCCTCCTGCCGCCGCTGCTCCCGCCACACCCGAGATCGATGCGCAGGTCACGAAGAAGGGCGAACCATTCCCCGGTGACTGGACCTGGCTGAACAGCAATGGTCATGCCGTTGACAGCCCCATGAGCACTAAGTACTTCACGCCAGAGTTCCGCGCGGATGCGAATTACATTCTCGACTACAACCACCCTAAAGACGACACCATGGGCGGCGCGACGGAAAGCTTCCGCTCGGATGAATGGCAGCTGGAACAAATCAGCATTGGCGGGGATATTCGGATTCAGAATGTGCGCGGTCGCATCCTCACGATGAACGGATTGTTTGCCACGACCACACCACGTAACGACGCCAGCCCGAACCGCGGTGCATGGGATCTTGTCGGCGCCTACAAATATGTCTCAGAAGCCTGGGGCGGCTATCACTGGGATGTAGCCCATGGGCTAAATGTTGATGCCGGTATCTTTGTTTCCTACATCGGTCTGTTCAGCTACTATAACTTCGACAACTGGACGTATCAACCTTCGTTTGTTTCGTCGAACACTCCATGGTTCTTCAATGGCCTTCGAATCCAATATTTCCCATCCGCCAAGTTGAAGATCGAGCCTTGGATCATCAACGGCTGGCAGTCATATGCGCGCTACAACGGCAAGCCCGGCCTGGGCGGCCAGATCCTGTGGCGTCCAACGCCTTACCTTGACTTCGTGTGGAACAACTACGGCCTGGGCGAAGATGATGCCGGATTCCCCGGCCGATCGCGTATTCACGCTGACTACAGCGCGCAAGTCAAGTTTTACGACAAGCCCAAAAATCTGATTGACAAGATGGCCTTCACGCTTACCGGCGACGCGGGTTGCGAGTACGGCGGCGGTCCGGCAGTCGGTTATTACGATCCCCATGGATTGTCCCCGGAGATGGGCACGGCCGATTCCTATGCGGGCGGCGTAAACTGCCACAACAGCCACAACGGCAAGCCGAAGCAGATGTTCATTGGCACAATGGCTTATCTCCGCGTGTGGGCTAAGAAGGATCTCTACGCGGTCACGCTGGGCGGCGGCCTGATGAACAACCCGGGACGTTACCTGACGTTGCTGCCCCCCATCAATGGCGCCACGGCGATTACGGGCACTCCTTACTTTACAGAGAACGCCGGTGATCGCTCACAGATGCACGACGGCACCATCACCTTCGATTACATGCCGAGCCAGTTCATCACGTTCACATTGGAAGAGGGCTATCGCTATTCCGACGTGCCCTATTGGACTGGACGGGGCGGCATTACGCCTCCCGGAGGAATCAACGGAAACGCCGCACACTACCAATGCGCTAGCGGCGGCGATTCTGGCTTTGGCTATGGAAGCCTGACCTCGGCAGAGATCGCCTGCGGTGGCGAAGGTGCGACATCCAGTTCCATCTGGTGGCCTGACCTGCGCACGAATCAGACGAACACAACGCTGGCCATCAAGGTCAGGTTCTAGCTACGCAAAATCTCTCCACATGCAGCACCGGATGGCTAACCCTTCCGGTGCTGCTGGAGGGAACGGATGCGACCGGGGTCGCAACAGCCCTGTCCGTGCCGGCGGGTCGGAACGTCGCGCCCGGACTCAACTGGGAAACCAAGAACCATGCAGGATCTCCTATGAAGAACAAGGCATTTGGATTTGGTGTGCTGCTGATTGCCGTCACAGCAAGCCTGGACCTCACCGGTTGCAAGAGCGATAAAGTAAGTGCGGACTCTGAGGCGCCGCCGCCGGCCAAAGTGGTTTCCGGAGTGGATGTCTCCTTTTTCGCGGTCGAGCATCCACAGTTGTATCCGATCGTAGCTGCGACGGAGTACCAGGCCCCGTCGCAATTAGCCGTGACCGGCACTGTGTTTCCGGACATCGCTCGAACGGTTCCGGTGATCTCGCTTGCCTCCGGCCGCATCGTGGACATCCGCGCTCGCCTCGGCGACGCAGTGAAGAAGGGCCAGCTCTTGCTGAGGGTTCGCAGCGACGACATTTCGGGAGGCTTTGACGCCTACCGCAAGGCCATCTCCGATGAACTCCTTGCGCGCAAGCAATTGGATCGAGCGAAGCAGCTGTTCGAGCACGGGGCCATAGCGCTGGGAGACCTTGAGGTCGCGCAAGACAGCGAGGATGATGCCAAGACCACCCTCGACACCGCCACTGAGCATCTTCGCCTGCTCGGCAGCGATCCCGATAACCCGAAAGGAATTGTCGATATCCAAGCGCCGGTTTCCGGTGTGATCACCGATCAGGAAGTGACGAGCGGGGCAGCCGTGCAGGCCTACTCTGCGCCGAACCCATTCACTATTTCAGATCTAACCACCGTGTGGATCGTCTGTGACGTCTACGAAAGCGACATGGCCAGCGTGCGCGTCGGGCAATCCGCCGACATCAAGTTGAACGCCTATCCGAACAAAGTTCTCAAGGGCAAGATCAGCAACATCGGCTCGATACTCGATCCAAATATCCGCACAGCGAAGGTTCGCATTGAAGTGGCCAATCCGGGCGAGATGATGCGGCCAGGCATGTTCGCAACGGTCACTTTGTTCGGCAAGGAGAAGCAGACCTACACCGCCGTTCCGGCGTCCGCGATCGTACATCTGCACGACCGCGATTGGGTTTTCGTCCCTGTGCAAGAGAAGTTCAAGCGGATCCAGGTCGTCAGTGGCGAACAGTTGCCGAACGCGATGCAGGAGATTCTATCCGGGCTGCAGCCGGGCCAGCAGGTCGTGACCAACGCGATCAATCTCCAAAATGTGATCGACAATGAATGACGCCACGCCCCGGAGACCAAGGAAGAAACCATGATTCGCAATCTCGTAGATTTTGCCCTCAATAACCGGTATGTGGTGCTGGCGATTGGGGTGCTATTGCTCGCCTGGGGAGCGGTGTCGTTTCACAACATGCCCGTCGAGGTCTATCCGGACATCGCCGATAATTACGTGAACATCATCAGCCAGTGGCCCGGGCATTCCGCCGAAGAGATGGAACAGCAAGTATCGGTTCCAGTCGAAATTCAGGTGTTTGGTATTCCGCATCTGACGACGGTGCGGTCGGAATCGATTTTTGGTCTTTCCCTGATTACGTTGATCTTCGACGACCAATCGGTCGACGACTGGAACCGCGCGAAGGTGCTGGAAAGGCTCACGCAGGTGAGTGTGCCCGCGGGCGTGCAACCTCAAATCGGCACTGACTGGAGCATGACCGGCCAGATTTATTGGTACACGATCCGGAGCACGAATCCGGCGTATGACCTGATGAATTTGAGGAGCATTGAAGACTGGACTCTGTACAAGGAATTCAGGAAAGTTCCAAAC
>Ga0302320_10008884_pt1 | contig 21726 bp, 25 predicted proteins | sample Bog_T0_3_FD_202130 | JGI IMG/M metagenome (GOLD analysis project Ga0302320, IMG submission 202130) | Peat permafrost microbial communities from Stordalen Mire near Abisko, Sweden - Bog_T0_3 | ecosystem: Environmental > Terrestrial > Soil > Wetlands > Peat | place: Sweden: Abisko, Stordalen Mire...
GAGGGAACGATCAAGGGGTGGTACGCGATGATCCACCCCGAGGACCTCGAGTCCGTCAGGTCGCACCGCCAGCAAGTGCTGGACGGGACGACCCAGAACTTCGACATCGACTTCAGGATCGTGCGGTCCAACGGGGACATCCGCCACCTGGAAGCCCACGGATCCATACTCAAGGACGGCGCCGGCAAGCCCCAGTGCTTCGTCGGGCTGAATCGGGACATCACCACCAGGAAAAAACTGGACGAGCGCCTCCGCCACAGCGAGGAGATCTCCCTCCAGGTGAGCCGCATCGCGCAGATAGGCGCCTGGGAGCTTCGCGCCGCCGACCTGGAGCTCACCTGGGAGCCTGAGCTGTTCCGAATTGCGGAGGTCGAGCTCGGATACGCGCCGACCCTTCACAAGATGGCCGAGTTCTTCGTCGGGATCGACCAGGACATGTTCCTCCAGGCCGTCCAGCAGGCGATCCAGAGCGGCCATTCGTTCGACATGGACGCCTGCCCCTTCACGACCGCCCTCGGCCGGCACCGCACGGTGCACGTGTTCGGGCGCGCCGAGTTCAAGGACGGCCGGACCGTGCGGATATTCGGGGCGGTGCAGGACATCACGGTGCGCCACGAAGCCGAGGAGGCCCAGCGAAAGCTCGAGTCGCAGCTTTTCCAGGTCCAGAAGATGGAAACCCTTGGCACCCTGGCCGGTGGAATCGCCCACGATTTCAACAATCTGCTGACCGGAATCATGGGGTACAACGATCTCGCCCTGGACGGCCTGCCCGAGGACCATCCCGCGCGCCCCTGCCTCAAGGAGTCCCGGACCGCGTGCCTGCGGGCCTGCGAGCTCGTCGAGCAGATCCTGGTCTTCAGCCGGCAGCCGACGGGCACCGAACGGGTGCCCGTAGATGTCGCCTTCATTGTCGACGAGGCCAGGCGCTTCCTCCGGGCCACGGTCCCGGCGACAATCCAGATCGAGGCGAACGTGGCGCAGAATTGCGGCCGCGTGCTGGCGGACGCCACCCAGTTGAACCAGGTTCTGCTGAACCTCGGAAGCAATGCGGCCCACGCCATGCGCGCGGGTCCGGGCCTGATGAAGATCACCGGCGAGCGCGTGGAGCTGAACGAGACGCAGGCCGCCGTCCACGGAAACCTGCCGGCGGGGGCCTACCTGCACCTGAGCGTCGCCGACACCGGGCACGGCATGGACGCCGACACGCAGGCGCGCATCTTCGACCCGTTCTTCACGACAAAGGAAGTCGGCGAAGGCACCGGCCTCGGCCTGGCGATCGTCCATGGAATCGTGCGGGCCCACGGCGGGACAATCGAGGTGGACAGCACCATCGGGGTCGGGACGACCTTTCACATCTACCTGCCCGCGGCCAAGGGTGACAGCGACAAGACCGACGTCGCCCCCGCGGTGCCGAGGAGGGGCGCGGGCGAGGTCGTCTGCGTCGTCGACGACGAGCAGCTCGTCGCCGAGGCCACGCGCCTGAGCCTTGAGCGATTCGGCTACAGGCCCGCGGTCTTCAATTCATCGGAGGAATGCCTGAAGGCCCTGCGGCAGGAGCACGCGGGCTGCGCACTGCTGCTGAGCGATCAGACGATGCCGGGCATGACCGGCATGGAGCTGTCGACCGAGGTGCGCAAGTTCGCGCCCAGCCTGCCGATCATCATCATGTCGGGATACTTCTCGAAGGTCTCTGCCGGCGCGCTGGAGCAGATCGGAAGGATCTCCCTCCTCGCAAAGCCGTTCACGACCTCCGATCTCACGCAGGCGGTCCACCGGGCGCTGCACCCGGACGAATCGCTGTGAGGCGGCTGACGAAGAGCCTACGCGACAAGGCCCATCACCGCCTGTGCGTTCTGCCCGGCCTGGGCCATGACGGCCGTGTCCGGCGCGGTGTTGATGAGCGAGATCGCCGATTGCGTCGCCGCCAGGGCCTGGCCCGGGTCGGCCAGCGCCGACAGGAAGTTCTGCTGCGCGACCTCAATCGAACTCGGATCCGATGCGGAGGCCGACTGCGCACTGCTGAGGGTCAGCGTGTCGGAGGCGGACGCGAGAGCCTGGAGCATCTGGTCGCTGTCGTCGGCGGTGGAAGACGGCTGGGTCTGGGTGGATAGGCTCAGGAGCGCCTGGGCGAGGGATTCGGAGCTGTTGGTGATCGGATTCATTTGGCTTTAGGAGGATGCGCGGGCGGGTTGGGATTGGGCTAGGCCTTGGGCTGCGGGCGCGCCCCCAGCGGCGCCGCGGGAACGGGAGATTCTGGGAAGGGTCAGCCCCGGCAGCGAGTGGCCCGAAGACCCCTGGAGGGCGGATGCCTGGTTGGCGGCGGCGATATCGACCTGGACTTCCTTTCGGAAAATCGGGATTTCGCGGGGGGCATGGATGCCCAGCTTCACCACGTCGCCGTCGATGCGGTTGATGCGAATCTCGATGTTGTCCCCGATGATGATCGCCTCGTTGACTTTTCGGGAGAGGACGAGCATGGCGGTTCCTATGCCGAGGCGCAGGCCTGGGCTTCGGGTTGGACGAGGAGATGGCGGGCGCTGTATTTCGAATAGTTGGCGATCACAAGCTGCCGGCCGATGCGCGTGCGCCGGTTGACGAGGATCGGGCCGACCAGGTTCACCGTGGCCTCAAGCGGCGTCTGCTGCCTGAGGGTCACGATGTTCAGTACCATCGCCTCGGCGGGGTCGTTCAACCCCAGGTATTCGGCGTCGTTGTCGAAGACCTCGAGCTCGTAGTTCGGAATGATGCCGCCCGGCTCGAGCACGACGAAGTTCACGCTTTCCGCGGAGGCGTGGAGCTTCATCCAAAGAAACGGAAGATGGTCGGGCATGTAGAGCAGCTCGGCGCGCCGGTATTCGGCAAAGCCGATGATGCCCTGCGGCAGCGAAATCGCATTTTCGGCGATCGAATCGTAGCTGCCGCTGCAGGCTTCGGGAAAGACTTTCATGAGGGCCTTATTGGAGGTTGACGTAGTTGAGGAGCGAAAGGTGCATGACGGAAGCGGCGGTCTGAAGGGACGCCTGGTAGGCCACCTGGGCCTGGTTGAGCTTGACGATTGTCTGGGACAGGTCGGCGTTGGTGTCCCCGGAAATGAGCGAATTGAGCTCGGTTGCGTAGGCCTGCTGCTGGGTTTGATCGGCCTGGATGCGGGTCTGGACCGCGCCATTTTCGGCGACGGCCGAGGTGATCAGGTCATCTGACGATGCAAGGGCGGCCGACGCTGTCGATATGCCCGATGAATCGCCCGCGCTCAGCGCATCCCGCAGGGAGATCATGTTGTTGATGAAGCCGGCGATGCCCTGGTTGGTCGCGCCCGATGTGGAGGGCGAGACGCTGGAGGTCGGCGACAGGGCGATGGAGGCCTGCTGATCGCCTCCCGGCGCGGTCGTGTAGGCGACCGAGCCGATCTGGCCGCTGCCGTTGGCCGTCGTGGTGAAGGGGGGCTGGCTGACCGCCGTGCCCGCGTAGATGTACGTGTTGTTCAGCTTCGTGTTGGCGACCTGCACGGCCTGCTGGATCAGCTGGTCGAGTTCGTCGGCATAGGTCGAGGACGACGCATTGCCCAGCGTTCCGTTTCCCAGGGCCCCGAGCTGCGAAGCGCGGTCGTAGATCTGCTGCAGCGAGTCGAGCCCTCCGTAGGAGGCGTTCGCCAGGTCGAGCGCCTGGGAGGCGTTCTTGTTGAACTGGGCCGTTTCGTTGCTCTGGTCCTCCAGCTGGACAACCTGGCCGAAGGCGGCCGGATCGTCGGAGGGCTGGCTCACCGCCAGGCCGCTCGACACCTCCGTCTGGAGGCTCGATTGCTGGGTCTCGAGCTGCTGCAGCTCGCCCAGAATGCTGTTCGTAACCATGTTGTTCGTGATGCGCATGGCTGGAAAGTTCAACCCGATATGGCTCCGAGATTGGTCACGAGGTTGTCCAGGAGGGTATTGACCACCTGGAACACCTCGGAGGAGGCCTGAAACGCCCTCTGGTAGCTCATCAGGTCCGACATTTCCTGGTCCACAGACACTCCGCTCACGCTCTGCCGCTGGTTCACGATGGTGGTTTGCACGGCGGTCTGGTCCGTCACCTGCGTGTTGACGGTGTCGAGGGCCTGTCCGATGTCGCTGACCGCCGTTCCGTAGAAATTGCCGATCGTGCCGTCGATCGAATCTCCGCCGGCCGTCGAAAAGGACTTGTCGGCGACCTGCGCCACTGCCGTCGCGATCGAATTGTCCCCGGCCGATCCGCTGCCTGCGACCAGCGTCGCGGCCGTGAGATTCGGGTCGACCGAGATCGTGCCCGCGGTCGTCCCGCTTGCCAGGAAGAAGTTGCCGCCGACGGTGGCGGATGGATTGTACGCGCCGTTGACCGATGTTACGACCTGGCTTGCAAGCTGGTCGAGGCTTGTTCGCAGCGTCTGCACGGCGCCGGCGCCGGCGCTCAATTCGCCCTGGATCGAGCCGGAGGAAAGCCCGAGGGCCGTGCTGCCCGCCGAAACGACTCCCGCAGAAATCGAAAGGGGGTTGGTCACCGCGACGCCGCTGACCAGGGTCACGCTATTGCCGGACGCGTCTGTCGACGAGACCTGGTCCGTTCCGTTCGACGCCTCCTTGACGCTTATCGGGATCAGGGCGGCGAGCTTCTCGACGGCGCCCTCGCGCTGGTCCCTCAGGGCGAGGGCCGAGCCGGGGTCGCCGGATTCCTGGGCCGCGATCTGCATGTTGAGCTGCGCGACCTGCTGCAGGAGCTGGTTCGCGGAGTCGACATCGCTGCCCGCCTCCGATTCGGCGGCGGCCTGGACCTGCGAAAGGTTCTGGTCGACCTGCTGGAAGCGGTCTGTAAGAACCCCGGCCTGCTGGACGACGGTTTGAGCCTGCCCGCTGTCGGTTGGATTTGCGGCCAGGGCCTGGAAGGCGTTGAAAAAATCGTCGAGCGCGGCGCTCAGTCCGCTGGTCGAAACGCTCGAGACCGAACTGCTCGACGTGGACGAGTTGGTGATGTTCTCGCCCAATGCGGACTGGGCCTGCTGCAGGATGTTCTGCTGTGCGGTGAAGCCCGAGGTAAGCGACGCCTCCTGCTGCACCATCTGGTCCAGGACGGCGCTGCGCTCCTGTTGGACGCTGACGGTGATGCCCATGCTCTGGGGCCCCTGCGGCGTCTCGATGGAGCCCAGCGTCTGGTAGGAAGCCACCTCCTCCGAATAGTCCGGGTTGTTGACATTCGCGATGTTGTTGCTCGCGACGCTGATCGCCTGGCTTTGGGCGTCCAGAGCCGTCGCAGTGGCGCCGAGGATGGAGAAGAGCCCGGACATTGTCTTCGGTTGGGGGCGTTCAGCCCGCCGTTGAAGTCAGGGGAATCGGCCGCAGGGTGGCGACCGACACGCGCCCGTCGGGAGCGTACGTTTTTGTGAAGGCCTCCGGCCGGAGACGCCGGAGCACCTCCTGGTGGCATTCGACGGTGCAGGCCAGCAGCCGGTGGTTCTGGCGCCCGTCCCGGCGGACCCTGTGGATCAGGAGGTTCACCTCGGCTATCAGGGCTTCAAAAAGCGGCCGGGCCTCCGGCGCGATAAGCGGCAGGAGCGATCGAAGCGTGGCGGTGGCCGGCATGCCGAGGGAAGCGGCAAAGGCTTCGATCTGCCGCTCGCGGCTGCCGCGGCACTGATCGAGCACGCCGACCTGGACCTGGATCGCGTTGCTCGCCCGCAGCACGCCCTCGGGGTCGGCCCCGCGGATCAGGTTGCGCTGTTCCTCGAACAGCTCCAGCAGCCGGCCGTATTCGGCAATTTCTGAGCGGAGGGTCTCCGCAACGGGTTCCCAGGCTTGATTCATGACGTTCCTTTCGCCGCGGCGCCGGGCGCGGCCGTTTGGCCGCGCGGTGCAAGCTGTTGTTCAATGACCTTGGAGATGCCCATGCCGCCGCCTGCGGCAAGCTTCTGGGAGAGCACGTCGGTCAGGAGATATCCATAGACGCTCCCCGCAGGGCTGTTCTCGCCCCCCATCATCGACCCCACGCTGTCGCTCAGGAACTGCCTGAGGAGGATCGCCTCAAACTGCCCCGCGACGACCTTGCGCTGCTCGGCCGGCGTGTGCGCGCCGCGAAGCGCCATCGACATGGCGGACGAATCGGCCGGATACGAGGCGCTCGATGCGATCGGTGAGATGTCCATCGGGTTCAGTTGATGACGAGTTCGGCCTGGAGGGCGCCAGAGCGCTTGAGGGTCTGGAAGATCGCCATCATGTCGCGCGTGGAGACGCCAAAGGCGTTCAGGGCGGCCGCGAGGCGTTCGATCGTCGGCGGCTCGTTGAGCACCGTGAAACCGCCCTTGCCGCCCTCGGTGACGCTGGTCTGGGTGCTCGGAACGACCGTCGTCTGGCCGGTCCGGCTGAATGCGCTCGGCTGGCTGACGCCGAGATTCGAGGTGACGGCGATCGTCAGGGAGCCCATCGCGATGGCGACTTCGGATATGTGCACCGTGGAGGTGGCGACGATCGTGCCGGTGCGCTCGTTGATGACAATCCGCGCCAGCGTGTCCGGCGTCACGTCGATCATCCCGAGGTCCGCTATGAAGGCGACGTCGCGGTTGCGATAGTCCGCCGGAAGCCTGACCTGCACGGTGGCCGAATCGATGGCGGCGGCCGCCCCGGACCACTGCGCGTTGATCGAATCCGACATGCGGGACGCCGAGTTGAAATCCGGATTCTGAAGAAGCAGCCGCAGCATGTTGTCGTGCACGAACTGCGTCGGGATGGAGCGCTCCACGATGGCGCCGTTGCTGATCGCGCCGACGGTCGGATGGTTCTTCTGCACGGTCGCGCCGCCCGGGCCGCCGGATCCGCCCAGGAAGCCTCCGATGGCGATCGGCCCCTGCGCAACGGCGTAGGTCCGCCCGTCGCCGCCGAGGAGGGGGGTCTGCAGAAGGACGCCCCCCTGCAGGGATTTCGCGTCACCCATCGAGGAGACGGTCACGTCGATGCGGGCGCCCGACTTCAGGAACGCGGCGATGTCGGCCGTCACCATGACGGCGGCGACGTTCTTGGACTTCAGGTCGGTGAGGTTGACGGTGATCGCGTAGCGCTGGAGGATGTTGGCGACGACGTGGAGGACGCCGTTCGAATTGCTGTCGCCGTCGCCCGCAAGCCCGACAACAAGGCCGTACCCGACGAGCTGGTTGTCGCGGCCGCCCTCGATCAGGGTGATGTCCTTTATGCGGGCGGCCTGCGAGAGGGGCGGGAACGCGGCGATCGCCGCCGCGAGAAGGAGGAAACCGGGGTGAAACATCCGTGTCATTTGGGAGGGCGGCTCAGAACAGCCGTAGTTTTTCGTAGAGCTTGCTGAACCACCCGAGCTGCTGGGCGTCGCTGATGGCCCCCTTGTTGACGACGTCGACGCGGGCGTCGGCGATGTTTGTCGACGATATCGTGTCATCGCTGCCGATGTCGTCGGGCCGGATGAGGCCGTGAAGGACGATGTACTGTGTTTCGCCCGAGAAGGTGACCTCGCGCACGCCCTCGATCACAAAATTGCCGTTGGGCAGGACGTCCGTGACGAGGACGGCGGCGCGGCTGCTCACGCTGTTCGAATTGGTGACCTGCCCCCCGCCCGTGTAGTCGGACTTGCCGGCGAGCTGAATGCTCGGGGCCTGTCCGGCGTGGTTGAGGGCGTTCGTGAAGAGAAACTGCGTCACAGCGTCGTTGACCGTGGAGGTCCGGGTCGATTCCTTGTTCTGTGTGCTCGAGGCGGCGGCGGCTTCCTGGACGACCACCGTCACGATATCGCCGGTCCGCGAGGCCTTGTGGTCTGCGAACATGCTCGGATGGTCGCCTCCGCCCGCGGTCCAGAGCGAATCGGCCCGGGCGCCGGCGGCGAGGGCCAGGACGAGCAGCAACGCGGCGCTCTGCGAGTGGTGGATCATGGCTTCAAAAACGCACTTCGACATGGCCTTCATCCACGACCAGCGCCGTGAGGTCCTTGTGCGACTCGAGATTGCGCACCGTCACCAGGTCTCCCCGTGTTCCGTTCTGGAGGGCGAGGGCCTTCATCGTTATGGAAAGGAGCCCTTCGGACGCCGTCACGTCGACCACGTCGCCCTTCCGGATCAGCGGCCGCCGCGCCAGGTCGTGCCAGGTGAGCATGCGGTCCGCGGGGACGTCGCGGGCGATGATGGATTCGGCGTCGCCGGCGCTCGCCGGAAGGCCGTCGTGCTCCAGAAAGGCGTCGATCCTGCGGGCCTCGAGGAGCTCGGGGCTGAAGACGGTGCGCGCGGCGATCGGCTGGCGCGCAAACCAAGTGTCGCGCCACAGGCACGCCCGCACCAGGACCGGGACGTGCTCGGCGGGGGCGCCGTCGGCGCTGATCCGGCAGTGCAGGACCATGGTGGAGGAGGCGATGGAGGGAAAGTCCTCGATCGAGACCTGCCAGGATGCGGCGGAGGCGGCCGGCGAGACCCAGGGCCGCACAAGCTCGAGCTGCAGGTCGCCGTCGAGGTGGAAGTGCGCGGCGAGCGAGCGGGAGAGTTCCGCCGTCAATTGAGTCCCGCTGAGGGCCGTCTTCTGCGCGGATTCCGCCGGATCGGCGAGGGCCGGGCACGCGGCGAGAACCGCGGCGCATGCAATGGAGTGGAAAAAGGCGGTCTTCATTGCTTCATCTGGGCGACGTTTTGAAGCATCTGGTCCGAGGCCTGGACCGACTTCGAGTTGATCTCATAGGCTCGTTGCGCCGTGATGAGGTTGACCATCTCCTCGACGATGTTGACATTCGAGCCCTCGAGGTAGCCCTGCATGATCGTGCCGTACCCGTTCTGGGCGGGCTGCCCCGTCTGCGGCGCGCCGCTCGCGGGGGTTTCGCCATAAAGGTTGCTTCCAAGGCTCTGCAGGCCTGCCTCGTTCGCAAAGCGGGCGAGGGTGACCTGGAAGGTTGTCGAGCCGCCCGTGCCGGTCATCGTCACGTTGCCCGTCTGCGAGATGTCCACCGAGGTGGTGCCGGTGGGCACGGCCTGGAATCCGCTCAAAACCGGAAGGCCGTCCGCGGTCACCACCTGGCCCTGGGCGTTCAGCTTGAACGAGCCGTCGCGGGTGTAGGCGATCGTTCCGTCCTGCTGCTGCACCTCGAAGAATCCGTCGCCCTGGATCGCCATGTCAAATTGCTGGCCGGTCTGCGTCACCTGCCCCTGCGTGAACACCTTGGCCGTCGCGGCCACGCGCGCGCCGTTGCCCACCTCGACGCCCGTCGGCACCAGGTTTCCGTTGCCCGTGTCCGTTCCCGATGTGCGCGGCTTCGTGTAAAGCAGATCCTGGAATTCGATGACGCTCTTCTTGAAGCCGGGCGTGTTTACGTTCGCCAGGTTGTTGGCGATCGTGTTGAGGTTCAGTTCCTGGGCCTCCATGCCCGTGGCTGCGGAATAGAGGGAAAGATTCATGCGGCCTTTTCCATTTTTGTCGGACGGCCCGCCGCCGCGACTGGGGCCGGCGCGCCCCCATTGCGCGCTCGGCCATGCAGTCGTGATTGCGGTTGTCTATCTGGGGAAGTCATTGGGTGGCGCAGGCGCAGGCTGGTTCAGCCAAGGGCGTCGAGGACTTTTTGCATCTGCTCGTCCGCGGTCTTGATGATTTTCTGGTTGGCCTCGTACGAGCGGGAAATGACCACCATGTCCACCATCTCGCGCATCGGGGTCACGTTGGAGGCCTCCACATAGCCCTGGAGCAGATTCGGGTGATCCACCGGCGTGGGGGCCGCGGAGCCGTTGTCGAGGAACATGCCGCCCGCGACCGGCACAAGGCCCTGCATGTTGGTGAAATTCTGCACTCCCACGCGGGCGATCGTGGCGCCGTTTTGGCTTATCGAGCCGTCGGCGTTGACCGTGACCTTGCCGCCGTTGGCCGACAGGACGATCGGCTGCCCGGAATCGCTCATCAGCTCGTCTCCGGCGGTATTGACGATCGTACGGTCGGCCCGCACGGAGAACTCCCCGTCACGGGTGTAGGCATGCGTGCCGTCCGGCAGCTGCACGTCGAAGAAGCCGTCGCCCTGGATGGCCAGGTCCATGTCGCGCCCGGAGGGCTTTGTCTCGCCGGGCTGGAAGCTTATTCCGTTGCTCGCCTTCGGAAAAAGGGCCGGCATGCCGTCGGAACTTGTGTCGTTGGGCAGATTGATTTGTCCGTCGGTCTGGGTTGAGAACTCAACCGTGCGCTTGCGGTAGCCGGTCACCTGGCCCGAGGTGATGTTTTGCGATACGGCGTCCTGCCAACGCTCCAATGCGGACAGGGACGCAGCGCTTTGGTAGAGCCCGATATTCATGGATTCGGCTGCCTTCAAGCAGTACGAATGCCAAGTGGCTCTTTTGCTCCCTAACTATATATATTCAAATATGTTAAAAATAAGACTCAGGACCGGTCAAAACCCCCGGTTTTGGGACCGGCAGTTATTGCCGCCCTTCGCGCTCCCACGGCCAAAACCCTCGTCTAGCGTCTCGCAAATACCGTGAAAGTTCCGAGGCGATTCTTGTCCCGGGCAAGGCGCGGAAGCGGGGGGACGGAGCGCGCCAGTGCGGAGATGGCGAGGCGAAGCCGAGTCCGACAGGAGGCCCAGAGCGGGTGCCCTTTGGCCGGCCGAGGGCGCAATCCCCAGAGGGGCTATCCCCCACTTCTGCAACGCAGTCCAGGGCAAAAAGCGGCCGGAAATAACATGCTCATTTGTGAGCCACTAGCCTAGCTGCCCGCCGGATAAATGCACTCGACCTCCGTGCGTTCGCCGCACGCGCAGGTGATGACGAGCCGGACGACCTTGTCCCCCTCCTTGATGACCTCCACATTGGTCCCGGGAGTCGCCGGCTGGGCGGCGCGCACACGCGCCGCAAACGGAGTAGCGACGGGAGCGGAAGGCGGGAAGAGCGAGGGCGCCGGGGCCGGCGTTTTTCCTTGGAGGAAGGAGTTCATGATTGGTGCTCTGTCACAGGGCCGGCGGCCTGGGCGAGGCTCTTGAAGCCGCCGGGGTTGGTGCGCCGCTTGCGGCGAGATTTGCGGAGGAGTTCGAATCGGCGCTCTTCTTCGGGGGCACGGCGAGGCTGATCGTAATCCGCTGGTTGGCCTCGGAGTCGGGCTTGGTCCCTTCCAGGGGGCGCGTGTCCGCGTAACCCGTGACCCGTTGGATGAGCTTCGGATCCACGGCGTAATAGACGAGGCTGCGGCGCGACGCGTTGGCGCGGTCGGCCGAAAGCTCCCAGGGCGTGTAGTCGTCCCTGCCCAGGTTCAGGCCCGAGCGGGTATGGCCGTCGATCGTCACGAGGAAATGGTGCTCGTCGATCAACCACGCGAGATTCTGCATCAGGAATTTTCCCCAGGGCGTGAACTCCGCGCCGTTCTCGGTGAAAATCGGCCGCTTTGAGCGGTCGAAGAGCGTCATTCTAAGGCCGTCGCTGGTGACCTGGATGTCGATCGGCTTCTGGTCCAGGGTGTCGTCGAGGTGCAGGAGCCGGTAGAAATCCGCGGCGACCGAATTGAGGAAGCTCAGCTGGATCTCCTTGTTCTTTTCGACCTCCTGGTTCGAGCCCGAATCGTTTTGGTCGCTCTGGCTGCTCTGCGACGAGGTGGACTTGTCGTAGGGCATGACGCCCGTGTTCGCGTGCAGGGGGCTGCTGAACGGACTTTGAAAGTACCGAGAGGTGGCCAGCAGTATCTTCTTGTCCTGGGCGCAGATCCACATCACCATGAAAAGCGCCATCATCGCCGTGACGAAGTCGGCGTAGGCAACCTTCCAAGCCCCTCCGTGATGAGCGCCCTTCTTCTTGGCCATGGTGGGGCTCCTACTTCGATGCCGCGAGGGACTTGGCGGCTGCTTCCAGATCGCGGGCGGCGGGCTGCACCGCCGTGTCAAGCGAGCGCCGGGCGATCTCGACGGCGGTCAGCGGCGCCAGGCCCTTGGCAAATCCCGCGACCGCGATCTTGATCGAGCGCATGCACTGCGCGTCAGCGTTGTTGTTGAATTGAATACGGTTCGCAAGGGGGTTGACGAAGCCGTACGCGAAGAAGATGCCAAGCAGGGTTCCGGTGAGCGCCGCAGCCACGTGCTCGCCGACAGCTGCCGGCCCCTCCGAGATGGAGGCCATGGTGTTGATGATGCCAAGGACGGCAGCCACGATTCCGATGCCGGGCAGCGAATCGCCAACCATTTGCAGGAGGTGGACAGGCTGGTCCGCCTCCTCGGTCTTGGCATCCAGTTCGGCGTCCATAAGGTGTTCGAGCTGGTCGGGCTTGATCTTCCCGTCGATCACGGGTTTCAGGCCGTTGCAAAGGTATTGGAGCCGTTCCTGGTGCCCGAGCAGCGTCGGATAGCGCTTGAAGATCCCGCTGTTGGGCGGGTCCATCACGTGTTCATCCAGGGCGATCAGTCCGTTGCGCCGGCCGGTCATGAACAGCTCGTAAAGCAGCTTCAGCAGCTCGAAGCACTCGTCCTTGCCGGCCGCCTTTCCCCCGATCGCGCTCTTGATCTTGTTGCCGATTTCCTTGAGCACGTGGGACGGGCTTGCGATGACCAGGACCCCGAGAGCCACGCCCAGGATGACGACAAACTCCGAGACATGCATCAGCACCAATGGTTTGCCCCCGGCGAGCATGAAGCCGCCGATGGTCGAAGCCAATACGATGAGTCCGCCGACGAGGATGAGCATGTCGACTGGGGCGGCGCGATGTTAGCGGTTCCGCGCGCGGCTGATGTAGGCCCGGAGGCCCAGGATCGTTTGGGAGTGGATCTGGCAAATGCGCGACTCCGTCAGGCCAAAGACTTGCGCAATCTCGGCCAGCCGCATGTTTTCGAAGTAGTACATGGCTAGGATCTTCCTAGGTATATCGGGCAGTTCGGCAATTCTTTGAGTCATAAGTTGGAGCAGCTCCTGCTTCTCCATCCTATCCCGGCCCGTCTCGTCGGTCGGATCCGCGAGCAATTCGTGGAGGGAGGCTCCGTCCGAATCCTCGCCGTCGGCCGTCTGGTCAATCGCTATGAAGGTGACCGGCCGCGATTCCTCGAGCCATTTGGCGTATTCGCGGGGCTCAAGGCCCAGTTCCGCGCAAATCTCCGCTTCGGACGCCGCATGTCCCAGGCGCTGCTCGAGCCCGTTGATGGCCTCCTTGAGCTTGCGCGCGCGCGCCCGCGTGCGCCGGGGACACCAGTCCATCCTCCGCAATTCGTCGAGGATGGCCCCCCGGATGCGAGTGGCGGCATAGCTCGCAAAAGTGCTGCCCTGGTCCGGGTCGAAACGGCGCACCGCCGCGATGAGACCGGTGATCCCCACGCCGTATAGGTCGTCCGCCTCGATGTGCGAAGGCAGCGTCAGCTTGATGCGTTCGACAACGTTTCGGACCAGCGGGAGATAGCGCTCGATCAATTCCTTTTCATCGATGACTCCGGAGGAGACGCCCTGGTAGGCGCGCCAAACGGTTGAAGGCGAGGCTTCGGTGCCCTGGGGGGGAACGGCGGTTTTCATGGCTTCAAGACAGGATCAGGGGCGTGGATTCAAGATTAGGGCTTGGGCTTGGCTGCCGCTGCGGTTGCCGCCGAGGCGGCGGCCTTGTGGCGGGCGATATACGTGTCGCGAATTCCGCCAAGCAGGACATTCCAGAACCATCGGAAGAGAAGTCCGCCGGCGAGGCACCCGACGGCGCCGTCGAGGAGGATGCGGTCGGGCGTGCGCCCGGTCCAAAGACCCGTTGCGGCGGCGATTGCAAACCCGGAGGCTCCTCCGGCCAGGACGACGAATTTCATGGGGTTGCGGCGGCCGGGCTCGGGGTTTCCTTTTCCGTATCCTCTTCGGAGGAGTCGGCCGGGTCCGGCGAAGCGGAGCCGCCGGCCAGGGTGCGGCGCACCAGGGAGTCCCACACTTGCTCCTCGCAGTCGCCCGTAAGGGAGGGGCCCGTCGCGAGGAAGAGCGGATCGAGAGCCCCGTCAAAAAGATAGTCCCAAAGCCGGCCCCACTGGGGGACCTCATCCAGGTGCGTGAAGACGACGTGGGTCGCCCCGAGCGCGCGGCCCGCGGCATAGGAGGAGCGCAAGGTGGCGTGGTCGTACGCCGCATTCAGGACAAGGACGCGCTGTTCGATGCGTTCCCGCGCGAGAAAATCGGCGATCGCCGAATTCTCCGATGGGTCCCGTAGCGAAATGCCCGGAAGGTCGAAATAGACGAAGCCGCCGGGCACGACCGGTTCGGTGGTCCCGGGATAATGCGCGACCGGCACGCCGAGCGCCTCGCAAAAAACGGTGAGGGCCCCGGGGGGATTCGGGCGGTCGAATTCCGCCGTCACGACGTGGCCGAGCCGCGCGCGCCGGAAGGTCTCGGCCCCAAGCCATTTGCAAAGGGCGGTGGTGCGCCCGGCACCGGGAGTCCCGAGGAAGGCGGCCCGGGAAAGCGGAGCGCCCGGATGGCGGCGCGCCGATTCCTCCTTGAGGAGGAGGCCCACCTCCACCAGGGCCCGGTGCAGCGGAGCCGACAAAAGCCTGTTCCAGCCCGGCATCGCCTGAAGCCGTGCGAGCGCAAGCTCCGACAGGCCTGAGTGGCGGAGCAACGCGGGCAGCGACACCCCGCCCACGCTTCCCGCCGGGGGCGCCGTGCGGATCGGGCGGACATTGTCGGCCGGCTGGGCTGCGTCGTCCGCATTTGGGGCGGACGGCCCCGCCTCGCCGGCCGAAGGATCCGTTTGTGCGGCGCCGGTCTCCCGGGACTGCGGATCACGCCCATCTTCGATCTGCGCGATCACCTCGAGCCGGGGGGATGCCCACAGCCGCGAAAGGCCCGAGGCCTCGACGGTGCGGACACTCAAGACCCGGGCCGCCGGACCCAGGCGCTCGCGGATGAGGGCCGCCGCCTGTTCCGCGGATTTGACGGTGAACTTGTAGCAGGCGCCTGCGGCTTGGGTTGAGGGAGAGTCTGGCATCGGAGGAAAGGCGTGAATCTCAGGCGGCCGCCTTCAGGCCGGCGTCCGCCTTGGCCAGGTGGGCCGGAAGGGTGATGATGCCGGCGTTCTCCACCTCGGTGGCGCCGGGCAGTTCGTTGAATGAAAGGACCGCCATGCGGGGGAACGACGGCTCGAGGAACCGCCTCAGGGGCAGGCGCACCTCCGCCGAGACGATCAGGACCGACGGCAGCCCCTGATGGACCATTTCCGTCGTCCGGCGGTTGATTTCATCGATGAGGTGGCGTCCGGAGGCGGGATCGACGGCAAGGCCTACATCGCTCGGGGTGCGGTGGATCTTGCCCGCTAGCCATTGCTCGAAGCGCGGGTCGAGTGTGACCGCCTTCACGACACCCGGCTTGCTCTCGTATTCCGGCACGAAGTAGAGGCCGAGCCGGCGGCGGACGAGCTCCGACAGGTCGTCCGGGTTCTTCGAGAGGGACGCGAAGTCCGCTATGCCCTCGAGGATGAGCGGCATGTTCACGATCGCCAGGTTCTCGCGGAGCAGGTTCTGCACGACGCGCTGGATGATGCCAACCGTGACCAGGTCGGGGAGCAGTTCGGCGATCAGGGCGGGATGGGAGTGCTTGAGATGGTCGAGCAGCGACTGGATTTCCTGGCGGCCGACAAGCAGGTGGGCGTGGCTCTTCAGCACCTCGGACAAATGGGTGATGAGGACGGAGGACGGATCGACGACGGTGAAGCCGTTCAGCTCGGCGGTCTTCTTCTCGGACCCGTCGATCCAAGTCGCGTCGAGCTTGAACACGGGTTCGCGCGTGGGGACTCCGCGCAGCTTGACCGTGCTGTTCGACACGTTCATGGCGAGCCAGCGGCCTGCCACTATCTGTCCCCGGGCAACCGCCTTTCCGCGGATCAGGAAGCGGTAGTCGTTGGCCTCCAGCTCCAGGTTGTCCCGCACGGAAATCGGCGGGACGATGATTCCGCGCTCGCGCGCCAGGTTCTTGCGGAGGCCGGTCACCCTCGCCAGCAGATCGCCGCCCGTCTTGGCGTCGGCCAGCCGCAGGAGGCCGTGGCCGATCTCGATTGCAAAGATGTCCACGTCGACGAACTTCCGCACGTCGTCCGGCCCCGCCGGCACCGACGTGGAGGGCGTCGCGGCCGCTTCTCCGGGCTTGCCGCCGGCGGCCCTGCCGGCTCTTGCGCGGTTTGCTGCGGGTGTGCCGGGGGACTGCGAGCTGGCCGGCTCGGCGGCCGGCTTGAGCGTGCGGGCGAGGAAGCCCGCCAGGCCCGCCAGGCAGAAGAAGGGAATCGCGGGCATGCCCGGCATGATTCCGAAAAGGGCGAGCATGCCGGCCGCGATTCCGAGGGCGCGGGGATAGCGGAAGAGCTGGCCCGCGATCTGCGCCCCCAGGTTCGTGTTTTCAGAGGCCCGGGTGACCAGGAGGCCCGCGCCGATCGAGATGATGAGCGCCGGGATCTGGGCCACGAGGCCGTCGCCGATCGACAGGAGCGTGAACTTCTGCAGCGATTCGCTGAGCGACAGGTCCATCTGGAAAACGCCGATTGCGAATCCGCCGATCACGTTGACGAGCGTGATCAGGATTCCCGCGACCGCGTCTCCCCTCACAAACTTGGATGCGCCGTCCATCGCGCCGTAGAAATCCGCCTCCTTCTGGATCTTCACGCGGCGGTTCATCGCGGTCTGCTCGTCTATGATCCCGGAGTTCAACTCGGCATCGATCGCCATCTGCTTGCCGGGCATCGCATCCAATGTGAAGCGGGCCGACACCTCCGCGATGCGCCCCGCGCCCTTCGTGATGACGACAAAGTTGATCACCACCAGGATCAGGAATACGACCGCGCCGACGATGTAGTTGCCGCGGATGACAAAATGCCCGAACGAGTCGATGATGTGGCCGGCGTAGCCGTTGACCAGGATGAGCCGCGTCGAGCTGATGTTGAGCGACAGGCGGAAAAGCGTGAGGGTCAGCAGGATTGTCGGAAACCCGGAGAATTCCGGCGGATCCTTCACGTAGATGATCGCGAGCAGGACCAGCAGCGACATTCCGATATTGAGCGACAGCAGCGCGTCGAGGAGGAACGGAGGCACCGGCAGGACCAGCAGGAGGACGGTGCCGAACAGGCCGAACGTGAAAAGCAGGTCCGCGCGCGCGAGCAGCCTCGTTATCAGGTTGTTTGAGCTGGTCGGCATGGATCAGGCGGCGCTTTCGAGCCTGCGCGCGCGCAGGCGGTAGAAATAGTAGCGGTGGGTGCGGTAGACGACGGCGAGGATCTCGGCCACGGCCTGATACAGTTCCGGCGGAATCGCCTCCCCCACCCGGCCCATCGAATAGAGCACGCGCGCGACGGGCCTGTTCTCGACCATGGGCACGCCGTGCTCGGCCGCGATCGCCTTGATGCGCACCGCAAATCGGCCCTCGCCCTTGGCGAGGACGACGGGGGCCTTGTCCTTGCCGCGCTCATACTTGAGCGCGACCGCAAAGTGGGTCGGATTGGTCACCACCACGTCCGCGACCGGCACCGCCTCGAGCATCTGCTTCTGGAGGAGGCGCCGGGCGAGCCTCCGCATGGCCATCTTGACGTGCGTGTCGCCCTCCGCGTTGCGATGCTCGTCCTTGACCTCCTCGCGGGTCATCTTCAGCGAGCGCGCCATCTTGAACTTCTCGTAGCCGAAGCTGACCGCGGCGACGATCCCCAGGGCGAAGACCAGGCGGCCGAAAAACGTGGTGGCCGCCTCATGAAGGAACTGCCCGAGGTAAGCGGCCTCGACCGGGGCGCTGAACAGGGGATCGAGCATGAGTTTCCGCGCGCCCATGAAAAGGGTGGCGCCGATTGCCAGCATCTTGAGCACGTCGATGCCCACCCGCGGAAACGCGCTCGCGCTGAATACCCGCCTGAAACCGGCCGCAGGGTCGAGCTTGTCGAAGTGGAGGCCGAGAACCTTGGGCGTGAGATTGAAACCGGACTGAAAGCCGCCGATCAGCATGGCTGCCCCCGCGCATCCGAGCAGAAGCGGAAGGACAATCGGCACGATGACCATGACCAGGTCGACGAAATGAGACGGGACGGAATCCAGCCGGACGGACATCGATGCAAAGCCCGAGAAGATACCCACCGCGTATTCCGACACGCGGTCGATCGCGGCCCGCTCGATGAAGGCCAGGATGCCGAGCGCAGTGACCAGCGCGGCCAGCACCTGAAGCTCCGGCGCCTTCGCGAACTCGCCCCGCTCAGTGGCATCCTGGAGATGCTTGCCTGTCGGTTGCTCGGTCTTTTGTTCCTGGTCGTACTCAGCCATCCGGAGGCCCTAAGAGCAACGGTGATGCCAGCGCTCGGAACTCGATTTTAACTCGTTGGTGAACGGAGAATTAAACTTCTAAAGTTCCCCTGCCACCGCTTTGCCCGGGGCGCCGCCTTTGGCGCGGTGAATTTCGGGCAAAATCTGCCGGTCTCCGCCGTCGTGGCAGCGACAAAGACACCGTCGCATCGCAGACCCGCGTGCAGCGGGTCGAGGACGGGCCGCGGCCAACCAACGGCTCCGCCCCTGCAAGCCGGTCCATGCCCTCCTCCGTCAACGTGCCGCCAGCAGCTGAAGCAGCGTCATCGGAAGATTCGAGAACTCCACGTAGAGGTAGCGCGCAATCAGGGCGCCCGCCCCGCTCAGAAGCCCGAGGCCCAGCATCGAACGCACGGAAAAGCTGATGATGAAAACGCTCATCCGGGGCACCGCCCTCCCCAGCACGGAGAAGGCGAGCGTCACGAGAAAATTCATGGCGACAAAGGGCGCCGCAATCCGAAGCCCGAGTTCGATCACGTGGGCCGTCGCCCGCATGAGGAAGGGAACCGATGCAGGACTGAAGGCCACATTGCCAGGCGCCGCCAGGGTGAAGGTGCGCGCGAAGGCGCTCAGGACCCACAGGTGCGCCCCAAAAAGGAAGAAGAGGATTATGGCGAAGGAGGAGACGAATGCGGAGAGCGGCTCCGAGGCCACCTGGGGGGCGGACATGCCGGGCGTGGCGGAGAGGCCCACCTCGGAGGAGATGATCCTGCCGGCCATTTCCACCGCGCTGAAGGCAAGCTGGCCCACGAAGCCGAAGGCAAGGCCGAAGATGACCTCTGCGCCCGCCGCAAAGCCCAGGTGCCAGAGATCGAGGGGCACGTGCGCGGGGGGAACGACCCCGGCGAGCACGGTCGCCAGGCAGAGAGCGAGCGCGATCCGGATCATTGCGGGGGGCGGGTGCCCCCCCATCTGCGGCATCTGGATCGCCACGCCGACTCCGCGCAGGAACACGAAGAGCCAGGTGAGCAGGTACTCCAGGGTCACGGCCTAGTGCGCCATCGAGCCCATCCGCGTGAACACTGTCACGGTGAATTCCGCGAGCGAGCGCAGGAGCCAGGGGGCTAGCAGGAGGACCAGGGCTGAGAAGGCGATGAGCTTTGGCGCAAAGGTCAGGGTCGCCTCCTGGAGGGAAGTGATCGACTGGAAGAGGCTTGTCAGCAGCCCGACGACAAGGGCGCAGATCAGGAACGGCGCCGACATGTATAGCGCGAAGATGATCGTGGACTTGAACACGTCGATGGCGATTTCGGGATTCATGGGGTTACCTTGTGAAACTCTCGACCAGCTGGCGCACCACCAGGTGCCACCCGTCGACGAGGACAAACAGGAGGAGCTTGAAGGGCAGGGAAACCACGTTGGGCGGCATCATCATCATGCCGAGGGCCATCAGGATGGAGGAAACGAGAAAATCGATGACCAGGAACGGGAGGAAGAGGAAGAAGCCCATCTGGAAGGCCGTCTGCAGCTCGCTGACGACGAAGGCCGGAATGACGACCCGAATGGGCAGGTCCTTGACCGCGGTCGGGCCGAACCCGCCCAGCTCGAGAAAGTACTCGAGGTCGCGCGTCCGCGTCTGCTTGAGCATGAATTCCTTCAGCGGGATCGACGCGCGGTCCATTGCCACGCTGGAGGTGATCTTCCCGTCGAAGTACGGCTGCAGCGCGTCCTTCTGGACCCGGTCCACGACCGGGCCCATGATGAACAGGGTCAGAAACAGGGCCAGGCCGATGATGATCTGGTTTGATGGCGCGGCCGGAACGCCGAGCGCCGTGCGCACGAAGCCGAGGACGATGACGATGCGGGTAAAGCTCGTCATCAACAGGACAATTGACGGAGCCAGCGTGAGCAGCGTCATCAGGATGACGATCTGCACTGCGACGCTCATCTGCGCCGGACCCTCGGAGCCCTCGAGGGCGATGTTCAGGCGGAGGGGGTTCGCGCTTGCGGCGGCCGGCGCCTGGGAGCCGGCCGGAGGGGGAAGGGCCGGCCCAGCGGACGGCGGTTGCGCAACCTGGACAACGGCCGGCTGGGAAGCGGCGGTTTGGGCCCGGACCGGCGAAATCGCGGCCGCCGACAGCGCCGCAAGGGCCAGGAGCGGGACCCACCGCAGCGCCGCTGCGCGGGGGCCGCTGCTCATGGCGGAGGGGCGCCGCCGTCCAGCGGAGCCAGCAGGTCGATCCGGCCGGGACACACTCCGAGCAGGAACTTCTTATCCCCGTAGGCGGCCACGACAAGGTACTGCCGGTTGCCCAGCGAGCGGGATTCGGTCACGGAAAGCCGGTGTTCGCCGCGCGCCACCGGCGCGGATCCGCCTCGCAGGCGGCGCCAAAGCAGCCAGCCGCCGGCGGCTCCGGCCACCATCACAAAGAGAATCATCGTCGGGCCGCTTGCCGCCGGCGCGGCCGCCGGCGCACCGCCGGCGCCGGGGATTCGCGGGTAGAGCAACGAGCCCGGGTCGGCCGCGGGCCCCGCCGGCTGCGCCGCGCATACCCTGGCCGCCGCGAAAAGGGCGGCGGCCAGCACGATGCCGGACGCGGGCGGCAGCGCGCGAATCTTCATGGCGACGGCTTTGCGCTGCCGACCAGTTCGGTGATCTTGATTCCGAAGTTGTCCTCGACGACGACCACCTCGCCGTAGGCGACGAGCTTGTCATTCACAAACAGGCCGACCGGGTCGCTGGCCTGCTGGTGGAGCTGGACGACCGATCCCGGCGCCAGTTCGAGGACGTCGCGCATCGGCAGCAGGCAGGAGCCGAGCTGCACGGTGACCTTCACTTTTACGTCGAGAACGATGTCTAGGGCCTTGTCTTCCATGGGTGAAATGGGTTCGGCCTTCCCTTTTCAGCGGGAGGCGAGTTTGCGGGTTATTTGCACTGCGACGCGGCCGCCTTCGAGGCCGACCGTGCCGACAAATTTTGGGGCGCCGTTCAGGAGCACCCGGGTCTGCTGCAGGAGGGCCTGGGGCATTTCGACGATGTCGCCCACTTTCATCGAGGCGACCTCGCGCAGCGTCACCTCGAAGCCCTCCCATTCCGCGCGGAGGGGAATCCCGATGTGGTTGTACGACTCGGACCAGGAGGCCCGCTGGACTTCGGTCTTCGCATACGCGGAGTCCTTCTGTCGGCGGACCTGCATCTTTTTGACGAGGGGCTCGATCGTGTAGTAGGGGATGCCGATCTGCATCTGCTCCGAGCAATCGCCGAAACTCACCTCGAGCGTGAGCGCCAGGACAATCGCGTCCTTCGGCGAGGTCTGCAGGAAGCGGCCGTTGTTCTCGTGGCCGATGATCAGCGGGTGCAGCTCCTCCTCGGCCTTCCACTGGCCGCACCATTCCTCGAGGACGACCAGGATCACGTCCTCCAGCAGCCCCATCTCGATCTCAGTGAGATACCGCTCGGCCTTGACCGAATGGCCGCGCCCGCCCAGCAGGCGGTCGGCGATCGTCAGCGCAAGCCGGGGATTGATGTCGAGGATTCCGACACCAAGA
>Ga0302320_10008885_pt1 | contig 21725 bp, 13 predicted proteins | sample Bog_T0_3_FD_202130 | JGI IMG/M metagenome (GOLD analysis project Ga0302320, IMG submission 202130) | Peat permafrost microbial communities from Stordalen Mire near Abisko, Sweden - Bog_T0_3 | ecosystem: Environmental > Terrestrial > Soil > Wetlands > Peat | place: Sweden: Abisko, Stordalen Mire...
CACTCCGTAGGTGAGGGTAAGCTTCTTATTCACCTTCCAGGTGTCTCCGACATAGGCCTCGGTTTCGAAGAAGCGATAGGATCTCGGACTTCCGCTTCCCTCCGGCTGTGCGACACCTTTGTTGTTATAGACATAATTGGTATCAATGTCGCCAATCACGCCCAGTGCCGAGGCAAAGAGATTGTCGTAATCGTTAATTCCCACGCCGTTGGGGCCGGTGTTGATGTCGGCAGGGCGGAGCGACGGGTTCAAGCCGCCTTGCAAGGCCGCACCAGAAAGGCCGACGCCGACGAAGTTGAAATTATTGATCAAACGGCTGTTCGTCTTGATGAATTTGAAAGTACCGCCCAGGGTCAGGCTGTGGGAGCCTTTCTGCCAGTTGAAGTCGTCGCGCACCATCGGAATGGGGACGCGGCGCTGTTGACCGTCAAAGCCCGTATACGGGCCGCTGAGGCCGGACAAGCTGTACTGGTTCGGTCCAGTCGGGTTGTAAAGATCCGGCCAGTTGAATTTGGAGATGCTGTCGCCGTAGTAGACTTCGTTCACCTTATTCGTACCGATCTGCCAGATATGGCTGACGACGTAGCCATAGCTGCGGTCGACGAAAGGGTGAGTGACGGGGTCAGTTGGAAATAAGGGAAGGGCTGAAATGGCGTTTTCGCGATTGATCGTAAAGCGGCCGTAGACCTTCTGCGTCGAAGTAAGGTTGTAATCCACGCGGCTGACGTAAGTGGCCTCATTGTCCGGTATTGGAGTCGTAAATAGATAGCCGGCCGTGTTCACGCCGTCGCCTCGGGTCAGGTCAATGGGCCCCGCCGGCGCAAGAGCCCCGGTTGGATAGCGTGCGTTGATGAAGGTTAGCTCCGGCGCATCGAAACCGATGCCCGCGGGGTCCAAACCGGCGACTTGGGAAGCAGACAAGGTGCTGATGCAGCCAGGCTGAGTATTGAGTCTGCTGCTGTCGCCGCATCCGGGATCGTTGTTGATGTAGTTGAGGGTCCCGGCGCGGAAAGCAGCGAGCGGTACGGTGGGCTCGGCGGTCGTCGACTGGACAATGCGTGAGTCGGCCCAATCGAAGAAGAAGAACAGCTTGTTTGCCTTGACGGGGCCGCCCAAATTGCCGCCAAACTGATTTCTGATTAGGGGCGTGCGGGGGAGGCCGTCGAGATTGTTGAACCACGTGTTGGCTTCGGTGGTTGTGTCGCGATGGTACTCGTTCAAGTCTCCATGGAATTTATTGGTTCCGCTCTTGGTCACGAGTTGAAACTGTGCGCCACTGCCGGTCCCGACCGAAGAAACCAGACCCGCGACCGTTCCGGTGAACTGCTCAACCGAATCCACTGGAGCCTTGGCGACGATGTAAAACGTTGTGCCCGCCGCGACATCGTTCACGTCCAGGCCGTCGACGGTAACTTCTGTCTGGTCGATGCGAGCGCCGGTGACAGCGCCTTGGTTGGAGTCGACGCCCGACTGCTGATAGAACAGCGTCGATATTCCATCGGTGCGGTCATAGACGGGGAGGTCGTTCAGCTGCTTAACGTCGATATTATTGCCGATGGAGGCGTCCGTTGTGTTCAGCGTCACGGTCTGGTTGACGGCTGAAACGCCAACGGTCTGCGCCTCGGCTCCCACGTTAAGGGTCACGTTCTGGGTACGCGTAACAGCCACGTCCAGGGTAATTTCCGATATCACCGAAACCGCGAAACCTGCGTGTGTGAAGGTCGCCTTATACCCCTGCCCTGGTGGAACATTCAAGAAGTGATAAAAGCCGAGGCTATCAGTCGTCTGAGTGAATGAGGCACCGGTCGAACTGTGAGTCAGCGTCACAACTACACCCGGAATCACGGCTCCTGTTGGATCCGTTACCACTCCGGTCAGAGATGACGTGTCCTGGGCTCTTGCCAGAGACAATGCGCAGAAGAGCACGACAAACGCAACCAGGGATTTTGAAATCAGACTTCGCATTCAATGCCTCCCAATCGGATAAAGCCGGTTGATCCCTCGAATTATGAAGGGCCCAGTCGGTGAAGATCAATAAAACGAATCTCGCGGCGGGTGTCGACACGAGACGGTGGAAACCCGAGAGCTTAACCCGGGTGTAGGAAAGAGTATGCGATTCCTTTAGCGCCGTGTAAAGAAGAAAATGTTTCCCAGGGTCCATTGGGGTTACGGCTAAATGGGGTGAATCAGGCGCTCCGGGGCCGAATTTGGCCTGCCTGGCGGGGCCAACAGCGGCAGTGGCGAGGACGCGCCGAGGCGGCCGGGTATCCGGCTGGTAACCGTGAGGAACATGAGAGAGATAGGGCGCAGGGCACGACCTGACGCCGGCTTCAGATCCGCATGGGCATGAGGACGTAGCGGTACTTGTATTCGGCGTCGGGATCTTCGGGACGCATCTGGCCGGCGGATTGGGAGTCTTTGAACTCGAGACGGACCTCGCCCTCGTTATTGAGGGCTTTGAGGAAGTCGAGGATATAGATGGAATTGAAGCCGACCACAATGGCATCGCCCGAATAAGGGGTGTCGATGGTGTCTTCGCTCTCGCCGGACTCGGTGGAGTTGGCGCTGATTTTGAGCTCGTTGCCTTCAAGGCGCATGCGAATGGCGCCGGAGCGCTCGTCGGCGAACTGGGCGACGCGTTGGATGGAGGCGGAGAGCTCGCTCGAACGGACGACGGCGAACTTGGTGTTGTCGCGGGGCATGACGGCCTCAAAGTTGGGGAACTGGCCGGTGAGCCTGCGAGTGCTGAGGGTGCGATGGCCGACGCGGAAGAAGAGGGTGTGCTCGTCGTCGGCGAATTCGACGATCAGCGGCGGAAGAGTGGTTTTGGGAGCCTGCTTCTGTTCTGTGTCTCTTTCGGCTTCAGCGGCAGAAAGAAGCTGCTGCAGCTCGTGGAGGGCCTTGCGCGGAATGAGGACTCGCTTTTCGCCACTGATGCCTTCGAGGGTCTCGCCGGGCTTTTCGACATAGGAGAGGCGATGGCCGTCAGTGGCGACCATGGCGAGGGACTCCGCCTTGATGACCAGCAGTGCGCCATTGAGGGTGTAGCGCGATTCCTCGTTGGATATGGCGAAGATGGTGCGGGCGATGAGGGTCTTGAGCGCGACCAGCGAGATGCTGGTGACGGCGATGGAAGGAAACTCGGGAACCTGGGGATAGTTGGCGCGGGCCATGCCGACGATCTTGGTGTTGGAGCGGCCGCTGCGAATCTGGACCCAGTGGTTTTCAAGCAGCTTGATGGAGATTTCGCCGTCGGGCAGGAGCTTGATGTAGTCGTAAAGTTTGCGCGCGGGAATGGTGCAGGCGCCGGGCTTCTTGACTTTGACGGGAGCGCTGGTGCGGATGGCTTGATCGAGATCGGTGGCGGTGATGCTGAGCGTGTCGCCATCAGCCTCGATGAGAAAGTTGGACAGAATCGGGATGGTGGTTTTGCGCTCCACCACGCTTTGGGTGGCTGTGAGTTCCTTCACCAGATCCTGGCGGCTTACGGTAATCTCCATCGCTGCCCCCTGCGCAGCCGGCTTCTCAACTTCGCTTTCGGCAATCGGCATACGCCTACCTTCAATCCAGAAGCCTGTTTTCTGCTGGCCTCACTCTATACCACAGCAGGCCCCAGCGGAAATGGCTGTCTTTTCTTCCTCTTGATTGTATTCATCTTCTGCCTGAAGCGGGCGTGGAAAAGAGGACAGTTTTCTGGATTCCAGGGGCTGCAAAGGATGCGGGTCTTTCTGCCGTCGGTTTGCTGACCGGTAAAGAGCGCGGCAGATTTGGATGCAGGATGGCTGATGGGCGTGACGGGGGTAAATATACGTTCTTTAGATAAAGAAAAGATAGTAGTCCCCGTAGTGTGGCCGGAAAAGTGGGAAACCTGCCGATGTGGCTGTGGGGAAGGAGGTTGGTTGGTGGGAAGGTTTTCTAAATCAAGGCTGTGGAATAGAGGAGATTTGGAAAAGAGGACGGAAAGCGTGGCGAGGGTACCTTGTTTCCCAAAGTTCCCACAGGGGAGCCGAAAAGGGGTGTGGATTAGAGGTTGATTGTGTGAATTGCAAGCTGAGGAGTGTGTGGAGCAAGGAGTTGGAGGAGGCTCTTAATCCACAATTGATGGATTGCAGTGACTCGATCGGGAGCGGATTGAAGAGGTGAGGATTGCCGCGAAGGGACAGCGGCACGAGCGCGTTCCAATCCAGCACGGGGGACGGGCAAATGTTTGCTGCGACCCAGCGCGTGGCTGGTTTTTGCTCCTAAACTTTTTTGAGGTGACTTTTTGAGATGAAGGAGTTTTGCCGGTGGCGATCGATATTGGGCGGCTGGAGAGCGTGCTGGAGCAGATGTCAGCCGAGGGTGCGCCGGGGCGGGAATTCTGCGAGGGGATTGCGGAGCTGGCGAGGACGGGACGGTTTGCGGAGTTGCGCGACGTGTTGCCGGAGATTGTGTACGACGAGTTATGGGCGCGGTATCAGCATGATCCGGCGGAGTTTGTGGCCGGATGGAGGAACCTGGCGCAGGAGATGAGGCATGGCTTCATTCTTCACGCGCGGCAGAGGCTGACCTCACTGACGCGGCTACAACATAAGGAGGGCGGCGCGGATACGCCGGTTTGGCAGGAGATACAGCGGGCGCTGGACGGGCAGCAGAACGACCTGCTGAGGGCGGCGCTGGCGATGGAGCAACTGGAGTTGATTGAGCCGGCGGTGATGCGGGCGACGCAGTTGCGGGAGTGCGTGGTGGCGACGCCTTGTTCGGAGGAGGCGGACCGTTACCTGGACGAGGCGACGCGGTGCTACTTTCTGGGGCTGTTTACGGCCTGCGCGGTGATGAGCCGTTCGGTGCTGGAAGAAGCGGTGAAGCAGCGGCTGCCCGCGGGGCTGGCGCAGCAGGTGCGGACACGGTACAGGAACACGGCGACGCTGGGAAACCTGCTGCACGAGGTGAACAACAATTTGCTGCTGACGGGGATCGATGCGGATTTTCCGCGCGTGGCCAACCAGGTGAACGATGCGGGGAAGAAGGCGGTGCACCAGGGGTTGCTGCAGGAAGATGAGGCGCGGGAGTGCTTGCAGAATGCGCGCAAGGCGCTGGAGTTGCTGCTGCGGGGGTGAGGCAGGGGAGGGAGTTGACGCTTTGGCGAAGCGTGGCTTCCAGGTTGGCGACGATCGATGAAATTGTGGCGAATTGCCGGGCTGCTCAGGATTACGGTCTCTCGGTGAAGGTGTAATCGGTGTACTGCCAGACCCCGTTGATGTAGGACCAGAGACGGGCGTAAACAGTGTGTCCGTTGCTGGGAATGGCGATTGCGGGCGAGGTTAGGGCCGTTGTATGACCCGAGTTATACAGGTTGGTTGAGCCGACTCCGGTGGTGCCCAGGTAGAGATCATAGTCAGTGACCCCCCTACCAGCTGTCCAGGTGAAGGTTTCGCTGGTTCCCAGGGTTGGGCTGGGCGCCGGTGAGGGTCCGTTGAGCGCGGACGGCGTGGGTGCTCCCGATTCGGTGTAGGTGGTGTCGGCGGATTGCCAGACGCCGTTGATGCGCTGATAGAACCGCGCGTACACCTTGACTCCGTTGGTGGGCAGCGTCAGGTTCCCGGCGGAGGTGGCCGTGGTTTGGCCGGAATTATACAGGTTGTCCGATCCCACTCCGGTGGTGCCCAGGTAGAGCGCATATTCTGTAGGGCCGTTTCCATTAGCCCAACTGAAGGTCTGGCTTGCGGTCAGCACGGTGCCCGCCGCCGGACTTAAGGTGGCGAGAGTTATTTTCCCTCCCTCGACGTAGGTGTAGTCGGTATGCTGCCAGACCCCGATGTTCTCGTAGTACAAACGGGCAAAGACCGTGACGCCATTTGCCGGCAACGTGGCTACGGTCGCCGAAGTGCCTGCGAATTCGCCTGAGCTATAAAGGTCGCTTGCGCCCACGCCGGTGGCGCCCAGCATCAGTTCATATTTTGTGGCTACGCCCGCGGTCCATTGGAAGAGCACATTGCTGGTACCCAAAACAGTGCCAACATTGGGTGCTGGATTATAGAGCGCGGCCGGTGTGGCCGGGTTCACCGTCAGCGTAACGGTCGCCGTCACCGTCGTATAATCCGTGGTATCGGTCGGGGTAAAGGTCACCGAAAGCGCCTGCAAACCAACAGCCAGCACTGTTCCAGCGGCTGGAGTGTAGGCGAGAACTCCCGGCACGCTTGCGGTGGCATCAAGCTGGGTTTTGCTCAGAGCAGTGCCATAGATGATTGCCGCCGGCGGGGCCCAGGTGATGGTTGGCGTGGCCTGACTTACAGTTAGCGTCATAGTATCCGTGGCCGTTGTATAGTCCACCGTGTCGGTAGGTGTGAAAGTCGCTGTCAGCGTCTGCTGCCCAGCTCCCAGCACCGTGCCCGCGGCCGGTGAATAGACAAAACGGCCAGCCACCGTTGAAGTGGCATCCAGCTGGGTATTGCTCAGAGCCGTGCCGTAGATGATTGCCGCCGGCGCGGCCCAGGTGATCGCCGGCGTGGCCTGAGTGCTTGTGCCGCCCAGTGAGATGGTTTGCGTGGCGTAGGCCGGAGCGGCAGCATTCAGATTGTTATCCGTCAGAATCAACGAGCCACCGAGAGTGCCCGCTGCCGCAGGCGTAAAGCTGATGGGCATCTGGCAGGATGCGCCTGCGGCCAGTGTTCCGGCTGTCGAGGAACCACTGTTGACCAGTGGGCAAGCCGAGTCGCCGCTGCTATTCAGAGTGAAGTTCGCCGCGATGCTCGGATTGCTGCCGTTCGTCGGAATCGGAAAAGTCAACGAGGCATTGCCGACGTTTTCGACGGTAACCGTCTGCGGGCTATCGCTGCTGGTTGAACCAAAAGCGGTGCCGGCGAAGGTCAGGCTCGGCGGGTCGGCATAATCCAGTTCCAGAATGCGATTGTTTTGCGTGTCGCCGATGTAGACGTTGAATCCGCTATCCACTGCCACGCCAAACGGCATATTGAGGCCGCTGGCGAGCGTCACAATGCTAGGGGAGTGCGGGATGCTGCCGTTGACCGCCTGGATCTCCTGCACTGTATTGGCGCCATAATCGGAAACGTAGACATTCCCGATATTGTCCACCGCCAGCACCGACGGATAGTAAAAGCTGCTGCTTAGAGTATTGATGGTGGGGGAAGCCGGAATGCTGCCACTAACTGCCAGGATCTCCTTAACTGCGCTGTTTTCGGTATCGCCAACATAGACATTCCCTCTGCTGTCGATTGCTACGCCGATTGGAAAGTTAAAGCCACTTCCAATCGTTTGGATGACAGGCGAAGACGGGATGCTGCCGTCAACTGCGAGAATCTCCTCCACCGTGTTGCTGTAGGGTTCGGTGAAATAGACGTTTCCGTTGCCGTCCACAGCAATTCCCCAGGGATAGCTGAATCCGCTGCCCAGGTTCACGATGGCAGGCGAAGCGGGAATGCTGCCATTGACCGCCACGATCTTCTTCACCGCGTTGTTGCCATAATCCGCGACGTAGACATTACCTGCGCCATCGACGGCTACGCCGCGCGGGAAGCTGAAGCCACTGCCCAAGATTTTGATCGTAGGGGAAGAGGGTATTTTGCCATTGACGGCGAGAATTTCCTTGATTTGTCCGTGAGTCTCATCGGCAACATAGACGTTTCCGCTGCCGTCGACCGCGGTTCCCATGGGGTTCAGGTAGCCAGTGCCCAAGTCCTTTTGAGAGGCAGGCGCAAATCCTACCTGCGGCCCGACGCCAGTCCCTTGAAAATAGGCAGTAGCTATTATGTTGCCATTCGTATCATTCAGTCCTACCGCGCCGTTGCGGGTGCCGGCAAACCTGGGCGTGAAGGCTACGTTGACTGTGCAGGATTGGCCTGCGGAATAGGCGGTATTCGGTGCGCAGGTATCCGAACCGGCGTCGGCAAAGTCGAGCCCGGCTGCTCCCTGCGTTAGCACGGTTGTCATGGCCAGCGTGTCGGCCGTGCCGAAGGTGTAAGTAATCGTCTGCACCTGGCTTGTGCTTCCAATGTTCACCGCGCCGAAGTTCGCGCTCGAGGGGGAGAGGCCGTACACAGAAACGGTCGTCAGAACAATTGAGGTGGTTGCGCTCAGAGTGCCTGAGGTGCCGCTGATGGTCAGTGTCGCCGTTCCCAGGGCGGCTAAGCCGGTGGCTGTCAGCGTCAGCACATTAGTTCCAGTTGCCGGGTTCGGGCTGAAGGACGCCGTAACGCCGCTGGGCAGGCCGGACGCGGCTAGAGTGACGCTGCCGGTGAAACCGTTCAGGCCGGTCACCGTGACGGTGGATGTGCCGGAAGCGCCTTGATTGATGGTCATCGAAGAAGGCGCCGCATTAAGAGTGAAGCTTGGAGTAACCTGAACGCCTGAACCGTTCAGCGTAATGCTCTGAGAGGTGTAACCCGGAGCGGCGGCATTCAGGTTGTTATCCGTGAGCGTAAGAGTGCCGCTGAGAACGCCCGTCACCGTCGGTGTAAAACTGATGGGCAACAGGCAGTATGCGTCTGCGGCCAGCGTTCCTGCAGTCGAGGAACCGGAGTTCAGCAACGGGCAAGCCGAGGAGCCACTGCTGTTCAAAGTGAAGTTCGCCGTGATGCTGGGATTGTTGCCTTTCGACGGAATCGGGAAGGTCAACGAGGCATTGCCCACGTTCTCGACAGTAACTGTCTGCGGGCTGTCGCTGCTGGTTGAGCCTACAGATGTGCTGGCAAAGGTCAGGCTCGGCGGGTCCGAATAGTCCTCCTTCAACACCTTGAAATTGTGACTATCGGCGATATAAACGTTGCCGCTCCCGTCTACCGCAACCCCTAAGGGCCAATTCAACTGGCTGGTTGGCAGGACGCTCTGGATATATTTGCCTCCCGACAGTGTCTCCTTGATCACCTGGTTGCCGGCGGTACTGGCAATGTAAAGGTTGCCGCTCCCATCTATTGCTACCCCATTCGGTGAATTCAGGCCGGTGGTTGGCACGGTGCTTTGGGTATAGCCACTCGCCGATCGTGCCTCTTTGACCAATTGGTTGTTTTCGCTATCGACTATATAGATGTTTCCGCCCTCGTCGACAGCGATGCCTGCGGGCATGGAAATGCCTGTGTAGGGTATTGTGCTCTGGGTATAGCTGCCGGCCGATAGCGTCTCTTCAAACAGTTTCCCCGATGCAATGAAATAAATGTTGCCGCTCCCATCCACCGCGATTCCCAATGGAGAGGTAATACCGTTGTTTGGGAGGTTGGCGATAACGCTTTCGCTGTATCCTGCAGTCGACCACGCCTCCTTCAATACCCGGTTATTTCCTGTATCGGAGATATAGATGCTGCCGCTGCCGTCCACTGCAATCCAGGCGGGATTATTCAGGCTGCTGGTTGGGATCGTGCTCTGGGTGTAGCTGCCTGCCGAAAGCGTCTCTTTCCATATCACGTTATTTTCGACATCGGTGATATAGACGTTGCCGCTGCCGTCCACCGCAATTCCCTGAAAGGAATCCAGGGAACCGGATTCGATGGTGCTCTGCGTGCCCGGCAGGAAGTTTAGCTGCGGCCCCACGCCAGTGCCATGTACGTAACCGGTGGCAATCACAGTTCCGGCGCTATTCATCAGCGTTGCTGCGCCGTAACGGGCTCCAGCGACCCTGGGAGTGAAGGTTACGTTGACGGTGCAGGATTCGCCGGCGATGTAAGCAGTATTCGCCGTGCAAGTGTCAGATCCGGCGTCGGCAAAATCCAGCCCTGTTGCGCCCCGTGTCAGCACCGCCGTCGAACCCAGCGTGCCTGCCATATCAAAGGTGAATGTCAAGGGGATTGTTGAACTGTTGGTTCCAATATTCACCGATCCGAAGTTCCAGCCCGAAAGCGATATCCTCGGAATCTCACTAAATACCCCGCCTACATAGACATTCCCGTTGCCATCCACAGCCACGCCCTTCGCTCCAGCGATGCCGCCTCCAATTTTGTTGATAGTGGGCGAAGGCGGGATACTTCCATTGACAGCCAACATTTCGAACACGCCATCATTGCAGTAATCAGAAACGTATACATCGTTGCGACTATCCACGGCCACGCCAGCCGGAGCGCAGAAGCCGCTACCCAACGTATTGATGACGGGCGAAGCGGGGATACTACCATTGACCGCCAAAATCTCAAAGACTTGACGCACGTAGTTGTCATCAGTAGCCCCAACATAGACGTCTCCGCTACTGTCCACTGCCACAGTCCAGGGACCATAGAATCCGCTGCCAACTGTGATGATGGTAGGTGAGGCTGGGATTGTCCCATTGACCGCGAGAATTTTTTTTACAGCACTGTTAAAGTAATCGGCGACGTAGACATTACCCCATCCGTCCACCGCCGCACTGACGGGATAAAAACCACTCGCGAGGATTCTGGTCGCAGGGGAAAACGGAATGCTTCCATCGACTGCCAGTATTTCCTTTACCTCCTGGTTCGCGGTATCGGCGACATATACGTTCCCGCTGCTGTCTACCGCGACACCTTCCGGTTCGCTGTATCCGCTGCCAATAGATCTCACAGTGGGCGCAATGGGAATGTTTCCATTGACTGCCAGAATCTCGTAAACGCCTCCGCCATCGTTGGCTTGTGCTACATAAAGATTTCCGCTGCTGTCCACTGCTACGCCAACAGGTTCACCGCCGCCGAAGACGTAGTTCACAGTGGTTTGTGCCCATCCGAACTGGGCGGTCTGGGCTGATGCGATCCTCGCTGCGCCGCACAGAAGCGCGGCAAGGACAGCGCACACGGCAAACAGCTTGTTCCGATTCCGGCGACTGCTGGAAACGCGTCGAGAGGCATCGGAGCTGAACGCCAGACAGGCTGACTGAAAAACCGAGATCATGGCCTTATCCCCCTGCGGAAATGGGAACTGGATCAGACTGATGTCTCGTTCTAAAAAAAACGAACATCGGCCGACACGACGCCGGGATGCCGCGGGAGGATCGTGGACGTTCAGAGTCTGTTCCCAAACGAAAGTCCGAGGAAGCGTCCCACAATTTCGTCGGATAGGTCGGTGACAGAAATCACGAGTTGCGATAAATGCCGTGAATTCAGCGGCCTCCGATGGATTTGCGCCCCAAAGTGCCGGCCGGAGATTTGTTCAGGCTGTTTATGCGGGTGCGGGAGTTGCGGCGGGGTTGCGGGAGATGGTGAGTACGGTGATGTCGTCGTCCTGGCCGAAGGCTTGGGCGGTTTGAGCTATGGAGTCGGCGGGCTGGGTGCTGGCGGCGGCGGTGCGCTCGAATCCAAACAACTCGCCGGTGTTGTTGCGCGCTTCGACTACGCCGTCGGTGAGCAGGGTCAACTGCTCGCTGTGGCCGAGCGGGAATGCGGCTTCGGGATAACTCTCGGTTGCGGCGAGTCCCAGCGGGAGGCCGTTCTGGACCTTCAACTCCGCGCCTCTTAAATACGGCGGGAGATGCCCGGCGTTGGCTACGGTGAGTTTGCCATCGGCATCGACGCGCAAGACGAGGCAGGTGGTAAATCCGCCGTGGCTGCGGCCGATCATGCGCTGATTCATGGCGGCGAGAATTTCACCGGGGCTTTGGGTGTAGTGGGCGAGCGTGCGCACGGTGCCGACCAGGAGCGAAACGGTCATGGCCGCGGGCAGGCCCTTGCCGCTGACGTCGCCAAGCACGATGAGGGCTGAGGGCCGCTGGGGATCGGCGGGGTTGGGGATGGGGAGAATCTGAAAGAAATCGCCGCCGACTTCCTGCGCGGGGAGATAGGCGCTCTGGATGCGCAGGCCGGGGATGGAAGGCAGCTCATCGGGAATGAGGATCTGCTGGACGCTGCGCGCGGCGACCATCTCCTGCTCGACTACGCGGTTGCGGTCCTGAATGCGGCGCAGGCGAAAGGTCATGGCGATGAGCATGACGATGGCGAAGAGCAGCCAGGCGACGGGGCGCAGATCGAAATCGAGCGCGCCCCAACGGATGGACTGATAGGGATTGCCGAGCGAGAGGGTCCAGCCAGCCTGCCAGCGTGCCTCGACAACGGTGAGAAACAGGATGGCTCCGCCGATCCAGCGCATCTCAGCAAGCTTGCTCCTGAAGCACATGGGAAGCAGAAGGAATTGAGCCAGGCTGGCGATAAGGACCGCTATGCCGTAGGAGTGGATCAGAGTGGGCTCGATTGCGATGACCAGCGGAGACGCGGCCTGGTAGATGAACGGAGCCAGCAGGAAGACGTTCAAGACTGACAGCGCGCCGAGAATTTCAACGGCGCGGAAGAATTTTGGGACGGGCCGGCCGAGGAAGGAGAAAACGAACTCGATGATGATGAGCGGCTGAATGCCGTTGCCGAGGTTGTAATTGACGACTCCGGCCCAGGAGGACATTCCAATGTTGAGAACAGCGGCAAACTCTCCCAGCCGAAATATAAGCAGCAGAATGAGCAAAGCACCGAGCCAGAAGTATTCGCGGAGCCTGGTGTTGACAGCAAACAACACAAGGAAAAACAGCCCGGCGCACGCAAGGAGGGCAAAACAAAGATAGTGCTGCCAGTTGGCGCGCAGGTAGGCCAGGGTGTATTCATCCATGACCTGCTGCGCCTGATCGAGCGGAGCAATGGCGGGATCGGTGCCGACAGAGGGTAGGTACCCATGCAGGTTCAGCATTCGAATCGCGATGGTGATGTGCCCGTCAGCGGGGAGATTGGCGGGCATCTTGAAGATGGCGCGCGAATCCTGCGGACCCATATAGGTGCTGAAGCTGCCTACGCCGCCAATGAACTGGCCATTGACGAAGACCTGATACACGTGATCTTCGCCCTGAACCACGAGACCAAGCTGCTGCCGCGGCACAAGAAGATCGGGCGGGAGCGTGACACTGATGCGGTGCCATTCAACTCCATACCGGCTGACGTCGTAAACGTAATTCTGCAGGGTGCAGCCTGGGGCTTGAGTGGCTGCGCAACGTGGGTCATCGCCGATGTGCAACTGCCATCGATCGATAGGCAGGCGCAGGACGCCGGGCTGCTGGGCGTGGCCGAGCGCGACGGCGGCAAACAGGACAAGGCTTTGCAGGCAAAGGGATTGCAAACTGCGGGGAAGCATGGGGCAAGGATACTCTGGCGCACCGGGATTGGAATAGCTGAAAGAAGGGGGAGGGGCACGTTTCGGGGAGGGTGGCGGGCGGTTGGCCGGTGGGTCTCGGCGGAGTGTTTTGGTTTTTATGGTCGCCGGCAGAAAAGCAACCGCAGATGCTTCGACTTCGCTCAGCATGACAAGGCTTTTTTGGGGGGTTCGTTGGCCGGCGGTGGATTTTGCAATTCTCTTCGGGGCTGATTATGCCGCGGCGGGCTATGCCAGAAGGATTGCACTCGTGTCGCTGCTTCGAATTTCAGAACGCGGGTTTGGCGGATGAGTGGTCAGGCTGCGGTTGATTCAGATTGAATGGGCATCGGCGCTCCGTGGAGCGAGACGAATCGTTGTGGCTGGCAGCAGGCGCGGTTGAGACGCGTGAGGTCAGACTGCATTTCGCGATCCGATTGGAGCGAGCCAAGGGCGGCATCGAGGATGGAAGCGGCCGCCGGATCTTCAGGGCGCTCGATTCTGTAGTGCATCCACTTTCCCTCTCTCCTGGCAGCCACGACTCCCGCTTTTCTGAGGTAGGCGAGATGGCGGGAGATTTTGGGCTGGCCCTGGCGAAGGATTTCGACCAGATAGCAGACGCACACTTCGCGGCCTGCGATGAGATTGAGGAGGCGCAGCCGGGTGCGGTCGGCGAGAGCCGCGAAGAGTGGAACCAGGTGAGAGGCGGGAGCGCGGGAGGCCATGGATCCATAATATACGGATTGACAGATATGTCCAGGAGGGAATATATTCGCTTTAACGAATACGAGGAGGGTTTTGATGAACGGTCCCAGCGAAGTGAAAGAGGAAGTGAAACTGAAGTACGGCAGCGCCGCGCGCTCGGTGGCTGAGACGGGAAGCCTGGCCGCTTGCTGCGATCCGGCGCTGCGCTGCTGCGACCCGATCACGGCCAATCTCTACAGTTCCGATGAGAAGGGGCAGATTCCGGAGAGAGCGGTGCTGGCATCGCTGGGCTGCGGCAATCCCACGGCGCTGATTGATTTGAAGCCGGGCGAGGTGGTGCTGGACCTTGGGTCGGGCGGCGGAATCGATGTGCTGCTCTCAGCGCGGCGCGTGGGCGCAACCGGAAAGGCGTACGGCCTGGACATGACCGACGAGATGCTGGCGCTGGCACGGGAGAATCAGCGGCAGGCCGGAGTGGAGAACGTGGAGTTTCTGAAGGGCGAGATCGAGCACATTCCACTCGCGGACAACACTGTGGATGTTGTGATCTCGAATTGCGTGATCAACCTCTCAGCGGACAAGGACCAGGTGCTGCGCGAAGCATTTCGCGTACTGAAGCCGGGCGGGCGATTTGCGGTTTCAGATGTGGTGGTGCGCGGCGAAGTGCCGGAGCAGGTGAGGCAGAGCATGCTGCTGTGGGTGGGCTGCGTGGCCGGCGCCCTGGAGGAGCAGGATTACAGGAAGCGGCTTGAGGCCGCTGGTTTCTGCGGCGTGAATTTTGAACCGACGCGCGTCTACGACATCGAGGATGCAAGACAGTTTCTGAGCGGGTCGGGCGTGGATGTGGACGCAATCGCAGCGCAGACTCAGGGCAAGCTAATGAGCGCGTTTATTCGCGGCACCAAGCCGGCCGCAATCGCAGAGGGATCATGCTGCGGATCAGGTTGTTGCTCAACCGGCGTGGAAACAGGGAGGGCCTGACGTGATGCCGCCGCATTACAATGTTTTGTTTTTATGCACCGGCAACTCGGCGCGCTCGATTATGGCGGAAGCAATTCTGAACCATAAGGCCAAAGGCGCATTTACCGCGTACAGCGCGGGGAGCCACCCCTCGGGAACGGTGCGGCCGGAGGCGCTGAAGCAGCTTGAACTCGCGGGATTGCCGACTGCGGGGCTGCGCAGCAAATCCTGGGATGAGTTCGCAGGCGCCGACGCGCCGAAGATGAGCTTTGTCTTTACGGTTTGCGACAACGCAGCGAATGAGGCGTGCCCGTTCTGGCCGGGACAGCCAATGACCGCACACTGGGGAATCCCTGACCCGGCTGCGGTGAAAGGCACGGCTGCGGAAATCGAGCGGGCATTCCGTGACGCGTTTTCGATTTTGGACCGGCGCATCAGCTTGTTTCTTTCGTTGCCTTTGTCGACGCTGAGCCAGTTCGCAATTCAGAGAGAGCTGGACGAGATTGGGCGGCAATGAGGCCGTGTCTGCAGCGCCGCTCTGCTTCGGCCGGATCGCATCGCGGCTAAATTCGCCAATTTTCAAGGCGCACTCTTTTTAGTTGTTGACGATTGTCCAATCGCTCCTGAGGTCAAATATCGATGTCCAGCACACCCTCTACGCACGGCCTGATTTGCGTTCCGCTGCAAAGAAAAAAGCTCTCCTTCCTCGACCGCTTTCTCACGCTTTGGATATTCCTGGCAATGGTTGTTGGCGTAGGGGCAGGCCACTTCATCCAAGGCGCCGCCGGGTTTGTGAATCGCTTTCAGAGCGGAACGACCAATATTCCCATCGCTATCGGGCTGATCGTCATGATGTTCCCGCCACTGGCGAAGGTGCGATACGAGAAGCTGGCTGAGGTTTTCAGGAATAAGCGGGTTCTCGGATTGTCACTGGTTCAGAATTGGATCATTGGGCCAGTGCTGATGTTCATTCTGGCGATTGTGTTCCTTCGCAGCGACCCCGCCTATATGCGCGGACTCATATTGATCGGCATCGCACGCTGTATCGCGATGGTCCTGGTTTGGAATGAGTTGGCCGGCGGAGACACAGACTACGTTGCCGGCCTGGTGGCAATCAACAGCGTCTTTCAAGTGCTCTTCTACAGTATTTACGCGTGGGCATTCATTACAGTGCTTCCGCGATGGTTTGGACTTCAGGGAAGTATCGTCCAAGTGAGCATCGCGCAGATCGCGAAAAGTGTCGCAATCTATCTCGGCATTCCATTTGTTTCGGGGTTTGTTACACGCTTTGTTCTGATTCGGATTAAGGGAGAAGAGTGGTACCGGACGCGCTTCATTCCGAGGATCAGCCCGCTGACGCTGGTGGCTTTGCTTTTTACAATTCTGGTGATGTTCTCGCTCAAGGGCGATCTCATCGTGCGCCTGCCGCTTGACGTTATCCGCATCGCAATTCCGTTGGTCATTTATTTTCTCATCATGTTTCTGGTGAGTTTCTGGATGGGGAAACGGCTGGGTGCGAACTACGCACAATCTGCGACGCTCTCGTTCACGGCCGCGGGCAACAACTTCGAGTTGGCGATTGCAGTAGCCGTTGCAGTCTTCGGCCTGAACTCCGGCGAGGCGTTTGTCGGCGTGGTTGGCCCGCTCATTGAAGTGCCGGCGCTGATCGGGTTGGTCAATGTCGCTTTCTGGATACGAAGGCGTTATTTCACATCAGAAGAGCTCAGGTTGGAGACGCTTCCCGGCAGAGAGACGTTGTAGGAGTGTGACCGGGAGGAAATGTTCTTTGGAGTTGTATGCCTGCTGGCGGCGCGGACGCCGCCAGGACAGCCGGTCTAGAGACCGGCGCTACTATCCGCCGGAGACACATTTTTTGCCGGCCAGAGACCTAGGGAACTGTGTTTCAGATTCGCTCGTTTTCGGGCGTAGGAGGGAAGCTCTGCTCCTGTGCTTGCGCAAGCGGCCGGGGCTGGAGGCTGCGAAAGGGCCGGTTGAGGCGATGGTGGTGGATGGGGGGGAGCGGCCTTCGGCGAACTGACGGGGTGTGGGTCAGATTGAAAGGACGGTCCCTCGGGGGCTAAAGAGAGAGTGTGAGGACGTTCTTTCGGGGCTTGAGCGGAGCCTGTTTTTACTCAACGGCAGCAAGTTAGCGTCCGCTTCGCGGGCATGGCAAGTTAGCAAGTTGGCGCAGGAGCAAGTTCTCACGCAGGCACCAAAGCCCGTCCTTTTCTTGAGGCATTTGCAGCCCGACTCAAGGTCACCCCCAACGGACAAAGGACGCGCGTCGGGGCGTGGCTTTTATACTTAGCTCTTGATGTCTTACACGGCGGCTATCGATGAGTTGAAGGCAATGGTGCCGGAGTTGTATACGGGCGCCGGACAGCCTCGACACAAATTCTCTCTCGAAGAGATACGGGTTTTGCTTGGGGACCTGGGCGATCCGCAGCGGCGATTTGCCGCGGTGCTGATTGCGGGAACGAACGGGAAGGGATCGACGGCGGCGACGCTGGCTTCGATTTTGACGGCAGCGGGGCTGCGGACGGGGCTGTACACGTCTCCCCACCTGGCGCGGGCCAACGAACGGATCAGGCTGGGCAGCGCGGAGATTGGCGACGAGGATTTTGCGCGGCTGTTCTTCAGGGTTTTGAATGCGGCGCACCGGCTGTTGAGCGAAGGGCGGCTGCCGCAGCTTCCCAGCTACTTTGAGATTCTGACGGCGCAGGCGTTTTTGTACTTTGCCGAGGCGGGTGCGGAGATTGCAGTGCTGGAAGTGGGCATCGGCGGACGGCTGGACGCGACCAACGTTGTGGAACCGGTGCTTTCGGTGATCACGGACATTTCTCTCGACCACCAGGAGTGGTTGGGCAAGACGATTGGGGAGATTGCGAGGGAGAAGGCGGGGATTTTGCGGGCGAATGGAACGCTGATCACGCTGCCGCAACATCCTGAGGCCAACGAGGTGCTGGGCGAAGTGGCCATGGAGCTGGGAGTGCGCGCAGTGAGCGCCGTGCCTTACATGCCGGGCGGCGGCGCACCGGCTGGGGCCTATACGGTGGCGGCGCTGGGAGAGCGGGTGGAAGTGGATTCGCCGCTGAAGGGCGGGCACCAGCACCGGAACCTGGCGCTGGCGATTGCCGCGGCGGTGGAACTGGGCGAGCGCCGTGGTTTCAAAATGACGGCGGCGGCGATTGAGGGCGGGATACGGCAGACGCGGTGGCCGGGACGGCTGGAGCGGATCAGCCGGGATGGGGTGGAGTGGATTCTTGATGTGGCGCACAATCCGGCGGGAGCATGGGCGCTGCGGGCAGGGCTAAGGAGCTTGCTGGGCGACGAACGTCCGCGCTGCCTGATCTTCAGTTGCCTGCGCGATAAGCCGGTGGCGGAGATGGCGCGGATTCTGTTTCCGCTGTTTGAAGATGTGATACTGGCGCCGATCCATAGCGCGCGGGCGGCGGCGGTTGAGGATCTGCTGGGGGCGGCGCGCTTGACGGGGACTCGAACGGCGGCAGCCGAGAGCGTGAGCGAGGCATTGCGGATGGCCGAAGAACGCGCGGCGGGCAGCGCGGTGGTGGTTTCAGGATCGGTGTACCTGGTGGGCGAGGCACGGACGCTGCTGATGAATGGGACGAGGGGCGAACCATGACGCGGCGGCCCAACCCGGTTCCGTGGTTCTATCGGTGGCGCACGAACATGGTTTCAGTGCCGTCGATGTTTGTGGTGACGGTGATTTGCGGCTCGATGTCGCTGCTGGTGTCGCTGGTGGAGAGGAACGGAAGGGTGCAGCACCGCATTGCGCAGGTTTGGGCACGGCTGTTGATCTGGCTTACAGGGTCGAGGATCAGGGTTGTGGGGGCGGAGAAGCTGCGAAGTTGCAAGGTAGCTGTATATGCCTCAAATCACACGTCTTATATGGACACGCCGGTAATCTTCGCTTCCCTTCCATTCCAGTTCAGGATTCTGGCCAAGAAGGAGCTCTGGCCGATTGCGTTTATCGGGTGGTATCTGGGGCGGTCGGGGCAGATTCCGATCGATACGGGGAATCCGCGAGCGACGCTGTCGAGCCTGGGAGTAGGCGTGAAGGCGCTGCGCTCGGGCATGCCGCTTTTTGTGTTTCCCGAGGGAGGGCGCACAGCGACAGGCAAGCTGCAGGTGTTTTTTTCCGGGGCGGCGTACATGGCGATACGCGCGCAGACGCCGCTGGTTCCGATCGCGCTGAGCGGAGTGTACGATCTGCTTCCGATTCATACGCGGCACCTATATCCGGGCGAGCTGACGCTGAGGGTGGGCGATCCGATCGAAACCCGGGGACTGACGGTGCGGCAGACCGATGAGCTGACTGGGAGGCTGCGGGCGGCGATCGAGGGGCTGTTGCACGGGGAATACGCGCATGATGTTGATTCGGGAGAAGTTGCTGCGGTGCGCGCTGACGCTTGAGGGTAGATTTAGACTGATTCTATGAAGGGTGCGGAAGAGGGCAGGATTTGGGGTGAAATTTGCGGAAAGCGTCCTTCCGAGGCTAAAGCCACATTGATTTTGCCGGCTTTATGCGGGGGTTGAAACCCCCGCCTCCCTCCGGACCAAGTTTTCGCGCAGACTGATTCTATGACGATTCTGATTGCGATTCCCGAGCCTACTGGCGGCGACCCGGACTACAACGGGCGGTCGCTGCCGGCGTATGTGGCGGCGCTTGAGGCGGCGGGGGCGAAGGCGCTGGTTGTGCAGTTGAATGAGACGCAGGAGCGCGTGGCGCAACTGCTGAGCGGAGTTCAGGGGATTCTGTTGCCGGGCAGCGGATACGACGTGGACCCGCAAAAATATGGGGAAGATCCGATTCCTGAGTGCGGCGAGGCGGACCAGGCGCGCGCTGCGGTGGATGAACTGCTGCTGCGGGATGCCTTCAACCTGAAAAAGCCGATTTTGGCGATCTGCCACGGGACACAGACTTTAAATGTATGGCGGAACGGATCGCTGATTCAGGATTTGAAGCGGGACCTGAAGACCGAAGTGAACCACCAGCCGGGGCGGACGGTTGCAGAGGCGCACCCGGTGAGGATCGCGGAGGGGTCGCGGCTGGCGGCGCTGTTGCCTGAAGGCTCGCCGGCGGAGAGCGTTGAGGTGCAAGTGAACTCCAGCCACCACCAGGCGATTCGGGTGCCGGGCGACAATCTGCTGGTGAGCGCGGTTTCTCCGCGGGACGGAGTGGTTGAGGCCGTGGAGCTGGATGCGCCCGGGCACTATGTGATTGCGGTGCAGTGGCATCCGGAACGGACGTATGCCGAGAGCGCGTTTTCGCGAGCGATCTTTGCGTCGTTTGTGGAGGCGGCCGGTGTGTGGCAGCCGCCCCGGATTGAAGAATCGGTTGCGCGGACATGAGCGGTGAGTCTGGGGCGGCGGGATTGCGGCTGAACACGCCGCTGGCGGAGGCTGGACTGGCGGCAGTGGATGGCGGGGCGGCGGAAAGGTTTGAAGCTTACCTTTCGCTGTTTGTTCGCTGGAACGCTCGGGTGAACCTGTCGGCGATTCGAGACGAGGAGGGGATTCTTTCGCGGCATTTTGTGGAGTCGATTGCCTGCGCGCGGGCGCTGCCAGCCGGGATTCGGACGTTGCTTGATTTTGGATCGGGCGCCGGGCTGCCGGGAATTCCAATTGCGCTTTGCCGCCCGGAGATTGCCGTGACACTGGCTGAATCGCACGGGAAAAAGGCTGCATTTCTCGAAGAGGCGGTCAGGGTTCTGGGGATCTCAGCCAAAGTGCATGCGGGGCGGGCGGAGGTACTTCATATCGTGTTTGATTGCGTCGTTCTTAGGGCAGTTGACAGGATGGCGGAGGCTGTTAAAAGCGGAGCTGCCCTGGTTGCGCCGGAAGGCTGGCTGGCGCTGATGACGACCGCAGACAGGGATGCAGCGCTGAGGACTGCCGCAGGGCCGGAGCTTGCCTGGGAGGCGCCAATGCCGCTGCCGGGCGCGACCGACCGGATTCTCCTGTTGGGGAAGCGGATTAATTCTTGAGCTTGATGTCGACGAGCTTGCGGACGGAGGCCAGGTCGTCCGGCTGGTGAACCATGAGCCGGATGCCGGTTCCTTCAGCGTAACGGCGGGCCTCCGCAAGGTCTTTGAGCAGGCTTTTGGGCAGATCGCCGCCGCGTGCGGCGGCCACAGCCTTGTCGCCGAGGATGAAGACGGCGCGGAAGCAGTGCTGACAGGGGCTCAGGTGGAGGATGGTCCGCTTTTTCAGAGCCGGGCGCAGCGCCCATCCATATTTAGGAGAGATTGATTTCCATACGGTGGCGGGGATTCCCTGCGCGGCGAGCCAGGAAATGAGCTCGGTCCATGCTGCGCCTGCGGCCGGACCGAGGCTCAAGAAGACTTCCTGGTCTGTGGGTTGGATTTTTCTACCGATGAAGGCGTTCGGAATATCGATGTCGAGCACGCTTTCTTTCTGGATTCCGATGAAGAGTATAAGCCCAGGCAGTGTTTGGTGAATCGAGCAGATGGCGAAGTCGATCTCCACAACGCATACCTCCGGGGCTAAGGAGGCTGCGGAAAAAGGCCGAAATTGGAGTGAAATGCCTAAAGAGCATGCCTCAGAGGCTAAAGCCAGTCCTTTGTTTTGAGGCATTTGCGGCAGTCATGGCTAAAGCCCTGACCTACCAGTCGTGCCCTGTTACAAAGCATCGTTTTTCCGCAGCTTGTAAAGCCCGCGTTGATATCGCTGATGTTGTGCCAGGGATAAATCCCTGACCGACCGGCCCTGACCTATCGTGCGACCGGCTTCTCCGATTCGCCAAACGCTGCCTGATCCGGCAAACCACTTGCGAACGCGGTCAATTTCCCTGGAATTGGGGTGGGCGCTTTTCAAGGAAAGCGCGAATGCCTTCCTGGTAGTCGTTGCTGTCGTAGACCTCGCGGCGCAAGGACTGGAGGCGTTCGTAGGTTTCGGGATTGAGGGGATGGGCGTTGGCCAGGACGCGCATTTCCTCTTTCAGGACGCGGTGGACGAGGGGTGAGGTTACAGCGATCTGG
>Ga0302320_10008887_pt1 | contig 21723 bp, 22 predicted proteins | sample Bog_T0_3_FD_202130 | JGI IMG/M metagenome (GOLD analysis project Ga0302320, IMG submission 202130) | Peat permafrost microbial communities from Stordalen Mire near Abisko, Sweden - Bog_T0_3 | ecosystem: Environmental > Terrestrial > Soil > Wetlands > Peat | place: Sweden: Abisko, Stordalen Mire...
CGCCGCGCCAGTACTCGGGAATCAGGTAGTCCACGTCGGTGGCTCCCACGCTTACCGGCCATCCCACGCTCGCCGTGCTCACGCCTGCTTTGTGCGCCACCTGCCAAAGCGTCGGCACGCGAATCCCCGCCGCATACCAGTTCCACGCGCCGCCGAATTTTTGCAAGGGATCGAATTCCAGATTGTTGGTAATGCCATGCTCATCAGGCCACACGCCGGTAAGCAGCGTGGTATGGCTGGGATACGTGACGGTGGGCCAAATGCCCACCACGCCCTCGGCGTAAGTTCCATCGCGCAGCAGGGTGCGCAGGTAAGGCAGCTTCATGCCATGCGCGTCGGCCTGGGTAATGTACTCAGGCTTGAGCCCGTCAATCGAAATCATCAATACTGGCGCACCGTGTGGGGCTGGCGCAGCATGTGGGGCCGGCGCGGCATGAGCGGCCGTTGCCATTGCAAAGATCGATGGAATAACGAAGCGGGAAAAAACGGAAAAACGGCGAACGACCGCGTTCATACGGAGAGCTCCTCGTGAATTTTCGTGGGAATCAAACGAATCGGCCGCGACTCTCAGCGCACAAGCGAGCGATTTCCGTCTGCGAGAACCAGTATACAGGCGGCGTACAAAGAGGAGATGAGTCCCTACTTTCGGGAGAGGATCTTCGCCGCTTCACTAACATTGATCATCAGCATCATCGGGTCAGCAGGCGATGGAATGAAACCGTATTTCTCGTAGAAGGCTTTCGCCCGCTCTGAAATCGCATGGACGAGAATGGCGCGAATACCCGCAATCTCGGCGGCCTGAAGGGTGCGAAGAACAGCATCCCTCAGGAGCGCCTCTCCGATCCCATGGCCCTGAAATCTGGATGCGATGGCGAGTCTGCCGATAATGAGGACGGGCGCCGGATCGGGCATGTTCCGCTTGACCCGTCCCGCTGCGCCCGCGTGGGCTATGGCGCCCGTCGCCAGAGCATAGTATCCGGCAACTTCATTTTCCGCTCGTACAACGTAGGTCCGCGAGGCGCCGCTCTCTTCGTTTTGAAGTGCCCGCCGCTTCAGCCACGTATCGAGAGCGGGCTCTCCGCAAACAAACTGCGATACATCGTGTAAGGCTGTCAATCTCTCCGGAGCGGAGAATTGAATGTCATCGCCCTCTATCTGTCCCATGGCGCCTTGGTTCTCAGCAGTCGCTCCAGGCGCGGATTGGGAGCAGGCGGCTTATCGAGCATCGCTTGAAAGCGTTTGAATTCCCCCTCAGACAGGACGAAGAAACGCCGATCGAGCAATACCGACTCCGCCTCCTGGCAGGCAACTTCCAGCATAAAATCAGAGCGATTGCGGCCAAGCGCGGACGCTGCCCGGTCAATCAGGGCCTTTTGATTCCGGGTCGCCCGAAGGTTGATATTCTCGGCGCGCAATTTGCGCGATGCAGTAGCTGTGCCCATGCAGAGCCCCTTCCCTTAGGAATACAGCCAGATTACATCAGTGTGCGCACAATGTAAACACGCGCAATCGTGCACCGCAATGAGAGCCGCTCCCGCGAGCATAATCATCGCGCCCACGATTCACCTACCGTCGCGCTTGCTTAGCGAGGCCTGCACCTCAAGGATCTGCAACTGGACCTGCTTCACTTCCTTGAGAAGGTTGACCTGATTCCGATAGATGAATTGCCTCACGCCGTCAAAGGCTGCCGAAAGAATCAAAAGACCTGCAACGATCGCCAGGAACTGGACCACGCGTTGGTCGAAATTGTGACTCCAGCCTATAAAGGATGCTTGCATCGCGACAACCGCGACGATGAGAATCAAGTATCCTGTCCACTTCTCCCAGAATAGGGCCCTCTCGTGTTTCGCCAACAAGACCGCCGTCTCTTCCCGGTAAGCCGCAAGGTTCTCCGGCTGCGGCAAACGCGCCAGCAAGCGGTCGCGCATGCTTTCATTTCTCTCCACCATAACCACCTCCACTTAGGATTTCCTTCATTGCGCGTTTTGCGTAATGGATGCGGGACTTGACGGTGCCTTCGGAGCATCCGACAACCTTGGCAATTTCCGCTAGCGAGAGATCCTCAAGAAAATGCAGAACCAGAACTTCTCGATGCTTGAGACCAATCTCGCTCAACGCCTGATGAATCGCGTCAGCATCTTCTCCCTCAAACGACGGCTCTTCAGCCTCGCAAAAGTCTTCCACCAGAACTTTCTCGGCCTGCTCCCGGGAATAGTTCCTGCGGATTCGGTCCACCGCAACTCCATGCGTGATCGAATACAGCCAGGCTCGAAGCGAACCGGTGTCTTTCAGCTTGCGGATGCCGCGAAAGACCTTGAGCCAAACGTCCTGCAGCACATCGAGCGCGCTGTCCGTACTGCCGGTAAGGCTGGCCGCGTAATAGAGCAACGGCCGCTCCATCACTGCGATCAGATCCTCGAATGCCCCCGGTTCGCCCGACTGGCATCGCAGCGCCAACCATTCGTACTGCGCTCGGCTCTCGCTTTCCATGTGCATCCGTTATATATGTCGCAGCGGAAATGCGTCCGGTTCAATAGGCAGGAAGAATTTGTTGCGACACGCAAAAAGGGCCGCTCCGAAGAGCAGCCCGCTTGCTTTCTTGTTCCCTTGTTAACTCGGTCCCTTGGTCCCTGTTTCTCACGCCGGCGAAGGCGAGCCCTCGGGCAGCCCGCCGCCTGGTCCACGGCTCTCCGGCTTGAGAACCTGCTGCGGCGTACCGTCACCGTCGTTGGGCGATGCCAGCGACGAGCGCATCGGAGGCAACTCCTTGCCTTCGATCAGCAGCCTCAACTCCTCTGCGTCGATGGTCTCGCGCTCCAGCAATGCCGCTGCGATGCGGTGCATGGGATCGTTGTTCGCCTCGAGAATCGTGTGCGCCGACTGATACGCTTCGTCGATCAAACGCCGCACTTCCTGGTCGATCTGCCGCGCCGTCTCTTCGCTGAAGTCACGGTGTTGCGAGATCTCGCGGCCCAGGAAGATCTGCTCTTCCTTCTTGCCGAAGGTGAGCGGCCCCAGGCGGCTCATGCCGTACTCGCACACCATGGAGCGCGCCAACTCGGTGGCGCGTTCGATGTCGTTGCCCGCGCCCGTAGACATCTGCTTGAGGAAGATCTCCTCGGCCACGCGTCCGCCGTAAAGCGTCGCCAGGCGCGTCTCAAGGTATTCGCGTGTGTAATTGTGCCGGTCGTCGGGCAGATAAATCGTCACGCCCAGCGCCATGCCGCGAGGAATGATCGTCACCTTGTGCACCGGGTCGGAGTCATGACGAAAATACGACACGAGCGCGTGACCGGCTTCGTGATACGCGGTGACCTTCTTCTCCTCGTCGCTCAGCAGCATGGACTTCCGCTCGGCGCCCATCAGCACCTTGTCTTTGGCCAGCTCAAAGTCGTACATGGTCACTTGCTTGCGATTCATGCGCGCAGCGCTCAGCGCCGCCTCGTTCACCATGTTGGCAAGATCCGCGCCACTGAAGCCCGGTGTTCCGCGAGCCAGCACGTTCAGGTTGGTGTCGTCGCTGACGGGAACCTTCTTCACGTGAACGCGCAGGATTTCCTCGCGCCCGCGCACATCGGGCAGACCCACCACCACGCGCCGGTCGAAGCGGCCGGGGCGCAGCAATGCAGGATCGAGAACGTCGGGGCGGTTGGTAGCTGCCACCAGGATCACGCCATCGTTCGACTCGAAGCCGTCCATCTCGACAAGCAGTTGGTTCAGCGTCTGCTCGCGCTCGTCGTGCCCGCCGCCCAGGCCTGCACCGCGATGGCGGCCGACCGCGTCAATCTCATCGATAAAAATGATGCAGGGAGCGTTCTTCTTGCCCTGCTCGAAGAGGTCGCGCACGCGGCTTGCGCCCACGCCCACGAACATCTCCACAAAGTCAGAACCTGAAATCGAAAAGAACGGAACATTGGCTTCGCCCGCTACGGCCCGCGCCAGCAGCGTTTTGCCGGTGCCCGGAGGTCCCACCAGCAGCACGCCCTTGGGAATGCGCCCGCCGAGTTTTTGAAACTTCTGCGGCTCGCGCAGGTACTCGATGATCTCTTTCAGTTCTTCCTTGGCCTCATCCACGCCGGCAACGTCTTTGAACGTCACCTTCTTCTGTTGCATGGAGAGCAGGCGCGCGCGGCTCTTGCCGAACGAAAGCGCCTTGTTGCCGCCTGACTGCATCTGGCGCAGCATGAAGAACCAGACCGCGATGATCAGTACGAACGGGCCCACGTTGATCAGCAGGGGAACCAGGAAGTTGTTCTGCTCGGGCTTGATGTTGCAGGTCACTTTGGCCGCCACCATCGCCTTCAGCAGGTCGTCGTAGTTGGGGGGCAGCGTGGTGTGGAACTCATTATTTTGCGAGGCCGTCAGGTGGCCCTTCAGATCGTTGCCCTGGATCGCCACGTCGTGCACCTGGCCGGCCTGCACCCTCTCGTAGAGATCGGAATACGAATACTCCGCATCCTTGTTCAAGCTGTTGCTCTTCGACACGATGGCCCACAGCATCAGAAGGCAGATGCCAATGAACACCCAGAACATAATTGTTTTAGCGCTTGAGTTCACCAACTACTCCTTTTTTGGGGCGATGGTGAAAACCCACCGCAACCCACTTCATCGTCCCCGGCAAAACCACTTTTCCTTTAGACGCTTGAGCGCCGTTCAAAGTGTCAAGAAATACAAAAGCCCTCCACGGGCACACTCGTCGAGTGCCGCCAGAGGAAGCAGTAAGCCGATTGTACTCCCTGGCCGAAAAAAGTTGGAGCAATTCCGCTGCCGCAAAAGGGGTAGAACCCCCAGTGGTACCGTTACTTCGGACGGTTTCGGAACACGGCTTGAGAGCCTTCCCGCGCGGCATCGACGACCGTAATGGCGAGGCCGCATTCGCCCTCCAACTCCACGCCCTTCATCCACACGATGCACCCGCCCGCCTCCAGCACCGGCCAAACCGCCCGCTCTGTTCCCGTAACGTGCAGACGCTCCAGCACTTCCTTCACTTTGCGCAGCCCACTTGAGTAGCGCAGCCGCACCCGATCGCCGGGTTTCCAGTTGCGCAGGATGGCCGTCTGCGGCAGGGCGGTGCCGCCAAGTAATTCATTTTCATTAACTTCCGGCCTCGCGTGCTCGACGCGGAGGCGCACCCCGAACTCCAGCGCATCGATCATCCCGGGAATCGCTACCGTGTACTGCGGCTCCCGCGCTCCCGAGCGTTTGCCCTCTGCAGCCAGGACCGGAGCGAGAGAAAGCCTCAATTCCCGCGCCGTCCGCTCAACGCACAAGCCTTGCGGCAGCGCCAGTTTCTGCCCGGCCCAGCCGTCGAGGGCCAGGGACCGCACCGCTTCCGTTGCAACAAAGTCAAGCGCGACGCCAAACTGCTCCGCTGCATGGCGCAGCAGTCGCCGTTGCAGCGCCGGAGCGAGCGCCGCCAAACGGCCCACGTCCATGGCCGCGCCCTCGCCAACCGCGCGGCCGCCACCGCGCGCCGGACGCCCCGGCAGAATCAATTGCGGAGCGAGGCGCGCCAGCTCCGCCTGCCACCACGCCTCTTCGTCGTGCGCCAGCTTCGCCATTTGCGCCAGGTGCTCGCGCAGCCGCGGGTTCCAGCCCGCAAGCTGCGGCAGCAATTCGTGGCGGATGCGGTTGCGCGTAAAGGTCACATTTCGATTTGAGGAGTCTTCGCGCCAGTCCTGCCCTGATTCGCGCAAATATGCCTCAATCTCGCTCCGTCTCGTATCAAGCAACGGCCGCACCACTCGCGCGGTTTCAAGTCTTGGATGAATGCCCGATAGCCCTTCGGTCCACGCGCCGCGCAAAAATTTCGCCAGAACCGTCTCCGCCTGGTCGTCCAGCGTGTGCGCCGTCGCGACTGCATCGAGCGGGATTTTGGACAAGAGTTGTGCGAACCACGAATACCGCAGCCGCCGCGCGGCCTCTTCGATGGTCTCGGCCGGCTTGCCGGATTCCGCATCGGCTCGCGCCGCGGCAGCCGCACCCACGCGCGCCTCGTGGAATGGAATCTCCAACTTTGCCGCCAGGGTTCGACAGAACTCCAGATCGCCATCGGCTTCTTCGCCGCGCAAGCCGTGATGCAGGTGCGCGGCATGGAGCACAAGGCCCAACTCCGCGCGCCGTGCCGCCAACGCACGCAGCAGCGCCACCGAGTCCGCACCGCCCGAGAGCGCAACCGCCAGCCGCATGCCGGGCTTCAGCAGGGAAGTGTCGAGCGGCAGGTCCCGAACTAGATCGGGGATGGCTTTCGACCTGGGCAGACGGGGCACGAGAGGATGATAGCGCGCCGCGCTGATCCGCCCCGCCTTCAGTTCCTCGAAGCGCGGTCCTGCTCCGAGCCTCAGTGAGTTCCATTGCCAAACCAGTAGCTTCAGAATAGTCGGCTTACCCGGTGAGAATTGTTTTGAAAACGTGGCTCTTCCGGCGAAGGCCTGTTCCACGACAGATTCGATCTGTTGTGGGATTGGCCGCAGAGAGTAGTCTGGTTTCTTTGGGGGAACGATGAGCACAGATCGAATTGCTTTCTTGTTATCCGTGAAGCCCGCGTGGGTTCTGTGTCGCACTTGGAGCAAAGGCATTGCGTGTGGCGGGACTGCCCGAGCTGCTTTTCTCGTTCTCTTTGCGATTGCGCTATGGCCGGAATCGGGCAACGCCCTGGGTGGGACACAGTACGTCAGCACGTCGCCGTCGCCTGCGGCTTTTGTACTGGCGGCAAACGGCGAGGCAGCGCCGCTGCTGGTGAGCGACGAGGACTGGCCTGGGGTGGTCCGTGCAGCCGGCGATTTGAGCAGGGATATCGGAAGGGTCACGGGGCACGATGCGCCGTTGATCAAGGGCAGGCCTGCGGCCGGGATCGACATCGTGCTGATCGGAACCATCGGGAAGAGTCCGCTGATCGATGCGCTGGTGCGCAGGCACAAGCTGGATGTAAGCGCGATTGCCGGCAAGTGGGAGTCGGCGGTGACGATAGTGGTGGAGCACCCCATGCCGGGAGTGCGACGGGCGCTTGTGATTGCGGGTGCAGACAAACGCGGCACCATCTATGGGATTTACGACCTGTCGGAGCAGATCGGGGTTTCGCCCTGGTATTGGTGGGCCGATGTCAGGGTGCCTCATGCCAGTGCGCTCTACGTGGAGCCGGGGCGCTATGTACAGCCAGTGCCGGCAGTGAAATACCGCGGAATCTTCTTCAACGATGAAGCGCCGGCGCTTTCAGGATGGACCAAAGAGAAGTTCGGCGGCATGAATCACGAATTTTATACCAAGGTATTTGAGCTGCTGTTGCGCCTGAAGGCAAACTTTCTTTGGCCGGCCATGTGGAACAACGCATTTGCCACGGATGATCCGCTGAATGCGAAGCTGGCCGATGAATACGGAATCGTGATGGGGACCTCGCACGAAGAGCCGATGATGCGCGCGGAGAAGGAATGGGTGTGGGGACATCATGGGGTGTGGGACTACGCCACGAATCAACAGGAGATTGACAAGTTCTGGCGCGACGGGATGGAGAGAAACAAGAATTACGAAGAGGTGGTGACGCTGGGCATGCGCGGCGAAGGCGACACGCCGATGTCGGCCAACGCGAATACGCAGTTGCTGGAGCGGATTGTCGCGGACCAAAGAGAAATCTTGCAGCAGACGGTGAATCCCGACCTCACCAAGGTTCCCCAATTGTGGGCGCTTTACAAGGAAGTGCAGGGCTACTACGAAAGCGGCATGCGCGTGCCCGACGATGTGACGCTGCTGTGGTCCGACGACAACTGGGGCGATTTGCGGCGGCTGCCCACGGCGGAAGAACGCAAGCGTACCGGCGGGGCCGGCATTTACTACCACTTCGATTATGTGGGCGGACCGCGATCGTACAAGTGGCTGAACACGAATCCAATTCCCAAGATCCAGGAGCAGATGCACCTGGCGCTCAAGTACGGAGCGGACCGCCTGTGGGTGGTCAATGTCGGCGATGGAAAGCCAATGGAATTCCCCATCGAGTTTTTCCTGAGCTACGCTCGGACCCCCGAACGCTGGGATAAGGACCACTTGGATGAATTCACGAAACTATGGGCGGCGCGCGAGTTCGGGCCGGAACATGCCAGTGAGATTGCCGCAGCGATGGAGGAGTACGCGCGGTACAACGGACGCCGGAAACCGGAGCTGATCGATACCTCGACATTCAGTCTGACGAACTATCGCGAAGCGGATCGCGTGGAGGCGGAATGGCAGGCGCTCCAGGACCGCGTAGACAAGCTGGCCGCGCAATTACCTCAGGACGAGCGCGCTTCCTACTTTGAGCTGATTCAATACCCCGTAGACGCGTGTGCAAATTTGACGGAAATGTATATTGCGGCGGCGCGCAATGCTGCGGACGCGCGCGTGGGCAATCCGCGGGCGAATCTGGAGGCCGACGCGGTGCGCGCGATGTTTGCGCGGGATGCGGCGCTGAGCGATGAGTACAACCATCGGCTCGAAAATGGCAAATGGGACCACATGATGGACCAGACGCACATCGGCTATACGGCATGGAACGATCCGCCCGCAAATGCCATGCCTGCCGTGACCTGGATTCAGGTTCCGGAGGCGGGATCGCTGGGCGTGGATGCGGGAGGCGCGACACTGGAGCGGGCGGGAGGACGGTTTGCGTTTTCGCTGGGCACGATCGATTCCGTTTCCGATGAAACGCGGACGCTGAGGCTGTTCGATCGCGGCAGGACGCCCGTGAAGTTTACGTTGCAGACGAGTGTGCCGTGGATCGTGCTGTCAGAGAGTGCAGGAACAATTGGCGCGGCGGAAGAGGCGGTCGTGCTGCGCGTGGATTGGAGCAAAGTGCCCGCGGACCAGGACAGTGTGCAGGGAACGGTGTCGGTGAGTTCCGGCGAAGGGCGCCCGATGAATTACACTCTGCGCGCGTTGCGGCTGCCGATTACGCGCGCCAATGCGCATGGATTTGTTGAGAGCGACGGCTACGTGGCAATTGAAGCGGCGGATTTCGAAGCGGCGGACACCGCCGGGCCCACGGCAGACGGCGAAACGCATTGGGAGGAACTCCCCGGCTACGGCGCAACACGCTCCGCGATGACGGTATTTCCGGTAACGGCCGAGAGCAATACGGAGTCGAAGGCGGCGCTTGCATACAAGATGTATTTGTACGACACGGGAGAATTCGAGATGCAGGCGATCCTGGCGCCGACGCTGAATTTCGTTCCGGGGCGTGGGCTGCGGTTTGCCGTCTCAGTGGACGATGGACCGCGTACCATCGTTGACGAGCTCGAGCACAACGCTCAGAAGGACTGGGAGCAGGCGGTGAGCGATGGAGTGCGCCGCGTCACGGTTCCGCTGACGATTGCGAAGCCGGGATATCACACGCTGAAGATCTGGGCAGTCGATCCGGGGATGGTCATCGAACGCGTAATCGTGAGTCACGGCGCGCTGCGGCCGAGTTATCTGGGGCCAACGGAGAGCCTTCATTTTCCAGACTAGCAACTGGTCGTTGTCGCAAGCATGCCCGAGCGGGCAAGCCCTCCAATGGAATTCAGACTCGCCGGGCGGTAGTCCCGCGCGGTGCTATACTCGCAGAGCCATGAAAGTCTTCGTCATTCTTCCCGCCGCGGGATTGGGTACACGCATGGCGGGTCCGCAGCCCAAGCAGTTCCTCGCACTCGATGGCGTTCCCATCCTCATTCACTCGTTGCGCGCCTTTGCCGCCGCGCCGCGCGTCACGGCAATTTACGTGGCCGTGCGCAAGCCGGAGATGGAGCGCGCCGCGGCGCAGGTCGCCGAATACGGCTTCTCGGGCCGGGTCCAGGTGGTAGAAGGCGGCGAAAAGCGCCAGGAATCCGTGGCCAACGCGCTCAAAGCTCTGCCCGCGGAGCCGGACGATATCGTGCTCGTCCACGACGCCGTACGTCCGCTCATCGACGTAGCTACCATCGAGCGCACCATTGACGCGGTGGCCGAGAGCGGAGCAGCCATCGTTGGCTTGCCGGCCGTCGATACCATCAAACAAGTCGAGCGCACCGCGCATGGCGCGCTGATCACCGCGACCATTCCGCGCGAGTTCGTGGTGCAGGCGCAAACGCCGCAGGGCTTCCGCTACAGCCTGCTCGAGCGCGCCTTTGCCGAGGCCGCCGCCGACGGCTTTGTGGGCACCGACGAGGCCTCGCTGCTGGAGCGCGCCGGAATTCCCGTAGCCGTGGTGCACGGCTCTCAGGTTAATCTGAAGATTACGCAGGCCGGCGACCTGGAGCTGGCAGAGTTCTATTTGAAGCAGCGGGCGCACTGAAAGAGGAGCAACCGAGGTGTCCTTGGTTGTCAAGGATCGGGACGGAAGGGTGCTGCACGAGGCTGCGGATAGGCGCTCTTTTAGCGAGATCAATTTACAGCGCGCTGATTTTTCTGGACAGGAGCTGGAAGGCATATTCCTCGATGATTCCGACTTACGAGACGCTGACCTTTCAGATTCCGACCTGTACTGGGCATATGCATTCCGAGCGAACTTCGGTGGGGCCATTCTACGAAATACCAAATTGGCCGGGGCGAATTTAGCGGAAGCGAATTTTTACGGCGCCGACCTGCGAGGAGCCTATATCTCTTTTGACAATCTCGGCGGCTCGGCAACGCTGGAGGGAGCTGATTTGACTAGGGCTCTTCTGGATGACGCTGATTTGGCCGGTTGCAAATATAACGACTGCACAAGATTTCCTGATGGCTTCGACCCAATAGCTAAGGGAATGACTTGGGTGGATACGAACGAGATTTACATCAGACCCGGCTCGTTTGCCTCTGCGCATCCGGAGCCGGGTTATTACATCCCCGACCCGAATAATCCGGGATCAGTTATCCCCGTTCCTGATAAGAATAAGTAAGACAGGGAATGGCAAGGGCTAAGAGCGAACATGGGAAAGTCGGATATACGCATCGGTTTTGGCTATGACTCGCACGAGTTTAAGGCGGGTGTGCCGTTGCGCATTGGCGGCATGACGCTGGACCACCCCGAGGGCCTTGCCGGCCACTCCGACGGCGACGTGCTTCTCCATGCCATCACCGACGCGCTGCTGGGTGCGGTGGCTGCCGGTGACATCGGCAGCTTTTTCCCGCCCGGCGATCCGCGCTGGAAAGACGCCGACTCCGCCATCTTCCTCAACCTGGCGATCGAGGAGTTGCAACACGCGGGCTACTGCGTGGCCAACGTCGATGCCACGCTGGTTCTTGCCGCGCCAAAAATCTCGCCCATCGCCGGCGAAATGTGTTCGCGCGTCGCCGATCTGCTGGGCGTAGAGATGGATCAGGTGAGCATCAAGGCCAAAACCCCTGAAGGCCTCAACCTCGATCACGTGGCCCAGTGCCACGCCGCCGTGCTCGTGGAGCGTGTGCAGGAGCCTGAAGAGCTCAAGAGCATGGAAGCCGTCATCGAGACGCAGCGCCAGCTCGAAGACGTAGTCGACGATCTGCTCGCGTCGGTACACGGCGTGCCGAAAAAGCGCGTCATCTCGCCGGTCTACGACACCGAAGACATCACGTAGATGGCGTAACGTCGAATCCTACACATGCAGGATCGGGATACCGTACCGGATGAGCCTGCTGTCGCTCGTCACCAAAGTGAGCCCTTCTTCGATTGACTGAGCAACAAGCAATCTGTCGAATGGATCGCGATGAATCATCGGGAGCGTTCTGACCGCCTCGCCGTGGCGTATTGTGATCGGCAATTCGAGAAAACCAAGCGCCCCGACTAAACTCGACACGGGTGTGATCATTTTGAGCGCGCCGGTCGCCTGCTTGATCGACAGTTCCCAGCCAGTCACGGCGCTGACGTAGACCTCGCTTGCCGCATCGATCCGATCTCTCGTGCGTTGAACGACTCGACCCGGGTTCTGGTCCAGATAGACGACGACGTTGGAGTCGAGCAGTAGGCGATCCATCAGCGGCCTTTGTCGGCGCCAGGCTCGTCACCGAACGGATTCGGCATTCCCTCATCTTGAAAATACTCAAGCGGAATATCCTTCTCCCAATCCGGGGCCATGTACGTAATCCCGAGAAGGTTCTGTCCCCATAAACGCTTTCGCCGTGGTTGCGGAACAACCTGAGCCAGCCGCGCCATCGGCTTACCGGCCTTGGCAATCACAATCTCTTCACCCTTGGCCGCCCGCTCAACCAGGCTGGAAAGCTGCGTTTTAGCCTCATAGAGATTCACCTGGAGCGGCCCGCTGCGCAATTTGACGCGCTTCTTCGCGGGCTTCGGTATTGGGTTCGCGGCCATTGAACGACTCCTGAATCTATTTTGGGCGAATTCTTCTAGTTGGTCAAGTTGGTCAAAGGCGCCTTTTCGGTCTGATCGATGATCGCTTAATCTGATTGCGATTCTTCCGATTTAGCCGTACCTTTGCTTCGAGCCCAATTTCACCTTCGGAGTGACACGCATGCAAACTGACTCGCAGCAAATGTCAGCCATCCTGGCTGCGGTGGCGGGATTTTATCTGGTCTTATATCTGGTCCAGGCAGCAATCTTCATGATTCCCACCTGGTTCATTTCCAAGAAGGCCGGCATGTCGCCATGGTTGTCGTTGCTCTGCCTCTTCCCGCTCACGGGTGTTATCTTGCTGTATATTCTGGCTTTTTCGGAGTGGAGAGTGGTTCCTGCGCCACAGATGGTTCCCTATCCGCCGCCTTATCAACCACCGTATCCGCCCGAACCGCCCACAGCCTGATACGCGGCCTCTACCCGGCAGGCCGCCATAATTTAGCATCGTGAATGAAAGCAATTGTCACGATGCCCGATTCAGCCTCTTCGATTTCCGCGTCTCCACGCGTCCGATTCGCGCCATCGCCCACGGGTTTTCTCCACGTCGGCAGCGCGCGCACGTTTATCTTCAACTGGCTCTTTGCCCGCCACAACGGCGGCACCATGATCTTGCGCCTTGACGATACCGACGTCGAGCGCAATACCGATGCCAGTGTGCAATCCATCTTTGAAGGGCTGCGCTGGCTCGGCCTCGACTGGGACGAAGAGTACAAGCAATCCGAGCGCCTCGACCTGCACCGCAAAGCTGCCGAAGCCATCTTCGCGAAAGGCTTAGCCTATCGCGACTTCACCCCCGCCCATGCCACGGACGACGACACTTCCTCCGCGCACGGCGCATGGCTCTTCAATCCCGGCATGCGCGAGTTGTCGCATGAAGAAAGTGACCGACGCGCCGCTGCCGGCGAGCCGTTTGCGCTGCGCTATCGCGTGCCGCGCAATGAGGGCCGCATAGTTCACTTCACCGACGCCGTCTATGGCGCGCAGTCCCGGCCCGCCGACGAGGTCGAGGACTTCGCCCTGCTGCGCTCAGACGGTTTCCCCACCTACCACCTCGCCTCCTGCGTCGACGACGCCGATCTCCGCATCAGCCACATCATCCGCGGCCAGGACCACCTGAGCAACACCTACAAGCACGTGCTGATTTTCGAGGGCCTCGGCGCGCAGCCGCCGCAGTTCGCGCATCTGCCGCTGCTTGTCGCACCCGACGGCGCCAAACTCTCCAAGCGCAAACACGGCCCCGTCGTCAGCGTCACCACTTACCGCGATGCCGGCTTTCTGCCCCAGGCCTTCGTCAACTTCCTCTGCCTGCTGGGCTGGTCGCCCAAGAACGATCGCGAGTTCCTCACCCTCACCGAGCTCACAGAACTTTTCACCCTCGAAGGCGTCAACCGCTCCAACGCCGTCATCAACTTCACTGAAGAGTCCCCGTTCGATGAAAAAGCCGTGTGGCTCAACTCTGAACACATCCGCGCTCTGCCTGTCGATGAGCTGAGCCGCTGCCTCGAGCCGTTTTTCGAGCAGGCCGGCTTTCATCCCACGAAAGAAAAACTCGCCGCCGTCACGCCGCTCATCCGCGAGCGCATCAAGCTGCTCGGCGACGCCGTCTCCGCCGCCGATTTTTTCTTTGTGCCGGAGTTAGCGCCTTACGATCCCGCGGAGCTGATCCCCCTCAAAAAAGGAGAATCGCCCGGCGGCGATGTGGCCATGGCCCTGCGCGTTCTCGAGACGGCCCAGCAGGTTCTTGCCGTCACTGCGTTCGATCACGATTCACTCGACGCGGCACTTCGTGCTGCAGCCGCTCAGCTCGGCGTAAAGGCCGGGCCCATGTTTCAGCCCATTCGCGTCGCCGTCTGCGGACGCAAGAACGCCCCACCGCTTTTTGAGACGCTGATTGTGCTGGGGCGCGAGGTGTGCCTTGAGCGCATTCGCAAGGCCGAAGAACTCCTGAAGTCGCTCGCTTGAGCAAAAGCATTAACGTGGAATAAGGAACCGCAGCAAGGAATCGTATCAATGACCGATGCAAATGCAGCCATGAGTCCGTCCAATCCGGAAATTCCTGAAACGCGCACTCCCTCCAACTTTCTTAGCGACCAGATCGCCGAGGACGTGCGCAACAAAAAATACGGCGACGCCGTCGTGCAGACGCGCTTTCCACCTGAGCCCAACGGCTACCTGCACATCGGCCACGCCAAGGCGATCTCTCTTGACTTCGGACTCGCCGACGAGTTCGGCGGCAAGACCAACCTGCGCTTCGACGACACCAATCCCGAGAAGGAAGAGACCGAGTACGTCAACGCCATCCAGAAGGACATTCAGTGGCTCGGCTTCGACTGGGAGCGCCTTTGTTACGCCTCCGACTACTTCGGCCAGCTCTATGATTGGGCCTTGCAGTTGATCAAGGCGGGCAAAGCCTACGTCGACGATCTCTCTGCCGACGAAATTCGTCAGCACCGCGGCACGCTCACCGAACCCGGCAAAGACTCGCCCTATCGCGATCGTTCAATCGAAGAAAACCTCGACCTCTTCACCCGCATGAAGAACGGCGAGTTCCCCGACGGATCGCGCGTCCTCCGCGCCAAGATCGACATGACCTCGCCCAACCTGAACATGCGCGACCCGGTCATGTACCGCATCCTGCACGCCACGCACCATCGCACGGGCGACGCGTGGTGCATCTATCCCATGTACGACTACGCGCACGGCCAGTCGGATTCGATCGAGCACGTCACGCACTCCATGTGCTCACTCGAATTCGCCGACCACCAGCCGCTCTACCGCTGGTACATCGAGCAACTTGGCATCTTTCCCTCACAGCAAATTGAATTCGATCGCCTCAGCATCACCTACACGCTGATGAGCAAGCGCAAGCTGCTCCAGCTCGTGCAAGAGGGCCGCGTCAACGGCTGGGACGATCCGCGCATGCCGACGCTCTCCGGCGTGCGCCGCCGCGGCTATACGGCCGAAGCCATCCGCGCGTTCGTCGCCGCAGCCGGAGTTTCGCGCACCAATGGCATCGTCGATATCGAAATGCTCGAGCACTTCCAGCGCGACGACCTCAACCACCGCTCACGCCGCGCCATGGCCGTGCTGCATCCGCTCAAGCTGGTCATCGACAACTACCCCGCCGATCAACCCAACGGCGATATTGCCGAATTCGTCGAGGTGCAAAATAACCCCGAAGACCCCTCGACCGGCACGCGCCAGGTGCCCTTCAGCCGCGAGCTCTACATCGAGCAGGACGACTTTCGCGAAGTCCCTCCGCCCAAGTACTACCGCCTCTCGCCCGGCAAAGAGGTCCGTCTGCGCAACGCCTACTTCGTCACCGCGCAGAGTGTCGTGAAAGACGCCGCAGGCAACGTGGTTGAAGTCCACTGCACCTACGATCCCCTGAGCCGCGGCGGCCAGTCGCCCGACGGCCGCAAGGTCAAGTCAACGATGCACTGGGTCTCCGCCGCGCACGCCATCTCGGCGGAAATCCGCCTCTACGACAAGCTCTTCCTCAAACCGGACCCTTATGACTTGGAAGAAGGCCAGGACGTCCTCGATAATCTCAACCCCAACTCGCTCGAAATCGTGAATGATGCAAAACTAGAGCCGTCTCTCGCAAGCGCCAAACCAGGCGACCGCTTCCAGTTCGAGCGCGTCGGCTACTTCTGCGTCGATCCCGACTTGGCTGAAGGTAAGCTGGTTTTCAACCGCACGCTTCCGCTGAAAGACACCTGGGCCAAGATCGAGAAGAAGGCGGGAGCGTGAAGCTCTCGCTGGCAAATGACCACTGTCTAGCAGTAGAGTGATTCCGTCCACAAGGGAGACAGCCATTGTGCATTGGAACAAAACTGTGACAGGACGACTTGCGGTGATTTCGGCGCTGGCGTTTGGGTTCATCGCATCGGGCATTGCAGGCGCGCAAACAGCAGCCAACCGGCTAGGCATTTTTGAGAACCAGTCAGACGTGGGCAGTGTTGTGCCGCCGGGAGTCGCGACCTACGACGCCGCCTCGGCCGTTTACACCATCAGGTCTGCTGGCGCGAATCTTTGGGCCAACGTCGACGGATTCCACTTCGTGTGGAAGAAGGTCTCCGGTGATGTATCCCTAACAGCCGATGTGCAGTTGGCCACTGCCAGCGCCAACGCAAGCCCGCACCGCAAGGCGTTGCTGATGTTCCGGCAGTCGCTCGACCCCGACGCCCTATACGCCGACGCGGCGGTTCATGGGTCCGGTGAAACAGCGCTGCAATACCGTCGCAGCAAGGGCGACACCACGCAGGACATCGCCTTCAACATCGGCGCGCCGCAGCGGCTGCGGCTTGAAAAGCGCGGCGACACCATCACGCTTTTCCTGAGCCTGCACGGCGAGCCGCTGCACCAGGCGGGAGCATCCATCAGGATGCATTTCGACGGCGACTTCTACGCCGGCCTGGGAGTCTGCGCACACAACAAAGACGCAGTGGAGCAGGCCACCTTCGCACACGTGGAACTCGCGCCGCTCACGGCTCCGGCAACTCCCGCGCCCCCGGCGCTCTACAGCACTCTCCAGACCATCGCCATCGACAACAACATGCGCAGGGCCTTCGTGATCCAGACCGGCAAGGGACAGATGGAGGCGCCCAACTGGAGCCGCGACGGCAAGACGCTGATCTTCAACCGCGCGGGCAAGCTGTGGAGCGTGCCAGCCGCTGAAAGCGACGGCGCGATCCCCGAGGCCACGCCCATCGACATTGGCAACGCCAGCGATTGCACAGGCAGCCACGGCCTCTCGCCCGACGGCAAATGGATCGCGATGACCTGCACAACGCCGGACCATCCAGGGCGGCGCGTCTATATTGTGTCTGCTGCAGGCGCCTTTGTGCCCGCCGCAGGCGCCATCGTGCCTGCCACGGGCGGCGCACCGCGCATGGTTACAACCAATCCCGACTCCTATTTTCATAGCTGGTCGCCCGACGGCAAGACGATATTGTTTACGCGGCCCAGCCACGGCTCGCTGAACATTTTTGCCATCTCGCCCGGCGGCGGCGAGGAATCCGCGCTCACCACCGGGACCGGCGTGAGCGACGACCCGGATTTTTCGCCGGATGGGCGGTGGATTTATTTCAACTCCGATCGTGCGGGCGGAATGCAGATCTGGCGCATGAGGACCGACGGCAGCCACCCCGAGCAGGTGACCTTCGACGAAAAGCATAACTGGACGCCGCATCCCTCGCCGGACGGAAAGTCCATCCTGATCCTCTCGTACGACAAGGACGTGACCGGGCACGCGACCAACAAGGATGTGACCCTCCGCATTCTCAACGTTGCCGACGGCAAGCTTCGCGACCTTGTCGAAATTGTGGGAGGATCGGGCAGCGACAACGTGCCCAACTGGGCTCCCGACGGAGCGCACTTTGCGTTTGTGAGCTATCAGTTCTTGCCCGCGGACTTGAACGGCTCAACGCAGTGAGGGGCAGGGGTGAGTCCGTCGGCTACGAATTTGTGGTTGCCCCAGGTCCCGATTTTGGGACTGGGGAAAACACGAACCTCAACTGACTCAAATTCGCGTAATCTGCGCCAGTGCGTCAAAGTGCGCGTCGCGCGCGCACAGCACCAGTGAGTGTTCGAGCACCAGCGCCGCGATCCACATATCGTTCGTGGGGATCGGAGTCCCCTGCTTGCGGAGTTGCCGGTACACGTTCGCATAATGATGCGTTGTCTGCTCGCCGGCATAGAGAATCCCCACACCGGGCTTGAGAAGAAACCGGCGCAGGACGGCTTCGTTGAGCGCCTCCTGGGAGCCGGCCGCGAAACCCGCTCGAAGTTCTCCGAGGACGACATACGGCAACCAGACCTCATCGGCGGCCGCAACCAGATTGACAACGAATTCGTCGCCGCGACAAAGGTCGGTGTAGCGATTGGTGTCGAGCGCTACTCTCATCGGTCAGATCGTTCCGGCGATTCCTGGCGCATGATCACTGCCAGATCGCCTCGTCGATTTTCTGCTGGTCTGCGATCGCGCGATCGAATGCGGGATCTTCAGCCCAAGTGCCCGCAATGTCGCTCAGATCGCGCTTGACGCGTTCGCGCTCCACCAAACCGGCCCCGCGAACCAGCGACGCAACAGCCACCTCATTCAGGCTCTTGCCTTCGCGCCGCGCAACATCGCGCAAGGTAGCGTCAAGATAATCCGGGATGTTGCGAATCGTATACTGCATGCACTCATTGTAGGCAATGCAGGCAGACTATGCAAGCAGGGTCGTCGGAGACCCTCGGTCTCGCTTTGAGACTTGGGAAAGCATAAAGCTTGTTGCGCTTCAGGAGAAGCTAACAGCTAAAAGCTAAGAGCTGAGAGCTGCTTTTCACTTCCCAATCACGTCAATCGCCACTGTGATCGTCTTGGGCGGCATGCACTCGTTCTGGTCGCACGCCTGGTAGCGGAGTTTACCCTGCACAAGATGATTGCCCGCAGTGGCCTCAATGCGCGCCTGAATGATGAAATCCCCGGTGTACACGCTCAGCTTGGTGGAGGGATCGATGGGCAGCGTCATCACTGTGCCCGGCGGATACGTAGCACTGGCGAGCCGCACGCCCGAATCGTCGGGAATCGAAAACGTCGTCGGTATCAGGAACTCGTCCGTGGGCTTGTTCGAGTTGATGTGCAGTCCCTGCGCGATGCGGAAGTGCAGCGCCACCTGGCTCGGTTTGCCCGCAGGCACGCTCACCTGCTCGGGAAAAAGATACGTAACCGCTTCGGTCTTCACCAGCGGCCTGCCATGCGCGCTCGAACTCAAGCTCTGCCCGTGCGCAGCCAGTGCGCCCACGGCGAGTGCGGCAATCATTGCGACAAAGTGTCTCTTCAAATGAACCATCGCTCTCAAGCCCTTCATTTGGCTCCAACACCGGCCCGCTAACTTGCTAACTCGCTGACTTGCCGACTCGCTCAATTCGCCAGCGCCTTCTCGATCTTGCTCTCAATGTCGCTCTCCGAGGTCAAGCCCACCTGCGCCGCAACCACAAGGCCTTTGCGGTCCACAAAAAACGAAGCCGGTAGATCGTCGAGTCCGCCGTAGTCACCGCTGATCGAGTCGCCGTCAAGCAGCACCGGATACGGCATCTTCTCCTGGGCAACAAACTTGCCCGCAGCGGCCGTGGCTTTCGCCCATCCATCCTTGTCGTCCGGTTTCAGGTCGTCGCCTTCGGTATCGACGCCCAGCACCTCGAAGCCTTGCGCCGCGTACTTCTGGCGCAACTCGACGATCCACGGCGTCTCGATCTTGCAGGGTCCGCACCACGTAGCCCAGAAGTTGATCAGCACGGCCTTGCCGCGATAGCTCTCGAGCGAGACTTTGTTCCCGTTCAAATCTTTGAGTTCGAACGCCGGCGCAGCCTTGCCGTCGAGCGGAGAAACGTATTGCGGTGTGCCGCCTCCGGGCGCAGGCACCAGCTCGCCCTGGGCAATACCGGCGAGTCGGCGCTCCGCCTCCTGCCGGCGGTACTCCCAGTTGGCCCACCCCGCCCACGCAAAGATGGCCAGAATCAAAAGCGTCGCGCCCAGAACCAGTGTGTTGCGCCGCAAGGGGAAAGACTTCATGGGACTATTCTACGAGGCGCGCATGGTCCATTCGCCCTCAACACCCCTAAGTCCCTCCGTCCCGTCTTCCTCGCTCCCTTGCTCCCTTGTGCTCTTGCTCCCTGTCTTTTGTTACCATCAAAGGCCGATGAGTTCTCACAAGCAAGACGACGCGTTCCAGCCGGCGGCGCCATTTCGGCCCTCCGATCTCGTCCGCACCGAGGCTGCCGCGCTTGAGGTTCTCGCCGCCCGCCTCGAGGGGCCCATGGCCGCGCCGTTTGCGCGCGCCGTCGACATGATCCTGCGCTGCGGCGAATTAAACGGCCGCGTGGTGGTCACCGGCATGGGCAAAAGCGGCATCATCGCGCAGAAAATCGCCGCCACGCTTAGCTCCACCGGCTCGCCGGCGCTGTTCTTGCATCCCGCCGAGGCCGTGCATGGCGACCTGGGCGTGCTCATGGCGGGCGACGTGGTCATCGCGCTCTCGGGCAGCGGCGAAACCGAGGAGATTCTCCGCCTGCTCGCCACCGTCAAACGCAAAGGCGACGCGCTCATTAGTTTCTCCTGCAATCTCCAGTCGACGTTGGCGCAAGCCAGCGACGTGGCCCTCGATTGCTCGGTCGAGCGCGAGGCCTGCGGGCTGAATCTTGCGCCCACGGCCTCCACCACCGCCATGCTCGCGCTCGGCGACGCGCTGGCCGTCGCCGTGAGCCTGCGCAAGGGCTTCCGCGCGGAAGACTTCGCCGAGCTGCACCCCGGAGGCAAGCTCGGCAAGCAACTCGCCAAGGTGCGTGAGCTGATGCACTCTGGCGAAGACATTCCCGCCGTCACGCCGTCCACGTCCATGGCCGATGTGATCTTCGAGATGTCGTCAAAGAAGCTCGGCATTACAACGGTGCAGGAAGACGGCCGCTTGCGCGGCGTCATCTCCGACGGCGACCTGCGGCGCCTGCTCGAGCGCGAAGGCGGCGCGGCGCTTGGCAAGACTGCCGGCGAAGCCATGAACGCGCATCCCCGCACGATTACATCGAGCGAACTGGCCGCAAAAGCATTGGCGATCCTGGAGGAGCGCAAGATCACCTCGCTCGTCGTTGTCGACGCGGACGGAAAAGTCGAAGGCGTCGTGCATCTGCACGATCTGTGGGGCGTGGAACTAATCTGAAGTTGACCTGATTTGAAGTTGAGCTGATTTCAAATCGCTCGAACTTGCGAAGGTCAACGCATCTGCGGCGCCAGCAGCGCAATCACTTCCAGGTCGCGATCGAGAATTACCGACTTCTCCGGGTCAGAGGCGCTGTAGTGCACCTGTACCCGCTGGTCCTTCACCTGGCGGACAAATTCATCGGCATCTTCTTCGCGGTGGAAGCGATGCACGTGCTTGCCTGAGCGATACTCGCCCACGTAATAGGTATAAGTAAGTTCGACCCAGAAGTTCCGCCAGCCTTTCTTGTGAACCTCTCCGCTTTGAATCGTGGCATCTGTCGCGGGCCAGCCGGCCATAGCCTGGTTCTGCCGCCATTTCTGGTAAAACTTCTTCACGCCGAACGCCGCAATCGCGCCCGGAATGATCCCGATCGCCTTGAGGAGCTTGACCAAAACAAAAACGATCTCTCCCCACGGGATGTGATGAAAATGCATGCCTGAAAGTATGCCACACGGCTCCGGCGAATCGATGTGCGCGCCAATGTGCGAAGGGGAAAGCTCCCAAACGGAAATCATTTGCAGCGTCGCGTGTCAGCCCTTCAACACGCGTGTGTCTCATGACACAGCTTCAATCGTCTGAACTTCCGCCTACGTTGTTTGTTTTCAACAAGTGAAGATTTGGCCCTTCCCCTGCACTGTTTGAAGGCAGATACAAACGGGAGGACTTGTGTTGACGGCATCTTCTGTT
>Ga0302320_10008888_pt1 | contig 21723 bp, 11 predicted proteins | sample Bog_T0_3_FD_202130 | JGI IMG/M metagenome (GOLD analysis project Ga0302320, IMG submission 202130) | Peat permafrost microbial communities from Stordalen Mire near Abisko, Sweden - Bog_T0_3 | ecosystem: Environmental > Terrestrial > Soil > Wetlands > Peat | place: Sweden: Abisko, Stordalen Mire...
GCCCTTTGGATCTTCGACGAGGTCGATCATGAATTCGGTGGTACCGCGCACAAAGCCCGCAGTGCAAAGCGGTCCGCGCGCCGTGACCATGGGGAGAATGTAGCCCGCATCGAGGATGCGTTGCTTCGCCATGCCGATCCGGTGAAGCGTGAGGCCCGCAAACCCGTCGGCTTCCACTTCGTACTCCGGGAAGTTGTCGATGTCTTCAAGCCGATAAAGCGTGTGGTATTCGCTCGGCGTGTTGTCCTGCCAGAACTTGATCTTGGATCCAAGAATCGACGGCTCCGCGGCCATCCCGTATTCCATCCACCAGGAAGGTACAAAAATGATGTCAGGAAACTCCTGCATGATCTTCAGATTCGATTGAAACCAGAGTTCGGGATCGAGAAAATAGTCCAAATGCTTGATGCCCAGATAGCCGGGAATCCACGGGCTATCGATGATCATGGCCATCGGGACCTTGTCGAGCTTTTCCCGGCGAACCGCTTTCTTGAAAATCTCCCACTGTTCTGGTCGCAAACTGAGTCTCCTCACCCTCTTCGGGAATCGCGCGAGCTTCGCAAAACGAAATCTGCGATCGCGTCACAAGGTCCGCTTCGCCTCGATTTCAGCGGTCGCAAATCTCCCTGCTGGCTCATACCATTTGGGCGCGAGTTACCAACACTGATTGAACATACATTAACGCACGGTCTTCCGGCGATGATTTTCTTTGGTACCACAACAATATGGTACAGCCCCCCTTGTGGAGACGGCGATCGGTCGCACCGGGCTAGCCCATCTTCTCACTGTTCCGCGCAGGTATTGAAGAGGCCAGTGAGCCTTCGCCATTTTGCCTAAACAGGGTTTTGCGAGAGGCAAGCCCGCCGGCTAAGGTAACGGTGCGGATCCAATCGGATCCAGCTCTATACCGATGAGTATCGTACTTGAAGGGGAGTCAGCTTTCTGGGTTACGATGTTGTTGGACCAGAGGCCGCTCTTCTTCGGGCGACTGGGCCAGCCTGTAAATCCGGCGCACCCAAACGGCTTCGCGCGTTTTTGAAGGAATTGAACAGGAACGTAGTTCGTCCGCTCAAGTTAACCGTCTGACAGAGAAAACTCCACCCTTATTCTGGGCCTTGACTGAAAGAACAATGGAGAAAAATTATCATGGACAGAAGGACATTCCTTCAGAGCGCATCGGCGGCCGCACTGACTGCGGCTGTACCGGCTCAGGGGTCGGCGGCCGCTCCTGTGACCTCAAAGATGATCGGCTTGCAGGTTGGTGCTGTTTCGTTTGTGGACGAGGGCGTGGAGAAAGCGCTCGATGAATTTCAGAATGATGCGGCGATCAATACACTCTTCATTGCCACCTTTACGTATGGGCGCGGCATTGCCGGCCGCCAGGTCCCGAGACAGCCACTACCCGACCACGGCAAGCAGACCTATGACACCGATACGTTCTATGGCGGGGCTTACACGAAGTACGATCCGAAGTATTTCAACGATACGGTTTTCAAGAAATTCCGCGCGCCTGACTTTGGTGACTATGACGTGCTTGAATCCGTACTGCCCTCCGCACGCAAGCGTGGCATGAAGACCTATTGCTGGTTTGAAGATGTGTTCCGCAAGGACCTTGAGAACATTCAGCAACTGGAAGAGAAGGAGTTGTCAGGCGAGAACGCCACGACCCTTTGCTTCAACAATCCGAACTATCGCCACTGGCTGCTCGGTATGGCGGAGAACTGGGCCACGCTGTATGACATCGACGGAATCATGTGGGGATCGGAGCGTCAAGGCGCCTTCTCCAACATGCTCGGCGCAAGCCATGGCCGCGCTGAAGGCGGCCATGTCACCTGCTTCTGCCAGTTCTGCGTAGCCAAGGCAAAGGAGCGAGGCATTGATCCGGAGCGCGCAAGAAAGGGATTTCTTGAGTTGCAGAAGTTTGTGGTGGCAGGGCACCAGAGCAAGCGGCCCGTCGATGGATATTACGTGACCCTCTGGCGGATTATGCTGCGCTATCCGGAACTGCTCGCCTGGGAGATGCTATGGACCGACAGCCTGCGAGAAACGTATGCGGCCATCTACGAAAAGGTGAAATCAGTGAAGCCTTCGGTGCAGGTCGGCTGGCACATCTGGCACAACAACTCGTTCAATCCGATCTATCGCGCCGAGCAGGACCTCCAGGCGATTGCTCCGCACTCTGACTTCTTGAAGATGGTGATTTACCACAACTGCGGTGGCGAGCGCATGGCCACCTACATCGACAACATGAACGCTTCGATGTTTGGCGACGTCCCCAAGCAGGAATTGCTTGACTTCCACTATCGCGTGCTGGACTACAAGGAGCGCGGACTCGATGAGATTCCGTACACGGGCCTCTCGTCCGACTACGTGTACCGCGAAACGAAACGCGCGCGTGATGGACTCGAAGGAACCAAGACTCAGCTTTGGCCGGGCATTGACGTGGATATTCCCACGGAAGAGAACCACAGCAAGTCCACGCCCTTTGGAACGGAAAGCGCGGTGGAGGCGGCATTCAAGGGCGGCGCGGACGGAGTGCTGATCTCGCGCAAGTATTCTGAGATGAAGCTGGCCAACCTGAAGGGTGTCGGGTCAGCTGTGCAGAGGCTGAAACTTGCTTAGGCAGAAGGCGCAGCGAAAGCCGAGCTACTAGTGCGCGGCCGCGCCAGCCGCCGACTCTTCCACACTTGGCCGCTTCATGATGAAGGGCAGCGGGATGAGGAACAGAACAAGAATGCTGAGCACGTAAAAAGAATTCGCGAAACTCAGCACGCTCGATTGCAGTTCGACACGCCCTGAGAGCTGCGCCAGGGCATGATGCGTGGCCTGAACCGGCCCCACGCCAGTTGCCGCCGCGCTTCCCACCAGAGCCTGGTACTGCTTCTCGAAAAACGGGTTGCCGTGGTTCGTGTGGGCGGTAAGAGCGGTGCGATGAATCTGGTCCTGGCGGGCAAGAAAGGTTGTGAGCAGAGAGATTCCGGTTCCGCCGCCGATGTTGCGTACAAAGTTGCTGATGCCGGAAACCTGGTTGAATTTGTTTCGCGGCACTCCCACATAATTGAGCGTACTGATGGGGATGAAGATGAATGGGATCCCGATGATCTGGATAATGCGGTATTCAACAACGGATCCGAAGGAGACGCCGTAGTGAATGGTGGTTGCGTGATAGAGTCCGAAGGCCGTGAGCGCAAAGCCGAAAGCGATAATCATGCGCGGATCGAACTTGCTCGCCAGGATTCCGGAGACGGGCATGAGGAAGAGCAGAACGATGGCTGCAGGTGACATGGCCATGCCCGACTGCTGCGCGGTGTAGCCAAGATCGTTCTGGAGGAATTGCGGCAGCAGAACCGTTGACCCGTTGAGCACAATGCCGAGGATGAAACTGAACGTGATGGCCGTGGCGAAGTTTCGTTTGCCAAGCAGGCGCAGATCCATGATGGGATTCTCATGCGTGATCTCGCGGATAACGAGGACAACGAGCGCGACCATGGAAATCACGAAGCTGATGAGGATGGCATTCGATGCGAACCAGTCATTCTCCTGCCCCTTGTCGAGAACGTATTGCAGAAACCCAACACCGATGACGATGAGCCCGATCCCCATATAGTCTACGCGGAAGTTGGACTTAATCATGTTCCTGAGGTATGCGGGGTCGCGCACAATACGCGACGTGAGCGAAAGCGACAGGATACCGATGGGAACGTTGATAAAGAAGATCCAATGCCAACTGAAGTTGTCGGTAATGTATCCACCGAGCGTGGGCCCGATGGCCGGCGCCACCAGGATCGCGACGCCGTACATCGCGAATCCCATGCCCCGCTGCTTAGCCGTAAATGTGTCCGCGAGGATGGCCTGTTCGGTCGGCTGCAGTCCGCCGCCTCCCGCACCCTGCAGAATGCGGAAGAAGATGAGCATCGGGAGGCTTGTGGCCAGCCCGCATAGAAACGAACTGCATGTAAAGATAGCGACACAGATCATGTAGAAGCGCTTGCGGCCAATCAGGTTTGACAACCAGCCGCTCATCGGCAGCACCACCGCGCTCGATACAAGGTAGCTCGTGATAACCCAGGTGCTTTCTTCCGCAGTGGCGCCGAGTGTTCCCGCAATGTGCGGAAGCGAGACGTTGGTGATCGTCGAGTCGAGCACCTCCATGAACGTGGCCAGTGTGACGGTCATGGCCACAATCCATGGGTTGATTGGCGGCCTCGTCGAGGCCTGTGCGATTGCGGTGGTTTCAGCCATGGCTAGTCCAGCCACACTTTGGGCTCGACGGACATGCCCGGGCGAAGCTTATCAAGATCCTGCTGCCCGGCCTTGAAGCGGATGCGCACAGGAAGGCGTTGAATCACCTTTACGTAGTTGCCAGTTGCGTTTTCAGGCGGCAACACGCTGGTGCGCGAACCGGTGACCGCAGGCATGCTTTCCACGGTGCCGTCAAAGTCACGCGACAAGGCGTCGACGTGAATTTTGACGCGTTCGCCGGGATGCATCTTGGCGAGCTGCGTTTCTTTGAAGTTGGCCGTCACCCAAAGGTCATCGATCTGCACGATCATGAAAAGCTGCTGGCCTTTGGTGATGCGCTCGCCCACTTCCGCGCTGCGCTCCGTTACAACACCAGCGACCGGTGCGGCAATGCGCGTGTAGTCGAGATTGAGACGGCTTTGTTCGAGAGCTGCCTGTGCGGCCTCGGCATTGGCCTGCTGACCCTTGAGGTCGGCCTCTTGTGCGGCCAGTTGCAACGGCGCTTTGCTTTGTACTTGGGCGAGTTTGCTGCGCGCCTCGGCCAGTTGGGCCGCGCGAAGCTCGACGGTCTTCTGCGAGGACGCAACGGCTGCAACGTTGGCCGCCACAATCTGCGACTGCGCTTCAGCGGTTGCTTTTGCCTGGTCGTAAAGCGTACGCGCAACTTCCTGCTTGTCGTTCAAGTCTTTGTAGCGAAGATAGTCCGCCTGATCGCGCTCGTCGGTAGCTTGCGACTCTTTGAGCCGGGCGATTGCGCCGTCAAGATCGTGCTGCGCGGCGGCGAGCGAAGCCTCCGCTCCCTGGACCTCCGCCTGTTGCGAAGACAGATCGCTGCTATTGTTGATGCGCGTGAGGGGTACATTCGGGTGCGACGCGTTGAGCTGTGCCGTGGCCTGGTCATATTGCGCGGTGGCTTGCTCAAACGCAATTTTGTCGTCGGCAGGGTCGAGTTCTACAAGCGGCGTACCCGCCTGGACGATCTGGTTATCGTCCGCATGCACAGCAGTGATGGTGCCGTCGATGCGCGAAGCGATCGGATTCAGGTGACCGTCAACCTGGGCATCATCGGTCGTTTCATACTGCCGGGCATAAAGATAAATTCCGATCGCAATCACGAGCAGCACGATCACAACGCCGCCCAGGATGAAGGGATTGATGCGCCGACGCGGGGTGCTTGTAATGTTGGCGGAGTCGGTTTGTACCGGCTCGCGCGCCGGGGAAAGTTTTTGCGTTTCAGTCGTCGTTTCGGGGCTCATTGACCTGCTCCCTTATAGAGGGTGGAAATATCTTTTTCAGCTTCGCCCATGGCGTGAGCGAGCGTGATCGTAGCGAGATTCTGCGAGAACAGGCTGCTCACGTAGTCGTGATCCGCGGCTGCCAGCGCTTCCTGCGAATTCACGACTTCGATAGAATCGGCGACCCCGACCGCAAACCGATCTTGCGACTGACGCAAGGTTTCGAGCGCCAGCGCGCGATTGCTTTCTGCCGTCTTTACCTGGTCGTTGGCAACGCCCAGGTCGATCGAAGCATTGCGCACGTCGAGTTCCACGGCGCCGCGCTCATTGGAAAGCTCAGCCTTGCGTTCCGTCACCGCGGCATCCGCCTGCACGGTATCCGCGTGGAGCCGTCCTCCACTGAAGATGGGCACATTGATCGAGGCCGACGCCTGAAAAATGCCGTTGCCCTTGTTCGGATTCGTGCCCTCAATGCCATAAAAGCCTTCCACCTTTGCGGAAGGGAGCCGTTCATCCGCCGCCGCCTTGCGTGCTTCCATCGCGGCGCTCAGCTGAGCCTCGGCGGCTTTCAGGTCCTGACGATGTGCCCAGGCGCGGCGCACCAGGTCTTCGACCGGCGTTGATTCGAACGGCTGCGTTTCAAGCTTCTCCGCGATGGAGATCTGCATGCCGAGCGGTAATCCGATCAGCCGCGCGAGCGCGTTCTTCTGCTTTTCAAGATCGCCCGTTTGAGACCGCAGGCGCTGTTGCTCGGTCTGCAATTCAACCAGTCCGCGATTCGCATCGATGGGAGCCTTGCTTCCCGCATCGGCTTGTGCGCGCGCTTGTTTGTAGCTGGCCTCGGCATATTGCACCTCGACGCGCTGCTCCTCGATGAGTGCCGAAGTGGCCATCAACTGCAAGTAGGCGCCGGTGACAGCAAGCACCACTTCCTCGCGCGCTTGCCGTGCGTCAAGGCCCGCCGCACCGGCCGATTGACGCGACGAACGATAGTTATGAATGGCCGTCAGGTCGAGAATGCTTTGCTGCAGCGTTCCGCGAGCATCGTAATAGTGGAAGGGGCCCACCGTGTTTGGAAACTTGAATGCGAGCGACGAGCCGAAGAGGCTTGAATTGAATCCCTCGGCCTGAAGGTCCACTTTGGCAGCATTCTCGGAAAGGCTGGCGCTCACGTTTGGCAGCAGGGAACTGAGCGCCGAGGTCCGCTGCGCCTGGGCTTGCATGGATGCTGCATCCGCGCCGATTTTTCCAAGATTGAACTGGAGCCCGCGCCGAATCGCCTCGGAAAGGGTGAGTGTGAATTCACCGCCCTTCACCTCAGGATCGATCGTGCTGCCGTTGTAGCCGCCCTGAATGCGCACCTGTGTGTTGATCGTATTGACGCTCTGCGTCGGAGGAGGCGTGGCGGACTGGTCGACCGAGGCTCCGGCCTGCGCCGTGCCTGAAAGCGGAGCCTGAATGGCGCGTGTGGACTGCGCCGAGACGGGCGCTGCGGCAAGCAGCAGGGCGGCAACGGCTGCTATGGCGGGCAGGAAGCGAATTTGTCTTGAAAAATACATACGCGTGTGTATTATTATGATTAAGAGCTTCGGGCCTGTCAAGGGGAATTGGGATGCAATCGAAAGTTCGCAAAAACCGGCCGCAGGTTCGAACAGCTGAAACGCAGAAAAAAATTCTCGATGCGGCGCAGGCTATTTTCTCTGAGCAGGGCTTCGAGAAAACGCAACTGGAAGAGGTGGCTGCGCACGCCGGGTACACGCGCGGCGCTATCTATGCGCATTACGCCAGCAAGGAAGACTTGTTCCTGGCTCTCATGGAGCAGCGTGTTCTTACGAAATTCACCTTGGTGCGCGAGGCGCTGGAAGTTGAGCCGGTGACCGCCCGCAGGCTCGACATGTTCAAGCGCTGGGTGAGCGCGCAAATGAATGACCAGTCCTGGGGCACGCTCATGCTGGAGTTCAAACTCTACGCGTTAAGGCGGCCGGAATCGCGCGAAAAACTCTTGCGTCTGTATGACCAGATGGCGAACTCATCAAACGCCGACTTTATCAAGATCCTGTTTGGCGACGATTTGAGCAAGACCACCCGGAAAGGCGTTGAGCGCCGTCTTGCCGTGATGGGCGCGGTAATGAGCGCGGTGGTCCTGGAAAGTCATTTCCGTCCTGCGCTCCTGCCCAAGGCCCAGATTCATGCGGTCCTGGAAGAGCTGTTCGAAGCCCTCATCCACGCCTGAGCGGCGGCCCTCCAAAAGCGCTAACGTAAAGCAACCCCGAACGGAGTACGCGGGATTTCAATCCACTCGTGTGTGGTCCCGGTACATCGTTTCCTGCGCGCCCGTACGGCTGGTTAAGCCGTCGGCGCGGTGCAATTCCGCTGCGCCCCCCGTGAATCTTTGCTTGACGTTATGGTATGACCAATGTACGATTCTCTGCCATAGTTCGAGAGCGACTCGTACGCGTCCTGGAATCTGGATGGATTGCGCTCGCGTCCCGAATCAGTCCTGGCAACCCGCCCCGCACCTTGATAGCGCCTGCAGGCCCGCTGCCTTTGCATCGATTGCTTCACCACTGGAGGCTGTACTCGCCATGTTCATCAAACGACTTGCTGCGCAAAAATTCCCAAAAATCTCAACCCTCTTAGCTTTCCTCCTCTTCGCCGCGTGTGTTGCACGCGCCCAGGTATCCACGGGAACCATCGTCGGATCGGTCCAGGACAAGAGCGGCGGCGTCGTTCCCAATGCCACCGTGACCATCACCCACCTCGCTACCGGGCAGGTGCGTGTGGCCCACACGGACGGCCAGGGCTCGTTCAACGCGCAATTCATGCCGTTGGGCGCCTACAAGGTTGTTGTCGGTGCGGCAGGTTTCCAATCGAAGGAACTCACGGGCATCACGCTGCAGGTCGACCAGACGGCGAATCTCACAGTTCAACTGGAGGTTGGCTCCGTAAGCCAGACCGTCGAAGTAACCAGCTCCGAACCCCTGGTGGCCACCACCACTTCGTCGCTCGGCCAGGTGATCGACAATCACGAAGTGCTGAGCATGCCATTGAACGGCCGCAATCCATTCCAGCTTGGCCTGTTGGTTGGCAATACTGCTCCGGTAACCGGAGTTGCCACGAACCTGCCCTTCGTTGGCGGAGGCGGTCAATTCAGCAGTAACGACGTGCTGTTAAACGGCATCGACGACAATATTTTTGCGACTGCCGGCAACGTCGGCCGGCAAGGGATTGCCATCTTTCCGTCCGTTGACGCCGTGCAGGAATTCAAGGTGATGACGAACAACTTCTCGGCGGAATATGGACATGCCGCGGGTTTCATCGTCGCTGCGACCATCAAGACAGGCACCAACCAGTTCCACGGAACGGTCTTTGAATTCTTGCGCAACGACGACTTCGACGCTAACAACTTCTTTTCAAACCGCAAGGGGACGCCCAGAACCCCATTGCATCAGAACCAGTTTGGTGGAGTCGTCGGCGGACCCATCAAGCACGACCGGGTTTTCTTTTTCGGCGATTACCAGGGGACCAGGCAGTCGATTGAGTCCGCCAATGCCGTTTCCAGCGTGCCCACCGCGGCCATGGTGAGCGGCGATTTTAGCGGACAGACCGCCCTCATCTTCGATCCGGCCACACGCCACATTGGACCAAGCGGAACCGTTGTGGCCACATCCTTCCTCGCGGAAACGGGCGTCAACAAAATTCCCTCGAGTTACATCAACAAAACGGCCGCCGCCATCCTGGCCTTGATCCCCGGGCCAAACTACGGCGCCGCCGGAGCCATCGCAAGCAACTATCTGTTTGGGCCAAAGAACTTCACCAACACCGACCAGGCCGACGGCCGCGTCGATGCAACGCTCACGCAAAAGAACCATCTCATCGGCACCTATTCCTGGAGCAACAGCCACAATCCAGCTATCGGCATATTCCCCGGCTGGATCGGCGGCGGCACTGCCGGCATCAACCATAACGATCAGGCGACTATTTCCGATGTGCACATTTTTACCCCTTCCCTGGTAAACGAGGCCAGGGTAGGTTATCTCTACAACAACAGTACCCAGACGGGTGTCGGCACACAGGGCGCATCCACGGCAACTTCCATCGGCCTGGCCATGTTCCCGGTAACGCCGCAGGGGTTTCCAACTATCTCCATGAACTACTCTGGCGCCACCAACGGAACTGCCGAGTTCAGTAGCTTCGGCGGCGGCAGCCCCGAGTTCAACGATCTGCAAACCGAGCAACTTGCCGACAACGTGAGCTGGACCCATGGCCGGCATTCCATAAAGTGGGGTGCTGACGCTCGCAAGTCGCTGTTTGAGGTCTTGCTCGATGGCCTTGGCCAGAGCATCTTCGGCAATACCTTTTCCTCCAGCACCGACACAACAAACTCCGGTCTACCCCTGGCTGACTTCCTCATGGGATATCCGACTGTGCTAGCTCCCGGTTCCTCCACACTTCAAAAGGGACGTCAGCGCGAAGCCTATTTTGGTGCGTACATTCAGGATGACTGGAAGGTCTCTAATAAGCTGACGATCAATGCAGGCTTGCGCTATGAGCTCTACACGCAGCCCATCGATCAAAACAATCTCGGATCGTTGTTTGATGTCTCGACGGGGAACTTCGCCATCCCCGGCCAGAACGGATACAGCCGTGCCATGGTCAAGGGCGATCATAACGACTGGGGGCCGCGATTCGGCTTCGCCTACCAGGTTTCTCCCAAGCTCGTGGTCCGCAGCGGATACGGTATGTTCTATGCCATGCGTGCGCAAGGGCAACAGGCCACGCTGTTCTCTGAGAATGTTCCCAATATTCCCACACTCATCCTTCCTACCATCAGCGCAACCACGACGGTCACGCCGCCGTACAACATCAGCACCCCAATTCAGACTGTACCCTCCATCAGCACGCTGGCGGGCTTCACCTCGGCTAAGCCCTATGGCGTCCAAATCAAGACGCAAAGCCTGGCACTCGCACGCATGCCAAATCTGCAACAGTGGAACCTCGATCTGCAATATCAACTCGCGCGTACGCTCTTGCTTGAGGCCTCCTATAGCGGCGCCAAGGGAACGCACTTCACCTCCGGCAACATTGACGAGAACCAGGCGCCCATCTCCCAGGCAGTGAATGGCACCGCCACCCAGGCCAACCGGCCGTTTCCCAACCTCGGCTCCAACGTCCTCACCCTCATGTCCATCGCGTCGTCCAACTACAACGCGCTCAATATCAAGGTACAAAACCAGATGTCGCACGGGCTGCAGTTCCTTGCCAACTACTCCTGGCAAAAGAACCTGCAATACGGCGGTGATGGGCCAGCCTCCATCAATCAGACCGGAACCAGCATCGTGATGGACACCTATAACGTGAAAGCATCTTACTCGGTGTCCGATATCAACATCGCTCACACCCTTACCGGAAGCGCCCTCTATCAACTTCCCGTCGGATCAGGACAGCACTTCCTCAACGTCAAAGGTCCGGCCAACCTGGCCCTTGGTGGATGGGTTATCAACGGCATTGTCTCGGTGCGAACGGGCTTCCCATCAGATATTCACACCACCACCATTCCTGGCGGAATCAACGCCACCTTCAATGTTCCGGACTGCGTCCCTGGGGTACCGAGGGTCCTTTCTAACCACAGCGTCGATCACTACTTCAATCCGGCGGCATTCACCATTCCAAATGTCGTACCGGGCAGTAAAGAAACCAACTGGGGCAACTGCGGCAAGAACTTCATCACCGGACCTACAACCGAGAACCTTGATTCGTCGCTGTTCAAGGATTTCTATTTTTCCGATTCGCAACGCATCTACCTCCAGTTCCGCGTCGAGGCCTTCAATACCACCAACACACCTGCCTTCTCACTGCCCGCGGCCAGCGACGCCACCCTAACCTGCAAGGCCAGCACTCCAGGAGCAATTTGCGATTCGGGACCCGGTTCGAGTAACCCGACCTTTGGAGAACTCGTGAACGGCTCTGCCACCGGCAGGATCATCCAATTTGCCGCTAAACTCTACTTCTAAGCCGCACCATTCGTCTGCGCCGGGTTTCCCAAAAACCAGGCGCAGGCCTTTCTTTGTTTTGACATCGTTTTGCCGAGGGCCCATCCATGGACAGCACCCGTAGAACTTTTTTGAAGCAGACCGCGGCCCTTTCCGCCGCCAGCCTTGCCGGAATTGAAGGCATACAATCCGCGTTTGCAGCAACGACGGCCGCAGTCGCAAACGGCCCCGCCGCTCCGCAGGCGGGTTGGTACAGCCGGCCGATGCGTTGGGCCCAGCTCAGCTTCGTCGAAGACGATCCCGGAAACTACGATCAGCAATTCTGGCTGGACTACTTCAAGAAGATCCACGCAGACGCCACGATCTTGAACGCCGGCGGATGCGTTGCCTTTTATCCCACCGAAATTCCCATGCACTACCGCAGCAAGTGGCTCGGCGACAGAGATGCGTATGGAGATCTTGCCAAGGGCTGTCGTGCGCTCGGCATGAATGTCGTGGCCCGCACCGACCCGCATGCCTGCCATCACGATATATATGATGCGCATCCTGATTGGCTCTACGTCGACGCAACGGGAAACAAAGTGCGCCATGGATCCGATCCGAATTATTGGCTCACCTGCGCGCTCGGGCCGTATAACTTCGAGTTCATGACCTCCGTCCACAAGGAGATCACCGCCAAGTACATGCCCGACGGAATCTTCACCAACCGATGGGCCGGCAACGGCATGTGCTTCTGCGAGCATTGCCAAACCAACTTCCGCGCCTTCTCCGGCCTCGATCTCCCACACACAGTCGACCCGCAAGACAAGGCACGAAAGCAATACATTGTCTGGCATCAGCAACGACTGTTTGAGCTGTGGCATGTATGGAACGATGCGATTCAGGCGATCAATCCGAACGCGAGTTTCCTCGCCAACGGAGGCGGCGGAACCATGAGCGACCTTGATATGAAGACGCTTGGATCGCTGATGCCCACAGCCTGTGCCGATCGGCAGGGCAGAGCCGGCCTCACGCCTCCCTGGGCGTCCGGCAAAAGCGCCAAGGAATTCCGCTCCACCATGGGACGCAAAGCAATCGCCGGCATCACGAGCGTTGGCCTCGAAGACAAATATCGCTGGAAGGATTCCGTTCAAAGTGCGGCTGAATTGAAGCTGTGGATTGCCGACGGAATCGCACAGGATTTTCGTCCCACGTTTACAAAATTCAACGCGAAGCCGGTAGACATGCGCTGGTTCCCGGTCTTCGAGCAGATGTTCAAGTGGCACCATGCCAACGAAGATTATCTTCGCAACGAAGCATCCCTGGCGCGCGTGGGCCTGGTGTACTCCCAGCAGTCGGCGTGGTTTTACGGTGGTCCCGAAGCAGCCGCCAAAATGGAAGAGCCCAGTCTCGGTTTCTATCACGCGCTGGTGGAAGCGAGAGTTCCGTTCGAGATGGTGCATGATCGTTTGCTCGATCGCGAGCTTGTTGACCAGTTCCGTGCGCTCATCTTTCCCAACATTGCCGCGCTCTCCGACGAACAGTGCAAACAGATCAGCGAGTTTGTTGAGCGTGGCGGAAGCATCATCGCAACCTATGAGACCTCCCTCTATGACGAGTGGGGTGTGCCGCGGAAGGATTTCGGCCTTGCGTCCCTTTTCGGCGCTTCGTATGCGGGCAAGAAGGAAGGCCCAATGCAGAACTCCTATCTCGAATTGAAGAAGGATCCCGCAACCGGAAAGCATCATCCATTGGTAGCAGGATTTGAAGATGCGGGCCGCATCATCGACACCATTCGCAGGGTTCACGTGACTGCCGCCGATGAGGGCCAGTATTCTCCACTGACGATCATCCCAACCTATCCTGACCTGCCAATGGAAGAATGCTTCCCACCGAAAGAAACCACTCACGATGCGGGCGTTTTTGTGCGCCAGGTGGGAAAGGGCCGCGTGGTCTACTTCCCGGGCGATCTCGATCGTACCTTCTGGGATGTCATGAGCTACGACCATGCAATGTTGTTGCGCAATGCGGTCGCCTGGGCCTCGAATGAACCCGCGCCGCTGACTATAGAGGGCAAAGGCGTGCTGGATGTGGCTGTCTGGAGTCAGAAGAACTCTATGACCGTACACCTTGTGAACCTCACCAATCCCATGATGATGAAGGGGCCGCTGCGGGAGGTCATTCCGCTTTCAAGCCAGGTCGTGCGCGTTCGCGTCCCAGCAGGTCGCCGCGTTACCAAGGCGCGCCTTCTGGTCGCCGGCACGGAAGCTCACTTTCACGAAAAGGACGGTGCGATTGTTGTTGAAGTTCCGTCGATCGACATCCACGAGGTTGTCGCGCTCGATTACGCTGTATAAATTTGAGGGGCGGCAATATTACGAAGGGAAGCGCGACTGCTCGAGCCATGTCTGCTTCAATGAACTGTCTCCAGGGGAACTGAATGTCTGAAAATCAGGGAATCACGCGCCGTGAGTTTATCCAAACCTCGGCGCTCGTCACTGCTTCCGCAGCCGTAGCCACGGCAACGCACGCAACCTCAAGCTCAGGCATACAGGCCGCCGTGAGTGGCGCGCCCGGCGATGAGGGACTTGTGTTTCCCTACGGGGCCGTCTATTTCAGAAAGTCGAATCCGCCGTCGGAAGACTGGGCTCGCGATCACGAAACGGCGGCGCGCGTCGGTATGAACATCTTCCGCCACTGGTTCATGTGGTCGGCCATCGAAGTGGCGCCCGGCAAGTTCGACTGGGCCGACTACGACCGCATGATGGATCTTGCGGCAAAGAACAACATCAAGGTCGTCATCGCAGAGCAGGTCAGCGCCGCTCCCGAATGGGCCTTCCGAAAATTCGCCAATTCGCGTTACCAGGCCAGCGACGGTACGCTCCTCAACAGCGTCATCTCCGAGAGCTCTGCAACTGGAGGCTTCCCGGGCCTGTGCCTCGACAACGCCGACATTCGCGCCGCGGCCGAGATATTTCTCACCACACTTATCGAGCGCTATCGTAATCATCCGGCGCTCTACGGCTTCGATCTCTGGAACGAAAACACATCGTTTGGCGGAAGCCCCACCCACATGTATTGCTACTGTGAAGGCACGAAGCGAAAGCTCCGCGAGTGGCTCCGCAGTCGCTATGGGACGCTCGAAAACGCGGGCAAGGCATGGCGCCGCTACAGCTATGCATCCTGGGACGACGTCGAGCCGCCACGCACCTTCTCAGGCTATGCCGACAGTCTCGACTGGCTCCAGTTCCGCATTGACAATGCGTATGCCCTTTTCGACTGGCGGATACAACTCGTGCGCAAGCTTGATCCGCATCATCGTGTCTGTGCGCATGGTGTCGGTGGCACTCTCAGTGACATGCCCTATGCCTCGCACAACGAATGGCGTTCGGCCGCGAAGGTCGATGTATGGGGGCTCACATGGATTGCCGCGCGCCAGGGGGATGAGCCATGGAGGCAGTTCCAGGCGATGGATCTGGTTCGCGCAGGCGCACGTGGAAAGCCGTGGTGGCACGCCGAAGCAGAAGGCGGCCCGCTCTGGATGCAACCTCAGGTGATCGGTCGCGCCAAAGAAGACGGCAGAATCCCCGACGCGGAAGATGTGCGCATCTGGAATCTCGTCACGTGTGCCGGCGGAGCCAAGGGCCTGTTGTACTGCCGCTGGCGCCCGCTTCTCGATGGGCCGCTCTTTGGCGCATTCGGCCCCTTCGCTATGGATGGTTCTGAAACGCCGCGCTCCGATATGGCAGGCCGCGTTGCAAAATGGACCAACTCGCATGCCGACATCTGGAAGTCGAGTGCCATCCGGGGCGACATCGGCCTGGTCTTTGTTCCTGAAGCAGAAATCTTCAACTACATGCAGCAGGGCGATACCGCCTTTTACACGCAATCCATTCGCGGCGCCTACCAGGCGTTCTTCGACTCAAACATTCAAGCCGACTTTGTGGCGATCGACAACATCGACGAGTACAAGATCATCTATGTGCCGTATCCGGTGATGCTGTCGACTGAAACAGCAGCGAAGCTGCGCAAATTTGTTGAGCAGGGCGGGACGCTTGTGAGCGAAGGGCTTCCAGGATATTTCGGCGATCACGGCCACGTAGGAACCGTGCAGCCCAACTACGGGCTCGACGAAGTGTTTGGCGCACGCGAGAGCAATGTCGAATTCATGCCCGACATCTCTGACAAGTTGTCGTTCCAACTGAAAGGCGTGGACCTGTTCGGCCGCTACTTCCGCCAGGAGTACAAACTGACCAGCGGTACAGACGCGGGGAAATATGCGAACGGCGCTATCGCGGCGGTCGAAAACAAATTTGGCAAAGGCCGCACTCTGCTCATGGGTTCCTTTCCGGGAGCAGGCTACTACCTGCACCATGCACCCGCAACGCGCGACACCTTTGCTGCGCTGCTTGCGATTGCCAACGTTTCTCCGTCCGTACAAATTAGCGATACAAAGGTGCAGGCAAGGTTGCACCAGGGAGCGGGAGGCGCATATCTCTGGGTCTTGAATCCCACGCGCGACGATCGCGCCGTTTCCGTCACGATTACTTCCGCTGCCGGCTCGTATGCTTCCGGCGAAGACGTGTGGGGAAACAACAAAGTAGCGTTCGATGGCGGCAAGATCACTGTGAACGTTCCGGCAAGAGACGGCGCGGTCATCGCTCTACGGTAGAGCGTGCGCGGAAGCGATGACGCTGTCATGAGGTATGTTAGGCTTCCTCTCATGCGATTGCGCTTCGCTTCCGTTTCCCTTCTGCTCACTCTGTTCGTAAGTTCTGCTGGCCTCCACGCGCGAGTGATCCGTGTCGAGGTTACTTCTCGAACGGATGTGCTTGAGGGGCAGCAATTCGGCTCGGCTGGGGCATATGAACGCATCGTAGGCCGAGTATTTTTCTCGCTTCCGATTGCGAATCCTCATAATCAGCCGATCGTCGATCTCGACAAAGCCGTCAACCTGAAAGATGGAGAGGTCGAATTCTCGGCAGACTTTTTTGTCGTGCGCCCAAAGGATCCAATCAAAGGCAACGGCACCATGATTCTTGAAGTGCCGAATCGCGGCAACAGCCGCATCATCTCGCTTGTCGACGGCGGCGACTGGGATGTTTCAAGCGATGCAGGCGACGGCTGGTTGCTGCGCAATGGCTACACCGTCGCCAGCCTCGGATGGCAATGGGATGCGGCGGGCGCAGGTGCGCTGCGGTTCTTTGCGCCGGTCGCGAAAGACCACGGAAACAACATCACCGGTTTGCTGCGCGGAGACTTCATGCCGTCCAAGTCCCTGTCAGAGGTCCCGCTTGGCCACTACATGGGCGGCACAATCGGCGGTTCTGAATATCCAGTCGCCGCGCCGGATGACCCGCGCAACGTGCTCACCGTTCGCGACTCGCGCGATGCAAAGCGCACTGTCATTCCCCGCTCGCAGTGGCAGTTTGCGCATGGGGTGGATGGAAAGCTCACGCCGAGCGATCGCTTTATTCATCTTGAAGGCGGCTTTCAACCGGGACGCATCTACGAATACGTGTATGTGGTTCAGGATCCCGTTGTCGCCGGCGGAAGCTTTGCCGCCGTCCGCGATTTCGCCTCCTGGGCCAAGCACGCTCCCGATTCCATTGCCCCTGCGCAGCGCGTTTACGGCGAAGGCATTTCGCAGAATGGCCGCTTCCTCCGCGACTTCCTTTATGAAGGCTTCAATGCTGACGAAGAAGGAAGAATGGCGCTTGACGGCGTGCTGGCCCACGTTGCGGGTGCCGGCCGCGGCAGCTTCAATTATCGTTTTGCCCAGCCCTCGCGCGATGCGCAGCCCACGTCCTCCGTCTTTTTTCCAACCGACATTTTTCCGTTCACCGACGAGCCCGAGCGCGATCCCACAACCGGGCAGACGGGCGGGCTTCTCGATCGCGCAGTCAAGGAGCATGTTGTTCCGAAAATCTTTTTCTCCCACACGTCTTACGAATACTGGGGCCGTGCCGCTGCGCTGATTCACGTAACCGCCGACGGAAAACATGACGCGCCAATCTCGGACAATGTTCGTCTCTATCACTTCACAGGGCTCCAACATTTCTCGGGACCGTTTCCTCCTGCAAAGGGCAACGGGGATCAGCTCGGACAGCAGCCGGAGTCTCCACTCCCGATCAAGTATTTCTGGCGCGCCATGATCACGAACATGGACGCGTGGGTTCGCGGCAACGTCGCGCCGCCTGCGAGCAGTTATCCGAGGATTGACGATGGCACACTTGTCCCTTTGGCCGCCTACGCCCTTCCGGCAATCCCAGGGCTCCATCGCCCGCATGAAGCAACGGAGGCTTGGCACATCGATTTCGGCCCCCATTGGCAAAATGGAATTCTCAGTATTCAGCCTCCCATCGTCGGGGCTGCCTTTCCAGTTCTTGTTCCCCAGGTGAACGAGGACGGCAATGAGCGCGATGGCGTGCAACTGCCGGAAATTCGCGTACCGCTCGCCACCATTACCGGATGGAATCTGCGCGATCCCTCGATAGGCGCTTCCGATCAGCGCGTAGCGTTCGAGGCGTCTTATCTACCCTTCCCGAAAACAGCCGCGGATCGGCAGAAGACCGGCGACCCGCGCAAATCCATCGCCGAGCGCTACGCAGGCCGCGAAGATTATCTTTCCCGTTACAGCAAGGCCGTGGATGAACTGGTAAGCGAGCGTTGGATCCTGCCCGAGGATCGTGCTGCGCTGCTCGCGCGCGGAGCACAGGAGTGGTCGCTCGCCACTCAGTAACGCTCGCAGGCGAAAGCGCCGACAACGCCACCTGTTGCCGTGTCATCGAGGCATGTAAAATTGCCTTGACTCAGCACGGCGCATAATCGCGGCCTATGCTGTTACGGAGATCGACCCATGAATTCTCAAACTCAAGCCAAGGGCATTTCGACACGAAGAGTGCTCGGTTGTCTCATCGTGATGGCAACGTTGCAACTCGCCGCGGCAGTTGCTCAGAATGCGCCAACTTCGCCGGCCCACTCCATTCCAGAGTTTCCGACGGTTCTCTACGGCGCGGCCTACTACAACGAATACATGCCCGGAGATCAGGCAGCGCGCCTCGACACCGACGTTGCCATGATGAAGGCTGCTGGCCTCAATGTCGTCCGCATGGGCGAATCTACATGGAGTTTGTGGGAACCCGCAGATGGACAGTTCGATTACGCATGGATGGACAGCATCGTCGACGCCATGGGCAAAGCCGGCATCAAGGTGATTCTCGGCACGCCCACGTATTCCATCCCAGCCTGGATGGCTCATCAACATCCTGAAATGCTGGCTCGCCGCATGAATGGCAGTGCTGCAGGCCTCGATGCGACGTATGGCCCGCGCCAGAATATGGATACAGATTCCCCCGCCTACCGCTTTTATGCCGAGAGACTGATCCGCCACATCGTCGCGCACTACAAAGACAACCCCACCGTGATTGGATGGCAGCTCGACAACGAAACCTCCAGCTACGATGCCGCCAATCCGGAAGTCTTCATCGGCTTTCAGCATTATCTCGAGAAGAAATTTGTTACGCCCGAAGCACTGAGCAAAGCATGGTTCCTGAATTACTGGGGAGAGAACCTGCACACATGGGAAGACTTGCCGACGCGCGATGGTGCGCAGAGCACTGGCTACAAGCTCGAGTGGACCCGTTGGAGCCAGATGCGCGTTACCGATTTTCTACGGTGGCAGTCGGAGCTAGTGCGCGAGTGCGCGGGTTCAAGCCAGTTTGTCACGACGGATTATGGAAGCATGATGCGGCGCGATGTGAATGAAGAAGCAATCGCCGCCTCTCTCGACATTGTTGCCGACAACATCTACCACCCCACACAGGATCACTTTGACGGTTCGCGCCAATCCATGCAGGGCGACTTCACGCGGTCGCTCAAGCACGCAAACTTTCTCATCACCGAGACGAACGCCCAGTCGACTGGCTGGACTTCCGCCTTTCAGTTTCCACCCTATGACGGGCAAATGCGCGAGGATGTGTACACCCACCTGTCGAACGGCGCAAACATGGTGGAGTACTGGCATTGGGCTTCCATCGCGGCCAACCAGGAAACCTATTGGAAGGGTGTGCTCTCGCACGATCTCGAGCCGAACCGCGCCTACGCCGAGGTAAGCCGCACGGCGCATGAACTGCAAAAGATCGGCCCGCATCTTGTCGACCTGAAGATTCACAACCAGGTGGCCATTCTCTACAGCCGCGACTCGGCGAATGCCATCGGATTCATGCCCTTCACTTTGGCTGGTCCGGAAGGGACTAACGCGGGACCAGTTGCCGACTACACCTCGCTCCTTCGCCAGGTGCACGATGCCCTCTATCACCTTAACGTCGGCAGCGATTTTGTTCTTCCCACCACAACAGACTTTTCGGCCTACAAGCTGCTCATCGTTCCCGCGCTCTACATCGCCGATGACCCACTGCTGCAGCGCATCTCCGACTATGTGAAGAACGGCGGTCACGTCGTGATGACGTTCAAGAGTGGATTCGCCAATGAGAATTCAGCCGTTCGCTGGGTGCGCGCTCCTGGGCCGCTGCGCGAGGCGGCTGGCTTCAGCTATCAGGAGTTCTCAAACCTGGAACGTCCGCTCGCTCTCAGTGGCGACCCGTTCCATGTGGGCGCGGAGAACAAGGTGCAATATTGGGCCGAGTTCCTTATGCCCGAGCATGCAAAGACCCTTGCAACCTACGATCACCCGTTCTTTGGGAAATGGCCCGCCATCACCGAAAACGAATTCGGCGAGGGCACTTTGCTCTACGAAGGAACGTATCTGACCGACGCGCTTCAGATGGCAGTACTGAAGCGTGAGGTGGGCAATGCCGGACTGGCGGGCCCAGACGAGAACCTGCCGGCTGCGGTCCACGTCCAGCACGGGATCAATCGATTCGGCAAGCGCCTCCACTACTACTTCAACTATTCAGCCAGCGAGGCGAAGGCAACCTACAGCTACGCAGCCGGAACCAGCCTTCTCGATAGCAAGGCTGTCAGCGGGGGAGCCGAACTCACCCTGGCGCCCTGGGATCTGGCAATTGTGGAAGAGAATGCCGGTGCTCGATAGCAAGGCGGAACATCGCGGTGGGCGCTGAGGCACAAAAACAAGAACGCCGCACTCGATCGCGCGTTGAAATTCTCGCCCTTCCGAAGGAGAATCTGAGACGAACAAACTCGAATCGCAATGAATCAGACGGCTCGCTGGCCTTCCGCGTATCCCTCCTGCGCTTCCATCCTCGACTTCCGGAGAGACACAACGGGGTCGGTCGTTGGGGCGTACTCCATTGCGATGAAATGGCCGTAGTGCAGCTTACCCAGGCACCGATAGATATTGGTGTAATCAATCTCGCCCGTTCCCGGCTCGTGCCGTCCCGGAACATCCGCGATGTGAACCAACCCCACCCAGTCGATGTTTTTCTCCAGCTTCTCGATCAGATTCCCTCCGCCGCGTTGCTCATGGTAAAAGTCGTAAAGCACTTTTACGTTCGGTCGGTTCACGCTGCGCACAATCTCAAATCCCTCCCTCACCGAGGTCAGGAATATCGTGGGATTTTCGATCAGATCGATCGGCTCAATCACAATATTGATTCCGTGCATGGCCGCCACATCCGACGCTCGCGTCAGGTTCTCAACAGCGGCTGCGAATTGCGCTTTTGGATCCACGCCGTCCAATCTTGGGCCGGACTTGATGTTGATTTGGGGGCATCCGAGCCCATTGGCAACCTGGCAGTGCTCAGTCACCCGCAACACAAAATCATCAGTTGGGCCAGGAGTTGCGAAGGACGCCTTCAGGCCGCTCAACATATCGATCATCACGCCTAGCGAATGCATCTTGGCCGTAAGGCGTTGCTGCTCCGCTGGAGTCCACTCTTGGAAATACCCAGTCAGTTCCACCCCTTGATAGCCGGCCTCAGCCACGACTTCGATGCACCGGTCGAAGGAAGGCAGTTTCAGTGTTCCAATTTCGCAGGAGAAGCGAGGTGCGCGAGTTGAGGTCGTCGCAGGCTGCGCTCCACAGCGAAGCGCCACTTTTTCCAACGCTGTTGCAGCAATCAACTGGCAGAACTTGCGGCGGTTCATATCATTCATGGTGCTCGATTGATCGGCGGGCGCAAGTATATCAAACAGCGCCGCGAGGGCTGCTGCAAGCAATCAAGATGATTACCACGAACCCAGGGAGAACTGGTGGCCTGCCCGATCTTTTGTACCAGTTGGATTGTTAGTTTAGCGCAACGGGATCGATACTCGATCCGTCGCCGTAGTCGGGGGCGTGGAAAAGTGGTAAG
>Ga0302320_10008889_pt1 | contig 21722 bp, 17 predicted proteins | sample Bog_T0_3_FD_202130 | JGI IMG/M metagenome (GOLD analysis project Ga0302320, IMG submission 202130) | Peat permafrost microbial communities from Stordalen Mire near Abisko, Sweden - Bog_T0_3 | ecosystem: Environmental > Terrestrial > Soil > Wetlands > Peat | place: Sweden: Abisko, Stordalen Mire...
GGCCGATTTGGCCGCCGTGGTGGCGCACGATCGCCAGGGCGGTGGACAGGCCCAGGCCGGAGCCGTGCTTGCGGGTGGTGAAAAACGGCTCCCAGACTTTTTCCAGGTTCTCCGGCGCGATGCCGTTGCCGTTGTCCCGCACTTCGAACTCGACGTAGTCGCCGGCGGGCAGCCCGGCCACCTGGCCTTCGGCCAGGGCGACATTGGCGGCCCGCAGCTGGACCTGAGGCCGGCGGGGCGGAGGCGTCATGGCCTCGACCGAGTTGCGGATCAAGCTGCGGAAAGCCTGGGTCATTTGCTCGAGGTCGAGCGAGAGGGGGCTGATCGGGTCGGACGTGGCGATCGAGACCTCGACCGCGGTGCCGGCGGCGGCCACGCTGGCGGCCGCACTCAGCAGGTCGCGGGCCGCCACCTGACTTTGGCGCCCGTCGCCGCCGGCGCCCAAGGTGGCGAGGCGGCGAGTCAGCTCCCGGGCCTCGAGGCAGGCGCGTTCAGCCCGGGCCGCCGCCTCCGGGCCGCCCTGGTGGATGGCCCCCAGGATGCGAGTAAGCAATTCGTTGAATTCTCGGGCCAGGCCGGCGGCGAGGGGAGCGAGGGCCTGGGAGCGATCGGCCTTGAGCAGGGCGGCGTGGAGCGCCACGGTGTCCGGAACCGCCGCCACGTCGGGCGGACCGGCCTCCGGCGAAGGCGGAGCCGGGGCCTCGCTCATCGGGCGGCAGCGGCGGCCGGTGCCGCCGAACCGCGGCGCAGCCAGCGCTCGACCCGGCCGGCCAGAAAGGCGATGTAGGGCTCCTGGTCGTTGAGGCAGGGAATTTGGTCGAAGCTCTTGCCCCCGGCGGCCAGAAAGGTGTCGCGGCCGGACAGACGGATCTCCTCCAGGGTTTCCAGGCAGTCGGCCACGAAGGACGGGCAGATGACGAGCAGGCGTCCGACCCCGGCGGCCGCCAGGCGCTTGAACTCAAAGTCGGTAAAAGGCTCGAGCCACGGCTCGCCCGCCAGGCGGGATTGGAACGAGACTGAATACCGCGCCGGGTCGAGGCCGGCCCGCTCGGCCAGGGCCCGAGTGGTGGCGAAGCATTGCGCCCGGTAGCAGGTGGCATGGGCAGGCGAGGGGCTTTGGCAGCAATCCGGGACCTCCAGGCAGTGGCAGTGGGAGGAATCCGCCTTGCGCATGTGCCGGGCGGGGAGCCCGTGATAGCTGAAGAGCAGATGATCGTAGGGCTGCTGCAGCCAGGGCGCGGAGACGGCGGCCAGGGCCGCGATATAGTCGGGGTCGGCGGCGAAGGGGAGGAGGCACTCCATCCGCATTGCCGGAGCCTCAGTGGCGACGCTGGCGCGGGCCTGGGCCACGACGGTCTCCCAGGAGGACATGGCGTAATGGGGGTACTGGGGAATGAGCAGGACGTCGGTCATGCCGTCGGCCGCCATCTGCCGGATCACGGCGGGGATGGAGGGCTCGCCGTAGCGCATGGCGAGGTAAACGGGCGTGTCGGCCCCCAGGGCGGCGGCCAGTTTGGCCTGCACTCGCAGCGAGACGACGAGCAGGGGCGAGCCTTCCGAGGTCCAGACCGAGCCGTAGGCGTGGGCAGTCTTCTTCGGGCGCCGCGGGAGGATGACCGTTTCCAACAGCAGCCAGCGCAGCGGCTTGGGCATGTCCAGCACCCGCTCGTCCCCCAGGAATTGCCGCAGGTAATGCCGGACATCGGCGGGGGAGGTGGAGGCGGGGGAACCGAGATTGACGAGCAGAACGGCGCGAGGACGCATCGGCTCATTGCGTCCGCCCTCCGCCGGGGACACAAGCCGGAAGGAGAGGTCTTAGCCGTAGCCGCGGCACCCTTGGATCTTGCGAATCAGTCCATGGAGATTTTCCGGGGCAATGCGATCGGTCACGACTGTCCGGGGATAGTTGTATTCCAAGTCGAGGTGCAGGCCATCCTCGGCCCCGGGCCGGACGAAGTCCTCGACGAAATCCATCCCGCCGCGCGGCTTGATCCAGCGGTAGTAGGTGTCGACGTCGTCGGACTCGATCACGACCTCGTCGCGCAGGAAGATGTGGCAGTAAAGCGTCAGGTCGCGGAAGGAGGCAAACCAGGTCGGGGGATTGACGAGTTGGTCGCGGATGATGAGCGTCATCGCCGGTCCTTAATGTAGCAGGAGGGGTGCCAGAAACGAATGCTTTTCTGGGGAAATTGGACCCGCCGGCCCCGGCCAGGTCCCCGGAAAAAAGGAAAATTAAATCGACGGGAACATTTGGAGTTTTGCCGCGAATCGCGCAAGCTGCCCGTCCATGAGCTCGCCACGCCCTCCCGTTCTCCTCGTTATCCGCGATGGCTGGGGTTGGAATCCCGATCCCAGTCAGAACCCGGTCAACGCCGTCTTTCTCGCGCACAAACCCTGCGACGACCGGCTCCACGAGAAATATCCCGTGACCCGGATCACCGCCTCCGGGGTCGATGTCGGGGTGCCGGCCGGCGTGATGGGCAACAGCGAGGTGGGGCATGAGAACATCGGCGCCGGCCGGATCGTCGAGCAGGAGCTTCTGCGCCTGAACAAGCTTTTTTTGGAGAACGGCCTGGCGGCGAATCCTGCCTGGCGGGGGGCGGTCGAGCGGGTGAAGGCAAAAAAATCCCGGCTCCACTTTATGGGCATCGTCTCCGACGCCGGGGTCCACGGCATGCTCGAGCATCTCTACGGACTGTTGCGGCGGGCCAAGGCCGAGGGCCTGGGTTCGGACCAGGTCTTCATCCATGCCTTCACCGACGGCCGGGACACCCCGCCGGCGAGCGGCAAAGGCTATCTGCAGCAGGTGGAGGCGGAGTGCAAAAAAATTGGGGTGGGCCGGATCGCGAGTGTTTGCGGCCGATTTTGGAGCATGGACCGGGACCAGCGCTGGGACCGGGTGGAGAAGGCCTACGCCATGCTGACGGGCCAGAAGGCGGCCGCCACCGCCCCCACGGCCGAGGTGGCGGCCCAGCAGTACTACGACCATCCGCTCAACTCCTCGCAGACGGGGGATGAGTTCGTGCCGCCGACCTGGATCCTGGGCCCTTCGGGCGGTCCCCTGGCCCCGATCGCCAACGGCGATGCGGTGGTCTTCTACAACTACCGCGGGGACCGCCCGCGCGAGATTACCAAGGCCTTTGTCCTGGATGATTTTTCGGGTTTTGCCCGCGGACCGAAGCTCGACCTCTATTTCGCCACCATGACCGAGTATGAGGCCGGGCTCCCCGTGAAGGTCATTCTTTCCAAGCCGGAAAAGCTCAAAAACATCCTGGGCCAGGTCGTGAGCGACGCGGGGCTGGGCCAGTTCCGCTGCGCCGAGACGGAGAAGAACCCGCACGTGACCTTTTTCTTCAACAACTACCGGGCCGAGCCCTTTCCGGGCGAGGACCGAGCCTGCCCGCCCAGCCCGAAGGTCGCGACCTACGACCAGCAGCCGGAGATGTCGGCCCCGGCGGTCACCCGCCTGGCCAAAGCGGCGATCCTCTCGGGCAAGTACGCCCTGATCGTGGTGAATTTTGCCAACCCCGACATGGTCGGGCACACCGGCTCCCTGCCGGCTGCGATCAAGGCGGTCGAGGCCTGCGACCAGGGGGTGGGGGAACTGCTCTCCGCCCTGGAGCAAGTCCACGGCCGGGCGGTGATCTGCGCCGATCATGGCAACTGCGAGCAGATGTGGGATTTTGTCCACAACGTCCCCCATACCTCCCATACCCTCAATCCGGTCGAAGTCTTCGTGGTGGGGGAGGGCTACGCCGCCGGCCGCACGAAGCTGCGCTCCGGCGGGCGTTTGGCGGACATTGCCCCCACGCTGCTCCAGCTCATGGATCTGCCCCAGCCGGCGGAGATGACGGGCGAAAGTTTGATTGCTAAAGGCTAGCGCGGCGGGATTTAATTCTCGTTCACGCCCAAGCAAGACCATGCTGCGAACCCATCACTGTGCCCAACTCACTCCCGCCGATCTCGGCGCGACCGTGGCTCTCGCGGGCTGGGTCGATTCCCTGCGCGACCACGGCGGGATCATCTTTGTCGATCTGCGCGATCGCCGCGGCCTGACTCAGGTTAAGTTCGACCCGCACGGGGATCCAGCCTTGCGGGCCCGGGCCGGAACCCTGAAGCCGGAATCGGTCATTCATGTCACCGGCAAGGTCGTGGCCCGGCCGGCCGGCACGGTCAACGCGGGGCTGCCCACGGGGGAAATCGAGATCGACGCCACCGGCCTGGACATCCTCAACCTTTCCGACACCCCGCCATTTCCGCTCGACGACGCCGGCGGCGACAAGGTCAACGAGGACACGCGCCTGACCTACCGCTATCTGGATCTGCGCCGGCCGAAGATGCGCAAGAATCTCGAGGTCCGGCACCGGGCGACTAAGGCGATCCGGGATTATTTCGATGGCCAGGAGTTCATCGAGGTGGAAACTCCCTCCCTCTTCAAGAGCACCCCGGAAGGCGCCCGGGAATATCTCGTGCCTTCCCGCATTCATGCCGGGCAGTTTTACGCCCTTTCCCAGTCGCCCCAGCAGTTCAAGCAGATCCTGATGGTGGCCGGGGTGGAGCGGTATTTCCAGATTGCGCGTTGTTTTCGCGATGAGGACCTGCGCTCGGACCGGCAGATGGAGTTCACCCAGGTCGACGTCGAGGCCTCGTTCGTCGATCGCGAGCAGATCTACGCCCTCTTTGAAGGGATGCTCAAGCACGTCTGGAAGCAGATCCTGGGCTACGACCTGCCGACGCCGTTTCTCCGCCTCACCTTTTTGGAGGCGATGAACCGCTTCGGGGTGGACAAGCCGGATCTGCGTTTCGGCCTCGAACTGTCCGACTTCACCGAGACTTTCCGCTCTTCCGGCTTCAAGGTCTTCTCCTCCACGGTCGCCTCCGGCGGGGTGATCAAGGCCTTCAACGCCAAGGGCCTCTCCGACCTGACCCAGGGCGAACTGAAGGCCTTGGAGGACACCGCCAAGTCGCTTGGGGCCAAGGGCCTCGCCTTCATCAAGGCCGAAGGCGGCGAATGGAAATCTCCGATCGTGAAATTCTTTTCCGACGCGGAGAAGGCCGCCCTCAACGCCCAGCTCGGGATCGCCGAAGGCGACACCGTCTTCTTCGCCGCCGCTCCCTGGGAGAAGGCCTGCGCCATTCTCGGACGGATCCGCCTGGAAGCGGCCCTCCTGCTGCAGAAGCGCAGCAAGCTCACTCTCCGGCCGGATGACTGGAAGTTTCTCTGGGTGGTCGATTTCCCCCTCATGACCTACGACGAGGCGGAGAAGCGCTACCTGGCGACGCACCATCCCTTCACCTCGCCGGTGCCGGAGGATGCCGCTCTCCTCGAGACCGCCCCGGAGAAGGTCCGGGGCCAGCATTACGACGTGGTCCTGAATGGCATGGAATTGGGCGGCGGCTCGATCCGGATCCATCAGCCCGCCCTGCAAAAGAAGGTTTTTGAGGACGTCCTCAAGATCCCGGCCGACGTGGTGGAAAGCCGCTTCGGCTACATGCTCAAGGCCTTCACCTACGGTGCTCCGCCCCATGGCGGCATCGCTTTCGGCCTCGACCGGATGGTGGCTCTGTTGTGCGGCACGACCAGCATCCGCGACGTCATCGCCTTCCCCAAGACCCAGAAGGGCCAGGATCTGATGGCGGGCAGCCCGACCCCCGTTACAGCGCGTCAACTCAAGGACTTGCATATTCAGGTCGCTCCGGAGACGACCTAGGCGGTGCCGGTGCTTGCCTAATCGCCCCGGCCTCCTAGGCTTGGGCTCTCCCACTCCTTACTGCCTCATGAAACTGATTGTCGCCATCATTAAGCCCTTCAAATTGGAAGAAGTGAAAGAAGCCCTGGCCGAAGCGGGCATCGAGGGCATGACCGTCACCGAGGTCAAGGGCTTTGGCCGCCAAAAGGGCCATACCGAAATTTACCGGGGCAGCGAATACACGGTCGATTTCCTGCCGAAGGTGAAGATCGAGATCGCGGTGGCCGACGACGTGGCGGGCAAGGCGGTCGATGCGATCGTCAAGGCCGCCAAGACCGGCAAGATCGGCGACGGCAAAGTCTTTGTGCTGCCGTTGGAAGAGGTCGTGCGAATCCGCACCGACGAGCGCGGCGAAGCCGCGGTTTAATTTTCTCGCCGAGGCTTTCTCGGCACCCCCCATGCGTGCCCCCACCCCAGTCTTATTGCGTCCCCAGCTTTCCGCCGCCCTCGCTGCCGCGTTGGCCCTGGCGGCGCCGATGCGCGCGAGCACGACGGAGGAACGCCTGACGGCGCTCGAAGCCTACGTCCGCAACGGCAATCCGGGGCGGGCCCTCGCGGGCGTGCCCGGGCCCGGCCACAACGGCTGGATGATGACCTGCGCCGCCCTGGTGCTGTTCATGACCCTGCCGGGCCTGGCCCTGTTTTACGGGGGGCTGGTGCGAAAGAAGAACGTGCTCTCGGTCCTGGGCCAGTGCCTGGGCATCGCCGGTCTCGTCACCATCCTGTGGTGGGCTATCGGCTACAGCCTGGTCTTTGGCACCAGTTTCCACAGCGGCATCCTGGGCGGCACGGAACACGCCTTCCTCCGGGGGGTAACCTCCGCCCCCAATCCCGCCTACAGCTTCTGGGTTTCCCAGAATGTCTTTGCCATGTACCAGCTGATGTTCGCCATCATCACCCCGGCCCTGATCGTGGGGGCCGTGGCCGAGCGCATGAAATTTGGCGCCATCATCCTCTTCGTCACCCTGTGGATGTTCGTCGTCTATTTTCCGCTGGCGCACATGGTGTGGGGCGCCAACGGATGGATGAGCGGGCTGAACAATCCCGTGGCCGGCATCACCGCCATCGACTTCGCCGGGGGCACGGTCGTGCACATGAGCTCGGGCTGGTCGGCCTTGGTCCTCTGCATCATCCTCGGTCCCCGCCTCGGTTTTGGCCGGGAGAAGATGGCTCCCCATAGCATGGTGCTGTGCATGGTCGGCACCGGCATCCTGTGGGTGGGCTGGTACGGCTTCAACGCCGGCTCCGCTTTGGGGGCCGACGGGATTGCCGCCAATGCCTTCACCGCCACGACCCTGGCCGCGGCGGTGGGGTCCTTCGCCTGGGGGCTTCTGGAGCGAATTTTACGCGGCCGGGCCTCCATCCTCGGCTTCTGTTCCGGGGCGGTGGCCGGTCTGGTCGTGATCACTCCGGCCTGCGGCTTCGTCACCCCGGGCGGCGCCGTCGCGATCGGCGTCCTGGCCGCGGTCGTGCCTTACTTCTTCGTCAATGTCCTGAAGGCTCGCTTTGGCTACGATGACGCGCTCGACACCTTCGGGGTGCACGCCGTGGGCGGCACGGTCGGCGCGATCTTAACCGGCTTCTTTGCCTCCGCTTCGGTCAATCCCAACCTGACCGCGGCCAACCCGGCCGCTGTACAGAACGGACTGGCCCAGCGGGTGGTGACGGGAGGGCTGTGGGTGGAGCAGCTCAAGGCCGTCGGCCTCACCTTGGGCCTGGCGCTCGCCGCCACCCTGGTGCTGGCCTTTCTGGTCAAGGCCTTGGTGGGATTGCGGCTGAGCGTCGACCTCGAGCGCCAGGGACTCGATCTGATCGAGCACGGCGAAGAGGGCTACATCGACTGATCAGGCCTTCTTCGCCAAGGCGCGGGTGCGGATTTCCTCGCTCAGGCGCGGCAGGAATTGGGCAAAGGGCATGACGCCTTCGTCGCCCCGGGCCCGGGAACGCACACTGACCGACTGGGCCTCGGCTTCCTTGCCGCCGATGATGAGGGTGTAGGGAATCTTCTCCAACTCGGCCCGGCGGATCTTCGCGCCCAATTTGTCGCTGTGCTCGTCCAGGGTGGCGCGGCTGCCCGCGGCCTTGAGCTGGTCCAGCAGGCCCCGGGCGTAGTCCACGACCTTGTCGTTGATCGGGAGCAGGCGGACCTGCTCCGGCGCCAGCCAGACCGGGAAGTCCCCGCCAAAGTGCTCGATCAGGACACCGCAGAAGCGCTCCATCGAGCCGAAGGGGGCGCGATGGATCATGACCGGCCGGTGGGTCTGGTTGTCGGCTCCGGCGTAGGTCAGGTCGAAGCGGACGGGGAGATTGTAGTCGACCTGGACGGTGCCGAGCTGCCATTCCCGGCCGATCACATCCTTGACCACGAAATCGATCTTGGGCCCATAGAAGGCGGCCTCGCCCGGTTCCTCGGTAAACGGGACGCCGAGGGTGGCGGCGGCCGACCGGCAGGCCGCCTCGGCCTTGTCCCAGTTGGCGGGATCGCCGATATACTTGCCCGAGTCGGGATCGCGCAGGCCGACCCGGACGCGGTAGTCGGTCATGCCGAGGGTGGTGAGGACGATCTTGACCAGGGCCAAGCAGCCCTTGACCTCGGCCTCCACCTGGGACTCGGTGCAGAAGAGATGGGCGTCATCCTGGGTGAAGCCACGGACGCGGGTCAGGCCGTTCAGCTCGCCCGACTGCTCCCAGCGGTAGACCGTGCCGAACTCCGCCAGGCGCACGGGCAAGTCGCGGTAGGAATGCGGCTGGGAGGCGAAGATCTTGATATGATGGGGGCAGTTCATCGGCTTGAGCAGGAAGCCGTCGAGCAGGAGTCCGTCCGGCTTGACCCGGTCCGCCGCGATCACTTCCGATCCGACCCGGCGGTTGACTTCGGAGCGCAGGTGCTCGGACACGGCCTCGAGGCGGGCGAAGACTTCGCCGCAGGGGCAGCCTTCGGCCATGACTTTGGCCAGCGACTCGTTTTCGATCACCGGCGAGAACTGGGAGGCCTTGTAGTAGGGGAAATGCCCGGAGGTCTTGTAGAGTTCGAGCTTGCCGATGTGGGGGGTGAAGACCTGGGAGTAGCCCTGCTTGCGCAGTTCCTCGCTGATGAAGTTCTGCAGCTCCTGGCGGATGACCGCCCCGTTGGGGGTCCAGAGAATCAGGCCCTGGCCGACCTCGTCGTCGATGACGAAGAGCTTCAGGTCGCGGCCGAGCTTGCGGTGGTCGCGCTGCTTGGCCTGCTCGATCTGCTCGAGGTACTGGGCCAGTTCCTCCTTGGTGGCGAAGGCGGTCCCGTAGATGCGCTGCAGCTGCTTGTTGTGCTCGTCGCCGCGGTGGTAGGCCCCGGCGATCGAGAGGAGCTTGAATGCCTTAAGCTTGCTGGTGTAGCGGACATGGGTGCCGGCGCAGAGATCGATGAACTCACCGTTCTGGTAGAAGGAAATCGCCTCCCCGGCCGGAATGTCGGCGAGCCGGCCCAGCTTGTACCGCTCCTGGCCGATTTTCTTGATCATCTCGGTCGCTTCCTCCCGGGAGACTTCCTTGCGCTGAAACGGCTGGTTCTCGTCGGCGATCTTCTTCATCTCCGCCTCGATCTTGGCCAGGTCTTCGGTCGTCAGCTTGTGCTCGAGATCGACGTCATAGTAGAAGCCCGTATCCGTCGGCGGACCGATGTCCAGCTTCGCGTCCGGAAAGAGACGAAGGATTGCGGTCGCCAAAATGTGAGATGCCGAGTGGCGGAGTTCTTGCAGAGGAGTCATGGACATGGTCGCTGGACAGCTAGAAAAGAGTTGTTATAATACCATCCTATCAGAAAGAAAGCACGGGCTACAAAAGGTACCTTAAGATGAAGACGTTGGAACAGTTGATGGCTTCGCCGAAGGATTTTCCGCTGGAGATCACTCTCTCCTCTGGTGACAGGCATATTCTCCCCCATCCGGATCATCTCCAGAGACATCCGCATCAGGGCGACTATGTTATCTATCCTGACGTTGGCGCCTTTTCCGTCGTGATCAACGCGAAGCACGTCGTTTCCTTACGGCCGGTCCGCAAGCGGCTGTCGCGGCGGAAGGTGGCCTGATCCGGTCATTTTTTGACCGGCTCGAGCTTGTAGCCGCCCTTGCCATCCAGCATCGACCAGCCGGCCGCGGTCAGTTCCCCGCGCAGGCGGTCGGCGCCGGCGAAATCCTTCGCCAGCTTGGCCGCCCAGCGTTTTTCGGCCAGAGCGGCGATGTCGGGCGGAATCGCGATCGCTGGCGCGGGAAGGTCGAGGCGCAGGCCGAGGGCGAAGAGCACCCGCTCGAAGCTTTTCAGGTCGACATTCCGGGTGCCGCGGTGGACGGCGGTGAAGAGGGCTCCGAGGGCGGCGGGCAAGTTCAGGTCGTCGCGCAGGGCAGTGAAGACCGCGGCAAAGGCGTCGCTTTCCTGGCTGGCACCCTGGTCCAGGGCCGCCCGGTAGGTGCGCAGGGTGGCCAGGGCGCTCTCGGCCGCGTGGAGGGAATCGAGGGTAAAATTCAGCTGCTTGCGGGGATGGCCGGCGAGAAGCGCGTAGCGGACGGCCATGGGCGAGTAACCCTTCGCCACCAGGTCGCCCAGGGTGTAGTAGTTGCCCTTGCTCTTGCTCATCGTCGTCCCCTCCACCAGCAGGTGCTCGCTGTGGTACCAATGGCGGGCAAAGGTCGTGCCGTTGCAGCACTGGCTTTGGGCGATCTCGTTTTCGTGATGGGGGAAGAGGAGGTCGACCCCGCCGCTGTGCAGGTCGATCGTCGCGCCCAGGTGCTTTTTGATCATGGCGCTGCACTCGATGTGCCAGCCGGGCCGTCCGGCGGAGGCCCCCTCGGGCCCGGGCCAATTGACGTCGCCATCCTCCTCCGGCTTGTAGGCCTTCCAGAGGGCGAAATCCCCGACGTCGTCCTTGTGGTCGGCATCGAAGACGGAATTGGTCACCTTGAGCTCGCGCTCCTTGATCCGGGAAAGGGCGCCGTAGTCGGGGAAGGAGCTGATCTTGAAATAGACCGAGCCGTCGGCCGCGCGGTAGGCGTTGCCCTTGCGCATCAGGACCTCGATCATGTCGACCTGCTCGCGGATGTGGCCGGTGGCCGCCGGCTCGACGGTCGGCGCCAGGCAGTTCAAGGCGGCGCAGTCGGCGTGGAACAGCTCCGTCCATTTGCGGGTGATCTCGGCCAAGGGGCGCTGTTCCTTCCGCGCCTGGTCGATCGTCCGGTCGTCCACGTCGGTCAGGTTGCGGACGTGCCGGATCTTGTCCGGGCCAAATTCGAGCTCGAGCATCCGCCGCAGGATGTCGTTGACCACGAAGGTCCGGAAGTTGCCGATATGGGCGGGGGCGTAGACCGTCGGACCGCAATTGTAGAAGCGGAAGACGCCGTCCGGCTGCGCGGGGGCAAGGTCGCGCAATTGGCGGGTCAGCGAGTCGTAGAGGCGGAGGGCCATGAACTTGCCACCCTAAGCGCCTCGGGGCCCATCCGAAAGCGAATTTTACCGCTGCCTTTCGGCGTGAGTTTTGCCCGGAAAGGGCCTAGCCTGGGAATCGAACCGCCATGCCCGACACCTTCCTCCTCGACTTGGTCCACCGTCCGCGCCGCCTGCGGCGCACCGCCAGCCTCCGCCGGCTGACCGAGGAGACCGTGCTGCGCTCGTCCGATTTCATCGCCCCGCTCTTTGTCGTGGAGGGCCGGAAGGGGCCGGAAGCGATTGCCTCCATGCCGGGCGTCTTCCGCCTGAGCGTCGCCGATCTGGTCAAGGAGTGCCGCGCGCTCTCCCGCCTCGGGGTCGTCGCTGTTGCCCTCTTTCCCAAGCTGGCGGTGAAGCTGAAGGACGAGGAGGGCGCGGCCGCCCTCGATGAGGACGGCCTGGTCCTGCGCGCCATCCGGGCGGTGAAGGCGGGGGTGCCGGAAGTGGCGGTCATGACCGACATCGCCCTCGATCCTTACACCACCCACGGCCACGACGGCGTCCTGACCGCGGGCGGCGACGACGTCGACAACGACCGGACGGTGGCGATCTTGACCCGCATGGCTGTCCTGCACGCCCGCGCCGGGGTCGATTTGGTCGCGCCCTCCGACATGATGGACGGCCGAGTCGGGGCGATCCGCCGCTCCCTGGACAAGGCGGGCTATAGCGGCACAGGCATCATGGCCTACGCCGCGAAGTTCGCCTCGGCCTACTACGGACCCTTCCGCGACGCGGTCGGCAGCGCCCAGGCGGCGGGCACGACTTTGTTGGGCAAGGCGACCTACCAGCTCAATCCGGCCAACCGCCGCGAGGCGCTGATCGAGGCGGCGCTGGACGAGGCCGAGGGCGCTGACCTCCTGATGGTCAAGCCGGCGGGGCCCTACCTCGACATCATCCGGGAGATCCGGGGGGCGACGCGCAAGCCGTTGGCGGCCTATCAGGTCTCGGGGGAATACGCCCAGCTGCAGGCGGCGGCGCGGTTGGGCTGGCTCGATCTGGCCCGGACGCGCCACGAATCGCTGCTTGCGATCAAGCGGGCGGGGGCGGACATGATCCTGACTTATTTCGCCCGGGCGATGGCGCAGGTCCTGAAGGACGGGTAGCGCGGAAGAGGACCGGTTACCGCTTGCCGCGGGCCTTCTTCTTCGGCTTGTCCTCGTCTTCGCCTTCCTCGTCCTTTTTGCCCTTCTCGTCGTCCCCGTCTTCGTCTTCCTCGTCGTCGTCCTTGTCCTTGTCTTTGTCCTTCTCCTCGTCCTCGCCCTCTTCGTCTTCATCCCACTTCAAGGACTCGTCGTTCTTCAGTTTTTCCTCTTCGGCTTCGTCCAATTCGGGCAAATCCTCATCCTCGTCCTCGGCCGTTTCTTTGACTGGATGTTCCTCGTCGGTCTCGTGGCCGGCCGGCATGTAGTCCAGGATCGCGGTCAGTTCCTCGAAGGTGTGGACCGCCTTGCCCTCGATGAAGTGGGCGTTCTGGTCCTCGCGGATCTCGTCCTCGACTTCATCGACGGAGAGTTTCGCCTCAAAGTCGAAGAGGTCGTTGAGCAGCTTCACCCGGCAGCGCACGAGGTGATCGAGCAGGTCGGCGTAGGGCCCGTTCTCCTCGTCGAGCGAATCGGGCAGGGCGAACAGTTTTTCGTCCGACTCAAAGAGGGACTCCTTCACCCGCTTCAGCCGCACCTTGCCGGCGCCCTGGTCCTTGTCGATGCGGAAGGAGATGAAGGCGGCCTCAAATAGGTCCTGGTCGAAGCCATAGTCGCGCAGCGGATCGAGCAATTCGATCAGGTGGGAGATCTGCCGGGGATCGATGACGCTGAGCCCGTCCACGTCCCAGCGCACCGGATCGCTCGTCTCCGCGACCCACCAATTGTGGTCTTCGCCGAGGCGGACAATGCACCATTCGAGTGTGGAAGTAGGCTTAGCCATGACTGGAGGAAATTTTGAGCGCAGCGTGCAAGCGGAGATTTAAAAAACAAGCCCAAAAAGCACCAGCGTAAGTTATTTGTGAGAAGTTCGTTAGGAAAGGGCTCTGGCAGCGGTTTTCCGCTATTCCAGGGTTGTACGGCGCATTGACCGTCCGAAGCCGGCAAAGTTGCCCTAAGTTGGCCGATCCTTGCGTTTTGTCTTCGGGTTTTCACCATCCGTCGCCATGGGGCTTTTTTACGAGAAGATCGTGCGACCCGGCTTGTTCCGGATGGAGGCCGAGTCGGCCCACCATGCCGCCGTCGCGGCCCTGAGCTGGCTCGGCGCCTTGGGGCCCCTCCGGCGTCCGCTCGAGGCCTGGGGCCTGGCCCCCGGCGCCAGCCGGCCGCCGATCCGGGCCTTCGGGCTGGATTTTCCGGCGCCGGTCGGTCTGGCGGCGGGTTTCGACAAGAATGCGCGGGCCTGGCCGGCCGCGGCCATCCTCGGCTTCGGCCATGTCGAAATCGGGACGGTCACCCACTTGCCCCAGCCGGGCAACCCGCAGCCGCGGCTGTTCCGCTATCCCCGGGAGGAAGCGGTCATCAACCGGATGGGTTTCAACAACGACGGGGCGGCCGCCGTCGCCACCCGCTTGGCGGGCCAGGACGGGCGCAAGCACCGCCGGATCCCCCTGGGCATCAATCTGGGGAAGTCGAAGGCGGTGGATCTGGAGCAGGCGACCGCCGACTATCTCGCGAGTTTTGTCCTTCTGGCGGACCAGGCCGATTATTTGGTTTTGAACGTGTCCAGCCCTAACACCCCGGGATTGCGTGGCCTCCAGGAAAAGCCCCGCCTGCGCGAATTGCTCGGGGCCATTTCGGGCGCCAACCGCACGCGGGGGGCGAACCGGGTGCCCTTGCTGCTCAAGATCGCCCCGGACCTGGACTTTCCCCAGATCGACGACGTCCTCGAGGTCATCGCGGAATTTGGCCTCGACGGCATCATTGCGACCAACACCACTTTGGCCCGGCCCGGCCCCTTCGCCGCGGTCGACCAGGCCGGCGGCCTGAGCGGCCGGCCCCTGCGCGAGCGGGCAACCGACATCATCCGCCATCTGGTCCGGGTGACCGGCGGGCGTCTGCCCGTCATCGGCTGCGGCGGAATCGGCGATGTCGCGAGTGCGGCGGAGAAATTCGACGCCGGGGCGACGCTCCTGCAGGTCTACACCGCCCTGATCTACCGCGGGCCGTTTCTCGCCCGGGAATTGGCCGGCGGCCTGAAGGACCGGCGGCCGCTCAGATAGTCCAGTCGGCGCCCTCGCCGATCTGGCCGATCAAAAGCTCGCGCTTTTTCCGCGGCCGGATGATCGACGCCTGGTCGCCCTGATAGTAGGCGATGCTGTTCGGCGGCATCGACTGCATGAGCCAGACGTTGGAGCCGACGACGGAGTTTTCCCCGATGACGGTGTCGCCGCCGAGGATGGTGGCGCCGGGATAGACGATGACGCCATCCTCCAATTTGGGATGGCGCCGCACGCCCTTGACCGGCAGGCCCTTCTCGTCGGTCAGGAAGGATTTGGCCCCCAGGGTCACGCCCTGGTAGATTTTGACATGGTTGCCCAGCCGCGCGGTTTCGCCGATCACGACGCCGGTGCCGTGGTCGATGAAAAAATGGGTGCCGATCTCCGCCCCGGGGTGAATGTCGCAGCCGGTCCGTTCATGGGCGTACTCGGTGATCATCCGGGGCAGGAGCGGGATCCCGAGGCGGTAGAGCACATGGGCCAGCCGCTGCAGCGAAATCACCAGGACGCAGGGGTAGGCCAGGATGATTTCGTCGATGTTGCGCGCGGCCGGATCGCCCTCGTAGGCGGCGGCCACGTCGGTCTGGATCACCTTCCGCACCGCCGGGACCTGGCCGAGAATCTCTGCGGCGAGCGTTTTGGCGCGGGCCCCCGGCTCCGGATTATGGATGTAGCGCAGGCTTTTCTCCAATTCGTCAATCAGCCGGCGTTCGACCCGGAGGAGCAGCTTCTCGATGTGCGCCGGCACGTCCTTCTTTTCCAGGGCCTTCTCCTCAAAGAACCCGGGGAAGAACAGGTACATGAAATCCCGGGCGAGCGCGTTGACCGATTCCTGCGAGGGCAAGTTGACGCCATCGAGATGATTGATGCCGCCGTCGACCTCGTAGGAGGCGAGGAGGGCGGCTTTGATTTCTTGGTGGGTCATGGCAGGGCGGGTCCGCCCTGAGGGTTGCCATCGGGCCGGAGGGGTCAAAGCCCAATTTGGGCGCGCAACCGCCCCCGGTTGCCACGGGCCTGGGGGTCGGAGGGAGCGAGCCGGACGGCGGCCTCGAATTGGGCGAGGGCCTCGCGCCGGCGGCCGGCCGCCTCCAGGAGGAGCCCGAGATTGTTGTGGGCCTGCGCCAGGTCCGGCGCCAGGCGGAGGGTGGCCTCGTATTCCGCCATGGCGTCGGCTGAACGGCCGGCCTGAGCGAGGGCCAGGGCGAGATTGTAGTGGCGGAAGGCCTTGCCGGGTTCGAAGCGCAGGGCGGTTTGAAACTGGCGGATGGCCTCGTCCGTCCGTCCGGCATCGAGCAGCTCGGTGGCGAGATTGTTCCTCGCCTCGGCGTCTCGGGGGTCGAGGCGCAGTGCCGCTTCGTATTCCGCCATCGCTGGTACTGACTGATGGCGGCGGATGAGGGCGTTGCCGAGGTTGGTATGGGCTTTGCCGAGTTCGGGATTGAGCCGGACGGCCTCCTGAAAATAGGCGAGGGCTTCGGCCTCGCGCCCCAGCTGGGTGAGGGCGTTGCCCAGGTTGTTGGCGGCTTCGCCGTAACGCGGATTGTACTGCAAGGTGGCGCGAAAATGGGCGGCGGCGGTGGCATAGTCCCCGGCAGCGTAGGCGTCGATCCCGAGATTGTTGTGGGCCATCCAGCAGCCTGGATTGAGGGCGATCGTGGCCGCGAAGAGCCGGTCGCTGTCGTGGTAGAGCCGGGCCTGGCGGGCGGTCAGGGCGCCGAGGGTGGCGACGGCGAGGCCGGCCGCGACGACCGCGGCGCGATCCGAGCGCCAGTGGCTCCAGCCGGCCGCCCCCAGCGCCAGGAGGCCGATGATCGCGAGGTGCTGATAGTGGTCGGCCACCAGCGAATACTTCATGAAGTAGACATCGGCAAAGCCCATGACCGGAACCAGCATGAGTCCGAAGTAGAGCCAGGCAGCCGCCACGGGCCGGGCCCAGGCGGGCCGGTTGGGCCCGGTGGCGAGCCAGAGGAGAAGGAGGGTGAGGCTGGCGCCCGCCAGGAGGGGCAGCCAGGTCGCGGCCCGGGCGGGATCGATGGTCCATTGCGGGTAGACGAAGCTCAGCCGGAGCGGCAGGAGCGCCTTGCCGAGATAGAACCAGAGAGCGAGGCCCGCCCCGCAGAGGCGTTCGGGCCCGCCCGCCTGGCGGATGACGCCGGCGGCACTGTGCCTTTGAAACCAGATGTCGATCGCAACGCCGAGGGCACTGGCGGCCAGGAAGGGCACTAGCCGGAGGAGATCGGCACGGGTCGGGGTGCGCCGCCAGGCGATCAGCCCGACCAGGACCAGGGGGAGCATCGCGACCGAGCCCTTGCTCAGGAGGGCGAGGAGGAAGGCGGCCAGGCTCAGGCTATACCACTTGCCGGAGCCGGGAGCCCGGCCGGCGGGGCTGGCGTTGGGTTCGGCCAAGCCGGAGCGAAGAAATGCTTCCACAGTGAGAAGCGAAAACAGCATCGCCAGCAGGTTCTTCCGCTGGGCGATCCAGGCCACCGATTCGACGTTGACGGGGTGAAGGGCGAAGAGGAGCGCCGCCAGGTAGGCGCCGGGCACCCGGAGGCGGCGCAGGATCGACCAGAGCAGCAGGGCTTCGATCCCATGGAGGATCAGACCATCGGCGTGATAGCCCGCAGCGTGCAGGCCCCAGAGGCGCCATTCGGCCCAGAGGGTCGAGTACGTAACGGGCCAATAGTCCGTCGGCTGAGTCGTGGCCCAGATGCGCCCCAGGCCGTCGGCGGCCCGGATTAAGGGGTTGCCCGTAAGGGAGGTATAGTCGTCCCAGACGAACCCGGCGGAGAAGACGGACAGGTAGACCAGAGCCGTGGCTGCGATGAGAAAAAGCGCGGCCGGCAGGGGGTTCTTTTCCTGGCGAATGCGCTGGAAAATGTCCGGCACGTTCGTAGGTTAGAGCCGAATCTCCCTTTCCTCTAAAGCCTTTTCTCTATGAACTCCAACGACTCGGCTGTCCTCGACGAACCCATGATCGATATCGACGCCAACCGGCGACTCCTCAACCGCTACCGGTACATCGAGCAGGAGACGATGCGCATCTTCGCCGGCTGGCTTCCGGCCACCGCCTTGTTCGAACTCAAGTGCGAGTACGGCCGCACGATTTGGGAAAGCTCCCAGCATGTGAATGCGCTATATCTGCGCCTGCGCGAGATCCAGTCCCCCGCTTTCCAGAAGCCGGCCGATCCGGCCATCATCCGGCTGATGCAGGAAATGCTGCATGCCCCGAACGAGATCGCCCTGGCCGTGGCCTACTGGCGGGTACTTAAGCCGGCGGTCATCGCCGCCATGAAGAACCACGCCGAGACGACCTTTCCCAATACAGACTTGCCCAGCGTCTACGCCCTGGACCATATCGTGCTCGACCAGGAAGCGCAGGCCAAGCGGATGGAGTCCCTCCTGGCCCAGTTCCAGAAGCAAGGTCGGATCGACGCCACCGTCCTCACCTGGGAAAAATACACCCGCGAACTGCTCGCAGCCGCCGGCGGCGTCACCGGGGACGAGGCCCGCCCCGCCGGGACCCCGGTGGCTCCCGCGGTCCGCAAGAACTTTGTCTTCCCCCGTGAGGTGGCCCGGGACCAGCGCTTCACCAACCTGGGCGGAGACGTCGGCATGGGCTCCCGGCCGCCGGAAGAGGACTACGAAGCCCACACCCGGATGGAATTCGAGCGCTACTCGACCGAGATGCTCGCGGCCGAGACCGTGGCCGACGTCATGTTCCATGTCACCGACATGCCCTGGGAGTTTCAGCACGATTCCGCCCGCCACCTCTACGACGAAGTCCGCCACTGCCTGATCGGCTACGACTGGCTCAAGCGCCACGGCGGCGATCCCTTCAGCACGCCGCAGTTTCTCCAGGTCTTCAAGTGGCGCACCCGCTTCACGCCGGTGCAGCAGTACTGCATGCTGACGATGGGCAACGAGGTGAACGCCTTCCCCTATCGCCACCGCCGCCTGGCGGCCCACGAAAAGTCGGGCGACCGCTACAGCGAGCAGCAGGTCCGCTACGACGTGGCCGACGAAACCCAGCACGTCCGCTTCGGCCGGCGCTGGCTGACCGATCTGATCAAGGCGAGCGGCGAAAAGCGCTCGGAGGAGAAGTTCATCGCCGACACCCTGGAGATTTGGGAAAAGGAGTACCGGACGGGCTTACTGCCCGTCGAGTGAGCCCATGTGCTGGCGAATGGCCTCGAGGATCCGCTTCACTTCCGGATCGTTCGGGGCCAGCCGGCCCATCTCCGCGAATTCGGCGAAGCCTTCGCGCTGGCGGCCGGAACGGAGGAGCGCTAAGGCGAGGTTCTTGTGGGCGCCGAGGTATTCGGGCTTGAGCTGGACTGCACGATAGAATTCATCCAGGCCCTGGTCTAGCCGGCCTGTTTCCACGAGCGTGATCCCGAGATCGTTGTGGGCCTCGGCGAAATCCGGCTTGAGCCGGACGGCTTCCCGAAACTGCTCCTCCGCTTCGCCCAGCCGCCCGGCCTGGGCGAGGGCGAGGCCGAAATTGTTGCGCGCCTCCGCGTAGCGCGGACTCATCCGGACCGAGGTTTCGAGTTCGGCGATGGCTTCGTCCAGCTGGCCGGGAATCTTGGTCAGTTCGGCGCCGATATTGTTGTGCCCCTGGGCATCGTCGGGATTGAGCCGGATCGCGGTCCGGAAGTGGACCAGGGCCTCGGGGCTGCCGCCGGGGCGCTTGGAGAGGAGGGTGCCGAGATTGTTCTCGGCCATCCAGCTGCTGGGGTTTCGGGCCAGGGTGGTGCGGAAAAGCACTTCCTCGTTCTGATACATGTGGCTTTGGTCCCAGCTCAGGACGGCGAAGAGGGCGAGGACGCCGAAGGCGAGCCAGAGCAGCTGCGGCCGGCGCCGTTGCAGGACGCCCCAGCCGGCGGCCAGCACACTCAGGATGCCCAGGCTTGCGAGATACTGGAAATGGTCGGCGACGTAGGAAAAACGGAAGGGATAGATATTGAAAAATCCCAGGACGGGGAAAAGCGTGCCGGAGAAAAAGAGAAAGCCGGCCAGGGGAGCGCGGGTGGCCGGGCGGTTGCCGCGGCGAAAAATCGGCAGGACGAGGGCGGCAAGGAGGAGAAGAACGCCGATAGGAAAGAGGAATTGCCCGAGGTGGCGGGCATCGATGGTCCAATGGGGATAGGAGAAAATGAGATCGGCCGGCCAGACTAGCTTGCCGAGGTAAAACCAAATCACTCGGCCGGCCACGAGACAGCGCTGCACGAAGCTGAGCTCAAAGGCGCCGCCGTCTGCCCCGATGACATTGCGTTCGACCCAGGCGGTGAAGAGCCCCAGGGCGCCGCCCAAGGCGAACCAGGGCACGAGGGGAAGCACGTCCCGTTTCCAGCCCAGGCGGCCTTGGCGCCACCACAGGATGACCAGGAGGGCGGCCGGGAGGGTGGCCGTCACCGTCTTGCTCATGAGGGCGAGAAAGAAGAGCAGGGTGGCGAGCAGGTAGAATCCGGCCAGGCCAGCGCGCCGGAGCCAGGGCGAGCGGACGGGTGCCGGGGCGTCCAGACCGTCGCGGAATTTGAAGTAGGCCAAGATCGCCAGCAGATAAAAGACGCCGGAAAGGGTGTTTTTCTGCTCCGAAATCCACGCGACCGATTCGACGCAGACGGGATGGAGGGCAAAGAGGAAAGCGGCGAGCCAGGGCCAGGGCAGGGGCGAAGGCGGCTCCGGAGCTGTCGGCGTCACGGGCCGGCTGGACCTGGCCAGACGCGTGAGGACGACCGCGAGGAGACAGGCCGATCCGATGTGGAGGAGGATATTGACGAGGTGATAGCCGAGGGTGGCATCGCCCCACAGCCGATGCTCCACCCAGAAGGCGCTGTGCAGCACGGGGTAGTATTGCTGGCTTGCGCCGACTTCGAACCAGATCCGCCACAGGCCTTCGACGGAGCGCAACTCCGGCTTGGTCACATGCCCCGTGTCGTCCCACAGGACCGCCCCCCCCAGGCTGGGGAAGTAGACCAGGAAGGTGAAGACGGCGAGCAGGGCGCCCAGGAGCCACGGGCTGATTCCGGCGCTACGGGCGGCCGGCGGCGGGTGCGGGACGGAGCTCGGCTTCGGCATCCGGGGAGAATTCAGGTCGCGATCGGCTTGACCAAGGCGTCGAGCAACGCGACCGCCATCTGGTTGCAGGGGGCGGGAATGCCGTGCTTCTTGCCCAGCCGCACGATCACGGTGTTGCGGGCGTCGGTTTCCATCGGCCGGCCCGCTACCCGGTCGGCATGGAGGGAATTGAGAAAGCCCTTGGGGGCGCCGCGATAGCCCTGGACGACCGCTTCGACCACACCGTCGTCGAGCTTGGCTCCTTCGGCCCGGCCCACGGCGACACATTCCCGCACGAGCGAGCGGATGGCTTCCGCGATCGATTCGTCATGCGCTATGTCCGAGGGCTGCAGGAGCAGGGCGGAGATGATGCCGGCGCAGTTGCCGCAGAGCTTCCGCCAGATTACGGTCGTGAAATCATCGGTCACCGCCGCCTCGACGTCGCCGCCGGCAAAGAGTTCTATGAAGGCGTGCCCTTGGGCCCCGCTGGGCGAGCGCAGGCGCATTGCTCCGAGCTTGCGGACGAAGCCCGGGCGGTCGCGCTCGGCCGGGCAGTCGACCATGACGGGCAGAAGAAATTCCGCGGGGAGGTAGGGGGCGTACCGCTCCCGATGCTCGACGCCGTTTTGGAGGACGGCCACGGGGGTGGCTTTGCCGCGGAGGCGCTCGAGCCAGGGGGCGGCTCCGGCCGCGTCGTAGGCCTTGGTTGCGATGATGACCCAGTCGACCGGGGTCGCCTGGCTCGGATCGGTCAGAACCGTGGCCGTGACCTCGATGGAGCCTTTTTCCGATTGCACAGTCAGGCGGGGGAGGGGGCGGCGCACGCAGAGAACGATCTCGTGCCGGCCGGTTTGAGCGAGGCTGGCGGCGGCAACGCTGCCGATCGCGCCGACGCCGACGATTGCTATGCGGGCCATGGGGCGATCCTCCATTGGATTAGAAGGGGAGGCCAGATGTTTTTGGGCCAGTTGGCGGTGTTGGCTGGCCGTCTGGCAGTGCCTAGCGCGGTTCTTCCTGGGCGTGCTTTCTGTTTCGCCTGAGCTTACGCCAAGGGCAGCAGGGCGTTTAGCCGCCCTGGGATCCTTAAATTGGTGCTCAGGACAGGAGTCGAACCTGCACGCCTTACGGCACACGCCCCTCAAACGTGTGTGTCTACCAATTCCACCACCTGAGCGAAGACCAAAAAGGGGAAGGGGCAATAAGAGGAATCGCGGAAGCGTTGTCGAGCCCCGATTCTCCCAGGTCGTCTTCTA
>Ga0302320_10008891_pt1 | contig 21719 bp, 12 predicted proteins | sample Bog_T0_3_FD_202130 | JGI IMG/M metagenome (GOLD analysis project Ga0302320, IMG submission 202130) | Peat permafrost microbial communities from Stordalen Mire near Abisko, Sweden - Bog_T0_3 | ecosystem: Environmental > Terrestrial > Soil > Wetlands > Peat | place: Sweden: Abisko, Stordalen Mire...
CCCCACCCGGAACAGGATTGTAGGAATGCGCGGAACGAACCCAGATCCCGCCGAAACGCGGGAGTTGACGGAACGAACCCAGTTGGGGAACTCCACCCGGAACAGGATTGTAGGAATGCGCGGAACGAACCCAGATCCTGCCGAAACGCGGGAGCCGACGGAACGAACCCAGTTGGGGAAGCCGGCCTCGAACGGGGTTGTAGGAATGTGCGGAACGAAGCCAGTTCCTGCCGAAACGCGGGTGGTGATGGAACGAACCCAGTTCGCGAACCCGACCGGCCCCGGCCCTTTCCAGTATCGACTCATTGTCTCCACAATCTCTCCGGCTTTAGGTTAGCAGTCATTTTTCGAGCTGGGCGCTCGTTTTGGCGTTTCCCAATTTGTTTTCATAGAGATGAGCGAGTGGATGCACGGTGACTCACACACGACCGCGCTTCGCTTCAGCCATGCTTCAGCCATAACGAGGAGCACGGTGGGCGCACGAGGGTCAAGCCGCGCATTAAATACTATTCCTCAAGAATTTCCTGTCGCGGTCGCGCCATTTGGGTGTATTCTATGTTGACAGATGCCAGCAAATTGTGACCGCTGCGGAATTGGATCGCGCTGTCGCGCTGTCGCGCTACCGCTAGCCATGGCGTCCGCGCTTTGTGCTCCGACGGCCTTCGCGCAGGCTGTTGATTTCACTGGCAACTTGGTGGGAACCGCGAGGACGAGCGTTCTCAACATGTACGCTGGCTCCGAACTGGTCGCCGGCGGGACATTCGCCTCGATGCCCTCGAGCGGCTCCCTTGGGCAGATCTACGACGCCACGGACCAAGTAGGCCCGCTCCAGTGGTACGTATGCAACCCCAGCACCACGACGTTTGTGTCCTCCATCTGGCCGGCGACCGTGGACAACAACGGGAACTGGCACTGGGTCGCCGGAACGGGCGTAACGGCGAACGGAAATTTTGACGGCAACCTCACGGTCGGAGGGACGCTCACCGTAAACGGAGGGAGCGGCCTGGCCCCGCTGAATCTCCCGCCGATCGCTTCCCCCGCGTCGCCGTCGACGGGCGACATCTGGGTGAATTCAACGGACAACCTGCCCTCGACGTTCGACGGCACGAATAAGCAGCGCATCCTGACGGCAAGTAATAAGGGGCTCGATTGCTTCGACGCATCCGGTTCCGGGACCACCTATACTTGCAACGTCCCCGACTATCCCAGCGCGCCGTCCGGAAGCCCGTGGGTTCTTTATTTCAGGCCGCAAACCACGTCCATCGCTGCGGCCACGCTCGCCGTGAACAGCGGAACTGGGTTGCCGATCTACAAGTACACCAGCGTTCCGGCGGGGCTGAACGGCGACCTCCAGGCCAGCACAATCTACCCTCTCCAATTGAATAACGGTGGCACCGGTTGGGTGATCGCGGGCGCGCCGATCGTCAACATTCCCGCAAGCAAGTTGGTGGTCGTCGATCCCTCCGATCAGAGCAAGGTGAACACCTTCACGAACGAGTGTCCAACGGCCACAAGCTGCGGCTTGTCTCTGCCCGGACATTCCGGCATTCTGCTGAGCGGCGGATCGGACACCCGGTCGATCTCATCCGGGACGTTAAGCTTCGGTTCCGTCGCCGTCGCCGCCATCCACCAGGCAACGCTGAACGCGAACATCACGACGCTCACCGTACCCAACGGACTAGCCGACGGCGAATCGATGTGCTTTGTGTTCACCCACGATGCCACCTCCACCACCTACACGATCGCGGCGCCGTCGAATATCCAGAACCTTTTCGCGCCTGGCGGCGTAGCCAGCCAGGTCTACCAGCAGTGCGGCAGATGGAACGGCACGGCCGCCGCATGGCTCATGTTTCCCACCAACGTGGTGCCGGCCTCGAATATTAGCGGCGTCGTGGCGCGCGCCAACGGTGGGCTCGGCGGCGGGACCCCAGGCACTGGGATCCTGAGGGACGGGTCACCGACTACGACCAGCGAATTGTTCGGGGACGCGACGACAAGCGGCTCCAACTCCGTGACGGTCGTGAAGGTCAACGGAGGGTCAGTTCCGGCCTCGGCCACCGTGCTCAGCAGCAACGGAGGCTCCCAACTCACTGCGGCGACGACTACCGGGTCGGGCAGCGTCGTGCTTGCCACGAGCCCCACTCTGACGACACCGAACATAGGGGCGGCGACCGGAACCAGCGTTACGCTGAGCGGCGACTCTAAGTCTTATCACCTGATAGGCGGCAGCGTCATCAGCTCTTCGCCGACTTGTACGAGCAACCTTGTCGGCGCGACCTGCACGTACACGGGAAACGATTCCTTCGGATTGGTGAGCATTCAGACGGGCACGTCGATCACCGCCTGGTCCACCGTAACCCAGGTCTACTCGATCGGCTTCAACACCGCTTGGGCGGGCGTCCCGTATTGTCACTTAAGACCCGCGAACAACGCCTCGGGCTTACTCACCGGTGGCTCGCAGCCTTATTACGCCTACGGAAGCAGTAATTCGTCGACGATGGCCCTGTCGAACTCGTCGAGTACCGGTTGGGTTACGAGCTCAACGTATGCCTGGACGGTCTCGTGCGGCAGGTAGTGGTCGAGATTCTCTTCGCGCTGCTCTCCGTGCTGACGTGCGGCGCCCAGACTGTCCCGCTGAGCCAGGTCACGGTTCTCGACCCCTACGGCGGGCAGGGCGGCGAGTGGAACGACGGAACAAATCAGTGGATCGTCGAGCAAACCCAGGTGGGCTGCATCGTCACGGGCGCCACGAACGCGAGCCCGATCGTGATCTCCTGCGGTAGCCCTCACACCATGAGCAACGGACGGTACGTGATGGTTTTCGCCGTGCAGGGCAACACCGCCGCGAACGTGACGTATGCCTACGCGAAGGTGACCGGCTACTCGACGACAACCTTCGCGCTGTATTCGGACTCCGGGCTGACGTCGCCAATATCGGGCGTCGGAAGTGGGACATACGTCTCCGGGACGGGAGTTGTCTACGCTTTCAAGAACCCATCGACGTGCGGAACCACTTCCGCGCCTTGCCCGCTTTACTCGGACTTTCTATTCGAGGTTGGCGGCGCGACGGCATACCGGAGCCGCTTCGACATTTGCGCGTCGATGCGGGCCGCGGCGGGCGCGGACTGCTCCTGCGGGGACGGTGCCCCCAGCCCGCTTGGGAACATGAACTTCTTGCTGCAGGAATCCGGGGGGTGCACGCGAAACGTTGCGCCCAAGGCGGGCAACGGGTACGATGTCTACGCCGCGACCGGCCCGCTTACGGCAAGCTACAGCATGACGTCATCGAACAGCACGATGATCGCGGCCGGCAGTCTATTGGGGAAGGGGTTTCTGAATCCCACTTATTCGACGGTTCCTACGAATAGCACGCCGGGAAGCCAGGTGGAGGAAATGGTTGTGGCGGCACTCGCGGGGAACGCCTTCGTCCATACGCAGTATGAGCACTTTACAATCTCGTTTGCGTCGGCTGCGCCCAGCCTGATGGCCACTCCGTTCCCGGCGGGGGAGCTGGACGCGGCGCAGGCTACCGCGACGGGCTACGTGAGCGCTAACTTCGGCGGCGGCGGCGCTGCTTACTGCACGAGCTACGTCAAATCGAACGGTCTCATCCCTCTGAGCACCGGGGGTTGGCGCGTCTATTTTCAGGCCGACTTTGGCGACTCCTGGAGCGGCGTGCCGGTCGCCTCAAATCTGTTGCCGTGCGGGCCGTTCATGGCAACCGTAAGCCTCGGCGGCTATACCCTTGGACAAACGATGCTCTACCAGGGTGACGAGGTTTCTGGCACCATTTCGAACGTCAAGCGACTTTGGCCGCCGAATAATTCCGGATGGCCCTGGACTACCCCGGCCAACCAGAACCCGAGCGTCTACACGGAGTGGAACGTCACAAACGTCAAGCTCTCAAACGGACACGCTGGCCTGCTGTGCATCACTACCACGGGCACCCCAGCTTGGCTGCTCGATGTCTTCTATGCGTCACCGTCGTACCAGCCTAACTTCTCGGCAGAGATGGCCGTGCTCGATCTGGTCACCGGTAGCATGACGCTGCTAACTAATGGGTTCACGCAGGGAACGCCGCTCAACGTCATGTTCTTTCCGAACGAGGCTTTCGGCGGATGGGGGCGGCTGAATTACGACGCGGCCACCAACTGCGCCTACCCTTATTACAATTCCTCTACCGGTCAATTCAACGTAGTCCGGCTCTGCTTCAACTACCCGGGCAGCCCGATCACCTTTAAAGGGAGCGCCTATAACGGGGCCGTATTGCGGAACGGCGCAACCATGAAGTGACCCGGTTTACGAAAAATGCGAACTGAAGAGTAGTCCTCTTGCCAAGGAAATGAATGAATTAAGGAGTAAGTAATGATATTTTACCGATATCTTGTCGCGGGTTTCGTAGCCTGCATACCAGCGTTCGTCGTCATATGCCCTCCGGCGGGAGCCCAGTCCACGTACTCGCTCAAGACGATCCACACGTTCCTCGGCGCACCCTCCGACGGAACCAGCCCAGGGAATCTTCTTGCAAGCGGAGGCAGTATCTACGGCACTACCCAATTTGGAGGAAGTGCGAAGGACGGCACCGTCTACTCGCTGACTCCCCCATCGTCTCAGGGCGGTCTGTGGACGGAAAAAGTTCTCTATAGCTTCCCGGGTGGCGGGAATGGTTCGACCCCAGGGTTAGCGCTCACCGCGGATTCAAATGGGGTGCTGTACGGAATCGCATCTTCTCCGAACTCTGGCCATCTGGCGTATTCATTAACTCCCCCGGCGACGGCGGGAGGCGAATGGACCTACTCTACTATCTGCAACTTTGCGGGGGGAGTTGACGGCACCTACCCCAACCCTCAGTTGACGGTCTGGAACGGAGTACTCTACGGAACCATGCAATTTGGGGGCCCGACTGGCTCTGGCGTGGTTTTCTCTCTGACGCAGCCCGAGGCCGCCGGGCAGCCCTGGACCGAGACCGTGGTTTACCCGTCCGGCAGTAACGCTGGGGGCCTGGTCGCTGGAGGCGGGGCCCTTTACGGGAGCGGAGGCGGAGCCGGCGTCTTCTCCCTGACTCCGCCTTCGTCCCCCGGTGGAACCTGGAACGAGGATGTCCTCTACGCCTACCCGGACGGAATCGAAGTCGAGGGCGGCCTGGCCTTGGGAAGTAACGGCGTGCTGTACGGCACGACTTTCAACGGAGGGTCCTTTGGGTTGGGCTCGGTCTTCTCACTGACCCCGCCCGCGTCCCCGGGAGCGGCCTGGACACAGGCGACGATCTACGACTTTCCCGGTGGTGCCGGAGGGGAATATCCTTGGACTACCCTCGCTCTGGCGGGCGGCGTCCTGTACGGCACCGCAGCGGACCCCACTTCCGGAGTCGTCTTCTCGCTGACCCCGCCGGAGTCGCCGGGAGCGGGTTGGACCTACGCGACGCTGCACGACATCGCCACTGAGGCGGGCTCCGAAGTTCCGATTTACGGGGTGATCGCCAGCAAGCAGGGGGTAGTCTACGGCACGACGCCGATGCAGATCGGCCTGAGCGCGGGGACTGTTTTTGCGCTGGTTCCGTAGGGCCACGGCCTTTATGCGTCCGCGAATTATCAGCCCAACTTCTCGGCGGCGATGGCCGTGCTCGACTTGGTTACAGGAAGCATGACGATGCTGACTAATGGATTTACCCAGGGAACGCCGCTCAACGTCATGTTTTTTCCGAACGAGGCTTTCGGCGGTTTGGGGCGGCTGAATTACGACCCGGCCACCAACTGCGCCTACCCCTACTACAATTCCTCGACCGGTCAATTCAACGTCGTCCGGTTCTGCTTTAACTACCCGGGAAGCCCGATAGCGTTCAAGGGAAGCGCCTATAGCGGCGCCGTGTTGCGGAACGGCGCAACCATGAAGTGACCACCTCTTTACTAAAATGCGAATTCACCGATGTCTTCTTCGCAAGGAAATGAACGAATTAAGGAGTGAATAATGAAATTTTACCGATGTCTTGACGGGGGCTTCGTCGCCTCCATCCTCGCGTTCCTCGCCACATGCCATCCGGCGGGCGCCCAGTCCACCTACTCGCTAAAGACGATCCACACGTTCTTGGGTTCACCTTCCGACGGCACCAACCCAGGGAATCTTCTCGCCAACGGAGGGAGCATCTACGGCACTACCCAATTTGGAGGAGGTGCGAAGGACGGCACCGTCTTCTCGCTGACACCTCCGGCGTCACCGGGCGGTCTGTGGACGGAAAAAGTTCTCTATAGTTTCCCGGGTGGCGGGAATGGTTCAACCCCCGGCTTAGCCCTCGCTGCGGACTCGAACGGGGTGCTCTACGGAATCGCGTCGTCTCCGAACTCTGGCCATCTGGCGTACTCGCTGACCCCGCCTGCTACGCCGGGAGGCGAATGGACCTACTCGACCATCTGCGTCTTTCCAGGGGGCGTTGACGGGATTTTTCCGAGCCCGCAACTGACGGTGTGGAACGGCGTCGTCTACGGCACGATGGCTTCCGGGGGTCCATCAGACGAAGGCGTCGTTTTCACGCTGACTCCGCCGCGAGCGCCGGGCCTGCCATGGACGGAGACAGTGATTTACGACGCCGGTACCAACGCGGGGGGGCTTGTGCCCGGTCCCGGAGTGCTCTACGGAGTCGGAGCTGCAGGGGTATTTTCCCTTGTTCCGCCGGCATCGCCCGGCGGAACATGGACCGAAGATCTTCTCTACATCATGCCGGGCGGGTCCGACGTTTTTGGCGCGCTAGCGTTGGGAAGCAACGGCGTGCTGTATGGCGCGACGTTCGGCGGGGGGGCTTTTGGGTTCGGCTCCGTGTTCTCTCTGACGCCTCCAAAGTCTACCGGAGGGGCTTGGACGGAAGCGACCATCTACGACTTCCCCGGCGGTAGCGGCGGGGAGTATCCGGCGACTACCCCCGCACTTGCAGGCGGCGTTCTGTACGGAACCGCAGAGGGCCCCGCTTCAGGAATCGTGTTCTCGCTAACCCCTCCGAAAACTCAGGGGGGCGCCTGGACCTACGCACTGCTAAACGAGATCACTGAAACATCCGGTGACGAAGATCCCGGTTACGGCGTGATCGTCAGCAAGCAGGGCGTAGTCTACGGCACCACGCCGATGCAGATCGGACTAAGCGGCGGGACTGTGTTTGCGCTGGTCCCGTAGGCCCGGCGAGCCGTGATGTATGGCTACGCGAAGGTGACTGGCTACTCGACAACGCGACAACGACCTTCGGGCTATTTTCAGACTCCGGGTTCACGGTTCACGTCGCCAATATCGGGCATCGGAAGCGGGACATACGTCTCCGGGACAGGAGTGGTCTATGCTTTCAAGAACCCCGCGACGTGCGGTACCACCTCCGCGCCCTGCCCGCTCTACTCTGACTTTCTCTTCCAGGTAGGCGGCGCGACAGCATGCCGGAGCCGCTTCGACATTTGCGCGTCGATGCGGGCCACGGCAGGCGCGGACTGCTCTTGCGGGGACGGAGGGCCCAGCCCACTGGGGAACATGAACTTTCTGCTGCAGGAGTCCAGCGCGTGCCCCACGCGAAACGTCGCGGCTAAGGCCGGCAATGGCTACGATGTCTACGCCCAGTTGGCGAACGCGGCCTGGAACGAGATTGTGCGAATGTGCGGAACGAACCCAGTTCCCGTCGAAGCGAGGGAATTGACGGAACGAACCCAGTTCGCGAACGCGCTCGGCCCCGACCCTTTCCAGTACCGATTCATTGTCTCCACAATCTCTCCGGCCTTAGGTTAGCAGTCATTTTTCGGGCTGGGTGGTTGTTTTGGCGTTTCTCGATTTGTTTTCATGGAGATGAGCGGGTGGATGCGCTGTGATTCCCCCACGGCCGCGCTTCGCTTCAGCCATAACGAGGAATGAAAACGCAGGGGTTGCCAGGTTTCAGCCTTTGCTGGAAACTGGCTTTCGGGAGCGCTTGGCACCGGCGCATGTTGGCTTAATCTTGAGAACAGCATCATGCGAGTTCAGGCGAGCAATCCGGTGCTTCTCATCCACGGAATCGACGACACGGCGGCCCTGTTTCGCCGCCTTCGTCCGTTTCTGACGGCGCGGGGTTGGCCGGTTCACGACCTCGATCTGGTTCCGAACAACGGCGCGGCGGGGCTCGAGGAGTTGGCCGGCCAGGTCGATTCTTACGTGAACGCGAACATTGCCGCGGAGCAGCGCTTCGACCTGGTGGGCTTCAGCATGGGCGGGATGGTGGCGCGTTACTATGTGCAGCGCGTCGCCCCGCTGGATCGAGTGGAGCGTCTGGTCACTGTCTCGTCACCGCACCGCGGCACGTGGACGGGCTTCCTCCGCAACAACAAGGGCGCCCGGCAGATGCGTCCCGGCAGCAACTTCCTGAAGGATCTGGACGAATACCGGGAACGCCTGAAACGCGTGCGCTTCACCTCGATCTGGAACCCGCTGGATCTGATGATTGTCCCGGCGACCAGTTCCGTGATCGCGGAAGCGCGTTCGGTTCGGGTTCACGTGGCGGCTCACCCGCTGATGATGCGCAGCCGCCGTGTCATGCGCCTGGTGGAAGAAGCTCTGCTGGCTTGAGCGCGAATCCATTTCCGGGCATTCGAATCTAAGGAGGGTGCGTATTCCTGGAATCCACCACGTGACCGCCATTGCGGGCGACCCTCAACCGAACGTCGATTTCTACGCCGGAGTGCTCGGCCTCCGGATGGTCAAACAAACCGTCAATTTTGACGATCCATCGACTTACCATCTTTACTACGGGGACAGTGCGGGAACGCCTGGGACCCTTCTGACCTTCTTCCCATACGGGTCTACCGGCACGCTGCGCGGCCGCCGGGGCACGGGCCAAACGGTAGCCGTCTCGTTCGCGGCCGCAAAGGAATCTCTACCTGACTGGCGGCACCGGTTGGAAGCGCGGGGAATCCGCGTCGAGGGCTCGCTTGAACGTTTCGGCGAACCGTATCTTGCTTTTGAAGATCCGGACGGCATGGCTCTTGAAATCATTGGGACCAAAGCTGGCGGGCAACACCTGACCGGGTTTCACTCCGTAACACTCGCCGAGTCAGCTCTGGAAGCGACGGCCTCGCTGCTGATCGAACAGTTCGGCTACAGGCAGACGGGCTCGGATGGAGATCGCACCCGCTACGAAACCCTGGGCGAAGCGCCGGCGCGCATTGTCGATATCCTGAAGCAGCCGGGCGTCCGTCGCGGTTCCGTCGCGCGCGGCTCGGTTCATCACGTGGCGTTCCGCGCCGCTGACGCTGAGGAGCAACTCGCGTGGCGCAGCGCTCTTACCGAGGCCGGTCAGGAAGTGACCCCGGTGATGGAACGCGAATACTTCGAATCCATCTACTTTCGGGAGCCGGGCGGCGTGCTGTTCGAGATCGCCACCGACCCACCGGGTTTCGCGATCGATGAAGCGCCGGGTGACCTCGGCCTTGCGTTGAAGCTCCCACCCTGGCTGGAACCCCAGCGCGCCCGGATTGAAGCCGTTCTGCCGAAGCTGCGAATTCCCGAACAAGCCCAACATGCCATCTGAATTCATCCATCGCTTCGTCCCCTCGAAGGGTTCGTCGAAAACCGTACTTCTGCTGCACGGGACCGGGGGCGACGAGAACGACCTTCTTCCCATCGGCGCAGGGCTCGCGCCCGGAGCCGCGCTTCTGAGCCCGCGCGGCCGCATCGATGAAAGGGGCGCGGCGCGATTTTTCCGTCGTGTGCGCGAGGGCGTGTTCGATGAGGAAAGCATCCGGACCGAGGCCGCGGCGCTGGAAGCATTCCTCCGCGAATCCGCGGACCGCTATGGCTTCGACCCGGCGCAGCTATCGGCGCTCGGTTATTCCAACGGCGCCAACATGATCGCCGCGCTGCTGTTCCTTTACCCCAGTCTGTTCAGCGGCGCAGTGCTTCTGCGTGCGACGCTGCCTTTCGAACCCGACCCGCTGCTTCCGATCGCGGGCACACCGGTTCTTCTGGAGGCGGGCCAGCACGATCCAATTCTTCCCGCGGCCGGGGCGCAAAAGCTGGCGAAGAAACTTGCGGAAGCGGGGGCGAAAGTGGAAGTCAGGTGGCACAATCTGGGGCACGACCTGGGGCCGGAAGATTTTACCGCCGCCAAGGAATTCTTCAAAGCGCTGGGATAGGCGTGGGATAGCCGCTGTAGCATAATTCCGTGGGGGCTTGGCAAAGAGATGGCGGTAAATTCCGAGCGAGAGATTCTGGACCGCGTGCGCGGAAGCATGCGCGGAAAGGGCACGGGACTCGCGCTGGGAATTGGCGATGACTGCGCCATTTACCGTCCGCGCCCCGGCGAAGAACTGTTATTTACGACGGACTTGCTGATTGAAGACGTGCATTTCCGACGCGCAACCCACAGCGCTCGGGATATCGGCTACAAGGCCCTGGCGCGCGGATTGAGCGATCTTGCGGCGATGGGGGCGAGCCCGCGCTTCTGCTTGTTTTCTCTGGCTGTTCCGGCCTGGGCGGACGCGCGGTTTGTCGGCGGTGTCTATCGGGGGCTGCTCGACCTGAGCGAATCCACCGGCTGCCCTTTGGCGGGCGGCGACCTGGCCCGGGCCGAGGCGCTCACCTGCGACGTGGTTGCCTGCGGGTCCGCGCCGCGAGGTAAATCGTTACGGCGCAGCGGCGCAAAGCCGGGAGATTCGATCTGGGTTTCCGGCAGGTTAGGCGGGTCCGCGCTGGGACTCGCGACAAACCGTGGACGCGCCCGCCGCAGGCATCTGCATCCGGAACCGCGCCTCGCGCTGGGACAATTCCTGCGGAACAAAGCCACAGCGGCGATGGACCTGAGCGACGGCCTGTCCCTCGATCTGGCCCGCCTGTGCCTCGAATCGAATGTGGCGGCTCAGATTGAAGCACCGCCGCTCTACGCCGGCGCTACTCTGGCGCAGGGCCTCCACGGCGGCGAAGATTACGAACTGCTCTTTACCGCGCCGCCCAGTTGCAGAATTCCAGCCCTGCACGAAGGCCTTGAGCTGACCCGCATTGGCAACGTGGTCGCGGGGCGCGCCGGCGAAGTGTATCTCTCGGGTAAGCGTCTCGACGCAGCGGGCTACGATCATTTCAAGAGACATGAGCAATCCTGACGCTGCCCCGATACTCGAACTGATTGACGCCTTCCGCAAATCGAAAACCATGTTCACGGCGCTTATGCTGGGGGTTTTCGAGCTGCTGGAAGATGGGCCGATCGACGCGGCCGGACTGGCGGAGGCGATTCGCGCGCAGCCGGAGCCGCTGGAGCGACTGCTCGAAGCCTGCGTCTGCCTGGGACTTCTCGAATGCGGAGGTAACGGCTTCCGCAATTCGGATCTCGCCAAGGCATATCTGGTCCAATCGAGTCCGAATACGCTGGCCGGCTATATCAAATATTCCGACGAAGCCCTTTACCCGATGTGGGGTAATCTGTCGGGGGCGATTCGCGAGGGCACGCATCGATGGCAAGAGACGTTTGGGCTCTCCGGGAACGCTCTGTTTGAGCACTTCTTCCATACCGATGAGGCCACGCGAACGTTCCTGACGGGCATGCATGGATTCGGGATGCTCAGTTCCCCGGCCGTGGTGCGTGCCTTCGACCTCAGCCGTTTCCGGCATCTGGTGGATCTGGGCGGCGGCACCGGTCATCTCGCATTGGCCGCCTGCGAACTCTACCCGCACTTGCGCGCGACCTTGTTCGAGCTTCCTCGCGTAACGGCCTTCGCGCGCGAAATGCTGGTCGGTTCCGCGGTATCAAACCGCGTGGATGTCCAGGACGGAGACTTCTTTCACGATTCGCTTCCCACCGCGGATCTCTACGCGGTGGGGCGGATTCTGCATGACTGGGGTACGGATAAGATCCGGGTTCTTGTGGAGCGCATTGCCGCGTGTCTGCCCACGGGAGGGGGACTGCTGATCGCCGAGAAGCTGATGGATGACGACCATCGCGGTCCCTTGCAGGTGCATATGCAGTCATTGAACATGCTGGTCTGTACGGAAGGGCGTGAGCGCAGTCTTCCGGAGTACGCGGAACTATTGCAAGCTTCCGGTTTTGGTGCGGTGCGCGGCGTGGTGACGGGACAGCCGCTGGATGCCATTCTGGCTGTTAAGGATTAAGTGTTGCGATCCTCCCGCTCGCGGATCAGCTTCATGATGCCGCTTGCGGGCTGGCGTTGGTGGAGTAGATTCGACATGATTCGCATGTAGGGACCGACATGCTCGAAGTAAGCTTTCAGGCCCGCGCATAGATAGTTCAGGCCGGGCTCGCCATCGGGGGTCAGGGTGAAGCGATTCTTTGGGCACTCGCCGTGGCACTCGAACAAGAATTCGCACTCCCGGCAATACTTCGGCAGCGAATCGCGCTTATCTTCACCAAATTTGAGCTGCTGTTCTGAGTTCACCAGTTGTACCAGGGGCGTGCTCAGGATGTTTCCAAGTAAGTGCTTTGGTTCCACAAAGTGGTCGCAGGAATAGAGGTCGCCGTTGTGCTCCAGCGCGACTCCATCTCCGCAAGTCGCGCGAAAAATACACAGGGACGATTGTCCCAGAAACCACGTGGCAAGAACGCCGTCGATCATCTGGATAAACACGCTCCCCACATCGTGACGTACCCATTCCTCGAAGATGCGAATGAGGAACTGACCATACTGTGCGGGTCCAACGGAGCGGGCGGTCACCCGGTTGCCCTGCTGGAGAAGCGTGAGCCCGTTATCGTTAATCCGCTCAACAATGGGAATGAACTGAAGATAGCGAGCCTGCAACTCATCCCTAAGAAAACGATAGACCGCTAACGGGTGATCGCCGTTCACGGAATTCACGGTGCAGAGGACATTGAAATCGACGCCTTCGCACTGCATCAGGCGGGCTGCCCTTACTACCTTGTCCCACGTGCCTTGGCCCCCCTTGTCCTTTCGGTAGACATCATGCATGTCGCGCGGGCCATCTATGCTGATGCCCACCAGGAACTTGTTCTCCCGGAAGAACGCGCACCATTCCTCGTCAACCAGAATTCCATTGGTTTGGATTGTATGTTGAATCGATACGCCTGGCCTTCGGCAGCGCTCGACGGCCCCCAGCACACGTCTGTAGAAATCGAGTTGCATTAAGGTGGGCTCTCCGCCCTGCCACGCAAGCGTCACTTCCGGGCCGCGGTGCGCTTCAATAGTCTGGCGAATATAACTCTCCATGACCTCATCGGACATGCGGAAAGCGCTGCCGGGATAGAGCGTCTCTTTGGAAAGAAAGAAACAATAAGCGCAATCCAGATTGCAGACGGCGCCCGTAGGTTTAGCCATTACGTGAAACCCCGACCGAAGCGCAACGCCCATAGGAGCTCTAACTTACCAGTTACGGGAGTTGCCGTCAAGACTGCGGTTCATGAAGACAGTTGTGCAGCGCACGAGATAAGAATTCATATAAGAAATGACCTCACATCAATAACAATTACTAGGTTCATTTCTATCACGCATGTCGATCATTTGACCTGCAATCTTATTCCGCCCTGTCTCTACTAGTTAGCTAGACATATCAGATGGTCAAGTGAGTCACATTAAGCCGATCAAATTCAACTTGACTTCCCTATTGCGGCGTCCCATAATCGGTTAACTTTGCCCCGCCCGCAGCGTCCAGGGCGCGATAACGACCGACGCGTTCATGGAATCTTGTGATGAGAATTTGTTTTTGTAGGATCTGGTTATTACTCCTTCTGCCGATGAGCGGCTTGCTGGCGGAGAGCGTGCCTTCCCTCGGGCTGACGTCGTCCCGGAATCCGACTCTTGTTGGTCAGCCTGTAACATTGACGGCCACTCTTGCGAACCCGCCGGCCACCGGGGTCGTGACTTTCTATAACGGCGTCTCCCTGCTTGGGACCGGCTTGCTGGTGAACGGTCAGGCGAAGCTTACGACTGCCTTGCTTCCCTCCGGGAAAAGGCTCTTGCGAGCTAGATATGCGACCGGCGCCGGGTCATTCAAGCAGTCCGCATCAATGATTGAGTCCGTGCAGTCCGTGGAACAAGGCTCGCCGTTGCCCGCGAGACAATACGCCGCCGGGGCGCGATCCCGAGCGATTGCCATTGGAGACTTCAATCAAGACGGCATTGCCGATCTGGTGGTCGCAAATGAGGGGAATCAGACGGTCAGTGTGCTTCTGGGCGATGGCCGGGGGGACTTTCATGCGGCCCGCGAGTTCCCCATCCTGGGGCGGGGCGCGGTAGCCGTGGCAGTGGGTGATTTCAATGGAGACGGAAAGCAGGATCTGGCTGTCGCGAATCGAATCAGTGGGGATGTCTCGGTTTTGCCGGGTAACGGTGACGGGACATTTGGCGCTCCTACCCTTTACAGTACGGGCGGCGACCGCCCCGCGTCCCTGATCGCCGGTGACTTTAACAACGACGGGTATGCCGATCTGGTTGTCGCGAACCAAGGCAGCGCCAGCATCTCGATACTGGCCGGAAATGGCGACGGCACCTTCCAGGCGAGCCGGAACTTCGCCGCCGATAGCGATCCTGGTTCGATGGCCGTGGGAGATTTCAACGATGACGGAAACGCCGACATCGTCGTGGCGAATCGCGCAGCCGGCACGGTAAGCGTGCTGCCGGGCAAAGGCGATGGCTTGTTTGGAACGCCGATCCCCCTCGCTGTCGCAGGAGAGCCCGTGGGCGTGCTTGTCGAAGACTTGAATGGCGACGGGCATCCGGATCTTGTGGTTGCGAGTCAGCACCCCGCGGCGTTCACTGTGTTTTTGGGGAAGGGCGACGGAAGCTTCCGCAACGCCGTTCAGTATCCTCTTGGAGAAAGTCCCGTCTCTTTTGTCGCTAAGGACTTCGATGGCGATGGGCACCCGGATTTGCAGTTTAGCCTGGAAGGCGAGAACGGCCGCGGGGATCGAACGGCCGAGTGGCTGGGCAAAGGGGATGGAACATTCATCGCCGGCCCGTCTTCGATGTCCGGGCCGGCTCTGGTTGCCGCCGCCATTGGGGATTTCAACGCGGACGGGCGCGTCGACTTAGCCGGAATCGACCGGAGCGGCGTTTTGTACGTACTGCTCGCCGGCAAGTCATCGAGATCCAGACTGAAACCCGACGCCCCGTTTAGCTTAGGGGTGAGTTCCCTAACAGTGGGTAGCGCCGCCGGGACTGGGACTGATCTGTTAGCGGCGGCTGAGCCGTGGACAGCCAGCAGCAATTCACCCTGGCTGCACCTGACGAACGCGAACACGAGCGGAACCGGCAACGCCGTGGTTTCGTTTACGTTCGACGCAAACACGAGTCAGGTTCCGCAAACCGGCAGCCTGACGATCGCAGGACTTACTCTCACCGTGACGCAGGCGGGAACCGGGTACGTAACGGCAAGTCCCATCAACACGCTGGTTTCCGGGGGCCTGAACTCACCCGCGGGCATCGCGGTTGACGCGGCGGGTAATGTTGACATAGCCGACACCGGAGACGGATTGATTACGCAGTGGAGTCCGGCGACACAGCAGCTCAACCCAATCATTTCTTCGGGGCTTGTAAATCCAGGCGGCATTGCGGTTGATAGTCAAGGCAACATATATATCGCCGATACCGGCAACAACGCGGTTGAGGAATGGATTGCCGCAACGCAGCAATTCACCGTTCTCGTCTCCTCCGGATTGGCGAATCCGGCTGGAGTAGCGGTGGACTCGCAAGGGAACGTCTATATCGCCGACACCGGCAACAACGCGGTTGAAGAATGGAATGCGGGCGCGCAGCAATTTACCACCCTGGTTTCGAGTGGGTTGAATGGTCCGTTAGGGGTGGCCGTCGATCTACTGGGGAATGTCTATATTGCAGATACTGGTAACAACGCGGTTGAGCAATGGAACATAGGAAACCAGCAACTGGTCACATTGGTTGCTTCCGGCATCAACGGTCCATCAGGAGTAGCGGTTGACGGGGCAGGAAACGTCTACATCGCGGATACACTGGACAGCGAACTCCTGGAGTGGAACGCCGCCACCCAGCAACTGACCCCGTTGCAGTCTTCAGGACTGAATCTGGCAGCCGGAGTCGCTTTGGATGCCAGCGGCAACGTCTATCTGGCGGATGCCGGGAACAATGCGGTAAAGGAAGTCATCTTTGCCTATCTCGGGCCGGCAAGCCTGACGGAGGGAGCCCCGGCAGGCAGCGACGCGATACAAGTTCTCCCTGCAAGCACCGTTTTCAGCGCCGTGAGCGATCAGAGTTGGCTCTCGATTAGCGGAACATCCGGGGGCGAAGCCGCATTTTCGTACCAGTCCAATCCCTCGGTTGCCTCCCGCACCGCGCACGTGTCATTGCTGGGTGTAAGTGTGCCGGTGACGCAGAGCGGCGACGCGGTTGCGAACCTGACTAAGTCCGGCGGTGACGGGCAAAGCATACCGGTGGGGCAAGCATTTGGGACGCCGTTTGAAGTCACGGTGCTCGATGCGCAGGGGAATGCGGTGCAAGGAGCCGGGGTTACTTTCAGCGTGATAGCGGGAACTAGCGGCGCTGGCGGAGTTTTCGGTTCATCGCCAGCCATGCCGGTTGTGAGCGACCAGAACGGCAATGCGATCGCGCCACAGCTGATCGCGAATAGCATTCCGGGACAGTTCTCAGTAATGGCAAGCGCGGGCGGCGCAAGCGCCGCGTTCGGATTGACCAACGTTTCCGGAAGCCTGGGCGCTGTTTCCACGACGGTGAGTAGCGCGGGTGGAAGTGGAACGGTGGTGTTCGAGGTAAACCCTCCGGGCGCTTCGTGGACGGCGGTAAGCAACTCGTCGTGGATACACATTCTACCGGGAGACACGAGCGGAACGGGTAACGCGCTGGTGGGGTTCACGGTCGATCCGAACGCGAATCCGGGCGTCGAAACAGGAACCATCACGATCGATGGACAGACATTTACGGTGACGGAGGCGGGAAGCGGCTTCGTGACCATTAGTGAGCTGACAACACTGATTTCACAAGGGCTCAACCTTCCTTATGCGGTAGCGCTGGACAGCCAGGGAAACCTTTATATCGCCGATACGGGGGACAACGAGATTAAACAGTGGAGCGCTGCAACTCAACAGATCAATCCTTTGGTCTCGACTGGCCTCAATGCACCCCACGGAGTGGCAGTGGATGGATCGGGCAACGTCTACATAGCCGACGCGTATAACAACGCGATCAAGGAGTGGACCGCGTCGACCCAGCAAGTGGTTACGCTGGTGTCGTCGGGACTGAATTTCCCGCTGGGCGTGGCTGTCGACGCCCAGGGAAATGTTTATATGGCGGATTTTGGCAATAACGCCGTCAAGGAATGGAGCGCCCTGACCCAGCAAGTGACAACGCTCGTCGCGTCTGGCCTGAAGAATCCAACGGGCGTTGCCGTGGATAGCTTCGGGAATGTTTACATTGCCGATTTTGGAGATAGTGCGATCAAAGAATGGAACCCGATCAACCAATCGGTAACCACTTTGGCCAGCTCCGGTCTTAGCTTTCCGAACTCGGTCACGCTGGACGGCGGAGATAACCTCTACCTGATAGATGGCAATAATAACGCCTTGAAGGAGTGGAATGCTTCTGGCCAAACGATGGCTGCCTTGGTGCCGTCCGGCGTGACTGGAAGTTTCGGGCTGGCGACGGACGGTCAAGGCAACTTCTTTGTGGCGAGCACCAGCGAGAGCACCATCCAAAAGATATCGCTGGCGTACCTCGGTTTGGCAGCTACCGTGAAGAATGAGGGGCCTGAGGCTGGGACTGACTCCGTAGGCGTACAGGTTCTGCCCCCCAACACTCCTCTGTCGGCGAATTCGAACGCGGGGTGGTTGACGGTCACCGGGACGGCCGGCGGCGCGATCAGCTTTGCCTTTTCCGCCAATACTTCAGTCAGTGCGCGGACGGGGCAAATTAGTGTTCAAGGTCAACTCATCACGGTTATCCAGGGCGGCGACGTCCCGGCAGCTATCGCAAAGTCCGCGGGAGACGGTCAGCAAACCTCTCCGTTTCAGGCATTTCCGGTGCAGATGCAGGTTACAGTTACCGACCCCATGGGCGTCCCTGTTTCCGGCGCACTGGTGGCTTTCGCGCTGAACCCCGGCGCGACCGGCGCGAGCGGAACGTTCAGCTCGACTCAGCCTGTTGCGACGAATGGAAGTGGGATCGCCACCCTTCCAACAGTGACCGCGAACGGCATTGCGGGAACTTTCACGGTAACCGCCAGCGTGAACGGCTTCACTGCGACATTCACTTTATCGATCAGCGCGACTTTTGTCTTGGGCACGAGTTCCGTAAGTGTAGGCGGCGCCGCCGGTGCGGGTACGGTCGAACTGGCTGCCAACGGGCCGTGGACAGCCACCAGTAATGCCGCATGGTTGCAGGTCTTGCCGGGCAGTGCGAGCGGCTCCGGTAACGCTGTTATCGGGTTCAGTTACGCAGCTAACTCCACGTCCACTCCGCAATCGGGAACACTAACGATCGGAGGGTTGACGTTTGTTGTCAATCAAGCCGGCGTATCCTATTCGCCCGTGCTGCCGCTGACTACGTTAGTGGCCGGCCTGAATCGTCCATTAGGAGTCGCGGTAGATCGTTCTGGCAACGTATATATCGCGGATACTTCGAACAACGCGGTAAAGGAGTGGAACGCCGCCACGCAGGCCATCACCGCGCTGGTATCGGGTCTGAATGCTCCGGCTTCCGTCGCGGTTGACGCGTCTGGAGACGTCTATTTCGCGGACACCGGGAACAAGGCGATCAAGGAGTGGAACGCCACTACGAAGGTGGTGAGCACCTTGGTATCCTCAGGGCTCGGCAATCCGCGAGGAATCGCCCTGGATTCTCTCGGCGATGTATTTATCGCGGACTCGTTGAATAACTCGGTTGTGGAGTGGAGCCCGACTACGCTGCAAGTCACTCCGGTTGTAAACTCCGGGCTCAGCGGACCTACCGCTGTGGCGCTCGACCTGCAAGGCAACATTTACATCGCCGATACCGGCAACAATGCGATCAAGAAGTGGAGCGCTGCGAACGGTCAGGTGACGGCGGTGGTGGCTGCTGGTCTGAACGCTCCGTCGGGAGTAGCGGTTGATGGACAAGGCAACGTAGATATTTCCGATACCGGCAACAACACCATCAAGCAGTGGAACGCGTCGAGTACGCAGGTCACGGTGCTGGCTTCCATCGGTCTGAGCAGCCCAGGCGGCGCAGCGGTGGACACACAGGGAAACGTATACCTGACGGATACCGGCAACAACGCTGTCAAGAAGATCTGTTTTGGCTATCTGCTGCTCGGCTCAACCACACGGAGCGAGGGCGCGGCAACTGGATCAGACTCGGTTTCGACGCAGGTGTTCCCCTCTGGCACACCGCTCTATGCGAGCAGTGACTCGTCATGGCTCACCATCACGAGCGTGCCGGCCGGCTCCGTCAATTTCTCGTTCCAGGCGAATAGTTCCGTAAGCAGCCGGGTGGCACACATTTCCGTGGTGTCCCCGCAGGTTACCGTCACGCAGAGCGGCGACACGCCGTCAACGGTGACGCCGCTCGCGGGTAACAATCAGAGCGCGGCTCCGGGGGCGGCTTTCGCAACCGCTCTTGAGGTGACGGTTACCGATGCCGGGGGCATCGCCGTGCAGGGAGCCTCCGTAACGTTCACAACCACCGCCGGGTCGACTGGAGCGAATGCGACATTTGCTTCGTCGTCGCCTGTTATCACGGACCAGAATGGCCACGCTACCTCTTCCCTGCTGACTGCGAACTTAATCGGCGGCAGTTTTACAGCTACCGCATTTGTGAACGGAACGGCAGGTGGGGTTTTCACAGAGACGAATTTGACTTACTCCTTAGGCGGCTCCTCGGTGTCCGTCGGGAGTGCCGCGGGTAGCAACAGCGTCGAATTATTAGCAAGCGGCGCATGGAGCGCGGTTGCCAACGCGACCTGGCTGCACCTACCGTTGAGCAGCGGAACTAGCGGCGCCGCGATTCTATTCAACTACGACGCGAACACCGGCGCCACGGCGCGGACCGGGACTCTGACCATCTCGGGCCTGACATTCACCGTATCGCAGGCGGGCACTACTTATACAGCGGTCACTTATATGACTTCGCTTGTTCCCACCGGGTTGAAGAACCCGGAAGACGTGGCGCTGGATAGTCAAGGCAACGTGTACATCGCCGACACAGGTGATAGCGCGGTCAAAGAATGGGTCGCGAGTAGCCAAGTTGTGAACGCGTTGATTTCATCCGGTTTATCCTCGCCATACGGGGTTGCGGTGGATACGCAAGGGAACGTGTACGTGGCTGATTCGAAGGACAACGACATAAAGGAATGGACCCTCTCCAACAAGACGGTTATAATTCTGGTCTCGTCGGGATTGAGTACTCCGTTTGGAATCGCGGTGGATAAGAATGGAAATGTATATTTCTCGGATTCAGGCCACAACACGATTAAAGAGTGGGTGGCCGCCACTAAGACGGTATCCACACTCGTATCCGCGGGGCTGAGCGGCCCACGGGGCGTTGCTTTAGACTCACTCGGGAATCTGTACTTCGCCGACACCGGGAACAACGCGATCAAGGAATGGAGTGCAGTAAGTAAGTCGGTGACGACGCTTGTTTCGAGCGGACTCAGCGGTCCCAGCGGGGTCGCGGTAGATGGCGAGGGCAACGTCTACATCGCGGACTCCGGCAACAATGCGATGAAGCGATGGAGCCCTTCCACGCTGCTGGTGACGACATTGGTTTCGACCGGACTCAAGTCCCCGGCCGGTGTCGCCGTGGATACCCAAGGGAACCTTTACATTGCCGATGCCGGCGACAGTGTCGTCGATAAGGTGGTACTCGCTTACCTCTCGCTCGGCGCCACAAGCCGAACCGAAGTAGCCGCCGCAGGGACAGACTCCGTATCTGTCCAAACTCTTCCATCGACAGAGGCGTTGGTTGTGTCGAGCAACCAAACCTGGCTTACCATTACGAACACTGCGGGCGGTACGATCGGCTTCTCCTTCACGGCGAATACTTCGGTCAGCAACCGGACAGCGCAAATCACCGTTCTGGGTCAAGTTATTACGGTCACTCAAAACGGCGACGTCCCGTCGTCCATTACCAAGACGGCTGGAAACGGACAGAGTGTTGCCGTTAACACGACATATCCCATCGCCCTTCAGGTGCAAGTGAAGGATGCGGCCGGTAACGCGGTACAGGGCGCCACGGTAAACTTCACTACCACGGCGGGCTCGAAGGGCTCGAATGGGACCTTTACCTCGTCAGCGCCGGTCGTGACCACGAGCAGCGGGATTGCCACAGCCTCGGCTCTGAAAGCGAATTCGGTGGCCGGGACATTTACCGCGACAGCGACCGTGAATGGAATCGCAACAACATTTAGTTTGACGATTACCGCGAAGTAGCGGAGGAGACCATCATGCCAAACAATGATGACGATGAAGTGAGCCGCCGGGAATTTATGGATCGTCTGGGCGCGGGCGCCGTTCTCGCCGCGACGGGAGTGGGCAGGAAGAAAACGAATCATGGTAAGTCGCATGGCGCGGGCTCGCACCCGAAGAGTGCGCCCCCTTGGGCGCCTCCACAGGTTGCCAAGAATCCCAACATCCTGTTGATTATTGTGGACCAATTTCGGCTGCCCACCTGGATGACAAATCTTGGCCCAGGTCAATCGCTGGCCGCGACATTGCCTAATCTTACGGCGCTTCAAAATAGTTCCTATAACTTCGGCGAGTATTTCGTCGCCGCCACAATGTGCACTCCCTCCAGAGCCACTCT
>Ga0302320_10008892_pt1 | contig 21715 bp, 19 predicted proteins | sample Bog_T0_3_FD_202130 | JGI IMG/M metagenome (GOLD analysis project Ga0302320, IMG submission 202130) | Peat permafrost microbial communities from Stordalen Mire near Abisko, Sweden - Bog_T0_3 | ecosystem: Environmental > Terrestrial > Soil > Wetlands > Peat | place: Sweden: Abisko, Stordalen Mire...
AGCCCCACTACGGTAAGCAGCAGCGTGGTGAAGAATAGCCACTTGTCTACGCCTACCCGCGCTGCCATGTCTTCCATCCCCGCCGTTCGCTCACCAAATCCTTGAATACCCGGCCGCGGTGTTCGTAGTTTTCAAACTGGTCGAAGCTGGAGCAAGCCGGCGCCAGCAGCACCACCTCGCCCGGCCGCGCGGCAGCAGCAGCCGCGCTCACCGCGGTATCCAGCGTTTCGCAAGATTGGATTGAGACGATTCCACGCAGTTGCGACTCGATCTTGGCCGCCGCCGAGCCGATGGTGTAAACCGCGCGCACCCGCGCCCGCAGCAGTTGCGCCAGTTGGGTATAGTCCGACCCTTTGTCCTTGCCGCCCAGGATGAGGTGAATTCCCGAGTCGAAGGCGGCCACGGCCTTGGCAGTCGCATCCACATTGGTGGCCTTTGAGTCGTTGTAAAACTCGACGCCGTTGACCGAAGCCACGAACTCCAGCCGGTGCTCCACAGCTTGAAAGGCTTCGATGGCGCGGCGAATCGCCTCCGCCGGCGCGCCAGCCAACCGTGCCGCAACCACCGCGGCCAGCACATTCTCAACGTTGTGCGCGCCTTTGAGCGGGATGCCGCTCAGAGGCATTACATTCTCCGTCGCAGCATCCGGCGATGAGCGATAGACCACGGCCCCCTGCTCCAGCCATGCTCCCTGCATTACAGAATGCTCGATGGAGAACCAATAGACATTGGCGGCCGAGCGGGATGCGGCTTCGGCGGCGCGCGGATTGTCGGCGTTCAGCACCACGAAGTCGCATTTGTGCTGCGCGGCAAAGATGCGCTCCTTGGCCCGTGCGTAGTTCTCAAAGCTGCCGTGCCGGTCAAGATGGTCAGGCGTAATGTTCAGGATCACGGCAATGCTTGGGTGGAAGAGCTCAGTGCTTTCAAGCTGGAAGCTGGAGACCTCAAGCACCGACCAGGTTTGGTCTGTGCTCTGGTCGATCAGCCCCACCACTGGCACGCCGATGTTGCCACCCACCAGGGTTGGAATGCCGGCGCCCTTCAATATCTCTCCCAGCAAAGCGGTGGTGGTGGTCTTGCCGTTGGAGCCGGTAATGGCCAGGATACTGCCCTTGAGAAAGCGCGCGGCCAGTTCCAATTCGCCGATCACGGGGAGGCCGAAGCTCCTTACTTGCGCCAGTTCGGGCGTATTCAGAGGCACGCCGGGGCTCACTACGATCAGGTCCTGACGGCGGAAGGTGAGCAGACCGTGCCCGCCTGCCTCCACCATGATGCCTTCTTCGAGCAGCGCGGGAATGTCCTTGGCCAGAGCCTCGGCGCTGCGCACATCGGAGACTGTCACCAAGGCGCCGCGATGACGCAGAAACAGCGCCGCCGCCAGACCGGATTTTCCCAGTCCCACAACCAGTACTTTCTTGCCTTTGAGTTCCATCATAGGCGTTTATCCTCAGGCCGTTGCGACCTCTTTATTCTGTACCGCATTGCCTCCGCACAAAGCTTGCCTAACGGAGTTTCAGCGTGGTGAGTGCAAACAATGCAAACACCAGGGCGCCAATCCAGAAGCGCGCAATGATCTTGGATTCGTGCCAGCCCAATTGCTCGAAATGATGATGGAGCGGGGCCATCTTGAAAATGCGCTTCTTGTTACGCAGCTTATAGCTGCCCACCTGCAAAATCACCGAGACCGCTTCGAGAATGAAGATGCCGCCAATGAATGGCAGCAGCATCTCCTGGCGAATGATGATGGCGACGGTCCCGATTGCCCCGCCCAATGCCAGCGAACCCACATCGCCCATGAAGATTTCGGCGGGATGCGCGTTATACCAGAGAAAACCGATGGACGCGCCCACCATGGACCCGCAAAAGACAGTCAGCTCCGCCACTTTGGGCATGTGCTGGAGTTCGAGGTAGTCGGCAAAGACCACATTGCCGCTTACCCAGGTCAGCACAGTCAGGGCCCCTGCGGCAACAATGGTGCAGCCGATGGCCAGCCCGTCCAGCCCGTCGGTCAGATTCACGGCATTGGACGAACCCATCAGCACAAAGATCACCCAAACCGCGAACGGCACAAAGGCCAGCAACCCCAGGTGCGGCAGCGTGCTGGGCCACCAATGCCACAACAGGTCGGGGCGCCAGCTCTTGACGAAGGGCATAGTCAATTGCGTTGAGAACTTGCCAAACTGCTGGAGCACAACCAGGGCAACGGCAACACAAGCTCCTGCCAGCGCCTGGGCGACCAGCTTGGCGCGGGCCGTCAAGCCCAGGCTGCGCCGCTTTACGACCTTGATATAGTCGTCGGCAAAGCCAATAGCCCCGAAGGCCAGGGTCGAAAAGACGGTGATCCAGACAAAGGGATTCGAGGGATCGGACCACAACACCGTGGGAAGCAGAATGGCAATGATAATCAGCACGCCGCCCATGGTGGGTGTTCCCGACTTCTTCAGGTGGGTCTGCGGCCCGTCCTCGCGGATGAACTGGCCGATCTGGAAGTCGCGCAGCTTCTGGATCACCCAGGGTCCGATGAATAGCGCGATCAGCAGCGCCGTGCCCGAGGCAAAGGCAGTGCGGAACGTGAGATAGCGGAAGATCCTGAACGGGTGAAAGAATGGAAACAGCTTTTCGTAGAGCAGCCAGTAAAGCAAGTGGCCTCCAGAGCCGGAATCAAGCGGGTTTCAACTTGATTTTACAGGGCCGAGGGCTTGCGGGTCCGCGGAAATTGCACACTGTGGAAGGTATCCCGATCCTTTGTCGGATTGCAGCCCCGCTTCAGCGAAACATTCGCTCGTCGTAGCGAAAGGGCTTGGGAGCGATCAGCCGAATTTTGCTGAAATCTGAGTGCCTGGGATTCAACAGCACATTCCAGTCACCCTCTACGACCGCCGAAGGAACTCGGAGCGCCACCGAGCGGCCGCTTGCCGCCCAGCCGGAACCAAGATCGCGGCAAACGAGGTTATTCAGTTCGCGCCAGTCGGAAGGCAGCAAGTCGTTAGTTACTTGTTCGACAAGATCGTCGGGGACTGCCGCCTCCGCCAGCGAAAGATCGTCCGGCGCTTCGTTCGGTTCCAGATTGACGAAGAACTCGAGCGCCGCCAGCGCCGGAGAGGTGGCGCAATAAACCATTGGCGTGCCCAAATGATTCCATCGTCTGGCAGCGTAGAGGCCGCCAACACCCGTGAAGGCCGTATCGCGGAAACGCTCCGGGAAGATCCTCCAAGCCTTCATCAGCTGTACATTCCGTAGGCAACGCTGTAGAGAATCTCCTCGACCGAGCGCACGCCCAATTCCGTGTCTAGCTGGTCGAAGGGCCGCCTTCCGCCCAAAGCGCGATTCGGCGCCACCATCCAGCGAGAGGCCTTGTCTTCTGTGCCCAGGATTTCATTGGCCAAAGCGACCACTCGCGCCATGCGCATGGTTCTGTCCGACTCGTCATGCGTCAAACGCGATTTCAGCGCCAGTCTCCGGCTCAGGGTGCGGGCCGGAATGTTGAGGCACTTTGCCACCTGCGCTCTCTGCAGTGACAGCGAATCGGCTAGCATGGTGACGGTTGAAGCAGGAAACCCGACCCGCACCTGCGCCACAAGGTCGTCCGCCATCCGGATGGGCTGCTTGAAGGTTCTCGCACCACCCAGCACTTCTACGATCTCCGCAATGCTCATTTCGGCCACCTGGCATTAGTATCGCGCCATTTGGCCTAAAGCGCAAGGGCTCCGTTTTGCCGATCGGGCACCCGTGTTCCAATCGATATAGATTGCTCTGGAATCGTCAATAATGAATACTGCGGTTGACCAGACGGAGGGCAAGCACATGACCTCAAGGCGCGTTCTATCGCTGGTGTCCGCCTTCTTGGTATTGTTCTTCTCTGGTTGCGCTTTGCGCGACAAAGATGTTGTTGGAAAATAATCAGTTCAAGCTCGTGATGGGTCTCAGGTATTGGCCGTTGACGTTCGTGGCAACGGAACTTTTACGGTGTATCAGTCAGTGGATGGGCAGGACTCTGGGAGCGGGAAATGGCAACTTAATCGTCACCCATATTTCGGCGAGGAAGGACTTGAGTTTGATGGGGGAGATTACGCCGATGAATTCCGACTAACTCGTCGAGATGGCAGGATTTGCATAGAGATAACGCCAAATAATGTTTATTGGTGCAAGCCATAAGATCGCCGGTAAGTAGCTAGAGGCACAAATTCATTGCCCTTCCAGGACCGCGATTCCGCTCTTCAGCACATCAATCGCCCGCTCCAGATGCACGCCGCGCGAGCCTTTCACAAGCACCACATCGCCCGGCTGCAATGTCTGCCTGAGCCAGCGGCCGGCGGCTTCGGCATCGGCGAGGAACAACGACGCCACCCCGCTTGCGCAGGCCGCCGAGGCCAAATGCACGGCGTTGCCGCCCACGCCAACGACCATATCGAGTCCCGCCTCGGCGGCGGCGCGTCCGCAAGCGGAATGCAGCGCGGGGCCTTGTTTGCCCAGTTCCAGCATCTCCCCGGCTACCAGGATGCGCCGGCCTGCCGGACGCCCGGCCAGGGTTCGAATCATCGCGCGCAGCGCCTCGGGATTGGAGTTGTAGCTGTCATTCAAAATGGTTGCTCCGCCGATCTCGATCACCTGGCCCCTCTTGTCGCCAGCCGCGAGGGACGCCAGCGCGGCAACCGCCGCATCCAGATCGACGCCCGCCTCCAACGCCACCGCAAGCCCCGCCAGCGCGTTCGATGCGTTATGCTCGCCCAGCAATTTCAGCGTGAGTTCGCTCTCCCGCTCTCCCGCGCGAAAGCGCAGGTGCAGTCCCTCCAGATCTTCTTTCGCCTCAAGAAGCCGCGGATCGGCGCAGGGACCGGCCCCGAAGTAGACGGCCCGACCAGGAAAGTCGCGGCCAAACTGCGAGACGTAGGGATCGTCGCAGTTGAGGAACGCCACGCCGCTGGCTGGCAGCGTCGCCACCAGTTCCAGCTTGGCCCGAGCAATCCCCGCTTGCCCATCGGCGAAGTTTTCAATATGCGCTGTGCCTACGTTGGTCACCACGCCCCAGTCGGGCGCCGCGATGCGCGCCAGCGTGGCAATCTCGCCGGCGTGATTCATGCCCATTTCGATCACCGCAATCTCGTGCTCCGGCTTGAGCCGCAACAGTTCGAGCGGAAGCCCAAATCCATTGTTCAGATTGCCTTGAGACTTGTGTACGTTGAACTTGGCGCCCAGGGCCGCGGCCACCGCTTCCTTAGTGGTGGTCTTGCCCGCGGAGCCGGTGACAGCCACCACGCGCTTGCCCCACTGGCGGCGCACCTGCGTAGCCAGCGCCTGCAATGCGATCAACGGATCTTCAGCAATGAGCAGCGGCACAGCCAGCACCGCATCCGGCAGGGTGGCCGCCCGCGCGCGCGACACCACCGCCGCAACCGCCCCGCGCCGGAGGGCTGCCTCCACAAAGTCGTGCCCGTCGTGCCGGTCCCCGCGCACGGCAAAGAAAAGCTCTCCGGCTCCCACGGTGCGCGAGTCGATTGAGCAGCCGCTCACCATCCGTGTTCCAGGGTTGCGGACGCTGGCCGGAGCTTCGAGCACTGCGCCCGCGCCAATTGCCGCCTCTGCAAGTGTGAGCTTCATTGCACATCACCATATCCCAATTCAGCCAGTGCCGTGAGTGCAACTTCGGCGTCATCGAAAGGAATGGTGCGGAACCCCAGGATCTGCTCTTTTTCGTGGCCCTTGCCTGCCAGCAATACCACATCCCCAGACTTGGCCATCTTGAGAGCCGCGCAAATCGCGGTAGCCCTATCCGGTTCAATGCTATAGCGAACTCCGCTAGCCTTCAGCCCCGGCTCAATCTCGGCCAGGATCGCCATCGGTTCCTCTGAACGGGGGTTGTCGCTGGTCGCCATCACAAAGTCGCTGCCCGTTCCCGCCGCCAGCCCCATCTTCGGCCGCTTGGTGCGATCGCGGTCGCCGCCGCATCCGAAGAGCGTAATCACCCGCCCGCCGGACTTCGCTGTCATCTGCCGCGCCAGCGCGATCAGATTGCGCAATGCATCGTCGGTATGGGCGTAGTCCACAATCACGGTGAATGGCTGGCCGCCGTCAACGGGCTCAAAGCGCCCCGGCACCGGCTTGAGGCGCGGGACGTACTCAATCAGTTCCTCAAACGCCACGCCACGCGCATGGGCAGCCGTCAAAGCTGCCAGCAAGTTGTGAATGTTCACCTCGCCGGCCAGCCTCGATGTCACCTTGGCTCGCCCGGCCGGTGTCTCCAGTTCAAGAATCGCCCCGCCCGGCGTGAGCGTATATCCGGCCGCGCGCCAGTCGCCTTTGCCGATTCCGTAGGTACGAACCTCCGCGCCCGCCCTCATGGCGGCAGTACTCAGCCTCTCGCTGCGCGCGTCGTGCGCATTGATCACAGCCACGCGCGGCGCCGGATAAACCGACCCGTCAAACAGCAGCCGCTTGGCCGTGAAGTACTTCTCCATGGTCTGGTGATAATCGAGGTGGTCTTGCGTGAGATTGGTGAAGACGGCCACGTCGAAAGCCACTCCGGCAGCGCGCCCCTGGTCGAGCGCGTGGCTTGAAACCTCAGAGACCAGCTCAGTTGCGCCGCGCTCCTCGCCCTCGGCCATCAGCTCATACAAGTCCCTCGATTCGGGTGTGGTGTGAACGGAAGGGCGAACTTCGCCGGCCACATGATACTCAATGGTCCCCACCAGCACCGTCTTGCGCTCCGCCGCATTCAGCAGCGCCTCAAGCAGGAACGCGGTGGTCGTCTTGCCGTTGGTCCCCGTGATTCCCGTGGCCGCGAGCTTGCGCTCCGGATGTCCAAAGAAAGCCGCCGAAGCCTGGGCCAGCGCGCGCCGTCCGTGTTCCACCTCGAGCACCGGCAGCCCGGCTTTGAAGACCAGCAGATGATCGAACTTCTGCGACGAATCGGTAATGATGCCGAGCGCGCCCGCGGCAATTGCCTTTTCCACGTAACGGTTGCCGTCCGTCGAGCCGCCCTTCATGGCGACAAAGACCGACCCCTGCCGCACCTTGCGCGAGTCGTACTCGACGCCTGTCACCGGCTGTTTAGAGTCCCCGCCCGCGCCGACAGCTGTTACTTCTTCCGCTATCTCTTTCCAATTCATCTTGTGGTCAATTGTAGATTGTTGCGCTCGCATCCACTGCTATCGGCAGTATGATGCTCGCATGAGTGAGGAAAGAAAACCATACCTATACGAAGGACTACAGCGCAGATTGGGCGGGTATCCGGTTGACGACTTCGTTCGGGCGTGCGCGAAGGCTTATCTGGAAGCGGACGTCGAATCCATCAGGAAGCTGTAGCAATTCCTGCTCGGCAAGGATCTCCTGCTCGATGACGAAATGGACTCCGGTGGGCCGGATGCTCTCGTTGGCGCGCCTCTCAAGCCTCGGCCTAATTTGAATTCCGGGGCGATCGCCCTCCCAGAACCGGAGCCTGAAAGGTTCGATCAGTAGGTAGCACCTCCTTGTCTTTGAACTCGATGAATCGGTCGAAGAACGGGGCGGCGCTCCATTGGTGCAACTTGAGCGCTAGGTGAGTATTCTCGGCAGGATAGCTGACACGCCGCTACTGCATTGACGCCATGCGCTTGCGATAGGCATCGAGACTCAGCCGCCCGAATTCCCATACCAACCACAGAACGGTGATGGCGCAGAGCACCACAACGCTCCAATGGATTGAAAGGTTGATCGAGGTCAGGGCTTCGCCATAGTGCACCTGGTCGATAGCTGGATTTCTGAGCAAGACATAGGCGTGATCCCGCACGGAGAGCAGAAGCCCCAGCGGAATCAGGCCGACGGCGCTGACGACGATGGTCTGCGCGGGGCGAGGGCGCGGCCAGCTTCCGCGAATCAGATCCGCCGAGCGCCAGGCCAACTGCACCACATTCACCCCTACCACCCACCAGTAGAACAGGACCGAAATCGGCGCCAGTTGGAAGGGGGAAGCATGCCAGTAGAGGACGCCGGGCCCAATCAGCAGATAAGGATGCTGCGGCACCAGCAGCCACCAAGCCAGGAATAGAAAGCCGAAGATGACTTCGGTTACAGCATGAGCGAAGCTGCGCGGCTTTTGACCGGCACTCTCGCCTTCTTCAAGCGGAGGCAACTCCGCGGGCGACCAGCCCGCCGAGGGAGCCGCGGGCGGCATCCACTTCGTCTTGGAATGCGTGACCGCATACTCGACGATCACAAAGATCAGCGTCACCCAGGCTGCAGTCATCAGCAGCGTTAACGGAATGTGCTGGAGCACTCCAAACCACGCCGCCGGGCTGGTGTCTTTCTCGGCTGCAACCCTTACCACGCTCACAATAATGTTGATGACCACAGCCCAGGTACATGCCAGTTGCAGCACGTAGCGGTAGGTGGGAAAGATCGCCGGCCCGATCAGGTATTGCTGCGCCTGATAGGGCGCGGCCATCTGAATGGGCGACCCGAGTAGCTTGAGCCAGGCCATTGCTTCTTCGTTGGTAAGCGGCCGCCCCAGCTCAGCCTCTTTGTCTTCGAGCTGCGCTTCCAGGTTGGCCTTGAGTTCGGCAATGATGTCGTCCTGCCGCTGCCAGGGCAGGTGCTTCTTCACGGCTTGCAGGTAACGATCCAGAAGTTCCATGGCGTCTTCCTTGTCTCTTTACAGAATGCTGTTGATGGATATGTTGATGGCCTGCCACTCTTTGAGCAACTGGTCAAATATCTGCTCGCCGTCGCTGGAGAGGCGATAAAACCGCTTGTTGCGCTTTTCTTCTTCGCGCCATTCGCTGGCCAGCAGCCCCTGGGCTTCAAGCCGCCGCAGCAGCGGATAGAGCGTGCTTTCGTCGATCTCCAGGCCGCGCTCGGCCAGTGCCTTGCGCAGCGTGTAGCCATAGCGCTCCTGGCGCAACTGGGCGAGGACGGCCAAGGTCAAACAGCCGCGGCGGAGTTCCAGGCGAAGGTTCTCGAAGAGATTCTCAGTCAGAGTCATGCTGTACCTCATACACTGTACTTCACATACTGTATTACACACAGTGTGTGGCGTCAAGTACTTTTTGAAAGATTTTTTCAGTCCGCCCATCGATCGCTTGACATGCAACCAAATTGTTGCCTATTATCCCTGCCATGGGCCTGGATTTAGACAAGGTCTTCAAAGCTCTTGCGGCCCCGGAACGGCGGCTGCTGCTCGATCGCCTGCATGAGGATAACGGCCAAACGCTCGGTCAGCTTTGCGAGGGGATGGAGATGACCCGCCAGGCCGTGACGAAACACCTCAAGGTGCTCGAAGACGCCACGCTGGTCGCGACCATCTGGAAGGGCCGCGAGAAACTGCACTATCTGAATCCGATGCCGATTCACGAGATCGCCGAGCGCTGGATTGGCAAATATGAGCGGGGCCGCTTGCGGGTTCTCGCCGAACTCAAGGCGAAACTGGAGGGAGAAACCGATGGCTGAATCGCAATTCGTCTATGTGACCTATATCCGAACCACGCCGGCCAGGCTTTGGCAGGCGCTGATCGAACCGGAATTCACACGCCAGTTCTGGATTGCAACAACGCAGGAGTCGGATTGGAAGCCTGGCTCGCCGTGGCGGCTCATGGCTCCAGACGGCCGCATCCTCGACAGCGGCGAAGTAATCGAGGTCGAGCCCCCCAAGCGTCTGGTGCTCAAATGGCGTCACCACCTCCATCCTGAGATGGCCGGCGACGGAGACTCCATAATGACCTACGAAATCGAAAAGAAGGAAGATTCGGTCAAATTGACCGTCACACACGTGAACGGGGTGACCGGCTCAAGGTTTATCAAAGGGGTATCGAACGGCTGGCCGCAGATTCTCTCAAGTCTCAAGAGCCTCCTCGAGACTGGCGAATCGCTCGAATCAACGCGCGTGTGGCCGAAGGGGATGTGACAGCGCAATCTTGGACCCGATTCGCGGACGGCGCCAATGAGCGGCCGTCCGCGAAATGAACCAGTTGGATGGGCAGCGCGTATTCTCCGGGATGAAGATCAAAAGAGACTTGAGTTTCGCGCTCCTCGCCGTCATCTTGCTGGCATCGCCCGCCTGGTGCCAGAACTCCCCCATCCAGCAACTGACCAGGACATTTCTCGACGCTTATGCAAAAGGTGATCGGCAGGCGGTTCTCAGCCTAATCGATCGGGAAAACATCACTGTATATGGCAGCGATGTGGCGGAGGTTGCCCACGGGTCGGACGCCGTACTGCAAACGCTCGCGCTGGACCAGCAATTGTGGGGAGGCTCCGCGCACATTGGCGCAATGGAACGAATCAGCCTTATCCAGAACCATTCGCTTGCATCGATCTTCTTCGACGTGCCATTTTCTGTCGGCAACCGCGCGCCGCTATCAGTGCGATTTGCTGCGACCTGGAAGCGTGAAGGCAAGCAGTGGCTGTTAGTGCAGAGTTCCAATGTAGTTCCAACCGAGCACCAAAGCGCGGCAGAACTCCTTCATCCGCCACAAAGCAAGTGATCGGCAAATGCGTCACCTTCCGCAGCGGACGACAATCTGGGTTCCGGGCGCAACCATTGTCCCCGCAGCGGGCGCCTGCTCTCGAACAGTGCCGCTTCCAGTTACCTGCACGCCAAGGCCCGCGGCGGAGGCCAGTTCAATTACCTTGCGCACCGGCAGCCCTATCAAGGAAGGGACGCGCAAGGTTTTTGGATCGACGACCACAATGGTCGCCGTCTGCTGGCCCTGCGTCTTTGGCTGCTGATTCGAGAGCTGAGAAGAGTCCGGCTGCGGAATCGTAACGCCGGCCGAGGATGCGCCAGCCAATTTGGCTTTCGCGTCTGCCGCGGGATTGGAAGCCGCATCCTGGGCTTGACCGGCGGTTGGCGGGGCTGCTGAGCCTGAAGTACCCGCCTGGCTCGCCCCTGCGCGCAGCGGGTCGTCAGCCGGCAGATCGTTGGCCGCTGCATAAAGCGCTTCAATGTCGCCCGTGTTTGCAGCCACATCGTCTTCCACAACTGGCTTGCCGGCCTTGGACGGTTTTTTGGGGGCGCGCACATCGATATCGTGCCGGACTTCAAGATATTCGAGCGCCTGCTGCGCGACCTCGGCAAACACCGGCGCGGAGACGCTGGCGCCGTAGTACGCGCCCTTGGGGTTATCCATCACCACCGCAACGGCAATTACCGGGTTGTTCACCGGAGCGATGCCGGCAAACGAGGCAACATGCATCGACTTGGAGTAGGTATGCGTAGCAGGATCGATCTTCTGCGCGGTGCCTGTCTTGCCGCCGGAAGAGTAGCCGTTGAGCTGCGCCAATGTGCCGGTACCGAACAGCACAACGCCCTCCATCATCTTGCGCATCTGCGCCGCCGTCAGTGTAGAGAGCACGCGATGCGCGCCTGGGGGCAAAGGATTGGGCAGATCGCCTCCCGGCTTGAAGGGCGATGCCTGCGGCACTTGCGGTGCGGCAGACTTTTGGACAGTTCCATCGACTTGCCCCGGCATCAGCACATGCGGCGGCAGATAAATCCCACCGTTGGCGATGGTTGAAACCATCGAAACCAGTTGCAGCGGCGTGACCGCGATTTCCTGCCCGATGGCGATGGAGCCGATCGACGACGAACCCCACTTGCTTACCGGCCGCAGCAGGCCGCGCGTCTCGCCGGGCAGTTCCGTGCCGGGGCGCGAGCCGAAACCGAAAGCGCGAATGAACTCATAGAACTTGTCCGGCCCAACCTTGAGCGCAAGCTTCACGGCGGCCACGTCGCTCGATTCCTCCAGAGCCTTATGAACCGGTATGACTCCGAAGTGTTCGCCCTGGTTATCGTGAATCACGCGCCCGGCCAGCGTAATCTGACCGCCCTGGCAGTCGATCATGTCGTCCGGCGCGGCCACGCCCTGCTCCAGCGCCGCCGAGTATGTGACCAGCTTGAAGGTCGAGCCCGGCTCGTACACGTCGCTGATCGCATGATTTCGCAACAGCTCCGGCGTGGTGTGGCGAAACTTGTTGGGATTGAACGTGGGGCGAATAGCCAGCGCCAGAATCTGCCCGGTATGCACGTCCTGCACAACTACCGTGCCATTGGCCGCCTGGGTTTTGTCCATGGCGTGATCCAGCGCCCGCTCGGCCAGGAACTGGATGTTTTCGTCGATCGTCAACACCAGGTTCTGGCCCGGCTCGGGTTCGTGCTCACTCGATCCCAATATCCGGCGGTGCGCATCCATCGCCGTATACATGCGGCCCGGCACACCATGCAACTGGCCGTCGTATTTCTGTTCGATGCCGCCCAGGCCGTTGTCGTCAACGCCCACATAGCCCAGCACCTGCGCGGCGATCTCGCTGTCTGGATAGAACCGCTCGAACTCCTTCTGGAAGTAGATTCCCTTGATGCCTTGCGACGCGATCAGCTCGCGCACGCGGGCCGCTACATCGGGTGTGACGCGCCGCGCCACCCAAGCAAAGGCATTGCCCTTGTCGAGCCGCGCGGCAATCTGCTCCTCAGTGGTCTGCGCGTCTTCTGGGTCGGTGTGGACGAGGGGGGCGAGGGCGTGAGCGGCGGCCGGACTATTGTCGATCTCATTGGGCACTGCGTAGATTGAATCGACCTGAACGGTCATGGCCAGTTCGCGCAGATTGCGGTCGTAGAGCACGCCACGGCGCGGAGCGACCTCAAAGGTTCGCTGCTGCTGCTTCTGTGCGCGCTCCACAAACTCCTTGTGGCGCACGATCTGCAGCCAAAACAACCTGGCCGCGATGACCAGCAGCCAAACCAGAAAAAAAAGGCAGATCAACCAAAAACGCGCGCGTTTGAGAGGAATGCCGCGCGCCGGATTGGCGCGGTTCCGGTTGGCTCCAAAAGCTGCCTGCATGGGAAATTGCCCCGCTTCCAATTGCTGTCAGCTGTTAGCCTTTTGCTTTCAGCTCTTAGCTAAGAGCCTAAAGCTCGCCGCTAGGTCTGTCTCGCGGATAGCCTTCTTCTGGCAGGATGTTGACATGGCCCGCACTCCAGCCAATCCGCTCGCGGCCCGCACCGCAAAGCCAGGGAGGCTCTGAACAAGCATCTGTCCCGAATCCAGCATACCCTCAGGGGCTAAGAACTTGTCAGTAAACTGCGCATTTGTGTAGCGCCCCTATCGAGAGCGGCTGAACTGGCAGCATCTTTGCCGCCAGTATCCCAGCGCGGGCCAGGAGGCCCGCACCACAGCCGACCTGGAGGCCGGCGCTACCTATTTGCGGATAAGTTCTAAAGCCCACGTTGATTTTGCGGCATTTACGGCACGACTGAAGTCGTGCCCTTTCAAAGCATCGACTTATCCAGAGGACCCTTAAGGGCCAAAATCTAGAAGCTAAAAGCTAGAAGCTGTCCTTCTGAGCGGGAGGAGTCACCTGGGCAAGTGAAGGAGTCGCGGCATCCGGACGGCCATTTGTATGAATTACCTGGCCCGGCTGCGGCTCGGCAAGTCCAAGCTGGCGGGCCATTGAATCGATGCGTCCCGGTTCGCTAAGCTGCGCCTCGGCTAGCCGCAATTGGCGGTTGTCCTCGCGCAGTTGGTCGAGCGCCTGCTTCTCGCTCTCTACCCGGTAACCACTCTCGATGGCATAGAAATGCTGCAAACCGTACACCATTACCAGCGTGAAGAGCAGTGCAACCGCAACTGAAAACTGGCGCATTTGGCGAACCCGCGCAGGGTCCGCCGCCTTTATCAGGCGTGAATTGTCAAAATGCTTGGGAAAGAAGAACTCCGGCGTGCGCGCGCCCCGCCGGCGCAAGGCCTGCCTGGCGAGCAACTCGGCGTTCCGCTCGGCGACCCGCGCGCCCCAGCCTCGGCCCGCTTCAAAATAAGTTGTCGTGCATGCCGCCATGGTGTGTCTCCCGAGGGAACAGGGATCAGGGAACAGAATTACTTACCGTAGAATCAGCGCTTTGTTCCCTGCTTCTTTCGCCCTGTTCCCGAATCGCCCCGTATTGCCTGTTCCCTAATCCCTGTTCCCTGTTCCCTGTTCCCTGTCTCTCCGCCGCCCTCATTTTCGCGCTGCGCGAACGCGGGTTGCGGTCCATCTCTTCTTCGCCGGCTGTTACCGGCTTGCGTGTCAGTATTTCCCAGATTCCCTTCTGCGCGCCTTCGCGCAGACTGTCTTTTGCGATGCGATCTTCCAAAGAATGGAAGCTGATGACGGCCAGCCTTGCAGAGGGCTTGAGCAACTTTGGTGCGGCCTCAAACAACGCCCGAATCTCGTCCAACTCACTGTTGACATAAATACGAAGCGCTTGAAAGGTCCTGGTGGCGGGATGAATGCGCTCTTGTTTCATTGACGGGGCGCCAGAGGCAACAATTCGGGCTAACTGCCCTGTTGTCGCAACTGGCCTCCCCCGCACAATGGCTCTGGCGATTCTCCGCGATCTCCTCTCTTCTCCGTATTCGTAAATAAGGTCCGCGAGCTCTCGCTCTTTGGCCTCATTCACCACTTGTGCGGCGGTCGGCCCCTGGCGCGTATCCATGCGCATGTCCAAAGGGCCGTCTGCCTGAAAACTGAATCCTCTGTGCGCCTCATCGAACTGCAGGCTGCTCACTCCAAAATCCGCCAGCAAGCCATCCACGGATGCAGGCTTCACATGCTCCGCTATCGAGCTGAAGGCCTGGTTCACCAGCGTTACTTGCGGTGCTTGGCTGCCCATTTCACCGCAAACCCGGTCAAGCCTCGCCTTGGCGAATTCCAGCGCCTCGGAGTCCCGGTCAAATCCGATCAGGCGCCCCTGCGGCCCCAGCAGCCTGACAATTCCTTCGGCGTGCCCCGCCAAACCCAGCGTGCAATCCACATACGTACCGCCTGCGCGCACTTTGAGAAAATCGATCGCTTCTTGAAAAAGAACTGGCACATGGCGTTCATTCGATTTCGTCATGCGCTCCCCCTGGGGGGTTTAGCGGTCATTGCGCCGCTTGAGTTTGTCCGATAGCCGCTGGCTCTTCTCGCCGGTCATCTTCTTCTCCGGCAGATCCCGCTCCACCTTCTCCCGGTTAGAAACTTCCAAGTGAGTCAACTTACCGATGACCATCACTTCGGCATCCAGCTTGGCCTCCCCCCGCAAAATCTGGGGCAACAGAACCCGAGCCTGGTTATCCGCCTCAACCTGATGCCCGTAGTAGCTCGTAACGTCCAGGTAGGCCGACACGTCTTCGTCCATCGTGCCGAGCTCCGCCATCTCCACTTCCCGCTTTTCCCACTCCGGCAACGGCCAAATCTCGGCGCGCGCGCCGGTCGACGAAGTGATGTAAAACTGGGTGACGTTTGCGGCATCCAGCAACTGCTTGAAAGCAGCCGGGAGCTTCAGTCTCCCCTTCTCATCGACCTTTGCCGGATGGTTTCCGCGGAACATTGTTTTGCCTCTTCGCCTGCCGCGGCATTCAATCTCATGCCGCACCTTGTTCAACCGGATACTTCCCTGCTCGGTTATCTGCGCTGGTTCCTCAGCCTTGACAAGCCGGATTTCAGCGCGGGGGCGTGCAAATTCGGGTAAACTTGCCTTGGAAGTTGATTTGAAGGCTCCAAAGAACTCCACTCAACTCCACTTTTGACCACCGTGAATCGATAGTACAGCGGTTCCTGGCTCTCGCCAAGCAGAAAATCGATAAAAAGTCCGGTTGAGACAAGGCGAATGTGGAAAAATCAGCTAATAGATTAAAAGAATTCAATTACCACAATATGTAGTGTTTACGGCTTAGATTCCCGCACTAGACGGGGTCTCAAGGGTATGATAGGAGAACAAAAAGCGAAATGCGCGTTGCTCCGACTGAATTCATAGCCAGAAAAAGCCATTGGACGCAACCGGACTATTCCATTCCTTGTCCGCGCCGATGCCTCCCGCGCTCAACAACCAGCTTCAACAGATAGAAGAAGACCAAGGCGTTGACCACCAACAAGCCGGACCTGATCCAAGTCACCCTGCGCAGAACCTCGAAGACCTCCAGAGGGAGGAACGAAGCGGTAATCGCCAAAGTCAGGTACTCGCCCCAGACTTTCTCGAGAAACAAGCCGGTTCCCTCGATGAGATCGAGCCCCGCATAGATAAAGACCACTGCGCCGATCCGCCGCAACATGCGGTCATTGACGAGCGACGACTTCTCCAGGATGAAGTTGACGAAGCGCGTCTCGGGGTTGAAGCCCAAATGGTCTGCCAGCCGGGAAAGCAGATCGCCGACATCCTTGTGGAGCAGACGCAAAGCGCCCACGCCGATGGCGACAAACAACAGGGCCTGACTCAACTTGAACGCCGCAATAAGAATGAGCCATCGGTTGCGGCGCTTGGGCTTCGATAAAGTCTGCGATGGGGAATCGGTCATGATCTTGAGGGAACCTGTGCGAATCGCCTGCATCTTCTGGCGCTCCTGCTCCATCTTACGTTAACCGATGCGCGGCGGTTCTTCCTACCCTTGCCCCTGACCGCGGCAGTCCCGCCGGCTCAGACTCCGCGTGTCTCCGGCGGCGATTGTGATCGAGTCCCAGAAACAGTGACTCGTGCCTCGCCGAGGCGTGGCGCTCCGCATCGAGCCGGTCGTCGCGTTCTTCGCCGATCTCTGACCCGAGGCACGGGAATCTTTCTGGAGGCCTGCATCGAGGAATTATAAGTACCCGACATACATACAAAGTTACTTATTCACCTAGCACAGGGGTAATTGCGCGGGGATAACTCTCCTGCCAGAATCTCCATACCATAATCTGAAACAGATTCACTAGAATAGGAAAGTCAATCGCCAATCGATATGCATAATTTTGCACATTCAACATTCTCAGGCAAAAAAGCCTTTGGATTTCGCTGCTTTTCAAGTGGCGCTTGATTTGCATGTAAATAGTCACAAAAGCCATTTAAATGAGCCAGATGGAGAGTCCGACATTTCACTCAAGGTACGTTACCTTTTCTCCGTTTGGCGGAACTGAATCGGTTTTGCAGGTTGTGCGGTTGGACTCGTTGCGAATGCTTTCTCGCGGCATTTGCATGTTGCACGAGCTAAGTCGAGCAAGCGTTTGAAACAACGGGCCCCTTCCTTTAGCCGGCCTCGGCAATAAGTGCAAGTGGGATCAAGTCTATCGAGGGCAGCTTCAGGAGAAACATGAATACGATCGTAAAAGTCTCAATTCTATCCGCATTGTTTATGGCATTTTCCCAGGCCGTGTTCGCCGACGGCGTAGTTCTCTACAGCAATATCCCAGATCCGGTTCTGCTGGCCCCCAATCCCTTCCCAGCCGGATTCAAATACTCTGCCCCCTATGAAGCTGGAGCGATGGGCGAGTTTGGAGGGCTGATCCAATTCGCCGGAGGCTCCTCGGAATATTCGCTCACCAGCGCGACTTTTGTTTTGAATAGCGGAGCTGTCGCTTCCGACTTCACGGACTACATAGACGGCACACTCGCTGCGCCGACCGGCTATGCCGTCACGCCAAGCGGTTTCTACGTGCCGATGACGCTGAGCTTTTACAACACCGGGGCCGGCTACGCGACGGGATCGGAGATCGGCTCTGTCACGGTCGATGCGCTGGTCTCATGGCGTCCCGAACCAAACTCTGCATGTCCCGTTGTTTACGGCATCAATGAATGGGAATCTTCCAGCGGAAAGTGCTACGACGGCGCCCTTTCGATCGTGACATTCGACCTCTCTGGCATCGAAGTTCCCACACAGGTCATTTACGGACTTGCGTTCAGCACTACCGACTATGGCGCAAGCCCGACCACCGGCTTTTCCGGGCCGGACGACAGCTTGAACATTCAGCTTGTCGAGGGTTCGCCTGCGGCCGGAATCAATCCGCTTCCTGACACCGCCTACTTTGAATCTTCTGAAGGTTCGAATTATACGGATGGAGGGGCTGCCGGGACTGGCACATTTCGCCAGGACCAGGGTTGGACTCCTTATGGCAGCGGAGCCGCACAGTTTATGGGCAATCCAGTTTCCGAGCCGACTCCCGAGCCATCCTCGCTGCTGCTGCTCGGCACCGGGCTGGCAGGGCTGGCAACCGGATTACTTCGGAAGGCCAGGTCGAAGGGACTCGCTTAAATCCGCGGTTGATCCTGCTGCGCTTGAAGCACCGCTCAAATCTCAGTGCTTCAGGTGCAGCAGGGCGTCGCGGTCGAGCACGTTGCCGTCCATGATGAGCGTCGAGATGCGGCGGGCGTTCCAGACGTTCTGCGTAGGGTCGCCGTCCACCACGAGAATATCCGCGCGGCGGCCGGGAGCAATCAGTCCCAGCTCATTCCAGCCAAACTGGAGCGCATAGTTGTTGGTGGCCGCCGCCAGCGCCTCGCGCGGAGAAAGCCCCAGCCTGACCAGCAACTCAAGCTCGGTGTGCAAGGAGATGCCGGCCATGGTTCCCGACGCCGAAGCCCCCGATCCTGCCAGATAATGAGGGAATGCGGCAAAGATCGTCTCGTTGATTTGCCAGAGCCGCATTGCCGACTGCTCCGCCTTCTTTCGCTGGCCTTCTTCCAAATAGCGCTGCGCCACATTTGGGAGCCTGTGCGCCCAGTAGGCGAGCGGATAGATCGTCTCGCCCGTCGCCCGATCCGAAGGCTCAAACATGCGGGCTGGATCTAGTACTCTGGCTGCCTGCTCCTTCCACAGATTGCGGTGCTCCGGCAGTTCGAGGTAGCGGAGGCTGAATGCGGGCATCAACGCCGCATGGTGCGTAGCCAGAAAGTGGGAATAGGCGCGAAGATGAACGTCTGTCGGCGGCAGCCGCTCCGCGTAGTCGTAAGCCGTGTTGGCGCCTGGACCATCCGAGTTGTCGACCAGCGGCTGCTGTAGTTCGTCGGGCACCACGCCGAGCTCATAGCGGCCCATTTGTGGCAGCGCGTCTACGCCAGCTTCGACCCCAACGGCGTAGGGCGTGGAGATGAACTCCCCATAGGTCGCCAGCCCTATCTGGTGCGCGTGGACAACAATCCACTGCGTGTTGGCCGCGGTCAGGTTGTGTCCCAGCAGGAGCACCCGCGTCCCCAGTCGCGCAGTGTCGTTGAGCTGCCGCGCAGTATCCTCAGGGCTCAGTTCGGCCGCGTGCGCGCCCTCTCTGAGCTTGAGGGTCCAATCCGGGCGCTTGGCCAGCAGGCTCCAGTTGTCGGTGGTGCCGATCGAATCGGCAAGATAGAGGTGCGGGCTGGGATGGGCTGCAAAATCGATGCTTCCGCGGCGGTAGTCGCTTCGCGCAACCACAGTAGTCACGCCCATATAGAGATTGGCATTGGCCTGGCCTTGCGAGTTCATGCCGGCAAAGCCGTCCACCAGCCCTGGAACGATGAACTTCCCGGTGCAATCAATCACCTCCGCGCCCTTGGGGATGGAAACTGCGCCGCGCGAGCCCACATCGGTAATGCGCCCGTCGCGCACAATCACAATCGCATCGGCGAGATCCCGCGCCGAACGGCCCCAGTCGCTGACGTCCACCACCGTGCCGCCAGCCAGCACCAGCGGAACCGAGACCGGAATTTTTGGAGTAAGGGAGGGCTGTGCCTGCGGCAAGGCCAGAACGCCGGCCAGAGCCACTCCACCCATGCACGTAAGAACGATACGAAGAAGTCGCATATGAAAGCTGGTCTGCTGTGGATTGTCGCACAGCGGTTCCGAAATAACGATCAAGCAATGGCCCCCTCGCAACAACCGAGAGTGACTCACAGGATCGGCAAAGTGATTCAATCGTGGAGCGGAAGTGCTGTTCCCCCCGAAACAGCAGCAAACCGCTTGCCTCGCTTCCTGGTTGCAGGAACCGAAGCTCTTCTATCGGGCCACAAGGGCCGCCCGCAGCCGGCCTGCCAGCAACGGCAGCACCTGAACCTCCGCCTCGTCAACTGAGAGTCCATGCTTTGCTCGCAGATCGTCTACCTTGCCGTGCTCAATGAACCGGTCGGGCCAGCCGATGCGCACCACCGGAAGCTGGCTGCCCATTTCATCGAGAGCCTCGACCACTGCGGTGCCAAAGCCGCCCATCTTCACGTGATCCTCAAAAGTGACAAAAGCCGCCACGCGCCCCGCGTATAACTCGAGCATCTCCCGGTCCAGCGGCTTCACGAAGCGGGGATTGATCACCGCCGCGGAGTAGCCCTCGCGCTCCAGTCGCCGAGCGAGCTCCCTGGCCAGCGTTACCAACGGCCCCAGGCCCATAATCGCCACGTCGGAACCATCCTTGAGCACCTGGGCCTTGCCGACGGGAATCGCCTGCGGCTCTGGCTTGCGGACCACCCCTGCCACCGCTCCGCGCGGATAGCGGATGGCGCTCGGCCCCGGCAGCGAGAGGGCGGTCTTCATCATATCCGCCAATTCGTCCTCGTCCTTGGGCGCCATCAGCACGATCTCGGGAATGCCGCGCAGGTAGGCAATATCGAACAACCCATGATGCGTTGGACCGTCGTCGCCCGACAGCCCGGCGCGATCCATGCAAAACACCACCGGCAGCTTCTGCAGGCAGACGTCATGGACGATCGGATCGAAGGCCCGCTGTAGGAAGGTCGAGTAGATGGCGCAGAACGGACGATAGCCCTGCGTAGCCATGCCCGCCGCAAAGACCACTGCGTGCTCCTCGGCGATGCCCACATCAAAATAACGCTTGGGAAAGTGGGGCCGGAACAGGTCAAGCCCTGTCCCGTTGGGCATGGCGGCCGTGATGGCCACAATCCGGTCGTTTTGGCCTGCGAGCTGGACCAGGGTATTGGCGAAGACCTCCGCGTAAGTCGGCAGGCCGGCCGGCGCGGTCAGGCCGGTATCGGGGTCGTAGGGCCCCAGGCCGTGGAACTTCTTCTGCCCATCGAGCGCAGGCTGGTAGCCGCGGCCCTTTTGCGTCAGAATATGGAGCAGTACCGGCCGGTTTTCTGCTTTCAAAAACTTGAATGTCTCCACCAGCAGAGGCAGGTTGTGGCCGTCGATGGGGCCAAAGTACTCCAGTCCGAACTCTTCAAACAGGATCGAGGGCCAGAGCATGCTCTTGGCAGCCTCTTCGGCACGGCGCGCCAGGATCGCCGCGGTCTTGCCGCCGAACCGCTCCACGATGCGGTGGGCCGAGTCGTGAAAATTCTTGTAGTGCTCATTGGTGACGATGCGGTGAAAGTAGCGGGCAATGGCCCCCACGTTGCGGTCGATGGACCACTCGTTGTCGTTGAGCACCACGATCATCCGCTGGGTCTGCTCTGCGATGTTGTTGAGCGCCTCGAAGGAGATTCCATTGGTAAAAGCGGCGTCGCCGGCCACGGCGATTACATGCTCCTTGCCGCCGGAAAGATCGCGGGCCACGGCCATTCCCAGGGCAGCGGAGAGCGCTGTGCCCGCGTGGCCGGCTCCGAACGCATCGTGTTCGCTCTCGGTGCGGAGCATGAAGCCATTCAGCCCGCCCGGCTGGCGAATTGTCTCAAAGCGATCCAGCCGGCCGGTGAGTATCTTGTGGACATATGCCTGGTGACTTACGTCGAAGAGAAGCTTGTCCTGGGGAGTATCGAAGACCGTGTGCAGCGCTAGTGTCAGCTCGACCACGCCAAGATTGGGACCCAGGTGACCACCAGTCTTCGACAGCGTCTGAATCAGGAATTCGCGGATCTCCGCCGCCAACTCTTCCATCTGGGCGAAATTCAGGCGCTTCAGATCGGCAGGCGAATGGATGGTCGCGAGGAGTGTTCCCATTTACTTCCTTCCCCCGGAAAGGAGTCCAACCACCAAAGATCAGGACTCCCAAATTCTTCGGGCCTTCCGGGCGAATCCCGCAAGGACTCAGTATACCAACGCCCCTGACCCGCCCGCTGAGCAATTAG
>Ga0302320_10008893_pt1 | contig 21715 bp, 19 predicted proteins | sample Bog_T0_3_FD_202130 | JGI IMG/M metagenome (GOLD analysis project Ga0302320, IMG submission 202130) | Peat permafrost microbial communities from Stordalen Mire near Abisko, Sweden - Bog_T0_3 | ecosystem: Environmental > Terrestrial > Soil > Wetlands > Peat | place: Sweden: Abisko, Stordalen Mire...
CAGCCGATGCCCGGTTGCGCAAGCCGTGGCACGAGTTGTTGCAAATAATCTTTCGGAGCGGCGACATCGGCATCGGAGAAAAATAAAAATTCTCCGGTCGCCTTTTTCCACATCGCTTCCATGATGCTGGTCTTGCGGTTCGCGCCTTGCAGTTCGGCGAACACCAGCTGGATTTTCCTGGTTGGAAATTCCGTTTGCAGCCGCCGCACGATCGCCACGACCGGATCGTCCGGCCGGATGGTGCCGATGATGATTTCAACTTCACCGGGATAATCGATCCGGCAAAAAGACGCGAAGGCTTCGTAGGCATTTGGTCCGGTTCCTTCGACAGGTTTGAGAATGGTGATTTTCGGCACGGGTTCCGGGAGTGCCGTCAGATTTTTGTTTGCGAAATGCCGGCGGGTGGCGAGCAGGCCGAGAAGGACAGACGCCAGACCCATCAGAACCAAAATCCCGACGAGAACGATCGCGGCATACCAAATTTGAATCATGGAGCTTTCGCCTGCGTCACTGAACGGGCGACGAAGCAGACGCCGAGGATGATCAGAAAAATCCCGAACCAGCGCATCGCGTTGACCGGTTCACCAAGCAGCCATTTGCCCATGATGGCCGTGCCGACATAACACAAGCCCATGATGGGAATCACGACGCTCGCATCCCAGCCCCATTTAAAGAGCGTAAGCGTGCCAACAAATTGGATAATCATCAGCACAATGCCGAGCGGAAGTTGTGGCGACTTCATCAGCGCTGAAACGGTGGGAACGCCGGAGGTGGTCAGCGCGCCGAAGCGGTCCATGCCCATCTTCAGCAGGATGTTGCCGGCGGACAGGCTGGCAATGGAAACCGCAAACACGATGACGGCATGAAATAATGGTCTCATCAAAGTTGTTTCAGTCTGTTCGTTTGCACACTTGATTCAAGTGAAAAGGTGCGTTCGATAATTTCACTTTGCGCCCGTGCCGCGCAGAACGACGGGAAAGGTGAGCAGCAAAATCCGCAGGTCGAGCCAGATGGACCAGTTGTCAATGTATTGCAGGTCGAGCCGCACCCAGTCCTTGAAATCGGTGATGTGGTTGCGGCCGCTGATCTGCCAGAGGCAGGTGAGGCCGGGCTTTACGCTCAAGCGGCGGCGGTGCGCCAGGTTGTCGAAGCGCCGGACCTCGTCCACCGGCAGCGGGCGCGGGCCGACGAGGCTCATCTCGCCGCGCAGGACGTTGAACAGTTGCGGCAACTCGTCGAGGCTGAATTTGCGGAGGAATTTTCCGATGGGCGTCACGCGCGGGTCGTTGGTGACCTTGAAAACGGGGCCGGACATTTCGTTCATGGCTTCCAGCTCGTGCTTGATCTGCTCGGCGTTGGTGTTCATGGTGCGGAACTTGTAAATCGTGAACGGCGAGCCATTGATGCCGGAGCGTTTCTGCCGGAAAAACACCGGGCCGGGCGAGCTGAACTTGATGGCGGCGGCGACGGCCAAAAATACCGGGGACAGAACCACCAGCCAAAACAGCGCGCCAAAAAAATCCAGAAGCTGCTTGGCAAGGCTTTGCCACGAGGCTTCGGGTGTGGTGCGGAAAACCAGCAGCGGCCGACCGAGCAGCTCGTCAAAGCTGGTGCGGGAAATCTGCGTGCTGAAAAAATCGGCGATGAGCCAGACCTCGATGCCTTCGAGTTCGCAGGCGCGGATGACGTATTCAATCTGTTCGAAGTTGGTGTGCTTGGCGCTCAAAAGAACACCGAAGACGGAGTGGTCGTGGAGCAGATTGACGATTTGCTGAACGGGCGTTTCGATGAGGTCAAATTCGGCCATCACCTCGACGCTGGTGTCGGTGTGCTGCTTCAAATCCGCCCGCATCCGGGTGATTTCCCGCGCCGTGCCGACGAGCACGAAACGGCGCTTGGATTGTGCCTGGATCATCGGACTGCTCAACGTCCAGCGCACCAGTTCTTCCTTCGCATAAATCAGGCTGAAACTGATGACCGCGAAGAAAATCATCATTCCGCGCGGGGTGATAAATTGAAACGCCCACATCGCCAGCACGAGCGCGACGGTGGTGATGGCGCAACCTTTGAATAGAGGCCAGACGATTGCCCGGCGCGGGCCAAATGCGGGGCGGTTGTAGTAATTTTGCGATTCCAGGATGAGCGGGCCGGCGGGAATCAGCGCGGTCCACAGCCAGATGAGTTTCTGCTTGTCCAGCGTCTGGTCGGTAATGGCGGGCAGATGCAGCCACGCGACGATTTGCGGATCCAACCGCATGGCATAGGCGATCCAAAAGCTGGCCGCAAACAGGCAGGCATCCGCCAACTGGTGAATTTGAATCCGAATCTGACGGTCGCGTCGCAACATGGTATTACAGCTTTGCCGTTTAACGGCCGGTCGGGGGAAATTGATACTCCGGCACGGAATGGGCAATAAAATTTTTTATCCGTTCAAAGGTCGCGTCTTCCTGCCCCGGCGCGCAGACGGAAAAACAAGACACATAAGCCCAGCGTTGCAAGACGCCGGTGCGCAGGAGGTCGCGCGCCTGCCACCACATCCGCTGGTGATTGTCCGGCGTTTCCTCGCCGTCCGCGACCAGCCAGAAAACATATAATCCGCCCACTTGCTGCTTCTGTCCGTCGGCGGTCTGAAAGGAATTACCGAGAACCCATTTGGCGACCGGCATTTGATAGTTCTGCGCGCCAGCCATCGGGATGTTCACCACCGATTTGTCTTTGATGTTCCAGCCCTGGCCGGGCAGGCAGTAATCCGGCTTGTGAATGCTGGTGCGGTCGGTGCCCATCAGGACAACCGTATTCTGAACCCGAAAGCCATCCGGCGCGGTATAGAGGCGCTCCGCAAAACTCGTGTCCGGCGGCAGAAAATCCAAAACCTCCTTGGTCTCCGGCACGTTGGTGGAGGTGAAATCCAGCACGCGTTCCGGCAGGTTGATTTTCATCATCACGCTGCTGCCGGGTATCGGCTCAGTCTTAAGACCGGGCCGGCCCAATTGCTGGTGTGTTCGCAGCCAGGTTAGTGCGCCGGCCGTGCCCGCGATTAAAAACAGTGCAACCGAAAGAATGATCCACTTTTGATTCTTCACGGTTTTGTTTCTGCGGGGGATTTATTGGATTTATTATTAGCCTCGCGTTTTTCCAGCCAGCGCCCGACCCAGAGCAGGCCGATCATTCCGGGAACGTAAGGAAGCAGGCTGATGATGCCGAACGGGCCGCCCTCGTGGACGTAATTGCCCCAATCCTGCCCGCCCATTTCCGCGGCAAAAATGATGGCCAGCAAGCGCAGCATGTTTCCCAGCACGGCCAGTGGCACCGCCAAAACCATCAGAAAAAGCCGATGTTTCGGCGAGCGGAGCAGGCCAAATCCCATCACCGTCGCCAGCAGAAAAACGGCAATCAGACTTCTCATGCCGCCGCACGCCGCCGCGACGTCATAACCGTAAGCGCCTGACGGATCCAGCAGCTGCGTTCCCTGCCGGAGCACCCCGATGCCGACCAGATGTGATACCATTTCCACCAGCCAAGTCACCAGCAGCCGGAGCGGAAACAGAATGAAATTTAGTTGCGCCACCAGCGGGACGGAAAACACAAAAAGAAAAAAGGGATACCGGCTGTGCCGCAGCCACGCGCGGCCCCAGGCCAGCCCCATCAACGAGTAAATCCCCGCGAACAGCGCGACGATTGAAAGGATTGGCTGCTGAACCAGGAAACCAACCAGATGCAGCGCCAGCGCCGCCGCCAGCAGCAGCAGCCCCGGCCACCAGAGTTGCAGGGGCAGTGCCAGCAGTTCTTTCCGCTTCCACCAGAAAAGACCGACGACCAGAAATGGAATCAGTTCGCCATAGCTGCTGTCATTATTCTCGCCGCCCACGGTGTAGAGATAATGAAGCCAGGCAAACAGGGACGGCGTATGGACGAAGCTGAAAATACAATGGCCCCAAAATTGAAATAGCAACACCCACGCCGCGAGCAACGTGAAGAAAACCCCCTTGTTGGGCAGGCGCCGCCAGCATTCCAGCGTATCTTGCCACCAATCTGGCGGTGCCTTGGTTTGATCTTCGTTCATGCGTGCGTAATTCCAGCCTTCAGATAGCAAAACGGCTTGATTTGCTCAAACAAATTCGCGGAAAGCCAAAGTTGGCCGCTCTCATTCGAGTGAGTATTTTTTCAGGCCGGAAAGCTGGCCGGCGATTTTCCACGCGAACAGCGGATTGTTCTTCAAGTAGCGTTTGCCCAGCCGGCGCGGTTCGCAGGCCATGCGGAACAGCCATTCCAGCCCGTTGCGCTGCATCCAGCGCGGTGCCTGCCGCACGCGCCCGGCGTGAAAATCGAACGCCGCGCCGACGCCGATCATTAGCGTCACGTCCAGCTTCGGCAGAAATTCCACCATGAATTTCTCCTGTTTCGGCGTGCTCAAACCGACCCACAAAATGTCCGGCCGGGCGGCGCAGATCATTTCCTGCAACTCCTTTTCTTCCGCTGCGTTTAACGGTCGGAACGGCGGCGTGTAACAGCCAACGACCTGAAGTTTGGGAAAACGCGCCGTCAGCTTGTCGCGCAATTCCTCCGCCACGCCCGGCACGCCGCCGTAGAAAAAATGGCGGCACGGATTTTTCTCGCTCCACACGCAGACTTCCAGCATCAGATCCGGCCCATAGACGCGGCTCATTTCGCGATGCCCGGCAAGTTTGCCCATCCAGACCATCGGCATGCCGTCGGGCGTGCAAAGAAACGCCTCGTTTAATATTTTCCGGAACGCGGCATCCTTTTGCGCCAGCATCACGCCGTGGGCGTCGCGCACGCAAATATAGCCCTTGCGCCGCGTCTGCACGGCTTCCGCGATGGCCGCCAGCGCGGTCGGCAGATTCAGCACGCTGATGCCGACGCCGAGGACGTTGACGCGTTTGATGTCCATAAAATGTGGCGGATAGCATAGCCGGTGAAAAACAAAACGCCAGCCGAAGTCCGCTGGCCGGATGCAAAAAACCTTTCTTCATCACCGGCTTTCGACCAGATTTGTCGCGACGCCCGCATGAAGTTACTTGTTTTCGCCCACACGCCGCCGCCGCACCACGGCCAGAGCTACATGGTCAAGCTTATGCTCGATGGCTTCGGCGGCGACTGCCGCCGGCAAAAGGAAAAATCACCGGATGACTACGGCATCGAGTGTTATCACGTCAACGCGCGCTTTTCCAAAGCCCTTGAGGATGTTGGCGAGTTTCAGGGCGCGAAAATTTTCCTGATCCTGTTCTACTGCCTGCAAGCGCTCTGGTGCCGGTTCCGCCACGGTGTGACCAATTTGTATTACGTCCCCGCGCCCGGCAAAGCCGTCGCGGTCTATCGCGACTGGCTGGTGATGCTCATCTGCCGGCCGTTTTTCAAGAACATCATTTTGCACTGGCACGCCGCCGGCCTGGCCAAGTGGCTGGAAACGTCCGTTCAAATCCGTTCGCGCGCCATCACCTACCGGCTGTTCAAGCCGGTGGACTTGAGCATCGTGCTGTCACGCTACAATGTGGCCGACGCGGAAAAACTGCTGTCGCGGACCATCGCCATCGTGCCGGTCGGCGTGCCGGGGCTGGACATGGACTTCGCGGAAAAAATCCGGACGCAGCGCCGCGCCCGGATCGCCGTCCGGCAAAAAATCCTCGCTGGCGAAATATCATCTGCTCCCGGCACTGCAAACATCATCAATGTTCTCTTTCTCGCCCATTGCACACGGGAGAAGGGCGTGTTCGACACCATTGAAGGCGTCGCGCTGGCCAACGAAGCCTTCGCCGCCGAAAAATCGCCGTTGCAGTTCCGGCTCACGCTGGTCGGCGCATTCGCCACCGAGAACGAGGAAAAGGAACTGCGCGAGCTGATCCGGAAACGCGGCGTCCAGAACGCCGTTGAAATCCTTGGCTTCGTCTCCGCCGAACGCAAGTCGCAGGCGCTGACCGACGCCGACATTTTTTGTTTCCCGACCTATTACCTTGCCGAAAACCAACCCGGCAATTTGATTGAAGCCATGGCCTACGGCCTGCCCATCGTCACGACGCGCTGGCGTTCCATTCCCGAAATGCTGCCGGAAAATTATCCCGGCCTCGTGAATCCCAAATCACCGGAACAGGTCGCCGCCGCGCTCCGGCTGGTGGCCGCGGGTGATTTCACCGGGCCGCTCCGCGAACTGTTCCTCCGCCGGTTCACGCTTGAACAGCATCTCGCCGGGATGGCCGCCGCCATCCGCAGCGTCGAAGCATCGTAAAGCGTTGCGAAACCGCGTGCGCTACAGCTATTCTTGGTTCATTGAAAATCGGCCTGCTCCAACTCAATTCGACCATCGGCGATTTCGTGGAAAACCGCCGGAAACTGCTGGCCGGTCATGATCGAGCCGTCGCGCTCGGCGCGGAATTTGTCCTCGCGCCGGAATTGTTTCTCTGCGGCTACCCGCCGCGCGATTTGCTTCTGCGCGACGATTTCATTCAGGCCAATCTCGCCGCGCTGGAAGAATCGGCAAAAAGTGTCGGCGCGGTTCCACTGTGCGTCGGCTACGTTGACCGCAATCCGGAAAAACCCGGCCGCGCACTGAAAAATTCCGCCGCTGTTTTGCAAAACGGAATAATCGTCTGGCGCACGCACAAATCTTTGCTGCCGACCTACGACGTGTTTGACGAGGATCGTTATTTCGAGCCGGCGAAAAATGTGGAGCCGTTCGTTTTCAACGGCCACAAGCTCGGCATCACGATCTGCGAGGATATTTGGAACGACGAGGATTTCTGGCCGGAACGGATTTACCGCCGCGACCCGGTGAAGGAGCTTATCGCGCAAGGCGCAGAACTCATCCTGAATATTTCCGCGTCGCCGTGGCACGACGGCAAGGAACGCACGCGGCTGGAAATGCTCCAGCGCGTCGCGCGCGATGAGAAAATTCCGCTGGCGCAGGTCAACGCCGTCGGTGCGAACGACGAATTGATTTTCGATGGCCACAGCGTCGCGCTGAACGCCGGCGGCGAAGTTGTCGCGCTCGGTAAAAGTTTTGAGGAGGAAATTTTTGTCGCGGATTTGATTTCTGGCGGGGCGAGCGTCCCCGCGAGCCGGCTCGTCAGCAGCCTTGCCTCACCGGAAAAATTTCCGGCGCGCGAGCCGCAGATTTTTTCCGCGTTATCGCTTGGCATCCGCGATTACGTCCGCAAATGCGGGTTCAAATCGGTGGTTCTCGGATTGTCCGGCGGAATTGATTCGGCGCTGGTCGCGGTGCTGGCCGCCGATGCGCTCGGTGCGGAAAATGTTTTGGGCGTGGCGATGCCGGCGCGTTATTCGAGCGCGGGCAGCTTGAGCGACGCCGAGGCGCTCGCCAAAAATCTCGGCATCCGTTACGAGGTTTTGCCGATTGAGCCGGCGTTTCTGGCGGTGGAAAAACAACTGGAAAAGGTTTTTGCCGATACCAAGCCAAACGAGGCCGAGGAAAATGTCCAGTCGCGGCTGCGCGGCGTGACACTGATGGCGCTCTCGAACAAGTTCGGCGCGCTCGTGCTGACCACTGGTAACAAGTCGGAAATGGCCGTCGGCTATTGCACGCTTTACGGCGACATGAACGGTGCGCTGGCACCCATCGCGGACGTGTTCAAGACGGACATCTACAAAATCGCGCGCTGGGTTAACCGCGAGCGCGAAATCATTCCACAAAATTCCATTTTCAAACCGCCGAGTGCGGAGCTGCGACCGAACCAGACGGATCAGGATTCGCTGCCGCCCTACGAAATTTTGGACGCAATCCTGGACGCCTATGTCGTCAAAAACCTGGGCAAGGATGAAATTATCCGTAACGGCTTCGCGGCGGCGACCGTCAATGACGTGGTGAACAAGATCAATTTTAGTGAATACAAGCGGCGGCAGGCCGCGCCGGCCTTGAAAATTTCACCGCGCGCCTTCGGCATGGGCCGGCGGATTCCCGTGGCGCAGAAATTCCGGGCGATGGTGTCTCATTAAATTTCGGTATTTCTGTGAATTCGACCGTAAATTAAAGTATGCTGACTTTGAGTGCTCTGACTGCCCATGAAGAATGAAACGCCAGTCTTTGTAATTGGCGTTTTCCGTTCGGGCACTTCCCTGCTGTGCTCGCTGCTGAACCAGAATCCCCAGATCGCCCTGATGTATGAGTGCGACGTCTGGAATTTTCCGCGCCCGCTGCTGGCGCAACGTTTCCGGCGCGACTGGGCGGCGCGGATGGAATTTTTCAACCAGGCGCTCTCCCGTCACCGGCTTGACGTGAAACAGACGGCCGCGATCCGCACCCCCGTGGAGTTGTATCAAGCCTTCGGCAAGTTGAAGGGGGCGGCCGTCAGCGGGGAAAAATCGCCGGTTTATTGTTCCCGGCTGGAACAGCTCCACCAGGAGTATCCGCAGGCGTCTTTCATCCTGGTGTGGCGCCATCCGGTGGAAGTCTATCGCAGCGTGCTGAAGGCCGGGCAGACCTCGCGCTTTTTTAGCAAGCCGGGGATGTTGAGCCGGATGATTTACCAGCAGGAACAGCTCATCCGTCAGGCCGCCCGGATTGAAAAGAACGGCGCGCGAATATTTCGCGTAACCTATGCGGACATTGTGGATCAAACCGAATCGGTGTGCCGGAACCTCAGTGACTTCCTCGGCGTGCCCTTTGACCGGCGGATGCTGGAATTAAGCAAGGCGGATTTGTCCGCCATTTATCCGTCGCCCCATCACGACTATCTTCGGCACGGCATCATCGAGCGCCGGAAATATACCGAGGAACTTGTGTCGCCGGCCTTCACCCGAAAACTGGAGCGTTTCCGGCAGCGCTGGGAGCGGCAGCAGGCCCGTTGGCTCCATCTGCCCGCCGCGCCGACACCGCCATCAGAACCGGGGCCGGTTGAACTGGCCTGGCATCATGCGCTGGGCCGGGCCTTGACGGTTTACGACTCGCTGGTGCGGGCATTCTTTGAATGCATGCCGCTGCCGTGGCTGCGCGTTTACCGGCTGCTCAAAAACTGGGTGGTCAATCCGCCATCCGGCGCGCTGGATGAAAAAACCTCCCTGCTCAAGGATTTCAAGCAGCATTGGTTCACGATTCTGTTCGCGACGGCGCTGCTGGGCGGCATCATCTTTTGTCATCTCCACGCCAATCCGCATTTGATGTTCCTTCTGTTTTACGCCATCCCCTGTGCATTGCTGGCGCTGGTGGTCAACACCCGCTGGGCCACGTTGTTTGTTTTGGCCTGCTCAATCATTGCGCCAGTTGTCCAATACGATGGCGATCCCGATTACCGTTCCGCCGGTGTCTTTCTGTGGAATTTGTTTTGCCGTTTCGTCCTGCTAGAAATGATAGTCCTGACCCTGGGCCGGATCCGGAGGGATTTTTCCAAGAACGGCGACCGGGCGGTCTGACGCTGGTCGGCGTCCGCCAGCGGCTCAAATGGCAAAGTCGTTCAAGTGGATTTTCGTTGCCTCGAGGATGGCCAGATAACAGTCGTCCACATTTTGCACCGACGTATCAATGTAATTGCGGATTTCCTGCGGCCGCGGCGCCTCGAACGGATAATCAATCAGGAGCTTGATCTGGCCGTCCTTGGCCCGCCGGTAGATGCCCTTCGGATCGCGCTCGATGCAGACCGCCAGTGGCGCATGAATGTATATCCAGACCAGATTCGCTCCCAAAATTTCGCTCACCAAGTCACGCTGCCGGTATTCGGGCGCCATGGTGGACACCACCACGTTTATTCCCTGCCGGACCAGCAGCCGGGCAATTTCGGCGATGCGCCGGTGGTTTTCCAGCCGCGCCTCCGACTTGAAGCCCAGATCAGAACAAAGCGTCGAGCGCATTTCGTCCCCGTCGAGATAAATCACGGGTATGTTCCGGTCCTGTAGGCCGGCGCGGAGGCGCAGCGCCAGCGTGGTCTTGCCCGCGCCGGAACGCCCGAACAACCAGAAGACTTTGGCGACGTTTTTCATGTGGAGAACATCGGAAATTCATCGCAGCCTAAAGATTGCCCTGCTGATGGCAAGAAATTTTCCGGTTCGGCGGCGCAAAACCGCCGGACAAAGTTTGACAGCGCGGAACGGTTTGACCAGTCTCATTGGCCTGATTCGATGGCTGAACTGGCAAAACCAATCTCTGTCCCCGTGACGAGTGCATCCGGCTTGGACAAAATGAAACCGGAGGATTTTCCGAAGGCGGCTTCGGCGACATGCGGTCGCCGTCTGAAATTTTCCATCATCACGCCCAGCTTCCGCAATTCCAACTGGCTCAAGCTCTGCATCGCCTCCGTGGCCGACCAGCAGGGCGTCGAACTCGAACACATCGTTCAGGATTCCTGCTCCGACGACGGCACGCAGGATTGGTTGCCGCACGACCGGCGCGTGCAGGCCGTCATCGAAAAAGACAAGGGCATGTATGACGCCATCAACCGCGGCTACCGGCGCGCTACCGGCGACATCCTCGCGTATCTGAACTGCGACGAACAATATCTGCCCGGCGCGTTGGCGGCGGTCCGCGAATTTTTTGAGGCTAATCCCAAGGTTGAAGCTGCGTTCGCCGGCAGCATCGTCACCGACGCTGACGGCAAATACATGTGCCACCGGCATTCGCTCGTGCCGCACCCGCAGCACATCTGGTATCGCTTTCCGGTGCTGACCAGTTCCATTTTCATCCGGCGCAAGGTCATCCACGAACGCGGCATTTATTTCGACACACGCTGGAGGGACATAGGTGATTTTCACTGGGTGCGGGCATTGATGAACAACCGCGTGCCGATAAAGGTGTGTGAAACCTTCACGTCCATCTTCGCCGACACCGGCGAAAACATGATGCTGAAACCCAATGCCCTGCGGGAAAAGGCCGAGACCGACCGGTTGATTCCAGGCTGGGTGCGGCCCTTGAAACCGCTATGGATTGTGCATCACCGTCTGCGCCGCATGGCCGCCGGACATTTTTCCCTGAAGCCCACGAGCTATTCCATCTACACCAAAACAAGTCCAAAAAAACGCGTGACCATTGACGTGCCCAAGCCGACCGCCATCTGGTGGAACCGGCTGTGAGCTTGCGGACGCAAATTTGATTTGTCGGCGGAAACGCATTTCGCGATGATTGCCGACCAATATGCGCCCCAAAAAGGTTTTCGTCAGCGGCTGCTTTGACATGCTGCACAGCGGCCACGTCTGTTTTCTTAAAACGGCGGCGGATCACGGCGACCTGCATGTTTGCATCGGCGCGGACCAGACCGTCAAGGATTTGAAGGGCCGCTATCCCGTCAACACCCAGCACGAGCGCAAATACATGCTGGAAGCGCTGAAATGCATCAAGGCCTGCCACATCGGCAGCGGTTCGGGCCACTTGGATTTTCTGACGGAATTAAAACGCGTCGCCCCGGACATTTTTGTCGTAAATGAAGATGGCAATTCTCCCGCGAAGGCAAAGTTGTGCCGGCAGTTGAAAATAAAATATGTCGTGCTGAAACGGATTCCCCACGCCAATCTTCCGGCGCGTTCCACGACCAGCCTGCGCAAGGAATGTCTCATTCCCTACCGACTCGATCTCGCCGGCGGCTGGCTGGATCAACCGTCCGTTTCCAAATTCGGCGCCGGGCCGGTGCTGACCATCTCGCTGGAGCCGACGATGGAATTCAACGAACGTAGCGGTCTCGCCACCAGCTCGCGCAAACGCGCCATTGATCTTTGGCAGACCGACCTGCCGGGCGGCGACCGGGAGAAACTGGCCAAACTGCTTTTCAGCTACGAAAATCCGCCCGGCACCACGGAATTTTCCGGCTCGCAGGATCCCATCGGCATTGTTTTTCCCGGCCTGAACCGGCTGGATTATCGCGGCGGTTTCTGGCCGGAAAAAATCACTTCGGTCAACGACCCAAAAATTCTCCACTGGCTCGAAAAACATCTCCACTTCGTCACGCTCGGCCCGCGCCGCGACGGCTTCCACGTCCGCTCTGGCGAGCGCATCACGCCCGCCAATGCGCGCTCGCTCGCGCGGGCGGCCGACCGTTGCTGGCAGGCTATTTTGAAAATGGACTTGGAGGAATTTGGCCGCCAGTTCCGCAATTCTTTTGAGGCACAGGTCCAGCTGTTTCCAAAAATGATGACGCCGGACGTGCGCGTCGCCATCAAGCAATACGCCACGCAAGCCTTGGGCTGGAAACTGTCGGGCGCGGGCGGCGGCGGCTATCTGGTGCTGGTGAGCGAACGCGAAATTCCGGGGGCGATTCAAATCAAGATCCGCAGCGAGCCGCGTTGATGCACGGCAGTTTGGAAAATTTCACCGGCAAATCGGCGCGGTGAACCAGCGGTGATTCCGCTCGACTTTCCGCGTCGGGCGCGTTTTCTTTTCGCGCATGAAAATCCACTTCTTCGGCGCGGCGCGCACCACCACCGGCTCGATGTATCTCATCGAGGTCAACGGCAAGAAGCTGCTGCTCGAATGTGGATTGTTTCAGGGCCATCGCCAGGAATCGGAGCTGCTCAATAAAGTTCTGCCGTTCGACACGCGGCAGGTGGACGCCGTCGTCTTGAGCCATTCGCATCTTGATCATGCGGGCAAGCTGCCGAACCTGTGCAAAACCTACGACGGCCCGATCCATTGCACGTCCGCCACGCGCGATCTGTGCGGCATCATGCTGCTCGACTCGGCGCACATCCAGGAGCAGGACGCCATCTTCGTCACCAAGGTCCGCGCCAAAAAACATCAGCCGCCGGTCGAGCCGCTTTACACCACGCCCGACGCCCAGAAATGCGTATCGCAGCTTGTTGCGCACGATTACGAAAAATCTTTTTCTCCGGTCGCCGGCGTCACCGTCACGTTTCGCGACGCCGGACACATTCTCGGCTCCGCGCAGGTGATTTTGGACATTCAGGAAAACGGCAAAAAATTCCGCTGGCTGTTCACCGGCGACATCGGGCGCGGCGGCGATGAATTGCTGCGCGACCCGATTCCCGTCGAGGACGTGGATTATCTCCAGATCGAATCAACCTACGCCGCGCGCCTGCACGAACAGCGCCCGGACGCGGACGAACTCGTCGGCCAGCTTGTCGGCGAGACGCTCAAGCAGCGCGGCAAGATCATCATCCCCGCGTTTTCCGTCGGGCGCACGCAGCAGATTGTCTACGTGCTGCACGAGCTGACCTGCGCCGGCAAGCTGCCGCGCGTCCCGATTTTCGTGGACAGCCCGTTGAGCGTGAACGCCACCGACATTTACAACCAGCATCCCGAATCATTGCGGCCCACGATCCACGACACGCTGTGCAACAATGAAAATCCGTTTGGCATGGGCAATCTGACTTACATCGCCAGCGCCGAGGATTCCAAGAAGCTGAACGACCGGCACGAGCCGATGATCATCATCAGCGCGTCCGGCATGTGCGAAGGCGGCCGCATCCGGCACCATTTGAAAAACAATCTCGGCGACGCGAACAACCTGGTGTTGTTCATCGGCTACTGCGCCGAAGGCACGCTCGGCAACCTGATCACCGCCGGCAAAACGCCCGTGAACATCTTCGGCGAACCCTATCAAGTCCGCGCGAAAGTCGTTGCCCTCGACACCTATTCCGGCCACGCGGACAAAAATGAATTGAAGAACTACGTCCAGAAGCTTTCCGGCGACATCAAAAAAATCGTCTGCATCCACGGCGAGGAAACGCAATGCCTCGCTCACGCGGAAACGTTGCGCGCCATGAAGCCCAAGGCCGAAGTCATCGTGCCGGCTTACAAGCAGATGGTGGAGATTTAAGCCTTTGTATCTGTAGTCTGTTCAATTTTGCATCGTCTCGGCCGCGCCGCCGCGATAAACTGGAATCATGTTGTCGGAAAAACCGTGGCGGGCCGAGGCCGTGATGCAGTTGTGCGCGGCGCAAATCGTCTGCCTAGTTTACGGCATGCTCGCCGCCGGCGCGATGCAAAAGCTCGGCGTTCACGGTTTCAGGCACGATGAAAGTTTCGGCAGCATCCTCGTCGGCACGCTATCTTTCCAGGGCGCAACGTGGTTGCTGATCCCATTTTTTTTGCGGCAACATGGAACCGGCTGGGTCACGGCTTTCGGTTTTCGCGGGCCAAAATTAAAATGCGCACTGCTCACAGCTTTTGTATTCATTGTGGTCGTGTTGCCGGTCGTGCTGCTGCTGCAATACGCTTCCGTCAACGCACTGGAAAAATTCGGCATCCCGTCCGACGACCAGGCCGCCGTGAAACTGTTGACGGACGCGAAATCAGTTTGGACAGTTGTTTATCTCGGCGTGTTCGCCGTGGTGCTGGCGCCGGTCGCGGAGGAATTCGTCTTTCGCGGAATGTTGTTTCCGTTTGTGAAGCAGCTTGGCTTTCCCAAGCTTGCATGGTTCGGCGTGAGTTTTTTGTTTGCGCTGATTCACATGAATGCGCCGACGCTCCTGCCGCTGTTCGTGTTCGCGCTCGCGCTCACCTGGCTCTACGACCGGACGGATAATTTGCTCGCGCCGATCACCGCGCACGCGCTATTCAACGCGGTCAATTACGCGGTGCTGCTCTGGCAGAATCGTCCCGCCCACGCATGAACGAATTTGAACTCATCGCCAAGCTGACGCGCGGGCTGCCGGCGAACGAATCCGTCGTGACCGGCGCGGGCGACGATTGCGCCGTGATGGATCTGGGCTTGGCGGACCAATTGATTTTGTTCAAGACGGACGCGGTGGTTGAAGGCTTTCATTTCACGCGCGAGACGCCGCCGGAAAAAATCGGGCGCAAGGCGCTCGCCCGCTGCTTGAGCGACATCGCGGCGATGGCCGGCACGCCAACCGCCGCGCTCGTGACCATCGCGCTGCCGGAAAAGTTTGACGCGGAATTTGTCGCCAAAATTTACGACGGCTTGAACGCACTGGCGCGCGAACACGGCGTTGCCATTGTCGGCGGCGAGACGACGACGAATCCCGAACGCATCTTGATTTCCATCTCGGTGCTCGGAACCGTATCGCGCGAAAAACAAATTTTGCGCAGCGGCGCAAAAACCGGCGACGCAATTTTTGTGACCGGCGAACTCGGCGGCTCGCTCACGGAAAAGCATCTGGACTTCGAGCCGCGCCTGGCTGAAGCCCGCTGGCTCGCGGAACATTTTACGATTCACGCGATGATTGATTTGAGCGACGGACTGGCCGGCGATTTGCGGCACATTTTGAACGCGAGCGGTGTTGGCGCGGAGATTTTGAAATCGGCCGTGCCGGTTTCGCGCGCAGCCAAATTGCGCTCGAAGCAAAGTTCCAGCGCCAAACCCGCGTTTGCTGCCGCGCTGACGGATGGCGAGGATTTTGAATTGTTGTTCACGGTCGCCAGCAAGGACGCGGTGAAACTGCTGGACGGCTGGAAGAAAAAATTTCCAAAAGTGAAATTAAGCTGCGTTGGGAAAATCGTAACCGGTGACGGTATTTTAATCCGCGACAAGAGCGGCTTGCACAATCTCAACGCCCATGGCTACGTTCACTTCGCTGGAGAACGGTTGCCGGAACATTGAATTAACACCAAGATTAAGCTATGAACTTTCGCTGGTTGAATGCACTGCTTTGGGGAAACTCCGTGGCCCTGGCCTGGATGTGGGGGCTGGGCCTGTTTTTTAGCGTGCAGATGACTTTCATGTTCGGCCTGCAAGGGCTGCTGCTGTTCGCCATTCCGAACGCCCTAGGCCTGGCGTTGTTTGGTTTTCTCACGCAGATCGTTGCGAGAAACCATGACGGCGGACGGGAATCGCTGGCGCTTTTCTTCGACAAGTTCGCCAAGCCGTTCCGGCTGATTTTTTATCTTTATCAAATTTTGGCGCTCACACTCACGGTGTTTGCGCTGGTGCGCTATTTGTTCGTGCCACTACAGCTCGCGTCGGGCGGACTCTTTGCAATTTACTTGTGCCTGATCGTTTTTGTGATTCTCGCGGCTGGCTGTTTGTTCGGGGAAGAATTTGGCATTGAGAAAATCAAACATAGCCATGCGCTGCTGGGCCTGATGATGCTCGTCTGCATCGGCGTGATCCTATGTGGCTTGCAGCCAATTCTGCCGGCCAGCTTCACCTGGTCCGCGCCGTTTCCCAAGGAATGGACCGGGCCGACGATCTACGGTTATGCGATTCCGCTGTTCGTGGGACTGCTGGTGGGGCCGTGGCTGGATCTCCAACACTGGCAGCGCGCGATTCAGATTCACCGGGAAAACACGTCCATCCGACTGAGTTATTTTTTTGGCGGCGGCATTTTCTTCCTGCTGCTGTTGTTCCACGGCTGCCTGGCGTTGTGGGTGATGGACAAGGATGGCGCACCGCTGTCCGCCACCGTGGCACTAGATGGCTTCAAGTATGCCCACGACCTGATCACGCGTTACTTCATCAATAATTCAGCCACCACCAGTTGGATGCCGCTGGCTTACTTTTCATTTCTGTCAATCTGCGTTCTGACCACGCTGGACAGCGGCTACATCGCGCTCAAATGGTTTCTCAGCAGCAACGTGGAAAAAAGCCAGAACATGCTCATTTCGCTTGTTCCAAAACAAATGCTCGGCTCGCCGATCCCTAGTTTCATGCTGGTCGGCATCGCCACCCTGGTCGGAATCTGGGCCAAGCTGGAATTGGAATACTTCATGGTCGCCTACGCGTCGTTCTTCGTCGGCTATGCGGCGTTGGCGATCGCCCGCTGCTTTGTGCCGAACTCGCAGCAGCCGCTGCCGCAAATCCGCATGTTCTCCATGGCCAGCATGTCCATCGTAATTTTTGCCTTCGGCTACCTCAACAGCCAGACGCCGCTGCTGTTTCTAGGTTCGCTGCTGCCGCTGGTTTATGGCATCTGGCTCGTGTTCAACACCGACCTCCTGCGCGTCGCTACCGAGAAGGCCGGGGAAGTCATCGAAGCCGCTTCGGAAATTCCCGCCATCCGCGCCATGGCTCGCGCGACCACGGTGGTGACGGGTTCGGATGTCAAAGCCCCGCAGGACACCCACGCCCTCGCCGGCCATTTCGAGGGCAAGTGGTTCGTGTATTCGATGATCGCCACCTACGCCGACACCAATTCCGTGGGCAACGTCTATTTCGGCATGTATCCAATGTTCGTGGGCAAGACCCGCGAGCTGTTCTTCAACGCCACGATGCCGGATTTCGATCTGAAAACGACGAGGTTTTACATTCTGACCCGGTCGTTTGAGCACAAGTTCGTTCGTGAAGCCCGTGAATTCGACACCATCACGGTGAAAATCCGCATCGCGGAATACAACCGCAAGTTCTGCACGCTGGAACATCAAATTTTCAATTCTGACCACTTGTTGCTGGGCAAGGGCAAGCAAAGCCTGCTGTTCGTTTCGTCCAAGGATTTCAGCCTGCTGGACATTCCGCCGGAAGTTTATACGTCGTTCATCCGCTACGCGTGACCTGATGAAATTTATTTCGCACAGTCCGGCGGAGACGGAATCGCTTGGCGAAAAAATCGGCCGCGCGGCGCAACACGGATTTGTCTTCGCGCTGACCGGCGATCTGGGCGCAGGCAAAACGCAGTTCGTGAAAGGTCTCGCGCGCGGGTTGGGCGTGACGGCGCGGGTGCATTCGCCGACGTTCACGCTGGTGAACAAATACGGCGGTGGCCGGCTGAAACTGTTTCATCTGGATTTATACCGGCTGGAAACGCCGACGCAGATTTTGTCAGCGGGCATTGAGGAATTTTTGTCGCCGGACGGCGTGGTGGTGATCGAGTGGGCGGAGAGAATTTACGATTTACGATTTACGATTTACGATTTGAAAAAGGTGCAAATTGAAATCGTTAGCGAGACCGAACGGAAGATTATTTATGACGATTTTGACGCTTGAATTTTCCTCGTCGCAACGGAGCGTGGCCATCGCCCGCAGCGGACGCGTGCTGGCGGAAACTGCTGAAGCCGGCGGTCGCGAGACTCAGGCGTTTGGCATGATTAAAAAAATCCTGGCGGCAGCCAAAATCGAGCGCGCGGCAATCGAATGTCTCGCGGTCGGGCTGGGGCCGGGTTCTTACACTGGCGTTCGCGTGGCGCTGTCCATCGCGCAAGGCTGGCAACTGGCGACGGGCGTGAAGCTGCTCGGCCTCGGCAGCGCGGAATGTCTGGCGGCGCAGGCGCAGGCGGAGAAAATCTTCGGCCGCGTGAACGTGGTGATTGATGCACAGCGCGGCGAATTTTATCTGGCGACGTTTGAAATTTTGGCGGAAGCAGTGAAGGAAATTGTGCCGTTAAAAATTGTGTCGGCCTCTGAAATCGAATTGCGCGCCGTCGCCGGGGAAGTTCTGATCGGCCCGGAGGCAACGCGCTGGTTTCCGTCGGGAAAAAATATTTTTCCGCAGGCCGCGATGCTGGCGGCATTGGCGGCGATGCGTACGAATTTTATCGCCGGTGAAAAGCTGGAGCCGATTTACCTGCGCGAGACGAATTTCGTGAAAGCGCCGCCGGCGCGGACGCTGGCGGCTTGAGATTTCAAACCGCATCCCTAAACTGACCGCGTGAAGGCCGCTGTTCTCCACGGAAAAGAAGACGTGCGCGTTGAGGAAATCGCGCCGCGCGCGCTCTCGCCGGGCGAAGTCTGCATCCGCATCGAGGCTGCGCTTACTTGCGGCACCGACCTGAAAGTTTTCAAGCGCGGCTATCACGCGAAGATGATCGTGCCGCCCGCCGTCTTCGGGCACGAATTTGCCGGCGTCATTTTGGAAATCGGAAGTCGGAAGTCGGAAGTCGGAAATCAGGAATGGGAAATTGGCGAGCGCGTGGTAGTCGCCAATTCCGCGCCGTGCGGCGGGTGTTTCTTCTGCAAAAACCATCAGGAAAATCTGTGCGAAGATTTGTTGTTCCTCAATGGCGCTTACGCAGAATCCATCGTTGTTCCGGCACGATTGGTTCAAAAAAATCTGCTGCGGCTCAAACTGGAAACCGATTTTCGCGATGCCGCGCTGACCGAACCGCTGGCGTGTGTTGTTCAGGGCGTCGAGGATTTGAAACTGCGCGCCGGTCAAAATATCTTGGTGCTCGGCGCGGGTCCGATTGGCTTGATGTTTGTTGCGCTCGGAAAAAATCTGGGCTGCCATGTCACGGTGGCCGGCCGCCGCGCCGCGCGATTGGAAGCCGCCAAAAATCTGGGCGCGGCGCAGGTAATTGACATTGGCGACGGCGCAGATTTGATTTCAAAAGTCCGCGCGGCGACGGAAACAAAATTCGATGCGGTGATCGAAGCCGTTGGCCGGCCTGAAACGTGGGAAGCCGCCGTGCAGCTCGTCCGCAAGGGCGGCGCGGTGAATTTTTTCGGCGGCTGCCCGTCCGGCACGAGCATCACGCTCAATACGACGCTCATCCATTATTCCAACTTCACGCTGCGGGCGAGTTTCCACCACACGCCGCGCGCGATCCGGCAGGCGCTGGAGTTCATCGAGGCGGGCGTGATCCGCGCGGCGGATTTTGTGGATGGCGAATGTCCGTTGACAAAACTGCCGGAGTTATTCAAGTCAATGGCCGCCGGTAATCACGCCGTCAAGACGTTGATCCGCGTGCACGAATAAACTGTAGCAGCGAACATCAGTTCGCTCTGATTTCCACAAGAATTTAGAATGAGCCGACTCACGTCGGCTGCCACAGAATTAAGGTTTGAGAAAATTCTCCACATCCGCCTGCATTTTCTGCAAGTCCGGCAGGTTGATATACATCATGTGGCCGGCGTCGAACTGAGCGTAGGTGATGTTCGTGCGGTAGCTGGGATCAAGCGCCATGTGGTCGAGCGCATAATGCACGGTGTCAATCGGACAGACGAGGTCGCACCGGCCGCCGAGCACGAGAATTTTCATGTAGGGATTCTGGTTCATCGTGGATGCGAGCTTGTCGCCCGCGCTTGCGTAGCTGTTGCGGACGCCGTAATTCCACGGCTGCACGCCGGCGATGATTTCGTAGGGCAGATCATCTTCAAATTTCAATTCGCTGCGGACATAATTGTTGATCGCTGCTGCAAACGGCCCATGCACCGCCGCGTCGGACGGATCGAAGTCGGGAGTCGGCGACGCGGCGTCATCGTCGCGCCCGGTGATGCGCGCGTCGTAGGCACCGAGAATCAAGCCTTCGTCGTGCAGCAGTTGTTTGCGAAAAACGCCTTCGTCAACGCGAAGGTTATTGTCTTCGATCACCTGTGGCTTTAAGCCGGTGAGCCGCACGAGCTCGGCGGCGATTTTCTTGTGTTCGTCGGCGGAAAGCGCGTCACCTTTCTGCAACGCTGAGGCGTAGTCGCCTTTGGCAAAGACGCGGGCTTCGGCGAGTGCTTTGGGCAGATCATTCTGCAAATCATCCGGCAATTTTTTATGGAAGTGCGCCGCCGCTGTGTAGGCGGGCAAAATCAGCGGATATGGCAGATCGTTGCCGGCATTGTCCCAAATGGTCGCAAAATCCAGCACGCCGGAAACGAGAATTAGTCCGTTCAAATACATTCCGTAGCGCGAACGCAGATGATCAGCGAGACCGGCGGCGCGAAAGACACCGTAACTTTCGCCACAGAGAAATTTCGGCGAGAGCCAGCGCTCGTGGCGCGTCGTCCAGAGCCGGATGAATTCGCCGACGGAATCCAAATCCGCCTTGTCACCGAAAAAGGCGTCGTCCTTTTCCTCCTTTGCCGCGCGGCTGAAACCGGTGGCGACCGGATCAATGAAAACCAGGTCGCTCGCGCCGAGGATGGAATAATCATTGTCCACCAGGCCGAACGGCGGCGGCGGCAGCGTGCCATCGGGATTCATTTTCACACGCCGCGGGCCGAGCGCGCCCAGATGCAGCCAGACAGAAGATGAGCCGGGGCCGCCGTTGAAACAAAAGGTGACGGGTCGCGCGGCGGTGTTCGTCTCGCCGAGCCGCGTATAGGCGATGTAGAAAACTGAGGCACTCGTGGTGCCGTCAGCCTTGAGAATTGGCAACATGCCGGTCTCGGCGACATATTTCACGCGCTGGCCGGTGATGGTGACGGTGTTGGTCGTGAAGATTGGCTTGTGCGTCGAGTCGGGAATCGTCGCCGCCTCATTTTTTGCCACCGGCGTGTTGGTGCTGTTGGCGGGTGTGTTGGTGGCACCGGGTTCCGCTGCGCGCAGTAAGCCGGCGGCAGTGAGACAAAGGATGAGGATTTTTTTCATGTGACGGCGTTGCTTCCGGTTTGGTTCAGGTTGGGCAGAGCATAATGGCTTTGTGTTCAGACTGCCAGTTGTCTTTTGTTCCTTGCGCTCGTGGGAACTTTTGTTGTAAGCAATTGAAACATCGGGATTCACCGGTTCAAAATTATGAAAATAGCCATCACCTGTTTGGTCCTCACGGTCATGCAACTGTCCGGTTACAGCCAGCCAGTTAAAGAAACGCAAGCGCCAGAGGCTCCCGCTTCAGTGTCCGCCGGGGTTCCGGTTGCCCTGCAACCCGCCGGCCCACCTTATCAATTGGCCGACACCGAAACCTTTGAACTGGCATCACCGGAAACGGGAAACACCTACAACATCGTGGTGGCTTTTCCCGCGGATTACGCCGGGGCCCCCGCCGGCAAAACCTATCCCGTGATTTATGTGATTGATGCCCAATGGCAGTTTCCGCTCATCTATACTGTCGCCGGGGCGGTGAATTACGATGGAGCAATGCCGCCGGTGTTATTGGTGGGAATCACTTGGAAAACCGCCAATGGAAATCTGATGGCGCTGCGCGATCAAGACATGACCCCGGCGGCAAAATCCCGCCCCAATTATGGTCATGCTGAAAAATTTC
>Ga0302320_10008894_pt1 | contig 21714 bp, 18 predicted proteins | sample Bog_T0_3_FD_202130 | JGI IMG/M metagenome (GOLD analysis project Ga0302320, IMG submission 202130) | Peat permafrost microbial communities from Stordalen Mire near Abisko, Sweden - Bog_T0_3 | ecosystem: Environmental > Terrestrial > Soil > Wetlands > Peat | place: Sweden: Abisko, Stordalen Mire...
CTTGTCGTTCTTATCGTTCGGATCCCGCATGGCGCCGAAATCGAAAAGAACCTGGTCATTGTTGGCGAGATGTATTCTGCAACTGTCGGCATTGCCGAGCGGATAGAAAGTGAGACTGGGCACCTTTCACCTCTACTGATATTATATCATGGATAGCAACGGCACCGCTATATCTGGTGGGGGCTTCAACGCATACCCGAAGATAGAGGGTCGTCCGTCCATGAAAGACCCGTGATGGCAAGGATGACCGCACGAACTGGTTGGCGAAAAGGGAGCTTCGGAAGAGTGGTCCAAGAGTTCGGGTGACCGACTTCATGAGATGTGGCTAAAGCATGAGGGCTTCGAGGTCTCGGCAAATCGTCGGCGTAAGGCTGCCACTTCAGCGAAATTACAAATTTGAAATCTTAAACCCGGTGCATTGCTGAGTGGTCCAGAGCGCGGAAAAATTCCTTGCCCATTTCCTTGCCCAAAATGCTGCCGACTACGCCCAAATGAGGCCGTTTGACCCTACTAATACCGACGTAAGCCGCTGAAAACACATAAATCCGAGTCATGACCAACACATTAGGAAACCGTTGCTCTATCCATCTGAGCTACAGGCCCATGGCTCCCAACAGATGGGTGTCTATAGATTAGCATACCATCACCATCTTGCCCTCGAATTTCGCGCTTGATGGAAATCGGGGCCAGACGGCATAATTTGAGTGGCGGCGCAGACTCGTCAACAGACGAAATGTACAGGGGGCAAAGGCATCCTGACAATGGCGGGGATGGCCATGGCGCAAGTCATTCCCTATCCATGCGGTGAGTTGTTTCCACGGGAGAGAGCGAGAAATCATGAGCGAAGAGAAGCCCCTTTCACGTCATACGCGGCGGGACCTATTGAAGATTGGCGGAGGTGCGGTGGCAAGCCTCGCGGGCTTGAACCTTCAGGCCGAAACTCCGCCACAACAGTCCCCTGCCGCGGCGCAGGCAGAAACGCCCCATGAGAAGGACCGGGCGTCCAATCGACGCCCCAATTTTGTCATTTTCATGACTGACGGCCAGCGTGCGGATGAATTGAGTGCGGCCGGGAACACCATTCTGCAAACTCCCAACATGGATCGAATCGCCCATGAGGGAGTTCGCTTTGAAAATGCCTTTGTCACCAACGCTCTCTGCGCGCCCGCTCGCGCCTCGGTGCTCACCGGTCTATATTCCGCACGGCATGGGGTGATCGACAACAAAAACCGGGCCATCCGGGATGGGGTGGAACTGCTTCCCGATCTGCTGCGGAAGGCCGGCTACGAAGTGGCTTTTCTGGGCAAGTCGCACGCTCAAAATGCCCTTCGCGACACCTATTGGGATTATTACCTGGGGTACAAGGGACAGGCCGATTATTTCCACTGCACCATGGTGGAGGGAATCGATGGAAAGATGGGGCCGGAAAAGGTTTACGCCGGGTATGTGGACGATCTCGTGACCAAAGCGGCAGTGGAGTGGCTTGATGGCCGGACATCCGACAAACCGTTTTGCATTTTCCTCTGGCTCTACGCTCCGCACCGCCCATTCTTCCGGCCGCGGCGTCTGGCGGATCTTTACAACGGTGTGGCGATTCCCAAGCCCGCCACTTTCGATGACGATTTGAAAGGCTACCCGGGTAAACCCCGCGGGTTCGCTGAGGCTGACAACAAAATCGGCTCGTTTGTCGATGTCCGCACCCTTGAATCTTTGGTGAAAGACCACTACGCCAGCATCGTTGCGGCCGACGACAATTTGGGTTTGGTGCTGAACCAGCTCACGCAGACGAAGCAGCTTGACGACACCGCCGTCTTCATCACCGCGGACCATGGATTCATGCTGGGCGAATGGCATAGCATGGATAAGCGCGTTATGCATGAGCCCTCCATTCGAATTCCCCTGGCCATTCGTTACCCTGCGGCGATCAAGCCCCGCACCCTCAGCAAGAAAATGGCTCTGGAGCTGGACATTCCCTCCACCATCCTCGACATGGCCGGAGTCCCCATTCCCAGCGCGTTTCAGGGACGCAGCCTCACGCCGCTTTTCCAAAGTGACGCTGCATCCTGGCGCAAAGATTGGCTGTATGAGTACTACGAATATCCCGGGGACCATTCCGTTCCCAAGAACCGCGGAATCCGCACGGAGCGGTACAAATTTATCGAGTATTACGAACAGAACCCGGCGGAATATGAGTTCTATGACCTGGCGAGCGATCCGCAGGAGATTCACAATCTATATGTGCAGAAACAGTACGACTCTTTGGTCAGTGAGTTGCGGGCCCGCATGCATGCGCTTCGCATTGAATATGGAACCGCCCAGGTTTCCGCCTGATGAAGAAACGCAACAAAAACGCGGTCAAAGCCCCGGCGGCCTTCCACGTGATGGCCAAGCCCATCGGGCCCATCTGCAATCTTGACTGCAAATACTGCTTCTATCTCGAGAAGGAGAACCTTTACGGGAAGAAGCAGGATTGGGGCATGCCTGACGCGGTGCTGGAGTCGTACATCTCTCAGTTCATCACCTCGCAGGACGCACCCGCCATCTCATTTGCGTGGCAGGGTGGCGAGCCTACGCTGCTGGGCGTGGACTTCTTTCGCAAAGTCATCGCCATCCAGAAAAAGTATGCCAATGGAAAGGTGATTCAGAATGCCTTTCAAACCAACGGAGTCCTGCTGGATGACCGCTGGGGGGAGTTTCTGGCGGAGAACCATTTTCTGATTGGAATTTCCATCGACGGCCCCGCCGAACTCCATGATTTCTATCGCGTGGACAAAGGTGGCGCGCCGACGTTCGACCGCGTCATGCGCGGCTTGCGCTTCCTGAAGAAGCATCACGTGGAATTCAACGTCCTCACGGTGGTAAACCGTCAGAACTCCCAGCACCCATTACGCGTGTATCGATTCTTGAAAGGCATCGGCGCCCAATTCATGCAGTTCATCCCCATTGTTGAGCGCATGGCTTCGACGGAAAATCCCGATGGCCTTGTTCTGATCGGCCCCCGCGACCCGCACGCCGCCGCGGTCTCCGAATGGTCCGTCGACCCGCAACAGTATGGCGCCTTTCTCTGCTCGATTTTCGATGAGTGGGTGCGGAAGGACGTGGGAAATTACTATATCCAGTTGTTTGATGTCACGCTGGAAAGCTGGCTGGGGATGGAACCAAGCTTGTGCGTTTTCCGACCAACGTGCGGGGGGGCCATGGCGCTGGAGCACAATGGCGATCTCTACTCCTGCGACCACTACGTTTATCCGGAAAACAAGCTGGGCAATATCCTGGAGCAGCCGCTGAAATCACTGGTGAATTCCCCCCAGCAGCGCACCTTTGGCCTGGATAAACGCGATTCGCTGCCCCGCTATTGCCGTGAATGCGATGTGCGCTTTGCCTGCAACGGTGAGTGCCCCAAGCATCGCTTCATCCTGACTCCTGATGGCGAAGCTGGGTTGAATTACCTCTGCGCGGGATACAAGACTTTTTTCCACCACGTTGACCCGAACATGAAATTCATGGCCAATGAACTTCGGCATGAACGCCCGCCTGCAAACGTCATGGCATGGATTCGGGAGCGGGAGCATTCAGAGGCAATCGCGCGAGGAATAAATTCTTGAAGTTGTCAGTCGTCAGAAACAATCGTTCAATAGGTGGTTTTCACTGAGAACTGATGACTGAAATCTGATGACTGACAACTGACGACTGATAACTGATGACTCTCGCTATGCATTCCCCATGCTGATCACAACGATGGCGAGAAACAGAATGCCAATCCCGGTAAGGCAATAGGTCAGTGCGGTGCGGCTTGCGCCCTTCCATTCGCCACCCAGGAATCCCCAGAGGTTGCCGGCAATAATCGCGGTGGAGATAAACACCGGCCAGCCCACAATTCCGCCCAGCGTGCCCAAAACGTCCGCCCCCACTCCGTAAATCACGATCCCAATGAACCAGAGCACGCCCATCAGGGCCGCGCCCAGAGGATACCAAATGGCGTTGCCCTTTTCGCGGTAGACAGCCCACGTGTGATTTTTATTCAGCAGGTAGATGCAGTAAGCCGCGTTGGGCAGGCAACCGAAAGTCACACCCAGCGCCCAGATGGCGTTGCCGGACATCGCGGTGGAAGCCCCAGCATGCAGCGTGAGTTGGCGCATCTCCTCGCCAAAAACAAAGGCGAAGTTGAGCATGGCGGAAAAAATGCCGGAAAGAAAACAGATGATCAAACCGACGGCAAAATTAGAGCGCGCCGATGCCGCGGCCTGATCGCGCTCGCGGCGCTTGCCCGCAAGTGCCAGAAGCACGAGCCCCAGCGACATCACCACCGTCCCTGCCATCAACGCCAATCCGGGGCGCTGCCAAAGCTGGTCATGATGCAGCACCGCCAGCGGCAGCAGCGCTCCGAAGGAAGAGGTGATGCCAAGGATCAGCGCGAAACCCAGGGCCAACCCCACGCGCTCCATTCCCTGGCCAAACAGAAGACCGCCAATGCCCCAGGCGAAGCCGAACAGGGCCACCTTCACCATCACCGAAAGGGAAGATTGTTGGAACACCCCGGCAAGGTGTGGAACCGTGGCCAGCGCGACCACCCAGGGCAGAATCAGCAATCCTGAAATCGCGTAGATCAGCCAGTTATTTTCCCAGCGCCAGGCCTGGAGCTTCTTCAGTGGAGCGCCAAAACTGCCGTTCAGCATGCCGCCCATAAAAACCAAGGCAAGGCCCCAGCCTAATTGATGACCCATTCTTCCCCCATTGAAGTTCGGATGCGCACAGTTCTTAAGCGATCGATGAAGACGGCACTGGCGGCGGCAAACGCTGGCAACGCCCCCGAAGAAAAATCTCTTTTTCGCGCGGATTTTGAATCGGGGCGGCCGGCGTGCTCACCGAGCTCCTACGCAGTTTCGTAGGACTTGACGGCTGCTTCGACAGTATCGTAAACCTCAAAAACGGTAACCAGTTTGGTGATGTGGAGAGTTTCGCTAAACCGCTTGGTAAGATTCGCCAGCTTCAGGTTGGCGCCCTGGTTCTGCGCAGAAGTGAATCCCGCCACCAGCGTGCCCAGCCCGGCACTATCGATATAGCCGACTTCGGCAAGGTCAAGAACCAGACGTGTTTTGCCCTGACTCAGACTTTCCTTCAGTTGGGAACGGAGCAGGCCGCTTCCTTCGCCCAGAGTCACCCGCCCAGTTAGCGAGAGGACTGTGACTCCATTCACTTCTTTCTCCACGATATTCAATGACATTCTACGCCTCCTGATGTTTCGTTCCGCGCGGCGCCCCCGTACCCCGTCGGGTCCTGCATGGCCTTGCTGCACACTGTCCGCCCCGCTTTTCGGGCCTGCCACCACCCCACGCGGGAAGGCGCATTCTACAAGGCTCTGGCGGGAATGTAAATGACGTGATGAAGATTGCGATAAACGCCAAAAATGAGGTGCGGCAAAAGGGCCGCAGGACTTCCAGCCACTATTCTGCGCCAGAGGAACTTTTCCAGTTGAGTGCAACGTGGTCGCTATCCGCCTGGACGCTGAGTGTGGGAACAAATCCTCCCACGGAGGGCATCTTGATGGCGTTGGTTACATCCGTTGACCCGTCCTTGGATTCAACGTGGAGCGTAAGCTGCGACACACCGGCCGGCACGGTGAGAGTATGAGAGAAAGTTCCTTCAAAGGAACCTTTGATGCCCAGGAAGCCCCCCTTTTTCTTCTTTCCCTTGATGGTCTCCTGGTAAATGGTCTTCCCGCCGCCGGAAAAGATGAATGTCGCTTCCTTCAAACCAAAATTGCAGACGACGTTGATGATCCGTGGAGTATTGGCAAGCTTGGCCGCCTCAGCCTTGGCAATGTCGGCAGGACTGGGCCCGGAAGGCACAGGCTGGGGTGGGGGTGCAACTACCACCGGCTCAGGCTGCGGAGGAGGCGCCGGTGCGGGCGTCGGGTGCGCAACCGCCGGCTTCGGTTTGCGGACGATGGGTTTCTTCGTAACATCCGGCGTGGCACTTACCGGCGGCGGGGCCACTGGCTCAACAGGGGGTGGCGTTGGATTCACTACCGGAACAGCAGTTGGAGGCGGAGTCTGCGTTTGTGTAACCAACGCGGCCGAATCCGCTCGGGCCTTCTGAAACTTCCTGTAACCGAACACCACCAGAACCAGGAAAAAGAGTGCGGCAACACCCACCATGACCGGGAGGAGTTTCGACTTCTGCGCCGGCACAGGCTGGGCAGGAACTTCGCTGTCCTGCACAATTTGTGTGGCATCGGATAGAGCGGGCGGTGGCGCTATACCAGGTTGTGGCGCAGGCGCCGTAGCGGCGACAGTAACATCGGGCGCCCCAGCCTGAATCGTTCTCCCCAGGAAGAGATCGTCCTCGGGCGGCGCAGGCGCCGTTGGCCGTTGTGTCGGTACGGGCGACGGCGACACGCTCGACAGGTCCGGAACCGGCATTGGCCTCGTTCTGCCGATTAGTGGGGATTCCTGCGCTGGGGTTAATGTTGCCGTAGGCGATGATACCGTAGATAAGTCCGGCACTGGCAGCGGCTTTGTTCGGTCCATCTGCGAAGGATCTGGTGTTTCAACATGTGCCGGCGACACCGCAGAAAGGTCGGGAACCCGCATCGGCTGGGTTCTTTCCATCAATGGTGAGTCCGGCGCAGCAGGTGGCACCCGTGTCCCCTGGGCCGGTGATTGGGGCTGCGACGATATGGCGGAAAGATCCGGCACCCTCATCACCAGCGTCTTCCCCGTCACCGGCTGGCCAGCCGATGGCGGTTTGAACGGTGGGGGAATGGCGGGCCGGGGCGGCTCGGTCGGCACCGGCGGCGGAGCGGCAGGCGCCTGGTGTGAAACGGACTTCATCAGCTCGGAAATCGGCATCGCCACGGTGTGGCCGGCGTCGGGAACGGGGTCTTTTGCTTCCACGGGCGCGGCTGGAGGCGGCGAAGGCGGTGCGGCCGGACGCGACACAGACTTCATCAACCCGGCAATCGGCATCGCCACGGTCCGGTCCGAACCCGGAGCGGAAGTTTCAGCTCCCACGGGCGCAGCCGGGGGCGAAGCAGGCGGTGCTGCCGGACGCGATACAGACTTCATCAGCTCGGAAATCGGCATCGCCACGGTGTGGCCAGAGTCGGCGGGAACGGGGTCTTCTGCATCCACGGACGCAGCCGGGGGCGGAGCCGACGGTGATGCCGGGCGCGATACCGATTTCATTAACCCCGCAATCGGCATGGCCACGGTGTGGTCAGAACCTGGGGCTTGGCTTTCGGGTTCCACAGGTGAAGCCAGAGGCGGCGACGGCGGTGCTGCCGGACGCGATACAGACTTCATCAACCCGGCAATCGGCATCGCCACCGTGTGGCCAACGTCATCAGGGGCTTCAGGACTACCCGAGGCAGCGGGAGGATCCGGAAGGGACGCAGACGGCCGCGGCGGCGGCTGTAACTCAAAGTGCAAGGGGGTCGCGGACGGTGGCATGCGCGGCGGCTGGGGTTTAACTGAAGCCTTCATGGGATTGGGAATGGGGGTGGCGGGCGCCTGATCCACCGATGGGGCCACGGTTGGCCTGGCAGCCGGCGCGGGCGCCGATTCCCCCGCCTGCGACCGGGGCGGAAGTCCATGCTGCAAATCGTCCAGATCATTCACCAGCTCGCGCGCCGAGGCATATCGCTGGTTGCGATCCTTTGCCAGGCACTTCTTCACCACGTAATCATGCGCAGCGGTTAACTGGGGATTGACGCTGCTGGGCAATGCCGATTCTTCATAAACAATCTTGAACATCACTGCGGCGGTATTGCCGGCAAACGGCTTCTGCCCCGTGAGGATCGTGAAAATCATGATGCCCAGGGAGAAGATGTCCGTCCGCGCATCAATCTCTCCTCCACGCACCTGTTCCGGTGACATGTAGGAAGGCGTTCCCATGATTCCGATGGTGCGTGCCACACCTTCGCGCGCCAGCACTTTGGCGATGCCAAAATCCGTGATCTTGGCACGCAAATCTTCCGTCACCAGGATGTTCGCCGGCTTCAAGTCGCGGTGGATCACCTTGTTGCGATGCGCGTAATCCAGCCCGTCTGCAACCTGCCGGATCAAATCGAGCGATTGCTCAACCGTTGGCGGCTTGCCCGAATCCAGCATCTTCTCCAGCGTCACGCCAGGGACCAATTCCATGACGATGCAACTGGTCTGGTTCGCGGGATCGTCAAAGGCGTCGTGGATGGTAACAATGGAGGGATGCGCCAGGCGTCCGGCCGCACGGACCTCGCGCATGAACATTTCCTGCGGGCTGTTGGTTCCCTCATCATGAGAAGCGCTGAGGGAGAGCACCTTGAGGGCGACTTCGCGATCAATAGTGGGATCCGAGGCTTTATAGACCACGCCCATGGCGCCGCGGCCCAGCTCAGAAATGACGACGTATCGGCCCACTTTCTTCATAATTTTTTTCAGTATTTCAGCGCAATATTGCAGAATGTGCCCAGATCGCATTATGGCTAAAGGGCAAATTCCCTTTATCAGAGGGGAAAACCCAAGCCAAGGCAGAGACCAAAACGCACATTTTATCGCTATTTCCCGATGCCCCGTTTTGAATCGCTTCGCACGGTGCTTGCCAGCGAGCTTCGGTCCGGAAGCGACCCAATTCTCCAGCACCGCCAACATATCATAAGTTTAGCCATGCCGGAAGAATTGGCCTGCACTGGCGTCTTGAAAACAAAGAAAAAGGCGTCAGTGGGACGAAATGGCCCTATTTCGGGCTTATTGCCCTCTTCAGCTCCTCGACTTCCCTTTCCAGCTTCTGCTGGCGGCCCTGGATCACCCAGGCGTAGAACGTGAAGATCGCCCAAACAAAGGTGTATGCGACAACAAGATAACCGTTCATGCTTTTCCTCCAGGGATAAACCAATACCAGGGATCGAATTCCAATTGCCCTGATTCTCAGGATGCCAGACTGGCCTTCCGCAACCGCCGCAACTGGACCACTTCGCGCCTGAGCGCGGCCACCTGCAGGTACTGGCGCATCAGGTAGGCAAACAGGCAGAGAAACGCGCCCCAGGTTACCAGCAGCGCCACCCACATGCGCGGATCGAGGCCAGACCCCTCGCCCCCAGCGATTACCGGCGAAGGATGCTGCGTCCGCCACCAGCGAATGGCCATGTAATCAATCGGCACATCCACAAAGCCGATAATCCCGACGACCGCGGCCAGCACCGCCGAGCGCCCGGGATTGATGACGTAGCTTCGCAGCATCAGGTAGGCAACAAAGAGAAGCCACAAAACAAACGTCAGCGTCAGGCGCGCGTCCCAGGTCCACCAGATGCCCCAAACCGGTTTTGCCCACAACGGGCCCGTCACCAGCACGCAGGTGCAAAAGACAAACCCCACTTCCGCCGCCCCATGCGCGAAGGCATCCGCTGCCTCCCGCCGCTTCCACAAATAGGCGATGCTTCCCAGGAAGATCAGGAAATAGGCAATGAGAGACGTCCACGCCGACGCCACATGAACATAGAAGATGCGCTGCACTTCGCCCATGGTTGCTTCCTGCGGCGCGTAGAGAAAGATCAGGTACATGGCCACGGCCAGCCACAGAAACGTGACGATGAGGTGAAGCTTGGGGGGGAAGATTTTGTTCATGAATGGTCCTTTGTTAGTTGTCAGTCGTCAGTTGTCAGTTGCCAGGGAAAATGCCTAGTTTCAAATTTCGAATTTCGATTTTCGACTTTCCTCATCTTTCGGGCAACGAACCACTGAAAAAGGACCAGTGACGACTGACTACTCTTCCAAAACAAACTCAAACAACAAATACGACAAAACTACAAAAATGATGCTGAAGCCCGCGGCCAGCTTGATCCAACTCGCATAATCGCTGACGGGGTCGCCCTTGAGGGCTCCGGTTGTGCCCTCCACCCCGGCGATAAAGATCGGGATGGCCACCGGAAATTGCAGCACCGGAAGCATCACCTCGCGCATGCGAGTGTTGGCGGCCACGGCTCCAAACGTTGTGCCCACCGCCACATAACCCAGCGTGCAGAAAAAAGTGATGAGCGCAAACCAGCCCAGCGATGGGATGAAAGAGAAGTTATACCAGAGGCTTGCCGCAAACACCACGACGACCTCCGCAATCCCCATGAAGAGGAGGTTGGCCAGCATTTTGCCCAGATAGATGGCCCCCGGATCGACCGGCGCCAGGCGCATGCCCTCCAGCCCGGCGTTCTCGCGCTCGGCGGCGAAGGCGCGATTGAAGCCCAGCACACCGGCAAAGGCGAAGGCAATCCACAACAAGCCCGGCAACAGGCGCAGCGACTCTTCCCTCGCCGGCTCAAAGGCAAAGTTAAACAGAAAGACTACTAGAAGGCCGAAGATACACATCGACGCCAAAGTCTCGCGGTGCCGCCATTCGACCCGCAGGTCTTTTACGAAAATCGCGGAGATGACGCGTAGTGTGTGCATGAGATAAGGCAGTTGTCAGTCGTCAGGTTTCAGTTGTCGGTATAAATGTGTCGACTCTCGATCTCCTCGAACTCCTGTTTCAGCTTCTAACCTCTCAGAGAATTCAGGAGACAGCAGTCAGAAGCTGGAACAAAACCACTCCCGAATTCCCAAAACGCTGAACGTTCAAACTCTATCCTTAGCGGAAGGATTTACGGGCTGCGCTCACTTCACTCCGCAAGGGCAATTGTCCGAGCCAAAGACCTGCGAGCTCTGGCCGCCGATCATTGCGGGCATCGACTCTCCTCCAAAAAGATAAGGAAGTTCAATTCTGTCGGCCACTTTGGCGCCCTTGTCCTCAGACCAATGGAGGGTCGTGCGGCGCCCGATGCAATCTGCCAGGCGTTTAATTTCGAACGGCGACCCCGTAGGTCCGTTCATCGAAAACCCCGTGAGATGGTATGACTTGACGACCTTTCCGCCCTTAAAATCGGCAATAGTGGCCTTGCTCTCTCCCTCGATATTCGTATGATCGGTATACACGAATACTTTTGGGTTATCGAAATCCCATGCCTTACTATCTATATTCCATGGAACAATCGCCACGGTGGTCTTTAATTCATCGAACCCGCAGATGCAACCGCTCAACACCCTGGCGGCACTGGCATTAGTCTTAGCGGGTGGGGCATCAGGCTTCTTGTTGGCAGGATTAACCTTGGAACTGGAGGTCTCGTCTGTAGATTTCTTTAGTTCGCCACCTTTAGGGTTTTTGTCGACCGCACCTGGAATCGTGGGTGGTCCGGGGAGCGCTACACCATTCTCAAGCTGATAATGCTCGTTCCCGTGCACACCATTGATGTGGCTGTAAGTTTCCAACTGGAGGACGGAGCCCCGAACAACTCCATCGTAATCCACAGTGCCCGTCACATCTATTAAAGAGAATTTTACCGATGACCCGTTAAGAGAAAATCGGCCGGAATTCTGATAGGGCGCCTTAAACCAGGACTCAATTTGCGATGGAGTGCCCGTGGTAGTAACCCCAATGACTGTTCCGTCGGGGTAAAAACGAAGGTAGATGTTATACGTTCCTTGCTTGCCACTCCACAAAGAACTTGCGCCTTTGTCTGGAGGAGCTTGGGGGTTGGCGGCGGTGGGTTGCTGTGCACATCGGGCAAAAAGCGGCAGGCAAACCAGCGTGAGAACCTGGAGAGATCGCCTGCTCATCAGCATGATCATGCACCCTGCCTTTCTGTGTCATTTCGGAACAAACGTAAATAAGGTAGCGGCGGCCGGCAATTTTCTTTCAAGGGCTTTTACTTTCCGCCCTGAGATCCACTGGCTGCCACGAGTTATTGATTCACTAAAGAACCTGGGTCAGAACGGCAGTGACAGTGGCTGCCACGCTGCTCCTGTAACCACCACCGGAGCTTCCGCTCCTAGCTCCTAACTCCTAGATCCTCCAAAGCCACCGTCTTCGAATGTCCTGAAGGCAAAACAAACTCGGTGCGATGATCCGCTTCCGTGGCCACGGAGACTCGGGCCTCAAACGGGGTTTCATTCATGATGTCCAGCCGGTTGGCGCTGAAGTCGGCGCTGGCGGTGAGCTGATCGAACACTGCCACATCGCGGCGTTTGCGGTCAACGTAGACAGAGGGCAGCGCGCCGTAGCTGAGCAGCAATCCGGTGGCACCCCAACCGGCGTTCACCTGCCAGATGTGCCCGCGCGTGCCCAGCTCGTCCGTCATGTTGTACTGCTCGCTCATCATGCCCACCTGCATTTCGTCAAACTGCCCGGGCGCGTAGCAGAGGTATTGCGGCAGGCCGCTCACCACCTCCTGCAGGACGCGCAAATAGACTGCCTTGCCCGTGTAGCGGTAGAGGCGCAGAAACATATCGCCGGAAGAGGTGGCCATGGTGGGCCCGATGTGATGGTTGCGCGTGTTGGCCAGCACACCGCCCACGGTTTGGAGCTTGATGCGGTCGCAATCGGTACCCTCCGGGAAGGGAGCGTTGTAAGCCACCACCCAGCTGGAGAGGATATCCGCCGCCACCTGAGCGTACTCCAGGTATTTGGGATTTCTTGCGGCTTCGTAGAGGGTAACAAAGCTCTCAAGCATCGCCGTGGCGGATTCGGAATCCGGAGCGATGCCGATGTCGAGCGGCCCTCCCACCAACCAGCCGGTTTCGACATACCGATGGTAGTAGGCCTCCGCGGCCTCTTCCGCCGCGGCCAGGTATTCTTTGCCGTGGGGCAGATTCGCGCCCAGGGCCAGTGCGGCAATGCAGAGCGCGCCGGCGGCGCTGCCCGTCTGCTCAATCTTCAGCGTCTCGCGATTGACGAAGTGGCCAAAGTCCCGGTTATCGCGCCAGAGTTTAAGGAAGGCGTCAAGATTGCACTCCACCGCGCGCACCCACGCGGGATGCTCGCGGCCACGGGACTTCTCCAGCGCAATGGACTTCAGAATAAAGAACGTGGCGTCAGCAGGCATGCGCATGTGCTGGTTCATGGCAATCCTGGCGTTGCCCTTATCCCACTGGCCGCGGCCATAATTTGACCAGAAGAGGCCCGAGGGAGAAACGCCGCCATCGGCAATCAGATCGATCATGGTGACGGCGCGCGGGTGGCTCTGCTCATCGCCCACTTTCAGCAGCGCATAGCCGGTGATGGCGCCCGCGCACCAGCCCGTGATGAGATCCCAATCGGTGGGAAGGCTCTCGCACCCTTTCTTTGCAGGATCGTAATCGGGTGGCGACGCGTTGATGTAAAAGCCTTCCTGGCACCAGTTGACGACGTTAAAGTTCTTTTCAATCACATTGGCCGCTTCTGACATGGGCAGGCGCGGCGTACGCTGGAACGGCGCCGGTTCGCGCAGGGCTTGATAGGCGGCAAAGAGTTCCGGCAGCGCTGCATAGTGCGCGGCCATGTGGTAGACCGTGACGTTAAAGGTATCTCCGTGGGTGACGTTCGCGCCCGCCGGAGTGCAGTCATCGTAGTGATGCCCGCGAAAATGCCGTTCGCGGTAGAGGGGCGTCACCACGGCAAGCTGGTGCTGCCCGGGCCGCATCGCGTAGCTGAATCCGGATGGCCCAAGCCCCGATTCCACCTCCGTGCGGGTAACCAGCGTCATGCCACTCGCCTTTTCGTAAAGCATGGTGAGTGGGGTGGAGAGGCTCAGGACGGGCGTGTCCACTTGAAACTGGTCGGCCTCAATCAGGCGGGGAATCTCGCCGTCGGGAATCGACTTGGTATTTCCATCGTAGAGCAGGCCGGGCATGAAGACGTAGGTGCCCTCAGGCGTCGCCGCCAGATCCGGTGCGATGCTGTGGGAAAGAAAAACATTTTCCGCGTCACCTTCCACCAGCTTATATCGGAAGTCGAACTGGAAGCCCTCGCCGCGCCACTTGCTGACGTTCAGTTTGATGGACCATTTATTGTGGTGCGTGTCCGTGACGTCTGCTGTGGCAAGCAGGCCGTCGCCCGCGGGCTTGACTGAAGCAAAAGCCACATCTGTTTCTGAACCATTGCCGCGGTGATCATAAAAGATGCGCACGGGATTCTGCACCGAGCCCACCCGGCGCAAAGAGGAACCCTGACGCAGTGACAACTCTATGCCCAAGCCGGCATTGCCCGGGATAAACCGCAGCACGCTGGAGCCATTCGTGATCTCCGCTGCCGGGGCGGGTGAGTCCTGCGCGGCGCGAGGCAGCGGCATGGCTCCCAGAAACGTCGGCGAAAGGCTTGCAGCAGCCGCCTTGCCCAAGCTCGTCAAGAATGAACGACGAATCATCTCTACTACTCCTCACCAAAACGCGCGGGTGGGGACACCCGCTGTAGCGGCGGTCTCTGACCGCCGTCGTCGATCGGAGATCGACGCTACAATTTTTTCCACACCGCACAACTTCCGTTTCCCGGGCGCGGGTGGGGACACCCGCGCTACAGCTTTTGACTCCCCAACTTCACCGGGGCCAATTCGATAGGCCCATCGTACTTTATTTTTCCGCCCTCGACAGCTACAAGGCGGCGCGCGATGGCCCTCCCCTGGGCATAATCGTGGGTGGAGAAGATCAGGGCTTTGCCCTGTTCCCGCAGGTTGCGCATCAGGTCTTCCAGCGACTGGGTTGAGGCGGCGTCGAGCCCGGTAAAGGGCTCATCGAGGAGCAGGAACTGCGGGTCGTGCAAAAACGCCCGTGCCAAAGAAACGCGCTGTTGATACCCACGCGAAAGCTCACGCACCGGAGTCTCCGCCCGTTCGCGCAGGTGGAAGAGGTCCAGCACCACCGCCAGGCGCTCCTGAAAATTGGCGAGCCCGAAAAGTTTGCCAACGAATTCCAGGTTTTCGCGCGCGGTCAGTTCGCCATAAAGAAACGTGGTGTGGGAAACAAACCCGATGGCGGATTTTGCCGCGGCGGGGTTAGAGAGGATGTCTTCGCCCTCGTATAAAACCTTGCCCTCGGTGGGCCGGGCGAGCGTTGAGAGGATTCGCAGCAGCGTGGTCTTGCCCGCGCCGTTGGGGCCGTAGAGCAGAATTGAATCGCCGGCCTCGACGTGCAGAGAGACGCCATCCAAGGCTTGAAATTCCCCGAATTGTTTGGATACATCGCGCAGTTCCAGCGCGGGTTTATCGCGGGGTGTGTCGGGTGGCATAGGACTCTAGCAGCGCGGGTGGAGCTTTCTTTAATTTCGCCACCAGGCGCGCTTTCAATTCCAGTCGCTCTTTCCAATAGGGCTTTTCGGCAATCTTGCCCGTGGCAAAAAGCTCATCCAGATCAGCAAGAGAGTTGAACAGATTTTCAACGTCGTTTTCAAGTGCCTTCTGCAACTGGCTGGCGCTCTTGCGGGCTTTCCACTTGGGCCATTCCTTGGTTACGCGCACGCCCAGACCCCAAAGGAGAACCATCAGGAAACAGGCTAGCAGAAGTCCGCCCATGCGGGTCATGGAGTTGGGAAGGGCCTTCACTTCCGCATCCGACTGGCTTGCTGCGGCTCCGCCCGGCGCGGGTTCGCCCGCCGACGCTTCGGTGGCTGCCGCCTCACCACTGATGTTCGCGGCAAGCTGGGTATTGGGCGGAACGCTCTCCGCCACATACTTCTGGCTTCCCGTCTCTGAATCCAGGCCCGCGGGCTTGAACAAAGTGGAAGCCACCGTCAGATTGGGGGGTGAAACCTGCAGCTCGACACTGTCAATGGGGTAGGCGACGGAATCGATTAAGTCCAGACGATTTGACGAGTAGTCCGCGTCATAAGCAATCATCATGACGGTTAGTCCGGGCTTAAGAGGGTACTGAATATTGAAGTTCCCTTCCCTCTTGCCGGGGTTTACCGGCTGCGGCAGAGGCATGTTCATGATGCCTGCCACTGCGGCGGAAGGATCACTCGCGGTCTTGCCAAGATGAAAAAGAAAGGTGCCGTCGGGATTCACGTAACTGCGTGCCGGGGCTGAGGTGTTGCGAATCGCAAACATCTCCTGCACGTGGGCCTTGCCGCCTTCGGCATGCACAATCACTCGCGCCGACTGAATACCGATGGTTGGCGCAGAGTGGGTGGCCTCGTAAACCGTAACGTCAACCTGGGCCTGGCCGCGGTCGTCAAACTTCACCGGGGTGTTGTAATTCACGCCCTGGTAATCGGCCTGAAGAAGGTAAAAGGAGTCCGTGGCAAGGTCGTTTGCCGCCACCACGAAATTGCCGGTGGAATCCGTTACCACCGTGGCAACCGGCTGCATCCCACCGCGGGGCATCAGGAGCACAAGATGCTGATTCGCCACGGGGCTGCCGGTGGTGCCATTCAACACTCGGCCGGAGATCTTTGCGCCCGCGGCAAGCAGCGTCGAACCGCCTGCCAAGGAAAGGAGGCAAACCGCTGCAACAGCGAGGAATTTCGATTTAGTGAAGTTCACGTTCATTTTTGTAGGGGTGTGGCTTGCCTTGCTCGCTTATTTATTGCTTTCGCTGTAGCGGCGGTGTCCCCACCGCCGGCTCACCCATTCCGCCGACGCGCGAAAATATAGTAACTCCGGACGGCGGTCGGAGACCGCCGCTACAGCTACTTCTTTCCTTTCGGGGCCATGCGGGCTCCGCATTCGCCGCAAAATTTTACCGGCAAGGGATTCTCATAACTGCAGGAGGCGCAAGTGTACTCGACTTTGGGCAATTTGCTGCGTTGAACCCGGCGCGCGGCGATTTCACGCTCAACCACGGCATCGTCCTGCTTCAGAAGTTCGGCGTCCTGGCTGGCGGCCATCAATCCCGCCGCTTCGCCCAGGTAGTTATTCCGCAGCGATTCATAATCCCCGCGCGCGATCTTGCCGGACTGAAACTCAAACTCCAGGTCCTGCAAGTTATCGTAAACCACCAGGCGCCGCCGCTTCAAATCGCCGAGGACGGTCACATCCATGGGCAGAGATCCACCCGCCGTCTCCACGCTGAGCAGCGGGAAGACAATGTAGACGGCCATGCTGACGGCAATGAGAACAGACAATGTTAGTAGCATAATGAAAGCTCCGAAAGCAGGAGACAGGAGGCAGGATTTAGGATCTAGGATTTAGGATGAAACAGCCGTCATTCGATCATTCTGGCCGGTCAGCCTGCGCGCAAGAAGAGAGCCCACTTGGCCGTGCAATCGTCCACTTGCCCTATTCCAACGCCAAGCCCCTAACTCCCAAATCCCAGTTCCTGAAACCCAAATCCTAAATCCTAACTCCTAAATCCTGACTCCTAAATCCCAGATCCTGAATCCTAAATCCTAGATCCTAGGTTCTTCCTTCATCCCCGTCGATTTCATCTCATCTTCCATGGCGCTGAGCACTTTGGGGTCGAGCGGTTTGGCCGAACCGGCAGACACAAGGGCGGGCTTGATTTTCCAGCGTCGCGCGATGAATACCACCAGCGCCAGCCCCGCCAGCAAACCTATTCCCGGCAAAATCCAGATCGACAGATTAAACCCGTGCGCGGGCGGAGTGGAGAGCACCTGAAGGCCGTATTTCAGCGACAGATCCTGGAGGATGGTGGTCTCGTCCTTGCCGTCGGCAATCTCCTTCTTGATTAACGCCTGCATCTGGGCTTTTTCCGCACAGTCGATGTGCGGGCAACCGTTCAGCGGCGCGTTGCACCCGCAGGTGCATTGCACTTCATTGCCGATAACTTCCATGGTCGGGGTGCGCGAATTATCGCCCAGAGCCATCGAGGCGGCGAGTAGGGAGACAGTGAACAGAACAATCCGAAGTCCCCCACGCACTGAACCACGGGATTGGATCGGGACTCCGGACCCCGGACTCCGGACTCCGTACTTTTCTTTAATACGCATCGCCCGCCTGCACCGTCAATTCCTGCGACTGGCGAATCTCCGCCATTTCGCGTTCAATCCGGCTGGGAACCATTGAAAGGAGCGTGCCCAACAGAGTCACCAGGCCGCCGAGCCAAACCCACGACACCAACGGATTGACGAAAACCTGGATGATTCCCTTGCCCGTATCCTGATCAATTCCCGCCAGCACGACATAGAGATCTTCCGAAAGCGTGGGATGAATCGCCACGTGGCTGGTGGGCTGCTGGCTGGCTTTGTAAAAACGCTTTTCCGGATGCATGGTGGTGAAGGCTTCACCATTCTTGGTGACGGTGATGAGGGCGCGCGTGTACTCGTAGTTGGGAGTGTCGCCGGTGGTCAGCCCGTCACAGCGCAGCATGTAATTTCCCACCTGAAGGATGTCACCTTCCTGCATCAAGCCCTTGCCTTCGGTTTTGAAAGCCTGGCCGGCAAAGCCGATAAAGAGCAGCACAATTCCAATGTGAACCACGTAACCGCCGTACCGCCGCGTATTGCGCATGGTCAGGGTGTAGATCGCGACAAAAAAGTTCTCCTTGGCCAGACGCATGCGAGTGAGCGCGCCCTTCCAAAATTCCGCCACGATGCAGACCATAACAAAGACGGAGAGGAAGAAGGTCATCCACGCGTAGAAATCACGAACTCCTTTGGCAAACAGCACCACGCCCACAAGCCCCGCAACAACCAGGGGAACGGTGAAGTTGCCCTTTAGGCTCTGGAACGACGTTTTACGCCAGGCCAGCAGCGGACCCGCGCCGGTGAGGAAGAGCAGCAACAGGCCCATGGGAATCGCCACTTTATTGAAGAAGGGCGCGCCCACCGTGACCGTTGTATTCTCCACGGCTTTGGAGATGACCGGGAAGAGCGTTCCCCAGAACACGGCGAAAACCAGTGCCAGCAGGATCCAGTTGTTGAACAGGAATCCACTCTCCCGCGAGACCATGGAATCAAGCTTGTTTTCGCTCTTCAGGTGGTCAAGGCGCAGGAAAAGCAGGGTGACGGAAAAGAACAGGATGATGCCCAGGAAAACGGCAAAGAACGGGCCAATCTGGGATTGGGCAAAGGCGTGTACGGAGGAGACAATTCCGCTGCGCGTAAGGAAGGTGCCGAAGATGCTCAGGAAGAACGTCAGAATGACAAGCGAGACGTTCCAGATCTTCAGCATTCCGCGCTTTTCCTGAATCATGACCGAGTGCAGGAAGGCCGTGCCGGATAGCCACGGCAGCAGCGAGGCATTCTCCACCGGGTCCCAACCCCAGTAACCGCCCCAACCGAGTACGGCATAGGCCCAATTGCCGCCCAGCAGGATTCCGGTGCCCAGCAGCATCCAGGGAACCATGGTCCAGCGGCGGGTGATGCGAATCCAGTTGTCACCCAACTGCCGCGTGATCAGCGCCGCCATACAAAACGCGAAGGGAACCACCATGCCCACATAGCCGAGGTAGAGCATGGGGGGGTGAATCACCATGGAGTGATATTGCAGCAGCGGGTTCAGTCCGTTGCCATCGGCCGCGGAATAGGCTCGCGCGCCGGCGCTTGACACCAGGTTGAGCTCTTGGAAAGGATTGGCGACGAAAAAGACCAGAAGGGAAAAGAAGGTGCCCACGCCCATCAGCACGGAAACCACGTAGGGCATCAGCTGGCGGTTCTTATTGCGGTTCTGCCAGACCACCAGGGCGCTGTAAATCGAAAGCAGCCACGTCCAGAAGAGCAGTGACCCTTCCTGCCCCGCCCACAACGCGGCCACTTTATAGAAAGTCGCGAGATCCCTGTTGGAGTGTTCGGCCGCGTAGGCGTTGTGGAAGTCGTTGGTGAGGATCATGTACTCAAGCGCAACCACCGCCAGAGTGATCATGAGAAAGAAACCCAGGGTGGCGCGCTCGGCACTGCGCGTAATGCGGGTGCTGCGGAGCTTACCGCCCACGGCTCCGGCAACAAGAGCAAAGGCCGCGAATGCCAGGGAGGCGATGAGGCTGACACTTCCGACTTGATTCATAAATACTCCCTGAGGGGTTGTTCTTGAAGTGAATGGAAGCCGCGGGCGGCCTGGAGGTGCAATGCCCGAAAGCTTATTGTGGGCCGCTCAGCGCGGCAACGGGGCCTTTCATGCTCACTCCCTTGGCGCCCGGTGCAGCCGCGTACTTGGAAGCGCATTTGGCCTGAATCTGGTCAGCGCGGAAATCCCCGTTGGCCTGGTAATCACCGTCAACAATCGCCTGGGCTCCGTCTTTGAAGGTGTCAGGCAGCGTATCAGTGCCCACGTAGGTTACGGGAATAGATTTGGCATCCTGGGCAAGTCGGAAGCTGATCTGCCCGCCGTGGCGTTGAATGGTTCCCTGGGCGACAACCCCACCCACGCGGATATGGTGGCGGGAGGCTTGCGCCTGCGTCAGCTCATTGACCGTCACGTAGTAGGTTTTGTTTTCCTGGAAGCCGGAGATGCCCTCCCAGGCGACGACGGCAAGGATAATGCCGATGCCGACGATGAACTTCCATCTCAGGAATTTATTGTGCATATTTGAACCGCTTCGTGAAGCCTGAAACTTCTGCTTCCCCTCAACTGAATTGTTTAACGCCTGACAACCCCACTAAAATTCTGCACCCGCCACGCCCCGGAGTCAATGGGAAAGACTTTTAGCGCCTTCCTCCGTAAATCGCCGCCGGGGTTCCGATGGAGTGGCTCAGCCCCATCTATCGGCAGGCAGGGCTGTGACCATGAAGGACTTAATGCCATTGGCTTGGACTGAAACGCGGTCATTATATCGCCCAAACCGTGTTAATCTTCTGCCGGGTATCTTCCCAATTATTTTTGCGCCGGCATCGGCTGCCCCGCGCCGGCATGCTGAAGACCTGCCATTCCCAAGGAGCGAACCATGCACGCCAAACTCTGGTCCGACATGTTTGTGCTGGGACTTCCCGTACTGGAAAAGATCCTTCGTCCCCTGATTGTCTACGCGTTTCTCATTGTCGCACTGCGGCTGGCGGGAAAACGCGAGCTGGCGCAACTCAATCCCTTTGACCTGGTCGTGCTGCTGACCCTCTCCAACACCGTGCAGAACGCCATCATCGGCGATGACAACACCGTCACAGGAGGGTTGATTGGCGCTGCTACGCTGCTGCTGGTGAACTACTTTGTGGTGCGCACCATGTACAGCCACAGCAAATTGGAACATCTGGTGGAAGGCGACGAAGATGTTCTGATTGAAAAAGGGAAGGTTCTTAAAGGTCGCTTGAAGAAGGAACTGATCACGCTGGCGGACCTGGAAGCCGCGGCGCACCGCCAGGGATTTGCCAACCTCTCGGAAGTCGAACGAGCCATCCTGGAGCCGGGCGGCACCATCTGCTTCTTCGCCAAACAACCCGTTCCGGAGGAGCTGCGGCATCGCGAAGTGATGGAACGTCTGGAGAACCTGACAAAGGAGCTGGCGCAATTGAGGTCGAATCCGGCGGCGCCACAACAATAGTGGAGGAGTTTACGAGGCCTATGAGCGACACAAAGACCGTTCCGAGCGCGCTGATCGAGACCTGGCGCACCAACAATCGTATCAACCTTCGCCTGCTCGACGCGCTGACTGACGAGCAACTGGCGGCGGTCATCATTCCACGGGGCAAGGCCGTAATCGGCTATTTTGTCCACATTCACATGGCGCGGTTCTATTGGCTGGAGCATCGGGCGTCGGCATTAGCCAAAAGCGTCAAGAAAATCCCCGGGGGTACGGCTCCCAGAGCCACCGTGCGGCAGGCTTTGATCGATTCCTGCAACGCCATGGAGGAGATGCTCGCCGAAGCCGAGCGCACCGGGAAGGTCAAAGGATCGAAACTGGGCCCGGTGGGATTCCTGGGATACGCGCTGGCCCATGAAGGTCACCACCGCGGGCAGATCCTGCTCCACCTGAAAATTGCCAAACTGCCCCTTGACCGCGACGTCAGCTACCGCCTCTGGGACTGGAGCGGCGAATGAAGTGACGTGTGACATGTGACTTGCGACAAGCAGGA